>JGI12547J11936_1000003_pt1 | contig 73117 bp, 72 predicted proteins | sample LakEriepJuly2011_2_FD_11936 | JGI IMG/M metagenome (IMG submission 11936)
CCACCCTTTAATTGATTTTTTTCTTTTAAGGCTTTTGCAATCACTAAAAGAAGCTGATCGCCATCAACAATGTGTCCTAAGTGATCAATCATCACGACGCGATCACCATCCCCATCAAAAGCAATACCTAAGTCTGCTTTATTTTTTAAGGTCGCTTCTTTAATGGTGTTGGGATGTGTGGATCCCACATCTAAATTAATATTAAAACCGTTAGGCTCATTACCTATTGAGATAACTTCCGCACCTAATTCAGAAAATATTTTCGGAGCCACATGATAAGTAGCACCATGCGCGCAATCCAACACAATTTTAAGACCTCGAAGATTAAGTTTTTCTGGAAAAGTACTTTTACAAAATTCGACATAACGACCTTCAGCATCATCGACGCGCTTTGCTTTTCCGAGCTCACGAGGTAAAACTGTTTTAATAGGTTGGTTCAAAGCTGATTCAACTTCCGCTTCAAATGCATCAGGTAGTTTTTCTCCAGCATCAGAAAATATTTTAATGCCATTATCAGGAAATGGATTATGTGAAGCTGAAATGACAATACCCGCTTGCGATCTTAATGCTTTTGTAAGGTATGCTATAGCTGGTGTTGGCATAGGACCCGTTAAATATACATTGACCCCTGCCGCAATAAATCCTGACTCCAGCGCTGACTCCAACATGTAGCCTGAAACTCTTGTGTCTTTACCAATGACAACGCTCGGATGTTTTATTTTTTCATCTCGATTATTTTTAACTAGGATAGATCCTATCGCAAACCCTAGACGAATAAAAAAATCAGGTGTAATGGGATCTTGACCCACAACGCCTCGAATACCGTCCGTTCCGAAATAATGTCTTGTCATATTTAAGCTATACTCTGCGCTACTTGAATAATCTTAAAAGCACTTTGTGTTTCTTTTACATCATGAACTCGTAATATTTTAGCCCCTTTTAATACAGAAAGGATAGCCGCTGAAATACTGCCTGATAGATGATCGTCATGATCACCATTTAAGATTTTTCTAATGAATGATTTTCTAGAAAGTCCGACCAGAATAGGTAAATTTAAAGATTTGAATGATTCAATATTTTTTAGGAGATCTATATTATGCTCGAATGTTTTTCCAAACCCAAAGCCTGGATCTAAAATAATACGGGTTTTACCGATACCTTCATTCGCAATAAGATTTGCACGCTCCTCTAAAAAAGATCTCACTTCACTCACAACATTTTTATAAGTCGGATTAAGTTGCATTGTCTTAGGCGTTCCTTGCATGTGCATTAAGCAGACGCCTACATTTGATTTTTTGATCAGATCGATCGCATTTGGTTTTTGTAGGGCATAAATATCATTGATCATCGCGACATCCATATCAATGACCTCTTTCATAACTTCCGGTTTGTATGTGTCAATTGAGATAGCGATATCAGAGATTTTTTTTATTGCCTCAATGATAGGTACAATTCTTTTTAATTCTTCATCTGTACTTACAGGGTCAGATCCGGGCCGCGTCGATTCTCCACCAATATCAATGATATCAACACCCTCCTCGATCATTTTATCAGCGCGTTTTAAAGCCGCATTGGAATCTAAATACATACCGCCATCTGAGAATGAATCGGGTGTGATATTTAAAATACCCATCACGAGTGGGCGCTTTAAATCAAAGAAATGTTTATTTAACTGAAGCATCATAAAAAAACAAAGGCTAGATAAACTAGCCTCGATTTCATTTAGCCTTTAGCGCTCGGCTGGGGAACAACTGCAACCTTTGTGCCTGAAGATCCTTTATCAATCTTCGGAGGATTAGGTGTTTGTTTAGGTTTTGGTGGTCTCGCTTTTTTCCCTGCCATGATGTCATTGATTTGATCGGCATCAATTGTTTCATATTCAAGCAAAGCTTTTGCCATCGCCTCTACTTTGCGGCGATTTTTTTCAATGAGCTTTCTAGCAACACTATATTGCTCATCAAGGATTCGACGAATCTCAGCGTCAACTTTTTGTTGAGTTGCCTCAGAAATTGTTTTGGAAGACATCGCACCAAAGAAAGAATCTTGGTCTTGGCCCACATAAACCATCGTACCTAATTTATCTGACATACCGTAACGCGTCACCATATCACGTGCCAATTTCGTTGCGCGCTCAAAGTCGTTCGATGCGCCCGTTGACATTTGCTTCATGAAAACTTCTTCCGCAATACGTCCGCCAAAGAGAATCGAAATTTCTTCTAGCATCTTATTTTTATAATTACTGATACGATCGAACTCTGGCAGCTGCCATGTAAGTCCCAGCGCCCAGCCACGAGGCATAATCGTCACTTTATGCACAGGATCTGCGTGAGGTAATAATTTTGCAACCACTGCATGACCTGACTCATGGAATGCTGTATTCATCCGCTCTTCTTCTCTCATCACCATGGATTTTCTTTCAGGGCCCATAAAGATTTTATCTTTGGCGTCTTCAAAGTCTTGCATATCGACTGTTCGTTTATTTCTGCGTGCAGCAAACAATGCAGACTCATTCACAAGATTAGCTAAGTCAGCACCTGAAAAACCTGGCGTACCTCTGGCAATGATGCTTGCTTTCACATCAGGATCTGCTGGAATTTTTCTCATGTGCACCAAAAGAATTTCTTCGCGACCTTTAATGTCAGGAAGAGATACCATCACTTGTCGATCAAAACGTCCTGGGCGTAATAAAGCTTTATCGAGGACATCTGCTCGATTCGTTGCCGCAATGACGATTACGCCTGAGTTAGGTTCGAAGCCGTCGAGCTCAACTAAAAGCTGATTCAGTGTTTGTTCACGCTCGTCATTACCACCACCTGAACCTTGACCGCGATGACGGCCTACCGCATCAATTTCATCGATAAAAATAATACATGGCGCGCTCTTTTTGGATTGTTCAAACATGTCTCTTACACGAGCAGCACCAACACCTACAAACATTTCTACGAAGTCAGATCCTGAAATGGTATAGAAAGGCACCTTAGCTTCACCCGCAATTGCACGCGCTAGTAATGTCTTACCCGTACCTGGAGGTCCCACCATGAGAACGCCTCTTGGTATGCGACCACCTAATTTATGAAACTTGCTTGGGTCTTTTAAGAATTCAACAATTTCTGTGACCTCTTCTTTTGCTTCATCACACCCCGCTACATCAGCAAATGTTGTTTGATTATTTGTTTGATCAAGCTGTCTGGCTTTACTCTTACCAAATGAAAATGGGCCACCACCTTTGGAGCCGCCCTGCATCTGACGCATAAAGAAAATCCAAACGCCTACTAAAAGAATCATCGGAAACCATGAAATGAAAATACTCATCAGCACTGATTGCTGCTCTTCAGGCTTCGCTTCAACAATGACATTATTTTTTAGAAGGTCGGATACTAACCAAGGATCAGTTGGAGCATAGGTATTAAATTTCTTACCTTCGCTTGTTGTCCCTTTAATTCTATGATTATCAATCTCAACTTTGGCAATTCTGCCTTCTTTCACCTGCTGCATAAATTGAGAGTAGACAAGTGCTGTATCAGTTTTCGAAGACCCTGAAAACTGATTAAAAATAGTCATGAGAAGGAGTGCTATTGCAACCCAGATGGCAATACTTTTAAGAGTGTTGTTATTCAATTGGTGGATGACCTCGTATCATCTATTTTCATTAGTTAATTTTAAACCTAATTCCGTGACTATATTATGACTTTTTAAACTTTTGCAAAGCCCAGCAAATAAACCTCACTACTTCGATCACGTGAAGCTTTAGGCTTTACTGTGATCACTTTTTCAAACTCAGGACGCATCTTTTTCACCAGCTCATCAAAGTCAGCGCCTATAAAAGTTTTGACTAGAAAATGGCCGCTTGGTTTCAACCATTGTAAAGAAAAGTCTAGCGCAAGCTCAGTGAGGTACATGACACCTGGCTGATCGACTGTCTTTATACCTGTAATATTGGGGGCCATATCGGAAATTACAAGGTCTATAGCTGAATTATTTAAGTAGGTTTCAAGCTCCCTTAAAGAGGCCTCTTCTCTAAAGTCCCCTTGAATAAAATCGACCCTTGGAACTGGATCCATAGGCAGTAAATCCATAGCGATAATATGGCCTTTACCTTGAAGGAGTTTTGCCACCACCTGAGACCAGCTTCCAGGGCTTGAGCCCAAATCGACGACATTCATACCGGGCTTGATGAGTTTATATTTCTCATGGATCTCCATAAGCTTATAAGCAGCTCGAGATCGAAAGCCATCTTTCTGAGCTTGTTTAACGAAGGCATCATTGACATGCTCTTGCATCCAAGCCTTGCTAGTTCTTGTTCTTTTCATCTGTTAAAATCGACTCTTTAAAGATCTTAAGAAATTTTCTACCTTGAATTCAAAAGCCATTGCATACCTTCGAAGCTTAGCTCACACATTAAATCCAGTGGTGAGAATTGGTAATAAGGGTTTATCGGCATCCGTCATTAAGGAAATTGATCTTAATCTTAACGCACATGAGCTTATTAAAATTAAAATTCAAAATGATGATAGATCAGTTCGTGAATCCATGTTAAGTGAAATTTGTGGAGCACTTCAGGCAACAGCCGTGCATCATATTGGCTTACAAATTATTGTCTATCGTCAAGCGTCCGAACCTAAGATTGTCATACCCAAATAACTATCTAATTTTTAAGATTACAAAAACACCCAAGAAACACTCAAGTAAATAAGCAATACTTGAAACACCATGCCATGTTGCAAATCGATCAGCAAATACGCTTTCCATCACATCTTTCGGCATCGCTTCTAATTTGAATTTTTCTAAAAGTGGATTAATCCCTAAATGACTAATCAGAATTAAAACGAGCATCAACACAACCAACCAAAAGAAGCCTTGCTTTAATGCATTCGTGCCAAACTGATACACGCGCTGGATTAATAAATAAATACTAGTGGCCATGCCCACAAAAGCCATCATCTTAAAAAGCTGTCCCGCAATATTACCTGCGAGTTGCGCCTCAGGAATGAGCTTAAATAATTCATAAGCCACAATACCTACCACCCACAATCCACCTATCCAAAAGGTTGCGGCAATCAGTGCTAAATTTTCTAACCATTGTTTCATTGTGTTTTTAGTTTAATACAAAAATGGATTGAATTTATAGATACTTGACATCTAATATCTCGTACGATTTGGCGCCACCTGGTGTATTGACTTCAGCCACATCGCCGATAGCCTTCCCGATAAATGCTTTTGCAATCGGTGAATTGATTGAAATCTTTTTTAGCTTAATATCAGCCTCATCATCGCCCACAATTTGGTAAGTAAAGATATCTTCGGTATCAAGATCTTGTGCTTCAACTGTGGAACCAAATACACACTCACTCTCACCTACAATTGAAGAAGGATCAATGACCATAGCGGTAGAAAGTTTGGCTTCAATTTCTGCTATGCGACCTTCAATAAAACTTTGACGCTCTTTCGCAGCTTCATATTCAGCATTTTCAGACAAGTCGCCTTGNGCTCTTGCTTCTGAGATTGCCTGGATGATATTAGGGCGATCAACACTTTTTAAGCGCTGAAGCTCTTCTTTGAGCTGTTCAGCACCTTTAATGGTCATGGGTATTTGTTTAAGCATATTCATTCCTAACAAAACAAAAACCACGCTCTTTAGATGGAGTGTGGTTTATAAAGGTCGAGTGTATTTTAAGTGAGTTCTTTATGCAAGCTTTGGATAGAATTGACCGTAATTTCTTCAACGAAGTTCATGCCAATACATGCGGCTTTAGCGCCTGCAATGGTCGTGTAATAGGTCACCTTGTTTTGTAATGCATATCTTCTGATTTCATAAGAGTCTGAAATAGCACGTTTATCTTCCGTCACATTCACGATAAAAGAAATTTCATTATTCTTAATCATATCCACAATATGAGGCCTTCCTTCTGCTACTTTATTGACCGGCTCAACATTTAAGCCCGCATCCATCAAAGCTTTTGCAGTACCTTTAGTCGCCACAATGGTAAAACCTAATTGATCTAATGATTTTGCAACCTCAACCACTTTAAGATGGTCTTCACGACGCACGCTGATAAATGCTTTCCCGCCTTTAGGTAATTTTGTAGATGAGCCGAGCTGGGATTTAATAAATGCTTCTGCAAATGTTTTACCTAAGCCCATCACTTCCCCCGTTGACTTCATCTCAGGCCCCAAGATGGTATCGACTCCCGGAAACTTAATGAATGGAAAGACAGCTTCTTTCACCGAGAAGAATTTCGGCACAATTTCTTTTGTAACTTTTTGTACCTTAAGGCTCGAACCAACCATAGCGCGGGCAGCAATTTTAGCTAACTGTAATCCACATGCTTTAGAAACGAAAGGAACGGTGCGAGATGCTCTCGGGTTTACTTCTAGCACATAAATCACGTCACCTTGAATCGCGAATTGAACATTCATAAGACCTACAACATTGAGTGCTTTTGCCATCTCAACTGTTTGCTTTCTTAATTGATCTTGAATTTTTTTAGACAAGCTATAAGGAGGAAGTGAGCATGCTGAGTCACCTGAGTGCACCCCGGCTTGTTCAATATGTTCCATAATGCCACCGATAATGACATCTTTGCCATCTGATAGCGCGTCCACATCAATTTCAAGCGCGTCGTTTAAAAAGCGGTCAAGGAGCACAGGGGAGTCATGAGAAACTTTTACAGCCTCCCTCATATAACGTTCAAGCTGTGCTTGTTCGTGCACGATCTCCATAGCGCGACCGCCTAAAACATAACTAGGCCTCACTACAAGTGGGTAACCAATTTCTTCTGCTAAACGAATGGCATCTTCAGGTGTTCTAGCTGTGCGATTGGGCGGCTGTTTAAGTCCAATCGAATTGAGCATTTTTTGGAAGCGCTCACGGTCCTCCGCCATATCAATAGCGTCTGGAGAAGTGCCAATAATTGGCACGCCTGCTTTTTCTAAATCTTTAGCTAGCTTCAAAGGTGTTTGTCCACCATATTGCACAATGACGCCAAGTGGCTTTTCAATAGCAACAATTTCTAAAACATCTTCAAGTGTCACAGGCTCAAAATAAAGTCGGTCTGACGTATCGTAGTCGGTTGATACTGTTTCAGGATTGCAGTTCACCATGATGGTTTCATAACCATCCTCACGCAATGCTAAAGCTGCATGTACACAACAGTAATCAAACTCAATACCCTGACCAATACGATTAGGTCCTCCACCTAAGACAATAATTTTTTTTCTATCCGTGGGTTTTGCTTCGCACTCTTCTTCATATGTCGAATACATATAAGCAGTATTTGTTGAGAATTCTGCAGCACATGTGTCTACACGTTTATATACTGGTCGCACATGATGCTTATGACGATACTGTCTAACGTCTTCTTGTTTAACTTCGAGAAGTTTTGCGAGTCTTCGATCAGAAAAGCCTTTTTGTTTTAAATCAAATAAATTTTGTTTAGACAAATCTTTGAGTGAAGTCCTTAACAAGCTTTTTTCAACATCAATAATATTTTTAATCTGATGGAGAAACCACGGATCAATTTTGGAATGTCCAAATACATCTTCAATCGACATACCTAATCTAAAGGCATCGCCAACATACCAAATACGCTCGGGTCCCGGCTCTCTCATTTCTTTAATGATGAGGTCTTGATCAGTCGTTTTTTCATCTAGGCCATCTACGCCTATTTCGAGACCTCTTAATGCTTTTTGAAAAGACTCTTGAAAAGTGCGTCCGATGGCCATAACCTCACCTACAGATTTCATTTGTGTCGTCAGTCTTGAATCTGCTTGTGGAAATTTTTCAAATGCAAATCTTGGTACTTTAGTGACTACGTAATCGATACTCGGTTCAAATGATGCAGGTGTTGCGCCACCTGTAATTTCATTTTTTAATTCATCTAATGTAAAACCTACTGCTAACTTTGCAGCAATTTTTGCAATAGGGAATCCTGTAGCCTTCGACGCTAAGGCTGAAGAACGTGACACACGAGGATTCATTTCAATGACAATCATGCGTCCATCTTCTGGATTGATTGCAAATTGCACGTTCGATCCGCCTGTGTCTACCCCAATTTCTCGAAGCACTGCGATCGATGCATTACGCATGATTTGGTATTCTTTATCTGTAAGTGTTTGCGCGGGAGCCACGGTAATGGAGTCGCCTGTGTGCACGCCCATTGGGTCTAAGTTTTCAATGGAACAGATAATAATGCAGTTATCTTTAGAGTCGCGAACGACTTCCATTTCATATTCTTTCCAACCAAGTAAAGACTCTTCTATCAGAAGTTCTTTCGTAGGGGATGCTTCAAGCCCTCTTTCACATATCGCTATAAATTCTTCACGGTTATATCCAATACCACCACCACTACCTCCCATCGTAAATGACGGGCGAATGATCGCTGGATAACCAATGCCTGCTTGAACTTGTATTGCCTCCTCCAAGCTATGCGCAATAGCTGACTTAGCAGATCCTAAGCCAATTTTATTCATGGCTTCTTTAAATTTTTGTCTGTCTTCAGCTTTATCAATGGCTTCTTTTGATGCGCCAATTAATTCGACTTTGTATTTTTTTAATACGCCATACTTGTCTAAATCAAGCGCGCAATTAAGTGCTGTTTGCCCACCCATAGTTGGAAGGAGTGCGTCTGGCTTTTCTTTGGCAATAATTTTTTCGACAATCTGCCAAGTAATTGGCTCGATGTAAGTCGCATCCGCCATCTCAGGATCTGTCATGATAGTTGCAGGATTAGAATTCACGAGAATGACACGATAGCCTTCTTCGCGAAGTGCTTTACATGCCTGCGCACCGGAATAATCAAACTCGCATGCCTGACCTATCACGATAGGACCAGCGCCAATGATGAGTATGGACTTAATATCTTTACGCTTTGGCATAGCTCTTTTTCTTTTTTTCGATGAGATCAATAAAGTGATCAAACAAATAACTCATTTCAGATGGGCCTGGACTCGCTTCAGGGTGTCCCTGGAAACTGAATGCGGGCTGATCAGATCTTTCTATTCCTTGCAAGCTGCCATCAAAAAGAGACTGGTGTGTAGCTAGCAAATGTTTAGGGAGTGAAGTTTGATCTACAGTGAAGCCATGATTTTGACTGGTAATAAATACGCGTTTTGTTTTTAAATCTTGGACGGGGTGATTAGCGCCATGATGTCCAAATTTCATCTTGGATGTTTTAGCGCCACTCGCCAAGGCTAAAAGTTGATGGCCTAAACATATACCGAAGGTTGGGTAGCCGTCATCGACCAATTTTTTTATCGCTTGAATAGCATACTCACATGGCTCCGGGTCTCCGGGTCCATTAGATAAAAATACGCCATCGGGTTTTAGGCGAACTACTTCTTCGTAAGAAGTTTCTGCAGGCACAACACTGACTTTACATCGCCTTGAAACTAGCATCCTTAAAATATTTTTCTTAATACCGTAATCAAATGCAACAACGTGATGATCTGATTCAACCTGATTACTGTAACCTTTAGATAACGACCACTCGCCTTGATTAAATATATAAGATTTTTTACAGCTCACAACCTTGGCTAAATCCATGCCAGAAATTCCTGGAAAGGCTTTTGCTTCTTCATGCGCTTTTTTATCGTCTTCTGATTCTGCAATAATGCAACCTGCTTGCGAGCCATGCTCTCTTAAATGTCTTGTGAGTTTTCTTGTATCAATATTTGCGATTGCAACAATATGATTTTCTTTTAAGTAATCTGAAAGGGTTTGTTCGCTTCTAAAATTACTATCAATCATCGCTAAATCACGAATGATTAAACCACTGGCATAGACTTTGTCAGATTCGATATCTGCTTTATTAACACCTACATTGCCAATATGAGGATAAGTGAGCGTGACTATTTGTTTTGTATAGGAAGGATCAGTCAGAATTTCTTGATAACCCGTCATGGAGGTATTAAAAACAACTTCACCTGCGGTTAAACCTGGAGCCCCAATTGAAATACCTCGAAACTTAGTTCCGTCTGCGAGCACTAACACTGCCGACATATTTCGCGACAAAATGACTCTCCAGTATTTGCGAATTCAAGGGTTTGGGTACTGGATATACAAAACGGGAGAAGTGTTTAGCAGCTCCCGTTTCAAATATCGTAGATATTATAGTCGATTTAGCGCCTTAATTCAACGCACTAAACCTTGATAAATTGTTATTTGTCAGAAAGTCCCAAGACCTCCTGCATGTCAAAAAGACCTGTTTTTTGGCGCGATAAAAATTTAGCAGCCTTTAACGCCCCCTTAGCAAAGGTGGCTCGGCTTGAAGCTTTATGAGTTAATTCAATTCGCTCCCCTGTGCCTGCATACAAAACCGTATGATCACCCACAATATCGCCGCCACGAATTGTTGAAAAGCCAATCGTTGTTTGTTTACGCTCACCTGTATTGCCGAAACGTTCATACTGCGCATCTTTTTTAAGATCTCTGCCACTTGCTTTTGCAACAGCTTCACCTAATCTTAATGCCGTACCTGATGGAGCATCAATTTTATGTCGGTGATGCGCTTCAATAATTTCAATATCAAAATCATCTTTAAGTAATTGCGTTGCTTTTTCAACAAGCGAAATAAGTAAATTAACCCCTATGCTCATATTGGGGGCAAAAACAATAGGTATAGTTTTTGAAGCATCAAGAATCAATTTTTTTTCTTGGTCTGAAAATCCTGTTGTACCAATAACATATTTCACTTGATGCGCTTCGCATAATTTCAAATACTCAAGACTTGCTTCAGGCCTCGTAAAATCGATAAGCACATCAGCAGATGAAATTACTTTTGCGATGTCATGATCAATGTTAATGCCTGTTGAAATACCAAGAGCCTCTCCTGCATCGCGGCCTAATTTATGACTCGACTTGTGATCAATAGCGGCTATAAGTGCTAAGTCATTATCAGCAGCAATTTCTTGAATAAGGCTCTGGCCCATCCGGCCTGAAGCGCCCACGATAAGAATATTTATTTTACTCATACGATTAGAATCCTATTTTTTCTAACATCAAATCAAAATAATTTGGAGTAGTCTCAGCTGGTAGTGATTTCGTATCCTGAACCTTTGGAGCCTCAGGTTTTATATCTACAGGTTCTTTTTTAATATCTGTTGGAGTGACTTCCGTGACAGGTTTTTTCACCTCTGGCTCTATAGCTTTGACTGGCTCTGGCACATCTTTTTTCGGAGTCACAATTTTTTTATCTTCTTCAGGCACTTCTTTTTTAGGTGGCATAGCTTTCTCAATTGGCTTTTCATCGTCTTCCCAAAATTTTAATCGATCAAGCATGCTCTTTTCTTTTTGAGCTGGATTTTGTTTGGCCTCATTATTCTTAATCGGCGCTATCTCTTGACGATCTTCATTTCGACTCGCAATAGCCGGCACAACATCGCCCTTTACTTGAGCTAACAAATCTTTTTCAAACATCAAAATGACTCTTCTTTTCTCAATAATTGCACCATCTTTTTCCATCTGATAAAAATAATCCCATTGGTCTTTGTGGAAACTATCTGAAATGAGAGGCGTTCCCATTACAAACCGCACTTGGGTTTTTGTCATGCCTGGCTTTAATTGCATCATCATTTTTGAGGTCACTACATTACCCTGTTGAATTGGCATTTTGTAGGGTTTAATAGAGGGTAAGGAAGAAGAGCAAGCGGTGACTAAAAGACTTAAAACTAGAAGAAATATGCGCATTTTTATAACTTTAAACATAATGCGTATTAATATAACATGCTAGACAGTATTCAAAATACTTCCTAAAGCAAATTTTAAGGCGTTTCAATGGCACAAGATCATAAAGATTTAAAAAAATCAGGGCTTAAAGCCACGCTGCCCAGACTTAAAATCTTAAGTCTTTTTGAACACAGCGATGCGAAGCATCTTTCCGCTGAAGATGTGTATAAGCTTTTAATTAAATCTGGGGAAGATGTGGGTCTTGCAACAATTTATCGTGTGCTCACTCAGTTTGAACAGGCTGGTCTTTTAATGCGCCATCATTTTGAAAGTGATAAAGCTGTCTTTGAATTAAGCGACTCACAGCATCACGATCATCTCGTATGTGTGCAATGCGGTCATGTAGAAGAATTTTGTGATGATGAGATTGAAAAGAGACAAAAAATAATTGCGACTAAAAAAGGATTTACTATCCAAGAACATTCGCTTTATATCTATGCTGAATGCAATAAAAACCCCTGCCCCAACAAAGTCTAAGCCTGTAACATTTCTTTCGCGTGCGCCCTTGTCGTATCAGTAATCGATATGCCGCCTAACATGCGCGCAATTTCATCGATGCGCATCTTGTCATCCATCAAAAGAATATGGCTGAGTGTCTGATTATTTTCTTGTGTCTTAGATACTTTGTAATGATGGATAGCCAATGATGCTACTTGCGCCAAATGTGTAATCACTAACACTTGTCTTTGATCGTGATGGCCTAATTCTTTTAAAAGCTTACCTACAGTTTCCGCCACACTTCCTCCAATACCTACATCCACTTCATCAAAAATCATACAAGGCACATTCGCTTTTGAAATAGATGCAACACGAATCGCAAGGCTGAGACGAGAGAGCTCACCACCTGAAGCTGCTTTATGAATTGGTCTTGATTCTGCACCTAAATGAGATGCCACTAAAAATTCAATTTGTTCTAATCCGTGTGCCGTTGGATCTTGAGATGTAAGTTTGACTTCAAAACTTCCATGGCTAAAGGATAATTTTTGCATGGCCGCAGTAATATTTTGGCTTAAAGTTTCTGATGCAGTCTTTCGTGCCTCACTTAATAATTCTGCGCTTTTGTTAAAAGCTTCAAGGGCTGCTTTTTCTTTAGCATCAATACCATCATCTGATTGAAAAGACTCGAGCTCGTCCATGCGAGCTTGCCAAGTGAGCAACGTTGATTCAAAATCTTCAGGCTTAATACGATACTTCCTACCAAAATTATGAATCGCTTGAATCCGAGCTTCAATATCTTTAAGTCGCTCTGGATCTAAATCGACTTTTTGTAAATACCTATTAAGTGAACGAAGCAGCTCTTCTGTTTGAATATTGATTGAGTCGATAAGACCAGAAGACTCTTTTAATTTCTCATCAATACTAAGCGCGTGAGAAATTTTCTGCTGCACTAAATGAAGCCTATCAGAGATTGCCGTTTCATCTTTTTCTAAAAGTTCGATACAAAGATTAACATCCTCAATGAGTTCATTTCCATGCGACATCGTGACGTGATCTTGTTGCAAGCTTTCCCAGTCAGCCAAGGTGAATGAAAATTGTTTTAATTCCCTTAATTTATCTCTTAATTCTGCAAGTTCATCGCTATAGATTTGTGCATTTTTTTCGTACTCAGTTTTTTGAACATAAAGCTTATGCCACGCTTGGTAAAGTTTAGCAGTCGTCGCTGCCAGATCTGAGTGGCCACCAAAGTTATCTAAAATTTGTCTTTGTACACTTAATTTTAAAAGGGAGTGGTGAGAGTTTTGACTATAAATATCAACGAGAGATTCGCCTAATTCTTTAAGTTGCTGGAGTGTGGCTACCTTACCGTTAATAAATGCTCTTGATTTACCGTCAGCATGGATGACTCTTCTTAGAATGAGTTCAGCGCCATCAGATTCCAGTTCATTTTCTTGTAACCAGTCGATCACTTCTTGATTATATTTAATATCAAAGATAGCGCTGATATCGGCTTTATCTTGATGAAGCCTCACGACCCCACCTTCGTTTCTCTGCCCCAATGCTAAAGACAAAGCATCAATGAGAATAGACTTTCCAGCACCTGTTTCGCCTGTTAATGCTGAAAAACCAGATTTAAAATCTAAGCTCATTTTGTCGACAATGACAAAATCAAGTATAGATAGATTAAGTAACATAGCCCTTTATTAACCCCAGTTTAATTTTTTTCTAAGCATCTCAAAATAACAGTAGTCTTTTGGATGAAGAAACGTGATCATTTTTTCTGCACGAATAATTTCAATGCGATCATGAAGCTCAAGAGGCACTTTAAGCTGTCCATCAATACTTAAATAAGATTCATCCATACTCACCACATGAATTTCAATAGCACTATTGCTGCTCACTGCGATGGGCCGATTGCTTAAAGTATGTGGGCTAATTGGCACGATAGAAATCGCTTCTAATTCGGGATGAAGAATGGGGCCGCCAGCAGATAGCGCGTAGGCAGTAGTGCCTGTTGGGGTTGTCACCACAAGTCCGTCTGATCTTTGTTTGTGGACAAAATTACCATTAATAGAAACTTCCAATTCGATTAAGCGTGAGCCACTTCTTACTACAACATCATTGAGTGCTAACGCTTCGTGGATACATTTTGAGTCTCTAAAAATTTTAGACTGCAAAAGCATTCTTTTATCTTTATAAGATGAGCCTTGAAATATCTCATCAATGGATTCAAACATATTACTTGTATTCAGATCTGCTAAAAATCCAAAACGGCCTTGATTGATCCCTATTAATGGAATATCGAAATTCACAAGTGATCTTGCAACGCCTAGCATCGTCCCATCCCCGCCTAAAACGATCGCGAGATCTGCTTTTTCACCAATCTCTTCTAGATTAATAGCCTTAAATGTTTGAAATTTTCCGGACTGATGTGTTTTAGCCTCAATAAAAATATTGATATGCTTATTCGTCAAATATTGAGCGAGCTCTAAAAGCTGGGATTCAATGTCAGAAGATTCACTTCCGCTCGCATATTTTCCGATAATTGCGACTGATTTAAAGAGACTTTTCATAATTGAATTAAAGCATACTTAAGATGTAAGAATATATAGCAATTTAATAAAGAAAAACTTAGTATATTAAGCATTCATTTACAAAAGTAGTGCGTGCTAGAATGGCTTATTACACTATGAAAATTAGGCTTTACTGACTATTTTAAAGCATATCGATTTATATGAATAACTCTATTTGATGATGCTAGATAAGCGCGCCCAAATTCTTCTAAAAACCCTCATTGAGCAACATATTTGTGATGGGCAGCCTGTGGGATCCAGAACTCTCTCTCAATCATCAGGTCTTGACTTAAGTCCTGCTTCTATTCGAAATACCATGAAAGATTTAGAAGACCTTGGTTTTATCACAAGCCCCCATACCTCAGCAGGGAGAATCCCTACGCAATTAGGTTACAGACTCTTTGTTGACACTCTTCTTACTGTAAAACCTTTGGATGACAGGATAATTAGCTCATTAAAAGACCAAATGAATATTGGTGACAACAAAAAAATTATTAATAATGCCGCAGATATTTTATCAACACTGACTCAATTTGCAGGTGTAGTTCTTATTCCTAAGGTTAAGAAAACAACATTTAAACATTTAGAGTTTATTGGCCTGTCTGAGAAAAAAATTCTTGTCATCATTGTCACAAATGACGGTAATGTTCAAAACAGAATTGTAATGACCGAAAAGCACTACACACATGATGACTTAGTTGAGGCTGCAAATTATTTTAATCACAACTTTAGTGGTAATACTTTTGCTAAAGTCAAAGATACGCTCGTAGATGAATTATCTAAAATGCATGCTGATATGATTAAACTTATGACGGCAGCTATTGAAGTCGGTAATGAAGTCATTTCTCCGGAGAGTGAATCGATTGTGATTACAGGACAAAACAACCTCATCCAATCTGAAGAACTGGCAAAAAATATATCGGGCTTAAGAAAAATTTTTGAGATATTTGAAAAGCGAACAGCGCTTATGAAACTTCTTGATCAAAGCCAGCTTGGGGAGGGCATTCAAATCTTTATTGGAAATGAATCGGGATATTCTTCTCTAGACGAATGTAGTCTTATTACATCGCCATATGAAACAGATGGTGAAATTGTAGGTACCCTAGGTGTGATTGGTCCTACAAGAATGGCTTACGAAAGAGTCATTCCTATTGTCGATATCACAGCAAAACTTCTTTCTAACGCACTGAGTCAACACTAAAAATGAATTACTATACAAAAGAACCACAATACCAACATGGCGATGCGCCAAAAATAGGGATTATCCTCGCAAACTTAGGCACCCCTGATTCTCTTAGCACGCATGCCGTAAGAAAATATTTACAACAGTTTCTTATGGATCGAAGAGTGGTCGAAGTGCCACGATTTATTTGGTGCTGGATACTTCATTTCATTATCTTAGTCTTTAGGCCAGGAAGTTCAGCAAAAAAATATGCAAAAGTTTGGACTAAAAAAGGCTCTCCTCTTTTAGTAAATGCTTCAAATCAAACAAAAGCATTAACCCTAAAAATTAAAAAGTCAGTATCTCAGCCCATTGAGGTTGAATTAGGAATGTCCTACGGCAATCCTTCAATGAAAAATGCGGTCCTCAAATTAAAAGAAAAAAATTGCACTAAAATTCTCTTGCTTCCACTCTATCCCCAGTATGCTGCTTCATCAAGTGCATCTGCAATGGACGCGCTATGGCGCATTCTTCTTAAAACAAGAAATGTGCCTGCAGTGAGAACTGTTAGGAATTATCACGACCATCCTCTTTATATTAATGCACTTAAATTATCTATTCTGCAATTCTGGAAAAAAAATGGAAAGCCTTCAAAGTTAGTGATGAGCTTTCATGGCATCCCAAAAAAATCATTAATGCAAGGCGATCCTTATCATTGTGAATGCTATAAAACTGCTCGCTTACTTGCCGAAGCTCTAAAATTAAAAGAGAACGAATATGTGGTCTCATTCCAGTCGCGCTTTGGAAGAGCCGAATGGCTAAAGCCTTATTACGCTGAAATGATGGCTGACCTAGGAAAAAAGAAAGAGAAGAATGTTCATGTTATTTGTCCAGGATTCTCAAGTGACTGCTTAGAAACCTTAGAAGAAATTAATATTGAAGGTAGACACATTTTCTTGAGCCACGGTGGTAAAAGCTTTAGTTATATCCCTGCTCTCAATGACAATCCAGATTGGATCGATGCGATGCAAGGTATAATTCTAGAAAATTTACAAGGTTGGATTGATAAAAACTGGACTGCTAAAAAAGAAGCTAACAATTCAGCTGTCACTAAAAAAAGAGCTGCGCTTGTTGAAAAGAAACAGCCTTAATTATTTAAAGCCAATCATATTATGATAATACTTACGGGTGGTGCTGGCATGATTGGAAGTGTCATTGCTTGGCATCTTAATAGCATTCTCGATAAAAAAGATATCATCATCGTCGATGATATTCAGCATCCAGATCAACGGAATAATTTAAGCAAGCGAACGTATATTGATTACCTTGATAAAGATGATCTTTTTCCTTGGTTGGAAAAGAAAAAAGAGATTGAAGCTATCATTCATATGGGCGCTATCAGCGCTACAACCGAAACTGATTTTAATAAGCTTTTAAATCAAAATATTCGTTACAGTCAAAATCTATGGCGCTATGCAGCGGATCATAGCGTGCCTTTCCTTTATGCAAGCTCCGCGGCAACCTATGGCGGAGGCGAATTTGGCTATGATGACAATGAATCAGAGTTAAGGAAACTAAACCCTCTTAATGCTTACGGCTATTCAAAACAATTTTTCGATCAATGGGTAGTGCAGCAAGTCACTGCAAAAGAAAAAACACCTCCTCAATGGTGTGGCTTTAAATTTTTTAATGTCTATGGTCCAAACGAATATCATAAAGATAGAATGGCAAGCGTTGTATTTCATGCATTTAATCAACTTAAAGCAGAGGGTGAAATTAGACTCTTCAAGAGCGATCGTCCCGATTATAAAGATGGCATGCAATTAAGAGATTTTGTTTATGTAAAAGATGCAGCAGCAGCTGTTTTGCATTTTTTAAGTCACAAAAAACATTCAGGTATCTATAATGTAGGTACAGGAAAAGCCTCAAGTTTTAAAGCGCTTGCAGAATCTCTTGTGAAAAGTATTAAGGGCGATCTAAATGCAATTAAATATATTGATATGCCAAATGATCTTAAGGGAAAATACCAATACTTTACTGAGGCTAATATAAAAAAACTAAAGGATGCTGGATATACAAAGCCTTTTCATACGATTGAAGAGGGCATTAAAGATTACGCAATAAATTATTTAACTAAAAGTGATACTTACGCATGAGTAATGAAAATTTAAAAAAAATAGAATCTATTTTTAATGAGCATCAAAAGACGATTCAAAAATTAACTTTGCTCATTCCACAGATAAGTGAAATAGCAAGTCTGATAAAAAAAACACTTCACTCAGGGGGTAAAGTGCTTATTTTTGGAAATGGCGGTAGCGCTTCTGATAGTCAACATATTGCGGCAGAAATTGTAGGCAGATTTGTAAAGGAACGTAAAGGGCTTCCAGCTATTGCACTAACGACAGACACTTCAATTATTACTGCTGTTGCAAATGACTATGGCTATGAGCATATTTTTTCAAGACAAATCGAAGCGCTATGTTTAAAAAATGATGTGGTGATTGGCATTTCTACATCAGGTAATAGTAAAAATGTCATTAAAGGGCTAGAAAAAGCCAATACATTAGGCGCTATCACAATTGGCCTAACAGGTAGTGATGGTGGTCTCATTAAAAAAATATCAACACACGCTATTGTTGTGGACTCAAATGAAACAGCAAGAATTCAAGAGGCGCATATTCTCATTGGACATACGATCTGCGAACTCATTGATGAAGGTCAATAGCCCATGAGTGAAATTGATATCATTAAAAATAAATTTAACGCAAAAAATCAGTGGGCTTTAGTGGTTGGTGATTTAATGTTAGATCGCTATTTAATAGGTAGCGTCTCAAGAATCTCTCCCGAAGCTCCAGTGCCAGTTGTCAGATTAAAGGAGTCATTTGATCGCATTGGTGGATCAGGCAATGTCGCAGCTAATCTAGCTCAGTTAGGTATCAAAACAATTTTAGCTGGCCAAATTGGTGATGATGGAGATGGTAAAAAGTTACTTGATATTCTCAAAAAAAATCATATTGGTGTAGATGGTATTGTCAAAGACAAGAATCCTACAACTACAAAAACGCGGATTATTGGTGAACATCAACAAATGATGAGAATTGATCAAGAGGCAACAGCAGATTTGATTGATTCTAAACCGCTGATTAAAAGAATATCAACGCTCCTTAATAAAAAGCCTTCTATTGTTATATTGTCAGACTATGCAAAAGGGGTTTTAAGTGAAGCGTTATGCCAGCATGTTATTAAACTTGCAAAATCAAAAAAAATACCTGTCCTAGTTGATCCTAAAGGGATTGACTACAGTAAATATAAAAATGCAACTGCGATAACTCCAAACAAAAAAGAAGCTATCGAAGCTTGCCATATTCATGTCACAAAAAATACGAACTTTTTAACGCCCCTTCTAAAATTAAAAAAATCTCTTAATTTGCAATTTATTGCCATGACAAAAGGAGAGGATGGTATTGATTTAGTGCAGAAAAATACTATTAAAAATTTGCCTGCCGTCAATCAACAGCAGGTATTTGATGTATCAGGAGCGGGCGACACAGTTATTGCAACGCTTGCAGCGTGCATGATTGCCAAGATGCCTATTGAGAATTGTCTTAATATTGCAAATGTAGCTGCAGGTATAGTAATTGGTAAATTAGGCACTATCCCTATTACGCTTCAAAACCTCATAGAAACTTTAAGTTCTAAGCATTCTGATCAAGAGAAAAAAATTCATTCCCTCTCGCGGCTCATGGAGCAAGTTCTGATTTGGAAAAAACAGAAAAAGAAAATTGTATTCACAAACGGCTGCTTTGATATTCTTCATGCAGGTCACGTGACTTATCTAGAAAAAGCAAAAAAATTAGGTGACATACTTATCTTAGCGCTTAATAGTGACTCGTCGGTCACAAAGCTAAAAGGCAAATCAAGGCCTGTGATTCACCAAGAAGATCGAGCGAGAGTACTTTCAGCCCTCTCTTCTGTAGATAGTATTATCATTTTTAGCGAAACTACACCGCTTCATTTAATAAAAAAAATTCAGCCTGATATTTTAGTTAAAGGTAGTGATTATAAAAAAAATCAAGTTGTAGGTCATAAAGAATTAAAAAAATGGCATGGCAAAGTTGAATTAGTTTCTGTTGTTCCTGGTAGAAGCACGAGTGCTATCATCAAAAAAATCTCTTAAGATTTTGAACCCAAAAAAAATTCTCATTATTGGACCATCATGGCTTGGTGATATGGTTATCGCACAAAAGCTATTTAAGACCATTAAAGATATTTATCCTAATAGCAAGCTTCACGTAGCCTCTCCTACTTGGACAATTCCCTTAGTATCTAGAATGCCTGAGGTAGATCAATCCATTTCATTACCTTTTTCTCATGGGGAGCTAAATATACTCAAGCGTTATCAGATTGCTAAAGTTTTGAGGTTAGAAGGTTATTCGCAGGCTATTGTCTTAACAAATTCATTTAAGTCAGCACTGATCCCTTTTTTCGCTGGCATTCCAAAGCGCACTGGTTTTTTGGGGGAAATGCGCTTTGCTTTAATTAATGATTGCATTAAAAAAGATTCTTCACTGTATAGAACAGTTGATCAATTTTTAGCCCTTGCACCAAAATCGAAAAATACTAAAGTTAATTTGTCTACAAGACTAATCTCGAAGCCCAGTCAGGGTAAAAGAATTTTGGCAGGTAAATTAAGTAGGTTTAAAAAAGTTCTTGGTATCGCTCCTGGAGCAGAGTACGGTGAATCTAAAAGGTGGCCTATTGAGTATTTTGCAGATGTAGCAAATGAAGCTATACAAAATGGATGGGAAGTTCTCTCGTTAGGCTCCACAAACGATCAAGACTTAGGAAGAATATTAGATCGACTCACAAAAAACAAAGTGATTAATCTCATCGGCAAAACTAAACTTGAAGAAGTCATTGATGTAATGAGTTTGTGCCAATCATTTTTAAGTAATGATTCCGGACTTATGCATGTGGCGGCAAGTTTAAATATTAAACAAGTCGCTATTTTTGGCTCTTCTGACCCTAAAAAAACTCCACCATTAAGTCGACACGCAAAATTAGCCTATCTTGATCTCTCATGCAGCCCGTGTTTTGAAAGAGTTTGCCCTCTTCAGCATACTAATTGCTTAAAAAATATTAAGCCCAGTGAGATTATTAAAAAACTTATTTAGTGATTGAGATCGTCTAGCTTTTGATGGACTTCAATTTTATTTTCTTCACAAAAATTTTTCCACTCGAAGAAATTTGTCCAGCCACTTAAAAAAATAAAATCTAAATTATTCTTCTTTGCAACTTGGTAATCATATTTTGAATCTCCAATAAATAGAGCGGGCGATTGCCCTGTTATTTTTTTTAATTCACGCGCCACAATTTCTTCTTTTGAATCAGGGCTTCCAAAAATACCAACATCAAAATATTTTAATAATGATTTTCTGGAAAAGAGCCGAATAATTTCTTCTTGATCGCCACCGGATACAATCATCCAGTGAGCCTGTTTTGTTTTTTCTCTGAGCCTTTCAAGGCCTTCAGCAATATCACAATTTTCAAGGAGTCTCTCGACTTCAATGTTCAATTGTTTTAGAAGATGATTCATTGATGACTCATCTGCTTGCTTTTTAAGAATGGTTTCTAAGAAATAGGTAAATTTAATATTTCTAGATATGCCGGTATATTCGATGTGATGGTTAACTAACTTCATAGCATCTTCTTCAGATGCTCCAAATTCTAGTGCGGTTAAGCGATATGCTTCTATTTTTAGGAAGTTTGAATTTAGGACAACCCCATCACAATCAAATAAGATTGTTTTATATTGGGAAATAGGAAGCATTATTTTTAATAACGCTAAAGACGTTTAATCGCACTAGCTTCTTTTGCTAGCTTTGTAATTTCTACCCAATTTTTATTTGCGACAAGATCTTTTGGAGTCAGCCAGGTTCCGCCACAGACAGGGACATTAGGAAGACTCAAAAAGTCTGATGCTGACTGAACAGTTACACCACCTGTTGGGCAAAACTTAACGTCAGAAAAAGGACCTGCAAATCCCTTTAGAAGATTAATACCACCTACTGCAACCGCAGGGAAAAGTTTTAAGAAATAATAACCATCATTATTGGCCATCATGACTTCGCTACCTGTAGACACACCAGGTAATAAAGGTAATCCAATATCTAAACAATGCTTTCCTAGTTCACTTGTATAGCCTGGGCTCACTGCAAACTGACAACCAATTGATTTTGCAGCTGAAGCATCTGCTTTAGTTCTTACTGTGCCAGCGCCAACAATAGCTTCTGGCAAATGCTTGATAATTCTATCCATGGCCTCCATGGCGCATGCAGTTCTTAAAGTTACTTCTAACACTTTGATACCACCTGCAAGAAGAGCCTCTGCCATAGGCACAGCATCTTCAACTTTATCAATCACTATGACCGGTATCACTGGTCCATAATTTGCTAAATCTAATGTCTTCATATTGTCCTTATATTATTAAAGCCATGTGACTGCCCCTTCTTCGGCAGATAGCACATTTTTTCTCATGCCAGCGAATAACTCGCGGCCAATATCATGGGCATTATCATTTCTATGTTTGTCTGAGAGTGTTTCATATTCTCTTTCATGCCATGTATCTTCATCAACTAAAACGTTGAGAGTACCTACCAACGCATTCAATCGAATCGTATCGCCATTACGGATTTTTCCAATAGGTCCATTTGCTGAAGCCTCTGGACTTAAATGAATTGCGGCTGGAATTTTTCCTGAAGCACCACTCATTCTTCCGTCTGTAACTATAGCCACTTTAAACCCTTTGTTTTGAAGCACAGCTAATGGTGGCGTCAGTTTGTGCAACTCTGGCATTCCATTCGCTTTAGGCCCTTGGAATCTTACGACTGCAACAAAATCTTTTTCAAGCTCTCCTCTATCGAAGGCACTTAGAAGCTCCTCTTGTGTATCAAAAATAATTGCAGGGCCTTCGATAATATATCGATCTTCTGGCACCGCAGAAATTTTAATGACTGATCGTCCAAGATTGCCATTTAATAATTTAAGTCCGCCTGACTCGCTGAATGGATGATCTGCAGTTCTGACAATAGTTTCGTCACCACTTTTTTTAGGAAGATCAGTCCAAATAAGTTTGCCCTTTTCTTTACTAGGTTTTTTTGTATATTCTTTCAAGCCGCCTTCGCTGATAGTCATAACATCCGGATACATGCATCCAGTCTCAATGAGTTCACGAATCACAAATGCAGGCCCGCCTGCAGTTTGAAATTCATTTACATCAGCTTTGCCGTTTGGATAAATACTTGCCAATAATGGCGTCGACTTTGCAAGATCATGGAAATCTGTCCAGTCAATAATAATTCCTGCAGCTCTTGCAATCGCAACCCAATGAATAAGATGATTTGTTGATCCACCTGTCGCTAGTAATGCTGCCATTGCATTGACTATGACTCGCTCATCTACCAATTTTCCAATTGGCTTCTTCTGTTTACTTCCAATGATGTTTATTAGAGATCTTACTGACTCTCGAGTAATTTCTTCTCTAATATCTTCACGTGGATGGATAAATGCAGCGCCTGGAATATGAAGCCCCATAGCTTCCATTAACATTTGATTACTGTTCGCGGTACCATAAAATGTACATGTACCCTCCCCGTGATAAGCGGCAGACTCAGAAGCCAGCAACTCCTCGCGCCCCACCAATCCTTGTGCATATTTTTCACGTACTTTAGATTTTGAAGTGTTATCAATGCCGGTAGACATTGGTCCTGCGGGTACAAAAATTGTAGGTAAATGACCAAAATGCAATGCGCCGATTAATAAGCCAGGGACAATTTTGTCGCAAATACCCAACATGAGAGCGCCATCAAATACATCATGTGACAAAGCAATTGCTGATGACATCGCAATGGTATCTCGAGAAAATAAGCTTAACTCCATGCCTGGCTCGCCTTGTGTAATGCCATCACACATAGCGGGAACGCCTCCAGCCACCTGAGCAGTAGCATCGAGCTTATTCGCTTCATCGCGAATAATTGAAGGGTAATTTTCATAAGGCTTATGTGCTGAGAGCATGTCGTTATAAGCCGTCACAATTGCAATATTAGGTTTCTTCTCGCTAACAATTCTTAATTTATCGTTTTTAGGTAGAGCAGCGATTGCATGTGCAACGTTAGCGCAGCCGAGGCGATCTGCTCCTCGCTGCCTTTGAAGCATAGCATCTATGCGAGCTAAATAAGCAAGACGTGTTGGTCTACTTTTTTCTTTAATTCTTTCGGTAATTTCGACTATGGAATGTTTCATTAAATAGATTCGTTTAGTTGAATGAATAAAAATTTCTTTCTATAACAGATTATCCTAGAAACACTCAGTAAGCGTCAAACGATTAAATATTAATTAATTATATAAATGATTTATAGGCATTGATTTATATGAGAAAATTCTCTATATGGTTCGTATACTTATCATTAAAACATCCTCACTAGGCGATGTTATTCACTGTTTGCCTGTCATTAATGATATTAAGTATTTTGTCCCTGAGAGCTCTATTGATTGGCTGGTAGAGGAATCCTTCGCAGATGTGCCAAGACTTCATCCAGGTGTTAACTCTGTCATAACGATCTCTCTTAGATCATGGAAAAAAAATCTTAGAAAAAAATCAACTTGGATTGGGCTTTATAAATCAATTAAAGCTATCCGAGAAAATCATTACGACATTATTATTGATTTTCAGGGTCTTTTAAAAAGTGCTTTTTTTACTTTATTTACCCGTGGGGATATTCATGGTTTTGATAAAGCCTCTATCCGAGAAGCTGCTGCCTCTTACTTTTATAAACACACACATCCCGTATCAAAGCAAATTCATGCAGTTGTTCGCAATCGAGAATTAGCTTCTAAATGTTTTCAATACGAATTATTAGATCAGTCAGCTCATTTTGGATTAGAGATTCATAATATCAACAACTTTAATCTTTCGGAGCGCTATGTCGTTCTGATTCATGGATCTAGCAAAAAATCAAAACAATGGCCCATGGAACATTGGCTCAAAGTTATTCAGTTTTTTAATGTCCTAGGCTTAAGAGTTCTTTTACCATGGGGTAATCTTGAGGAATATCATTTCTCTAAATCTCTCCGCAAAGCCTCAACCAATTCCTTGGTGCTGCCTAAAATGAATATTAGTGATCTCGCTAATATTATTTCAGGGGCTAAATGTCTCATAGGCGTTGACTCTGGCCTCACCCACCTTGGCAATGCGTTAGGCATTCCAACTATTGGTCTTTATTTGGACAGCAACCCTTACCTCACTGGTGTTTATCCCAACATTAAGGTGCCGTCAGTTAATCTAGGTGAGATAGGTGTGACACCTACCCCCGAATCCACGATTTCTCAAATTGAAGCAATTATTTAACTTCTACCCCTTGAAATTTACTACTTCACCCCCAAATTTATTTTAATCCGTAGCATCTTTAAAAGATTTAAAAGGTAAAAATATGAACGCAGAAGAGAAAAACAATGTATCCGCAGACGAATCAGAAAACCATTCAGATCAATCAACTACAAATAATCTAGAAGAAAAACTAAATCTCCTAGAAGAAAAATTAGCTGAAGCTGAAGCACAGATTCTTTATGTTAAAGCTGAGGGTGAAAACATAAGAAAGCGTTCTGTTGAAGATATTGATAAAGCTAGAAAATTTGCATTAGAAAGGTTTAGTGGCGAATTGCTGTCTGTCAAAGATAGCCTTGACGCTGCCCTTGCTGTTGAAAATGCGAACCTCGAAAGCTACAAGAATGGTGTTGAAATTACACAAAAACAATTAATTAATGTATTTGAAAAATTTGGAATCAATGAGATTAACGCATTAGGTGAAAAATTTGATCCTAATCAGCATCAAGCGATTAGCATGGTGGAATCGGAAGAAGAGCCAAATAAAATTTTAACAGTGCTTCAAAAAGGTTATCTATTGAACGAAAGAGTCATAAGACCCGCATTAGTAACCGTTTCTAAAACTAAAAATACATAAGCTCTTGAAATATTCAAGATCATCCCAATTATAGATTTAACAAATTAAACAGATTTTTTAAGGAAAAAAAATGGCTAAAATTATCGGAATTGACTTAGGAACAACAAACTCCTGTGTGGCTGTCATGGAAGGCGGAAAGCCTAAGGTGATTGAAAATGTAGAAGGCGCTAGGACTACCCCTTCAATTATTGCCTATCAAGATGATGGCGAAATCTTAGTGGGCGCGCCAGCAAAAAGACAGGCAGTAACAAATCCAAAAAATACACTTTATGCTGTAAAGCGATTAATTGGTCGCCGTTTTGAAGAAAAAGAAGTTCAAAAAGATATTGCTTTAATGCCATATGAAATTTCAAAAGCTGACAATGGTGACGCCTGGGTAACAGTGCGTGATCAAAAAATGGCTCCCCCTCAAATTTCAGCTGAAGTTTTAAGAAAAATGAAAAAAACGGCTGAAGACTATTTAGGTGAAGAAGTCACAGAAGCTGTCATTACAGTGCCTGCTTACTTCAATGATAGTCAACGCCAAGCAACTAAAGATGCCGGCCGAATCGCAGGCCTTGAAGTTAAACGTATTATCAATGAGCCTACCGCAGCCGCACTTGCTTTTGGTTTAGATAAACAAGAGGGTGATCGAAAGATTGCAGTATACGACTTAGGTGGCGGGACCTTTGACGTATCAATTATTGAAATTTCTACTGTTGATGGCGAACATCAATTTGAAGTGCTATCAACAAACGGGGATACATTCCTTGGTGGTGAAGACTTTGACAATCGCTTAATAGATTTCTTGGCAGATGAGTTTAAAAAAGAAAACGGGCTCGATTTAAGAAATGACTTACTTGCTAAGCAACGTCTTAAAGAAGCCTCTGAGAAAGCAAAGATTGAACTTTCAAGTAGTCAACAAACTGAAGTTAATCTTCCTTATATTACTGCTGATGCAAGCGGCCCAAAACATCTTGTCGTAAAAATCACGCGCGCAAAATTTGAATCTCTTGTCGATGATCTTATTGAAAGAACAATTGAGCCCTGCAAAGTTGCAATGAAAGATGCGGGCGTTACTGGTAGCGACATAGCAGATATCATTTTAGTAGGTGGACAAAGCCGTATGCCTAAAGTCCAAGAGAAGGTAAAGGATATTTTTGGCAAAGAGCCTAGAAAAGATGTGAATCCTGATGAAGCGGTAGCTGTAGGCGCTGCAATTCAAGGGGGCGTTCTTCAAGGCGATGTAAAAGATGTATTGCTGCTTGATGTAACTCCTTTGAGTTTAGGGATTGAAACACTAGGAAGTGTCATGACTAAACTTATTAAGAAAAATACAACAATCCCTACGAAAGCATCTCAAGTATTCTCAACAGCGGAAGACAATCAAAATGCTGTGACAATTCATGTACTTCAAGGTGAGCGTGAGATTGCTTCAGGCAATAAGAGCCTAGGTCAATTTAATTTGACTGATATACCTCCAGCACAAAGAGGTATGCCGCAAATTGAAGTGACATTCGATATTGATGCCAATGGTATCTTGCATGTATCAGCTAAAGATAAAGCTACTGGCAAAGAAAATAAGATCACGATCAAAGCAAATAGTGGACTTAGCGAAGAAGAAATTAAAAAAATGGAAGATGATGCAGTTAAATACGCTGATGAAGACCGTAAAATTAGAGAACTTGTGGATGTTAAAAACGCTGCAGATGGCATGATTCATTCAGTAAAAAAATCAATCACTGACCATGGGGATAAATTAGATGCTGCAGAAAAAGAAAAAATTGAATCTGCTATAAAATCTTTAGAAGANTCTTTGAAGACTGACAACAAGGAAGAGATTGAGGCTAAAACTAAGGAGCTTATGGAGTCATCGCAAAAACTAGGTGANAAAATATATGCTGAACAACAANCTCAACAACCTAACGCTGNCTCAGCACCTCAGGAAGAAAAAACGGTTGATGCTGAAGTTATGGATGCTGAATTTGAAGAAGTAAAACAAGACAAACAAGATAAATAACTTTTAACCACTAAAACAACATCATAAATTCTGATGTTGTTTTGCTTTTTGAAAAAAATATCATGGCGACCAAAAAAGATTATTACGAGACTCTTGGTGTATCTCGTGACGCTTCAGAAGATGAAATAAAAAAAGCTTATCGCAAGCTTGCGATGAAATTTCATCCTGATCGCAATCCTGATAATCCAAAAGCTGAAGAAAATTTTAAAGTAGCCAAAGAAGCTTACGAAATACTTTCGGACTCACAAAAAAGATCAAGTTACGATCAGTATGGTCATGCAGGTGTAGATCCAAGCATGGGTGGCTCTGGATCTGCAGGGTATTCGGACTTTAATGATGCCTTTGGTGATATTTTTGGTGATATTTTTGGCGGGGGTCGTGGCGGTCAAAAGTCTAATGTATATCGTGGAGCTGATCTTCGTTACAACATGGAAATCAATTTAGAAGATGCGGCAAAGGGCACGGAAACAAAAATACGTATTCCTGTTATGACTTCTTGTGAGCCATGTAAAGGAACTGGCGCTAAACCTGGTACACAACCCGTCTCTTGTGATACATGTAATGGTCATGGCCAAGTTCGAATGCAGCAAGGGTTTTTCTCTGTTCAACAAACATGTCCTAAGTGTCATGGAACAGGAAAAATTATCAAAGAGCCCTGTTCGACTTGTCATGGAGCTAGTCGTGTCAAACAAACTAAAACACTATCCGTTAAAATTCCTTTAGGTGTAGATGAAGGCGATCGAATTCGATTGTCAGGTGAAGGTGAGTCTGGGATTAATGGCGGTCCCCCGGGAGATCTTTACGTTGTAGTTCATCTTAAGAAACATGATTTATTTGAACGTGATGGTGGAAATTTGCATTGCGAAATGCCAATTAGTTTTTCTACTGCAGCCCTTGGTGGCGAAATTGAAGTGCCGACTTTAGATGGACATGCAAAAATGAAAATTCCTGCTGAAACACAAACAGGTGCTGTTTTTAGATTAAAAGGCAAAGGCATTAAGCCATTAAGACAAAATGTACCTGGCGATCTTCATTGTCATGTTTCTATAGAAACTCCTGTAAAGCTCACAGATAGACAAAAAGAATTATTAAAAGAACTTGAAGAGATCAATCAGTTAGATCGAGGCAAGCACAGCCCAAAGTCGAAAGGTTGGCTTGATAAAATGAAAGGTTTGTTTGATTGATTAAAAAGTGCCTGCTTGAATTAATTCAATTTTATAGCCATCTGGGTCTTCAATAAAAGCAATGACCGTTGCCCCATGTTGCATCGGGCCGGCCTCCCGAATAACTTTTCCACCCTTACTTTTAATTAGCTCACAACTTTTATATACGTCTTCATTTTCGATTGCAATATGCCCAAAGGCGTTACCTTTATCATAAGTTGTAACACCCCAATTATAAGTAAGCTCAATTACAGCATGGTCTTTTTCATCCCCGAATCCCACAAAGGCTAATGTAAATTTCCCATCCGGATATTCATGACGCCTTAAGAGTTTCATGCCTAAAATATTAGTATAAAAAGTGATTGATTTTTCTAAGTCACTGACACGAATCATAGTATGAAGGACGCGCATAGCTAATTTACTTTGTCTTTTTGCAGGTGATGATATTTGAGCATAAGATCTTCTTTAGACTCCTTATATTCCGGATGGAGAGGAATGCAATCAACGGGACATACCTCCTGACATTGAGGCCTATCAAAATGCCCAACACATTCTGTACATAACTGGGGATTAATTTCGTAAATGTGAATGCCCTGATAAATTGCATTATTTGGACATTCAGGCTCACATACGTCACAGTTAATACATTCGTCCGTAATCATTAAAGCCATGATTAACGTCCAGTTTTTTTCATGGCTTCCTTGACGATTGGAGATACAAATTGCTCTATATTTCCGCCCAAAGTAGCGACTTCCCTCACTAAGCTAGAGGAGACAAAAGTAAATTGCTCGGAAGGTGTTAAAAAAAGCGTTTCAACATTTGGATATAATTTACGATTCATGCCTGCTAATTGAAACTCATATTCAAAATCAGAAACAGCTCTGAGTCCTCTAATTACTACATGCGCATTTTGCGCTTCAACAAAGTCCATTAAAAGCCCATTAAAACCAATAACTTCAATTGCTTTATGCTCAGAAAATACAGCCTTAACTAAGCCTACCCTCTCCTCAAAAGAGAAAAAACATTTTTTACTTGGATTAGAGGCGACAGCTACGATAATTTTATCGAAAATTCTTGTGGCACGATGGGCAATATTCTCATGGCCTAATGTAATCGGGTCAAACGTTCCAGGATAAATGGCAATAGATGGGTTAGATTGAGTCATTATTTTTTAATGTAACAAGATGATAAAAGACATTACCCGCTTTTCTTTTTTTTGCAATATTAAATACGCTATATTCTTTTATGCTAGCTTCTGATTCAAAGTATATTAGCCCATCCTCTGATAAATGGTTAGCTAATTGAGGAAATAATTTATCTTCCCAGCTCTCATTAAAAGGTGGATCACAGAAAATAATATCGAACTTAGTAGTATTCTTTTCAAGGAACGTGAGCGCATCCGTGAGGTGAAGAACTGCTCCATCTGCTTGAAGGAGTTTTTGATTTTCTTGAATCATTTTAAAAACTTGAGGAGATTTTTCAATCATAACAACATTTTTAGCTCCCCTGGAGAGGGATTCAAAACCAATGACACCAGAACCTGAAAAAAGATCTAAACAAAGTTTACCGGTTAAATCTTGTTCTAACCAATTAAATAAAGTCTCTCTAACTCTTCCTGGGGTAGGCCTTAGTCCGGGGGCGTCAATGAAAGAAACATTTTTTCTTTTCCATGCTCCGCCAATAATTTTGACTTGATTTTTGACTATCTTCAAAAACTATTCTGCACCAACAATAATAGTCGTAAGTTTGTTAGGATCAATCTTATTTTTAAACGCTGTCTTTATTTGACTAATAGTTACTTTATTAATTTCCTGTATGTAATTATCGATATAAGAAATAGGTAAATCATAAAAAGCAATCATACTTAGATAATCAACAATTTTCGCATTGCTATCTAACCTTAACGGAAATCCCCCAACCAAATTTTGTTTGGCAGCCATAAGTTCTTTTTCGGATGGTCCCTCATCGATAAATTTTTTAACCGTGCTATTTACAATAGCAAGCGCTTCATCTGCTTGTTCTTTTTTTGTTTGCAACCCAATTTCAAGCGGGCCTTCAGCGTAGAGAGGCATAAAGTAACTATACACACTATAAACTAATCCTTTTTTCTCTCTCACCTCTTCCGTTAGTCTTGATACAAAACCACCACCACCTAAAATATAATTGCCGACATAAAGGGGAAAATAATCTTTTTCTCCGCGCTTTAATGCAGGCATGCCCATTAAAATATGCGCCTGTTTTGCTGGGTGTTGTATTTTTTTAACGCCAACATAATTTGGGCCTGTCACAGGACTGATATTATGCTTTGTATTTCCTTGAGGCAATCCTTGACTGATTGATTCACTTACTTTTCTGGCTTCATCAGCGCTAAGATCACCAACAATTACAATCGTAGCTTCAGATGATAAATAATAGTTTTTATAAAATTGTTTCAAATCTTCTTGATTCAGCTTTTGAAGTGTATCTGTGCTACCAGCTTCATCATGCGCGTAAGGATGATCACCGTAGATAGATTTCATGAATGTTAAATTAGCAATCGTTTCTGGCTGAGTCATTGATTGCTTAATACTCGCAATAATTCTATTTTTTTCTCTGTCTATGACTGGCACTGGAAAATCGGGCGAATGAATTATATTTTTAAAAAGAGTAAGCGCTTTATCTTTTTGCGAAGAGGAGCTTAAGGTTCTTAATTTAAAATAGGCTCTGTCTAGGTCAACATCCCCTTTAATAACTGCTCCAATATCTGAAATTTGATTAGCTAGTTTTTCCTCATTGATACCTGCGGCTCCCAAACTCATAAGATGGCGAGTTAAATTAGCAAGACCTTCTTTACCAACAGGATCTTGGGCGCTACCTGCAAAAAAATTTATATTGATATCAAGTATAGGAAGATCATGATTCTCAACAAAAAAAACTTTTCCCCCTGCTTGCGTATTCCATGTATCAATTTTTAATGCAGCATAAGAATTTTGCAGAATACATAAGAACAGGAAAGTAATTTGAATAAATTTAATGAACATGAGGCCGCCCTTTAGGTAAGGTATCTTGGGTCATTGGCTGAGGATCTAGAATGACTATAGATAATTTATCTCGAGTTAAGTATTTCGTAGCTACGTTTTTTATTTGTTCAGAAGTGACACTATTAACTTTTTCAATATAACCATCACTTAAGTGAAATGAATAATCCATTGTTTCAAGCTGACCAATTTCCATCGCCATTCCAAACATTGAGTCTTTTTGGTATACATCGCTTGCGATGACCATAGACTTAACTCTATCTAGCTCTTCCTGAGTTACGCCATCTTTTTTAATTTTCTCAACTTCTTGGAGTAATGCACTTTCAAGCTCATTGATCTTCTTAAAATCATTTGGCGTACCCTCCAACTCAAAAAGACTAATTCTTCCTCTCGATGTTGAGTCATATCCAGCGCTCACACTCACTGCCAAACGTTGATTTCTTACAATGTTTTGATTAAGTCTTGATGAGCTATTCCCAGCTAGAATATTAGATAACATCTCTAAAGCGTAAGGCTCCCAAGATGATTCATTATTGCCCAAACGATCCATCAAGGTTGGCGCTTGATAACCCATTAAGAGATAGGATAATTCACTTGGCGCCTTAATAACCGATCTTCTTTCACCAATTTGCTTAGGCTCAACTTGAGGTTTTCTCTCGGGAATTTTTCGTACAGGAATTTTTTCAAAATACTTCTTTGCTAAATTTAGTACATCATTGGCTTGAACATCACCAACTACAACAAGAATTGCATTGTTGGGTGCATACCAGTTTTGATACCATTCTCTTGCATCTTCTACCGTCATGTTTTCTAAATCATTCATCCATCCAACTACGGGCCTGCTATAAGGGTGGGATTTAAAAACTGTTGACGCAAATTGTTCTTTTACTTGTGAAGTTGGTTTATCGTCGGTCCTCCATCTTCGTTCTTCCATGACAACTTTAATTTCCTTATCGAACTCTTCTTTAGATAAATTAAGGTTTTGCATGCGATCTGCCTCTAATTTGAACGAAAGTTCGAGATTTGATTTCTCAAGTTGCTGGAAATAACAGGTGTAGTCGGCGCCTGTAAATGCATTTTCTTTTCCGCCTGCCTTAGCTATCAACCTTGAAAATTCACCTGACTTAATTTTCTTAGTCCCTTTAAACATCATGTGCTCAAGAACGTGAGCTACGCCAGTTTTACCATTTACCTCATCAAGACTCCCTGCTCGATACCAAACCTGAGATACAACCACAGGTGAGCGATGGTCTTCTCTTACAAAAACTTTTAACCCATTAGAAAGCTTAAATTCTTGAGTTTGCGCTAAGAGCAAACCTGGAAATAACAACAAAAGAAGTAAAATTTTTTTTAACAACGCGTCTCGTCCTTAAATGATTTAGCTATTATAATGAATATCAATGTTTCGTAGACTTTTCTTTATCTCATTAAGTTCTTAAAATTTTAAAAAATGTTTGAATTCCTAAAAAAGATCATTAAGAAAAATAGCCCAGAGAAAAAACCTGCGGCAAAAAAAGAAGTTATTAAAAAACCAGAAAAGAAGACTTCCTCAGCACCCAAAAAAATAGTTGCTAAAGCGCCTAATCTTTTAAAAAAGAAAAAAGCTTTAAAAACTGAGTCCTCAATTAAGCCTCCTCCAAAAGCTTTAAAAAAGAAACCTCTTGAAATTAAAGAAGAGAAAGCCCCTCCAAAAGAAGAGAAAAAAAGTGGTTTTTTTGGCCTAGCTGACAAGATAAAGAAAGGTCTTACTAAGACTAGAGAAAAATTAACTACCGAACTTACCTCTTTATTTACTGGCAAAAAAATTGACGAAGCGCTTTTTGAAGAGCTAGAGACTATATTGCTTACTTCTGATGTAGGCATTTCAGCTACTACCTACCTCCTAGATAGCATTAGGGCCTCCATCAAAAAAAATAAGATTGAAAATGCAGATGAGATTAAAGGCTTACTTAAAGAAAAATTAATCGAACTGTTATCCCCTATTCAAAATCCACTTGTAGTAAAAGGCACAAGCCCTTTTGTTATTATGGTTGTTGGAGTCAACGGTGCAGGTAAAACAACCACCATTGGAAAGTTGACTAAAATTTTTCTAGATGAAAATAAATCTGTCCTAATTGCTGCAGGCGACACTTTTCGGGCGGCTGCCACTGAGCAACTTGAAGTTTGGGGCGAAAGAAATAATGTTCACGTTGTTTCGCAAGCTTCTGGCGATCCAAGTGCTGTAATTTTCGATGCGATCAATTCTGCAAAAGCAAAAAATATTGATATTGTTATTGCTGATACAGCAGGTAGATTGCCAACGCAAAAACATTTAATTGATGAAATTACAAAAATTAAACGTGTGATTAATAAATGTCATTTGGAGGCTCCTCATGAAATTCTTCTCGTTTTAGATGCTAATACAGGCCAAAATGCTATCAGTCAACTCAAGATATTTAATGAAGCTTTAGGTATTACAGGTCTTGCTTTAACCAAGCTTGACGGTACAGCCAAAGGCGGTGTAATTGCGGCAATCGCCAAGGAGCAACCCACTCCATTAAGATACATTGGTGTTGGCGAGTCTATAGATGATCTAAGAGTTTTTAATGCCCAAGAATATGTTGATGCACTTTTTTAAAATCGGCTTTTATCCATGATTAAATTTGACCAGGTCCATAAAAGATATCCAGGAAATTTAGGGGCATTACAAAACATTACTTTTGAAATTAATGCTGGTGAGCTTGTTTTTGTTACCGGTCCATCAGGAGCAGGAAAATCAACGTTATTAAAATTAATCACGGCCATTGAACCCGCTACACATGGAACGATTATTTTCGAGAGTCAAAATCTAGGACAAGTAAAAAGCACTTCTATTCCTTACATTAGGAGAAAGTTTGGTTTAGTTTTTCAGGACCATAAACTTTTATATGATCGCAATTGTTTTGAAAATATTGCTCTGCCATTAGAAATTAATGGTGTAGAAATCAATGATATTAGAGGGCGTGTCCGCGCGGCCTTAGATAAGGTAGGATTGCTAAACAGAGAAAAATCAATGCCAATTAGCTTGTCAGGTGGAGAGCAGCAACGTCTCGCAATAGCAAGAGCTATTGCATGTAGGCCTTCCATTCTCCTTGCTGATGAGCCTACAGGAAATTTAGATAAGAAATATGCGGATGAAATTATGAACCTCTTTTATAGTTTTCAAGAGCTTGGTGTTACCGTGATTATTGCGACACATGAAATGCCAATAGTTTCAAAAAAACATAAGCAGCTTTATTTGCAAGACGGCAATCTTATAAAGATGACTGAGCAATAAATGAACTATTTTACTTATCATTATCAGATGTTTCTTAAGGCGCTTCAGCGAAGCCATGCGTCATTACTTGCTACCCTTATGATGTTTTTAGTTATAGGTATTACCTTTATATTACCGAGCATATCTTTTCTTATAGTGCAAAATTTAAAATCTATTTCTGAAAATATTCAGCATGAATCACAAATAAGTATCTTCCTAAAAAAAGACACTTCAGCTGATGCTAAAAATAGAATTGAAAATGAATTAAAAAATCGCACCGAAATTAATAGCTATCATTTTGTAAAAAAAGAAGAGGCTTGGCCTAAATTGCAAAAATCAATGGGCTTTAATGATTCAAACAATGGGCTCTCTGAAAATCCATTACCCGATGCCTTCTTTATCTCTCCCAATACGATGAATCCAAATCAAATCATGGACTTAAAATCATTTGTAGAAAAGCTTGATGGGGTAGATCAAGCAGTTGTTGATACAGGCTGGGTTAAAAAATTGAACTCGGTACTTCACTTGGCAAATAAAGCTATTCTCCTGGCTTCAGTTTTACTTGCTTCCATGCTGACCGTGGTTATTGGAAATACAATTCGCCTTCAAATGACTTCTCACCATGAAGAAATTGAACTGAGCAAATTAATTGGCGCTACTGATCAATTTATTAGGGACCCTTTTTATATAGCGGTTTTATTTATGGGCTTGGAGGTGGATTAACTGCTGTCATCACACTTAAATTAATTGTCATTTTCTTAAATCACACTGTCATTGAGGTTGAAGCTCTCTATGGAGCTCAATTTAGTATTATTGACTTAAAACCTTTGGAGTATTTATCCATCGTCGGCGGCTCAGTTTTGATCGCTGTCGCAGCATCCTTCATCTCCATTAATCAATCGATTAAGAAATTCTAGCCATATAACCCATTGTATTTATTAGGTTAATTTACTATTTAGGGAACCTTATTGGGCTAGCACTCTCTTACGAAGAGTGCTAAAATTATCTTTATGAATAAACTCTTTACAAAGGTTTTATCAAAATGACTTTAGATTTAAGCTTATCTACATTAGGCTCAATTGATAGCTACGATCGCTATATGCAATCCATTAGAGCTATTCCCTCGCTCACTGCAGAAGAAGAGATGAATCTTGGCATGCGCCTTAAAAAATCAAACGATCTCGAGGCTGCGAAAACACTGATATTGTCCCACCTAAAATTAGTAGCTAAAGTAGCTAGGGGCTATTCCGGTTACGGACTCCCCCAATCAGACTTGGTTCAAGAAGGCAATATTGGCCTAATGAAAGCTGTAAAACGATTCGACCCTGAAAGAGGTGTAAGACTTGTGTCTTTTGCAATCTACTGGATTAAAGCTGAAATTCAAGAATATATTGTTAAAAACTGGCGTTTAGTTAAAACGGCAACGACAAAAGCGCAACGTAAACTGTTTTTTAATTTACGAAGCATGAAGAAGACTCTTCAGCCTCTTAAATCGGATGAGATTAATTCAATCGCAAAAGAGCTTAATGTCAAACCTGAAGATGTGCGTGAAATGGAATATCGCTTTAATGGTAATGAAATTTCATTAGATTATGGATCTGAAGAATCAGAAGATGACGTTTACAGACCCATTGCTTACCTTAAAGATGAGGCGCCTGAGCCATCAGAACAAATGGAAATAGATCAATCTGAAAATAATAGTCTATCTTCCCTTAAAAAAGCACTTTTATCGCTCGATGAAAGAAGTCGTCTTATTTTAGAAGAAAGATGGCTTAAGGATAAAGAGGCGTCAACTCTTCACGAGCTTGCAGATAAGCTTGGTGTTTCTGCTGAAAGAATTAGGCAGATCGAACAGTCTGCAATGAAAAAAATTAAATCATTACTGCAATCTAACATTCAATAATCTTTTAATTTTTACCAAAAAAGCCAAGAGAACTCCGATAATATAGTTTTTTAGGCTTTCCCACAAAGTGACAACAAGTAACGCTAAAATATACCCTTTAGAAATTAAGCTTCATCAATCATCCAAGCTGTTAGAAATTAAATTTAATAATCTAACCGAATGCATGCTTTCATGCGAATTTCTTAGAGTGTATTCCCCGTCCGCTGAAGTAAGAGGTCACGGACCAGGGCAAGAAACACTTCAAATACATAAAGAAAATGTCGGCATAGAAAATATTGAGCCTATCGGTCAGTACGCTATTAAATTAACATTTTCAGATGGTCATAATACAGGCATTTACTCATGGGATTATCTTTATGAGCTAGCTGCAACTTATGATGTGCTGTGGGAAGAGTATTTAAGAAAATTATCTATCGCAGGTATTCAAAGAACAAAAAAAGATGTCGAATAAAAAAACACATTTTGGTTATAGTGAAATAGACGCAACGGAAAAAGTCAGCAAAGTAGCTTCTGTATTTCATTCTGTGGCATCAAATTATGACCTGATGAATGATCTGATGTCATTTGGCATGCACCATATTTGGAAAAAATTTCTTGTAAATACTTCTAACGTAAAAAAGAATGCACGCATTCTTGATATTGCTGCAGGAACGGCGGACTTGTCTATTCTGCTTGCAAAAAAAATAGGGGTGCAATCAGCTGATTTTAACGGGCAGATAATACATTCTGATATTAATTTATCTATGCTAAATATTGGCCGTAATAAGTTAATTGACCAAGGTATTTTTATTCCTTCTATATTATGCGATGCCGAATCACTACCTTTCCCTGATAACTATTTTGACTGTGTCACGATAGGATTTGGTATTCGCAATATGACAGACAAAAAGAAAGCATTAAAAGAAATTTACCGTGTCTTATCCCCAGGTGGAAAAATTTTAATTCTAGAATTTTCAAAAGTATGGAAGCCATTACAGTTTTTTTACGATCAATTTTCTTTTAAATTACTTCCAAAATTAGGGAAGTTATTTGCAAAAGATGAGTCAAGCTATCAATACCTTGTTGAATCGATAAGGGTGCATCCCGATCAAGAATCATTAAAAACGATGATGGAAGAAGAATCTTTTTTAAAAGTTGAATATCTTAATTTATCTTCAGGTGTAGTTGCTATTCATATGGGATACAAGTTTTGATCATTGACACAATTAAAACAAAACTCACTAACCATTTATTTCAACAAAATGAGTGGTTAAAAAAAGATCTTATTAAGCACAGATTAAAATCTATCTTATTTAACGTAGGGCCCATTCATTACGCATTAATAGTCAACGATAGCGGTTTGCCAGAATATAGAGATCGGATCGATACATACGATGCAGAAATTAAATTATCTATATCGTCAGCAATTGAACTTATGCGTGGAAATAAAAAAGCTGATATTGAAATTAAAGGTGACATCGAGTTCGCCACAGTAATGAGTAACTTACTAAGGGATGTTGAGTGGGATTATGAGGATGATTTAAGTGAGATTATTGGTGATATACCAGCATATCATCTTGTAAAATTTGGCAAAAAAGTTGTAACTACCACAAAAGAAACCTCATTTAATATTGCAGACACTTTTAAAGAGTACTGGCTCGAAGAAAAGCCGCTGATTGCTAAGAAAAGACTGGTGGAGCAATTTAATAATGAGGTGGACCGTTTACGATTCGATGTAGATCGTTTAGAGCTCAGACTTAAAAAGCTATGAAATACTTTAGGCTAATTTACATCATTTATATACTTCTTAAGTATCGCCTTGAGAAGTTCATCACATTTAATCGACAACTTAATGTTTTTGCTTTTCTTGTCTCGATAATATTTTTCTTTAGATCAGCTAAAGAAAATAGAGGCACAAGGCTTAGACTTGCGCTTGAAAATTTAGGTCCGATTTTTGTTAAATTTGGTCAAATGCTATCTACGAGGAGGGATCTCATTCCATTAGATATTGCTGATGAGCTAGCTAAACTTCAGGATCAAGTACCCCCATTTAATTATAAGAATGTCGAAAAAATTATTACAGCTTCATATGGTATGTCGCTAGACAAAATTTTTAAAACATTTGACTCAACACCCATAGCAAGCGCATCAGTTGCCCAAGTGCATTTCGCAACTCTCCATGATGGAAAAGAGGTTGCAGTCAAAATATTAAGGCCTAATATTAAGCGCGTCATTAATAAAGATATTAATTTACTTTATCTTATTGCCTATATGCTCGAATTGACCTGGTCTGATGGTAAAAGATTAAGGCCAAGGGAGGTTGTGGCTGAATTTTCAAAGCATATTCAGTGCGAACTAAATCTTATGCTAGATGCAGCAAATTGCAGTCGTTTAGGTGAGAATTTTAAAGATAAAAAATTACTTATCGTGCCGGATGTGTATTGGGATTTCTGTAATGAGGATGTGATGGTAATGGAAAGAATGTATGGAACACCCATCAGTCATGTCGAAATTCTTCGCAAGAAAAAAATTGATATTAAACAACTTGCGCGCAATGGAGTTGAAATATTTTTTACTCAGGTATTTAGGGATAGTTTTTTTCATGCCGATATGCACCCAGGTAACATTCAGGTAGCTGATGATGGGCGCTATATTGCTATGGATTTTGGCATCATGGGATCCTTAAGTGAGAATGATAAAAATTATCTAGCGCGTAATTTTTTAGCCTTTTTTAAACGTGATTACCATGATGTGGCACTTGCTCATATTGAATCAGGTTGGGTGCCTAAGGATACTTCTATAGATGAATTTGAAAATGCAATACGATCAGTATGTGAACCTATTTTTAATAAGCCTTTAAAAGAAATATCATTTGGCCGTCTTCTTATTAGACTATTTCAAACATCAAGACGATTTAATATGGAAATTCAGCCTCAACTTACTATGCTTCAAAAAACACTTTTAAATGTAGAAGGTCTTGGTCGAAACCTTGATCCTGATTTAGACTTATGGAAAACAGCTGCTCCATTTTTAAAAAAATATATGTCAGAACAAAAAGGTATTAAACATATTCTAAAGAGTTTAAAAAATGAAATTCCACATTGGCTTCATTTAACTCCACAATTACCAAGACTTATTCATGAGTTTCTTGAACAAAAAAAACATGAAAATGAAAATGCTATTCACCAAGAAGACATTGATCGTTTATTAAAAACCCAAAAAAATCAGAGTCGTTGGTTTAAAATTGTAATTACTTTAATTGGAATTACTTTATTAGTGAATTTAACAGTCTTGTTTTATTTTGTTAAATATATTTAGGAAGTTTTAATTTGCTTATTTGGTTTGTCTCTCTCTATCTTCTTGTCACAATTGGGATTGGTATTTTTGTATCTTCTCGAGTTAAAACTACCAAAGACTATGCTGTCGCTGGAAGACACCTCCCACTCCCTATTGTAACTGCTACAGTTTTTGCAACTTGGTTTGGTGCAGAAGCAATTTTTGGAGTCTCTTCTACTTTCGTTAAAGAAGGCTTAAATGGGGTCGTGGCCGACCCTTTTGGGTCGAGTCTTTGTTTAATAATTGCGGGTATTTTCTTTTCTTCTAAATTATATAAATTAAATATTATTACTTTAGGGGACTTTTATAGGGCTAGGTACAATAGAACTGTTGAGGTATTAACTACTATTGCAATCGTCATCTCATATTTGGGATGGGTTGCGGCACAGATTAAGGCCCTTGGACTAATATTTAATCTTATAACACATCAATTCATTAGCGAAGACATGGGCATGGTGATTGGCATTTTAATTGTCCTGACCTTCACTACTTTTGGTGGCATGCTTTCTGTGGCGATCCTAGACTTTATTCAAATGATTGTAGTTATTGGTGGGCTTCTTTATATAGCATATGCTATTTCTCAATTAACAGGAGGCATTGTCCCCGTCATTGAAAGTGCCTCAATAAATCATAAGTTAGATTTTTTCCCAAAAGGCAATATCTGGACATGGATAACTTTCTTTGGGACATGGATCACCATGATGCTGGGATCAGTTCCTCAACAAGACGTTTTTCAACGCGTAACATCTGCTAAAACTGCCAAGGTTGCCTTATACGGCTCAATACTTGGGGCTACAATTTATTTTATATTTACTTTTGTACCAATGTTTATAGCGTATTCGGCCACCTTAATTGACGCTGAGTATTTTAACGGTCTCGTCAATACAAACTCACAGCATGTCTTACCTATGCTTGTGCTTAACTACATGCCCCTCTTCGCTCAGGTAATATTCTTTGGAGCTGTTCTATCAGCAATAATGAGTTGCTCATCAGCAACGCTTCTAGCACCATCCATTTCTTTTGCAGAAAATATTGTTAAAGGTTATTTCCCAACAATCAGTGATAAACGTTTACTTAAAATTATGAGAATCACTCTTGTATGTTTTTCTGCTGTCGTCTTGCTATATGCTCTTAGTTCAAATCTTTCAATTTTTGGCATGGTTGAATCAGCTTATAAAATTACGCTTGCAGGTGCTTTTGTGCCTCTTGTATTTGGTGCATTTTGGAAAAAAGCTAATAGCCAAGGTGCTTTGATGGCAATTATTGGCGGTATAGGATCATGGTTATTCGTAGAATTATTTATAGGTGACAAGGCACTGATACCTGCCCAATTAATTGGCTTGGGCAATAGTATTATTGGAATGGTTGTAGGGTCTTTGTTACCGAAGATTATCAAAGAAACAAATAAGCTTAGTAATAATTAGCTCTGACAATTAATACAGAAGAAACTTGAGCGCTGTCCAATTTTCTTATTTTCAATAATTGTTTTGCACTTTCGGCAAGGCTTGCCCGTCATTCCATACACATTATAAGTTTGCTGAAAATAACCAGACTGTCCATTCACATTATAAAAATCTTTAAGTGAGCTTCCGCCTAATTCAATCGCTTTTATTAATGTAGCCTTAATATATTTAACAATCTTTGTGCATTCGCTCAGAGAAATATCCTTACCTGGTTTACTTGGCAGCACTCCAGCTTTAAATAATGACTCACTTGCATATATATTGCCAACACCCACAACAATATGGCTATCCATAATGATATTTTTAATAGGTGAATTTTTATTATGCGTTTTTGAAAATAAATAGTCTCTAGTGAATAGGCTTTCCAATGGTTCTGGACCTAGCTTCGAAATTAAAAAATGATTTTTGATGTCTCCATTCACCCAGAGTATGGATCCAAATCTTCTTGGGTCTGTATACCTTAAAATATTTTTTGAATTATGAAACGCAATATCAACATGATCATGCTTTTTAGGTGGCGTCTCTTTATCTAAGATCTCCAGTCGTCCTGACATGCCTAAATGAATCATGAGGGATGCTTTTTCAAATTGAATAACAATATATTTAGCGCGTCTTTTTATATGTAGTATTTTTTGGTTGGGAAGTGTTTTTTTTAAATGCGAAGGGATTGGCCATCTTAGAGATGGATTTCTAATGATAATATTTGAAATAGATTTTTGAAGTATAGGCTTGAGACCTACGCAGGTAATCTCAACCTCTGGAAGCTCAGGCATAAAAGGATTTATTTTTTAGAATGTTCAATGGGAGGATTCATCATAGTAAATCCAATATCGCTCCCAAAGTTGTAGAGCAAACCTTCATCCACTCTATATAATTTCGTCTCAGGTGATTCTTGCAAGCGTAAAAAAGTAATCTTTTTTCCATCTATCGTATGGATGTCAAAGCTCTTATATGGAACCCTGAGGTCAATAGATGATTTTTCAACCGACTTTGCTGGATTTTTAACCCATGTCATATCGAACCATTCAGCCATCTCGTTTTGTTTAAATTGACTGCCCTCATTAGCAGACCACTCGTTATTATTACGAGTGACTTTTAATCTTTTAGATTGCCATTGTTCAAGACGAGAAAAATCGAAATATTTAATTTCCTCAGATTTAGTTAAAGGCAACTTATCAATAAGCTCAATAGGCTGGGTAGCAGCAGCTTCTGAATAAGACCCGCTAATAAGGTACACATTTTCTTTATATAAAAGGTATTGGTCTTCTGTTACGGAATTGTATGTGCCAAAAATAAACTCCTCTTCCTGCCCCTTATGAATCAATTTTAATTTCATCGTAGGTTTATCTAAACCGTATTTGGCTAGATCGTTTGAAGGTAATTTTTCGCTGCTTGATGTTGCTACGATGGAAATAATTTTCTGTACTGAAAATTGATCTGCTCTACCTTTTACAGGTTCAATCATATCCCATGACTCAGAAGATTTTTTGAGGATTACTGATGCTCTAGATGGAAAATCTATCTTTATTGAATCAAAATCACTTAAATTAAATGTGCTAATTGAAAATTGTTTTGTTTGCTTTATCTTGGTAGGCTTAAGAAATAAGAAAAGTGATATCGATAAGACCATCACCAACAAGATAATATTAATTAACCACTTATTTTTCATAGTTACAAACTAAGCTTTTCTTCGTTTGAACCAGAACAATATACCTAAAACAAAAAAACCAATCGGTATGAAGTATTCAAAACTGTGAAATACGGTCCATGCAATAATGAATGACATTTGATTGTCAGGAATGGTGACATTCACATCTTTTAACGGCATTGGCTGTATTGAAATTAAATTATCATCGCCTGATAACCAGTTAATCATATTGATCCCAAGATCTAAATTACCGCCATTTGTAATAAATGTATTAGATAAGAAATTACCATTACCTACCACCACAACTCTTTGGCCTTTTTTCCCATACACCCTTTGAAGTGCTACTGCTATATTAATTGGGCCAGCCTTATCTTTGCTTTTATCGAAAGTAGGTTTCTGATTTGTCATCACTTGGGAAGATTCCAGCCATCCATTGGGAGACACTTCTATCAATTTACTAACTTCCCAACCATTATCTAAAGTTCCCTTAGCATTAACTTCGTGTGCATTAGAAAATCGCGTTCCTAGCATAAAGTTTCTAGTAATAGCATGTTCCCCATATGAGGAAGCAGAAGCAATATTTTCATTAACGCCTTCAACCTTCTCTGCTGGATCTATAACTTGTCCGCTTGAAACACTTAATCCAAGATAGGCAGCAATTTCATCTAAGCCACGGAAGTTATTGTCATCAAGAAGCCAAAGGAGATTTCCACCCGACTCTAGGAATTTTTTAATTTTTTTCGCTTCAATAGGAGAAATAGTTTTTTGCGGGCTTGCAATCACTAGCATTGAACCATTAAGAGGCACTTCTGATTCAATAGTTAAATTTAGATTAGCAAATTTCAACCCTTTAGATTCTAATTGCTTGCCAAACTCACCAACATCGTTATTTTTAAGCCCAATTAAGTTTCTTTCGCCATGTCCATCTAGATACATGACGGCCCGTTGGCTTGTTCTTGATAAGCGCATGAAAAGATTTGTCATCTCTTGCTCTGCAAAAGGGGGTTTAATATGCTCAGATCTTTTTTGATATTCAACCACAACTTCGCCGTCTTCTTTAATACCGTTTTCCTGTGCTAACTTCGGCTCTTTTATTGGGCTAATAAATTTAACGTTAATATCAGGTTTCGTTCTCTGATATCTCGCCATAAAATTAATGATGCCCTGCCTAAATGTGTCTCCATTATTCACGTCATCTTCCGAAGCAAATACAGTAAGAGTTATAGGGCCTTGCATTTGCTTTAATACATTAATACTTCCGGTTGTTAATGTATTTCTATTGGCTTGTGTTATGTCTTTAGAAAACTTGTATTGATTTGCAAGGAAGCCTAATAAAAATATTAAAGCAATGAATAAAACTACAAAAAAACTATTTTGTATAAGAATCTGTAATCTTAGTTTTGGATTAACTTTCATAATTATCCACGAAGCCTTTCTGCATCAAGACGTCTTATAGTTAATGTCAAAAATGTTGAAATGAATAAAAAGAAATAAATTAGATCTGAGGTATCAATCAGTCCCCTTGAAAAGCTTTGGAAGTGTTTCATTAAGGATATGTATGCAAACCAGTGATTAGGGTCGCTTGCAAACATACTTTCAAGAAAAATTAAGGCAAATAATGAAATAAAACTTAAGATTGCAGCAATAATAGGCTGCTTTGTTAAGCTTGAAAAATAAATTCCTAAAGCAGAAAAACTTCCTAAGAGAAGCCAAAGGCCAAATGAATTTGCGAGTAGATAGCCGAAATCTATATCCGACCAAATATTAAGCGTTATGAGCATCATAAAAATATAAACAATAAGAATGCTTAAGAAAATAATCAACCCAACAAATTTACCTAAAACAATTTCAGTTAAGGAAATCGGTGCGCTAAATAAAAATGGTAATGTTTGATTACGCCTTTCTTCACTAATAAGACGCATCGTCAAAAGAGGGACGGCGAAAAGCATAATATAGCGCGCTATGCCAAAAACTGTCTGGCCTACAAAAATCGTGACTCCAACTCTTTCAGCAGGTCTTACTGCGCCTGACATCACTTCAAAATATTTATTAACTCCAGTAAGATAAAAGTTACCAAGCAAAGCCATAAGAAGAGCCAATATAGTCCACCCCATTGGTGAAGCAAATAAACTTTTAAGCTCTTTTCTTGCGATATTTATAATCATATTAGCGCTCACTCATATTCATTTAATTTTTCTGTTTCATCTGGGTTAATTGAACAAAGACATCTTCAAGACTCGTTTGATCAGGAGCTATTTGATAAAGTCCCCAGCTATTTTTTACTGATAACTTTACGATTGCCTCTGCAGGAGATTGTTTATTTTTAAAGTGAATACGATACATACGATCTTCTACCTTTTCAACCTTTGAAACTCCTTCAATATCATTAAGTGCTGAGATTGTAGGTGCTTTTGCAAAGCCCACCATAAGCTTGTTACCTTGTCGATGCTGCTTTAATTCATCAATTGACCCATGAAATACTAAATTACCTTTATCAATAATTTGAACGCGGTCACATACCATTTCAACTTCAGGAAGAATATGTGTAGATAAAATTACACTGTGTTTTTGACCAATTTCCCTAATAAGCGCTCTAATTTCTCTAATTTGAATCGGATCAAGACCTACTGTAGGTTCGTCAAGAATCAAAACCAATGGGTTATGAATTATTGCCTGAGCAATTGCTACGCGCTGCTGATAACCATTTGATAAGTTTTCAATTAATCGTTTGCTCATATGGCTTAGCCCGCATTTTTGTTTCGCAATTTCTACAGCTTTCTTAATTTGCTTGCTTGGGACCTTATGAAGACGAGAAGCAATGGTTAAAAATTCGTCTACTGTAAGTTCTTTATATATAGGACGCATCTCAGGTAAATACCCAATTAATGCTTTTGCTTCCTTCGGATTTTCCATCATATCAATACCACAAATTTTTACGGTTCCTATCGAGGGGGCTAAATTTCCCGTAAGCATTCGCATCGTGGTCGACTTGCCAGCACCATTAGGTCCCAAAAAGCCCAAAACCTCACCTTTTTCCAGTTGAAAACTTACATTTTTAACAGCCTCGCGACCGCCAAAAAGGCGCGTCAGCTCTATAGCTTCTAAGGTTAAATTTGACATAGATGTTTTTTTGAATTTTTATTGAAAAAATGAATCATAATTATACATATTAAAATATCTTGTTTTACTTTAATTAAGCTCCGGAAGATGGCTGACAGCTAAATTTTTAGTCAAATTAGTTTAAACTATTGTAGAAATCAAATCTCAGGAATCTTTATGCATCTGCTTAGAATATTTACCTTTATTACTTTTTTCTTATTCAGTATTTTAGCCAATGCAAAGCCTGACACATCTAGTTCGATTAATAATTATACCAATCCTGATCTCGTTTTTAGGCTCTTATTAGCTGAAATCGCTTCTCAACGTGGTGAGCTTAATCTTGCAAGCGAACTCTTTTTAGATTTAGCTAAGCAAACTGATAACGGTTTTTTTGCCGAACGCGCGACAAAACTGACTGGCTTCACAAGGAATGCTGCATTGGCTCTAGAAGCTTCCAAAGTTTGGAATGAGCTTAATAAAGATTCTGCTGATGCTCAACAAGCTTTAAGTGAAATACTTATAGCTAACAATAAACTTAGTGAAGCAAAGCCAATTTTACAAAAGCTACTCCTCAAAGAAAAAACAAGGGCGAGTGGCTTTTTATATTTAAACAGCATGCTTTCACGAGTTCCGGATAAGAAAGCTGTGTTGACTTTAGTGACCGAGCTCGCTCAACCCTATCCTAAATTAGCAGAAGCACATTTTGCGGTTGTACATGCAGCGTGGATTAGTAAAGATCAAAAAGCTTACGAAAAAGAATTGGCTGCTATCACACAAATTAAACCAGATTGGGAAATGCCAATTTTATTTAAAGGGCAAATCTTGGCTCAAGATAATCCTGAAAAGGCCCTTAATTTCTACAGCAGTTTCTTAAACAAATATCCAAAATCTAACGACGTAAGGCTTGAATATGCAAAGCTACTAACAAATGGTCGGAAATTTAATGAAGCAAAAAATGAATTTATAAAACTTGTAAACACAGCAAATAGTTCTGCAGAGATTACACTTGCAGTAGGTTTATTGTCAGTTGAACTTGAAGATTACGATCTTGCTGAAAAGTATTTTTTACAAAGCCTTAAAAGAAAGCCAAAAGACAAGGATCAAGTCTTTATCTATCTTGCAAAGATTGCGGATAAAAAGAATCTAAGTGATGTGGCAATTACTTGGCTTAATAAAGTAGGCAATGGAACTCATTTTATTGAATCAAAACTAATTACAGCAGAAATCATTGCTAAAAAAGAATCTGTCGATAAAGCGTTAGAATTTTTAAATGCGATAAAATCTAATTCGCCGGATGAAAAATTAAGCGTCGTTCAGTTAAAAACCTCTTTACTCACCCGATTCAATCGACATCAAGAAGCATTTGAGCTCATGCAGAATGAAGCATCTAACTTCGCTCAATCTGCTGAATTTAAATTTGACTATGCGCTCCTTGCAGATAAGTTAAATAAGTATGATTTAATGGAAAAGCTTTTAAGGGAAGCTATTAAAATTAAACCTGACTACGCTGTAGCTTATAACGCACTGGGCTATTCATTTGTTGATAGAAACATTAATTTAGATGATGCAAAGAAATATATTGAGGTTGCCTTATCAATCTCGCCTAATAATCATTACATTTTAGACAGTATGGGTTGGTTATATTTCAGACTCGGCAAATTAGATTCAGCTCTTTCTTTCATTCAGAAAGCTTATGACGTTCAAGCGGATCCAGAGATCGCAGCGCATCTTGGTGAAATTTTGTGGGCGCAAGGAAAGAAGAAGGAAGCTGGTGATGTTCTTGAACTGTCGCTTCAATCATTTCCCGATAATGAAGTTCTGAAAGAAACATTTAAAAGACTACGTTAATTCTTAACAGAGCTTTTATTTAATTGAATCTTTTTAGCGCCCTTTTTCTTGTAGCAGCACTTTTTTTCTCAGGCTGCTCAACATTGAATGATCCATTTGAGATATTTAAATCTCACTCACCCGCTATTGAAACCTTACAAGCGATTGACGAAAATCGTTTTATCGAAAAATTTTCCATAAAAGCTAAATTTGCTTACTCGGTCGATTCCAAAGGAGGCTCGGGTCGACTAATTTGGCGATATGAAAACAACCAAGATGAAATTGATATTTTTTCGCCCTTTAATAGCCAAGTCGCAAAAATTATTTACTCATCTAATGACAAACTTATCATTGATGCCAATGGGAAAGTTTTGTCGGGTGATGACTTTGATCGCTACATACAATCTTTGTTTGGTAAAAATATTTCGCCAGATCTTTTTAGACATCTAATTACAAATCATGTTGATCAAATTAAAAATTTACATAAAGACGAAAATCAACTAAATCGTACAACTCATTTTTATAATGATGAGTGGAATATCTTAATCAATGCTTTTAAAACTCAGGATGGCTTGACCATCCCCTCTAAAATATCGATTACCCAAGGTACATTTAGTTTTAATTTTATTGTGGAAGAGATTATTAACATTGCAGGCAAATGAACTTAAAGAAAATGGTTATAAAGAATTTTTGGCGCCAGCAAAATTAAATTTATTTCTTCGTGTAATAAATAAAAGGCTTGATGGTTATCACAATATTCAAACAGTCTTTCAGCTCATTGATCTTTATGACAATCTTTTTATTAAAATAAACGAGTCTGGACTTATACGTCGGACTTCTCAGCACACGAATATTCAAGAAAGTGACGATTTAAGCATTAAAGCGGCTCACTTATTAAAGCCATTTGCAGATAACCAATCAGGTGCAGATATCTTTATTAAAAAATCCATCCCAATGGGCGGCGGTCTTGGGGGAGGCAGCTCGGATGCTGCAACAACACTTATTGCCCTGAATTTATTATGGCAATGCCAATTAACACAGAAAGAATTACAAGGATTGGCTCTAAAGCTAGGCGCGGACGTCCCGTTCTTTATTTTTGGCCAAAATGCCTGGGCTGAAGGTATAGGTGAAAACCTCACCCCTTTCCAGACCCCACCACAAGATTACCTTGTCATAGCCCCTAAGGAGAAGGTTTCCACGAGAGAGGTTTTTGAGTCACTTGAATTGACAAAAGACCGGATTCCATTGAAAATAGCAGGCTTTTCCAATGAATTAGGCGCTAAAAATTTAGCTAACGATTTGCAAAAAGGGGTCTTAAAAAAATTTAAAGGAATTACCCTTGTTTTTGACTGGTTAAACCAGTTTGGCCACGCAAAAATGACAGGCTCAGGATCATGTTTTTTTATATCTTTGAGTTCAGCAGATGAAGGTAAAAAAATAGCAGAGAAAAGGCCAGAACATACACTAGGCTTTGTAGTTAAAGGGTTAAATAACCACCCTCATTTTAATTTAATGTTGGGAACATAATAATAATAGGGGAGTCGCCAAGCTGGTTAAGGCACTGGATTTTGATTCCAGCATGCGAAGGTTCGAATCCTTCCTCCCCTGCCATTTTAGAGACTGACCATTTATAACCAGGACCGAGACTTTGGATAATAACAGCGTCATGATATTCACGGGCAATGCCAATCCTATTCTTGCTGAGCAGGTTGCAGAGAATCTAGGCATTCACCTTGGACGCGCTGACGTAGGTCGTTTTAGTGATGGGGAGATTATGGTTGAGCTCCTTGAAAATGTTCGCGGTAGAGATGTATTTGTTCTTCAATCTACAAGCCATCCAACCAACGATAACTTAATGGAAATTATGGTAATTGTTGATGCTTTAAGAAGGTCATCTGCATCGAGAATTACAGCTGCGATCCCTTATCTTGGCTACTCAAGACAAGATAGAAGACCCAGATCAGCTCGGGTTGCGATTACAGCTAAAGTTGTGGCTAATATGCTTACAAGCGTTGGTGTGAATAGATTACTTACTATGGATCTTCACTCTGACCAAATTCAGGGATTTTTTGATATTCCTGTTGATAATATATATGCAACACCTGTGCTTCTTAAAGATTTGCTTGAACAAAATCATAAAAATCTTGTAGTGGTGTCCCCGGATGTTGGTGGTGTTGTGAGAGCAAGAGCGTGCGCTAAACAACTAGGATCAGATCTTGCGATCATAGATAAACGTAGACCAAAACCAAATGTGTCTAAAGTGATGAATATTATTGGTGAAGTAGAAAATAGAACCTGCGTCATTATTGATGACATGGTCGACACTGCAAACACACTTTGCGAAGCTGCTGCTGCTTTAAAAAAGAATGGTGCTACTAAAGTGGTAGCTTATGCTACACACCCAATTCTTTCAGGGGATGCAGCAAAAATTATTACTGATTCAGCATTAGATGAATTAGTTGTAACAAATACAATTCCACTTAATGAAGTGGCAATGGCATGTAAAAAAATTAGGCAGCTTAGCGTTGCTGAACTCTTAGCAGAAACGATTCGTCGTATCAGCCAAGGTGATTCCGTAAGTTCTCTTTTTATGGAATAAAAAATTTGGTCATGTTGACCAATAAACTGCTGCAGTCTGGTCGCGGAATGCAGATTTAATTTAAGGAGTAGTAAATGAAAATCGAAATTAATGCAACAAAACGTGGTGTGAAAGGTACGGGTGCGAGCCGCCGTCTTCGCCACGCTGGAATTGTTCCTGGAATCTTATATGGTGGAGGCAAAGAACCTGTCTCGCTTGACCTAGAACATAAATCTTTATTTTTACAATTTAGACATGAAGCATTTCATGCATCTATCTTGACGCTCAACTTAGAAGGCGGCAAAGAGTCTGTCTTGTTAAGAGATTATCAAATGCATCCTGTAAGAAACACCATTCAGCATATTGATTTTCAACGCGTCAATGAAAATGAAAAAATTCACGTGAAAGTCCCGTTCCACTTCGCTAATGCCGAAGTATCGCCAGGCGTTAAACTTAACGGTGGTATTGTGGCTCACATTATGACTGAAGCAAATATCTCCTGCTTACCAAAAGATCTTCCTGAATTTATTGAGGTTGATTTGGCAGCGCTTGATATTGGCCAATCGGTTCACTTATCACAAATTAAAGTCGCTGAAGGTGTTGAATTCGTTCAGCTTTCTCATGGTAACGATGCAGCAGTTGCATCTGTAGCTAAACCAAGAGCAGTGGTTGAAGAAGTCGTAGCTAAACCAGTTGAAGGTGCAGCTGATGCAGCCGCTCCAGCAGCAGCTGATGGTGCTAAGCCAGCTGAAGGTGCAGCCTCAGCTGATGAAGCTAAATCAGACAAAGCTAAGTAATTTAACTTTTGATACAAATAAGGCGCGCTTAATTTAAAAAAGTGCGCCTTATTTTTTCATATGAACCAAATTAAATTATTTGTAGGCCTTGGAAATCCTGGCGAAAAATACTCAGATACTAGACATAATGCTGGTTTTTGGTGGATTGATCTCGTCGCTGATCAACATAATATCAATCTACAAAATAGTGATAAGTTTTCTTCAAGTATTGGAAAGTTATCCAATTCGGATGAAATTTATTTTGCTAAGCCTAGCACTTACATGAATGATAGTGGAAAAGCACTTGCAGCAATCATAAAGTTTTATAAGATCAATCCCAATGAAATCTTAGTCGTTCACGATGATCTTGATATTGACGTCGGTCAAGCCAAGCTCAAATTTGGTGGAAGTCATGGCGGACATAATGGACTTAAAAGTATATTTGCATCCATCGGCTCTCAGGATTTTTGGCGTTTAAAAATTGGTATTGGTCATCCAGGAGATAAGCATTTAGTCGTTGATTATGTTTTAAAAAATCCTTCATCTAAAGAGAGAAGTCTCATTGATGAATCTATAGAAGAAAGCAGTCAGCTTTTTAATGAAATTGCATCAGGGCAATTTGAAAAAGCTATGCTCAATCTTCACACTAACAAATAAAGAAAATATATTATGAAATGTGGCATTGTCGGATTACCTAACGTCGGAAAATCAACGCTATTCAATGCGATTACTAAGGCAAGTATAGCCGCGGAAAATTATCCCTTCTGTACCATCGAACCCAATATTGGGATTGTAGAAGTTCCAGATCTTAGAATCGAAAAGCTAATAGCAATAGTTAACCCAGAAAAAACTCAGCCAGCCATTGTCGAGTTTGTTGATATCGCAGGTCTTGTTGCGGGAGCCTCTAAGGGAGAAGGTCTTGGTAATAAGTTTTTAGCTAACATTAGAGAAACAGATGCCATTGTGCACGTAGTGCGCTGCTTTCAAGATGACAACATCGTTCACGTTTCTGGTAAGGTAGATCCTCTATCTGATATTGAAGTCATTAATACAGAACTTATCTTAGCGGATATGGAAACTGTGGACAAAACACTTCACCGCGAAAACAAAAAAGCAAAATCAGGAGATAAAGAAGCTATTCAACTAGTTTCAATTCTGACAAAAGTTGTATCACACCTTGATCAGGGAAAATTGGCTAAAAATTTAAATTTAGATCAGGATGAGCTTAAACTTATTAAGCCTCTTTGCTTAATCACTGTGAAGCCTGTCATGTTTGTTGCTAATGTGAACGAAACAGGATTCACGAATAACCCTATATTGGACTCACTTAAAGCATTGGCTCAAAAAGACAATCTTCCTGTAATTTCTATTTGCGCAAAAATTGAAGCTGAAATTGCTGATCTAGAAGACGAAGATAAAGCAATATTTCTTAGTGAGCTCGGTTTAGAAGAGCCAGGTCTCGATAAAGTTATTAGATCAGCTTATACGCTATTAGGTTTGCAAACCTACTTCACAGCAGGCGTCAAAGAAGTAAGAGCTTGGACTGTAAAAAAAGGTGCAACTGCTCCTGAAGCTGCCGGTGTTATCCATACAGACTTTGAAAAAGGTTTTATTCGTGCAGAAGTTATTTCTTACAATGATTTTATTACTTACAATGGCGAGCAAAAATCTAAAGAGGCAGGAAAAATGCGCTTAGAGGGTAAGGAATATATTGTTCAAGATGGGGATGTGATGCATTTCAGGTTTAACGTTTAACGATCAATCTTTGACTTTAAGTGGTTAAAAAAATATAATTCAACGCTTCGTTTGTTTCAAAAAAGGGTGATGTAGCTCAGCTGGTTAGAGCGCAGGATTCATAATCCTGAGGTCGAGGGATCGTGACCCTCCATCACCACCATCTTTTAAATATTTAACTCAGTTTTATACGGTACTCTTTCATTAAGTTCGTTTGTGTATTGATCAATGCCATTCTTTTCTCTTCTTAAAAAATCCTTGATTGCGTGCTCAAATTTTTCATCGAAGATTCTATGGAATGAAAATGTGTTGAAAGGCTCAAACCCCCTTGCCATTTTATGCTCGCCTTGAGCACCGCCTTCAAATATAGAAATCTTATTTTCAATACAAAATTCTTGGCCCTGGTAGTAAGAAAGTTCAAAATGTAACCCAGGATAAAAAGATTTTGAGCCCCAATATCTCCCATACAATTTTTTACCATCATGAATAAAAAATGATCCTGCAATAGGGAGGTAACCTTCGTATGCCAATACTAATAATAAGTTCTCAGGCATACTTTCTCTTATAAGGCTAAAAAAATCTCTTGTTAGGTAGGGTTGTGAATGATGCTCTTGATAGGTATTGCAGTAACAAGCATAAAAAAAATCTAAGTCTGTTTCTGTAATTTCTGGGCCTTTTATTTTTTTGATTTCGAATCCAAGATCTTTGATCTTTTTTCTTTCTTGCTTTATTTTTTTTCGCTTGTCATGAGAAAGTTGAGATAAGAATTCTTCAAAATTATTATAATGCTTGTTTTGCCATTTGAACTGAACGCCCTCCCTTGGCATCCATTTTGAATCTTCATGCATGTCTCGCTCGCTCTCATCACAAAATAAAATATGAATTGATGATATTTTATTTTTATAAGCCAAGTCTTCTAATTGCATGACTATATTTTTTTTAATAGATTGGTCTAATCCAAAAATTCTAGGCCCTGTAGCTGGAGTAAACGGGATAGATGAAACGATCTTTGGGTAGTAGTTTTTCCCATATTTTTGATAGGCCTCTGCCCAAGACCAATCAAATACGTATTCTCCATAGGAGTGTTCTTTTAAAAATATAGGTGAAGCACCAACCAGCCTGCCTTGATCAGTGACGGTTACAGGAAAAGGCTGCCATCCTGTACCCTCTCCGATTGACTTTGATGTTTCAAGTGATTGAAAAAATTCAAGCCTTAAAAAAGGATTAGATTTTGTAAGGTCATTCCATTCTTTTTGATTGATATTTTTAAAGCTAGATTGAAATTCTAAAGCCGCCATAGTGATCTATTTTAACGAAGATTCACTAAGGATTAATTTATGGGTGTTTTGTTTTGTGAAGAGGCTTGATTGTTTTTACGTTTGTTGGGTTCTGAGTAGGATTTTTCAAATTCTTTTGCTAATAAAGCCAGCTCATCTAATGATATAACTTCATTTTCATCGAGATCAAGGCGGTTAAATTGACGAGCGACTTGGGGTAAACAGCGAGTTGTTTCTGCTAAATCGAGTGTATTGTCATTATCTTCATCGCAAGCCATGAAGCGAGATTCTAAGCCCTTTAACATCTCCCTCTGTTTTTCTTCAATAAGGCTACTTTCTTTACCTGAGGATTTTGCGAACTCTGCAAGAGCACGTCTAATTCTTGCGCGTTCTTCTGGGGACAATAAGCTACTGTCCTTTAGCTTATTAAGCGCGCCTGATACAGATGTATTAGCTTCTGATTCAACCTTTGGAGATTGGTTGTTTGGTCCGCCAAAAGCCTGGAAAGATANGCCCAGAAACCCAGCAAAACAAAACAAAAAATATCTTAAGAAATTATGCAATTGATTGATTTTTATTTAGAAAGGAAGGTTATATTCAAGCTTAAATGTAAGTAGTTTATTACAAAAAAATGCCAAATTGTTTCCAATTGTAACAATAGATCATTTTTAATTTGATGTAAACTGATAGTTTAACTCCAAAATGAACCCAGCAATCTAGACTAATGCCATGGCAACCAATTCAGAATCTATTTTAATAGTTGATGATGATCCAAAAATTAGGGATCTTACGACTAAATATCTCATTGATCAGGGTTTAAATGTTCACGCAGCTAGTGGTGGCAAAGAGATGGATAACTTTATTGTGAGCCATCCTGTGAGCCTCATCATTCTTGATCTTATGATGCCTGAGGAAAGTGGACTTGCTATATGTCAAAGACTGAGGGGGTCTGGAAACTTTACCCCAATTATTATTCTCACCGCGAAAGGGGATGAGATTGATCGCATTGTGGGCCTAGAAATGGGAGCAGATGATTATGTATCAAAGCCATTTAATCCTCGTGAACTTTTGGCGCGCATTAATGCAGTCTTAAGACGAAATGATTTAAAACAAGCGCAGGCCTCAAATTCTGAAAACTTAGCGTTTGGCCCTTTTATATTTAGTTCAGATACAAGAAGTCTCACAAAAAATGGTGCGCCCATCAGTATTACATCCGGTGAATTCGAGTTATTAAAGGTATTTATTGATCGCCCTCGCCAGCCCTTATCCCGAGATCAAATTATGCAATTAGCAAAAGGACGTGAGCTTGATGTTTTTGACAGAAGTATCGATGTTCAAATTTCAAGATTAAGAAAAATTTTAGAAGAAGATCATACGAGCCCTAAATTTCTTCAAACAATGTGGGGGTTCGGATATATATTTGTTCCAGATGGTGATGCTGTAGATTGAAATTCATTCCAAATACACTTCTCGCTAGATTTCTTATTCTTATCGCAACAGTGCTTATCATTGCGCAGGTTGTGTCAATTCGAATATTTGACTATTTTGAAAGAGGCCCCAGAGCTGAAGCAATCGCTCAGGAGATTGAAACAGTTATTAACTTCACAAGGGCCTCTCTGATATCTTCAAGAGAAGATAAGAGACTTGCGCTCATATCCGAGTTATCGTCTAAGGGCGAGATAAGGATTTACCCAGCCTATTATTTTGAAGATATTGAACCCTTACCCCCAGATCCTTTTTTAAAAGTAGTTGCAGGTAAAATTAAAGAAAGGCTTGGTGAAAATACTATCGTGATTACTAATCACTATGGTGTCCCAGGTCTTTGGGTCAGTTTCTCTATTGATCAAGATGAATTTTGGGCGGTAATTCCTACCCCAGGTGACAGAGCGTTCCCATGGCATTGGATCGGCTGGGGCATTATTGTTGCAGGACTTTCAATTATCGGCGCCTATGCAACCGCAACAAGAATAAATCGCCCACTTAATCTTTTAATTCAGGCCACTGAAAAACTTAAGAGGGGTGAAATACCCGAAAAACTTCCTTTGGATAGCGTGACTGAATTCCGCACTATGAGCCAAACCTTTAATGAAATGGCTACGAGTTTGGGTAAGGTAGATCAAGAGAGAAAAGTTCTTTTAGCAGGTGTGTCTCATGACATAAGGACCCCCCTTACGAGGCTCAGGATTGCTATTGAAATGTTGCCTAAAAAAATTGAGGGTGGGCTTAAAAAAAGCATGGAAGAGGATATCTTAGAGATAGATAATATTCTTAATCAATTTATAGATTATGTTCGAGGTTTTAATCAAGAGGCAACAGTTACAACCAATCTCAATGATTTTTTTAGTCATATGAAAAATCAACATCAAATACTTAACCGTCATATTGTTCTTGTGAGTAATTTAAAAATACCAATCTTCTATGACATAAAACCAATCTCATTTAGAAGGTTATTTGATAATCTTATTAATAACTCTTTTTCCTACTCCTCGGGTGAAGTAGTAATCACTATTAGAAAACATAAAGAAAGTATCTCAATTTCTGTTCTCGATGATGGCCCAGGTATTCCGCCAGATCATATCCAAAGACTTCTAAAACCCTTTGAAAGATTTGATGTGATATCAATAAATAAAAAACAAGTAGCTAATAATCGAGAGGGTTGTGGGCTTGGATTAGCAATCGTTGACAAAATTACTGAAGCTCATAATGGTAAATTAGTAATCTCAAATCGAGCTAAAAAAGGTTTAGAAGTGAAAATCATACTGCCTTTAATTAGTGAAAGCTAATTAAACCAATTTAATTTCTTTCGAAGTTTGACTACATTTCCAATAATAATAAGAGAGGGTGATTTTAATTTTTCTCTCTTCACCTTTTGAACAATATTAGAAAGAGCTCCCGTGATCACTCTCTGTTGAGAGGTTGTGCCTTGTTCAACAACGGCGATTGGTAAATCTTTAGGGGCGCCATGTTTTACTAATTCAACACATATTTGTGAAAGCGCTAAAAGGCCCATATAAATCACAATAGTCTGATTTGGTTTAGCTAGCGAATCCCACTCAAGTGTCAATCTTTCATCTTTCATATGCCCTGTAACAAATGTGCAAGACTGCGCATAATCTCTATGCGTTAAGGGAATACCTGCATAACTTGAGACGCCATTGGCAGCAGAAATGCCGGGTACGACTTGAAATGGAATTTTATGCTCCATGAGCATTTCTATTTCTTCGCCGCCTCTGCCAAAAATAAAAGGGTCGCCACCCTTTAAACGCAAAACACGCATGCCTTTTTTTGCTAACTTTACGAGCAATTGATTAATTTTGTCTTGTGGCAAGGTATGTCTGTCTCTTTCCTTGCCAACGTAAATTAATTCTGCATCACGTCTCACAAGATTTAATACATCCTTACTGACAAGCTTGTCATAAACACATACATCTGATCGCTGCATTAAATGGAGAGCTCTAAATGTGAGCAAATCTGGGTCCCCGGGTCCACCACCAACCAAGAAAACTTCTCCCTGTTTTTTTTGTATGCCATTCTTTTTTACCAATGCTATTAATTGCTGAGTACTCATTTTTTTGGTTTGGTTGAGAAACTGCCTGACTAAAGGATGATCAATAAAATTTTCCCAGAAGATTCTTCTCGATTGCGTAGTTTCATATCGCCCTTTGATGCTATCTCTCATGGAACCCATGATAGATGCAAGCTTGCTAAAGTTATGAGGAATTAAGGCTTCAATTTTTTCACGAACAAATTTAGCTAATACAGGAGCATTGCCCTCGCTAGAAATTGCAATTAATAAAGGTGATCGATCTATAATCGACCCCATTGTAAATGAACAAAGCGCAGGCTCATCAACTACGTTGACTGGAATATTAAGGGCTTGAGCAGTTTTAGAAACTAGAGAATTAACTTTTTTATTATCAGTCGCTGCAACAACAAGTACCGAATGAGTTATATCATTTTTCTCAAAGGACTTTATTTTGACTTGAATTTTTTTTAACTTTTGATAGTGCTTTAATTCAGTACATAATTTAGAAGCAATGACAGTAATCTTTGCATCAGCCTTAAGAAGCATATCAATCTTTCTTAAAGCAACATCCCCTCCCCCAATAACCAAAACCGGCTTATGTATTAAATTAATAAAAATCGGGAAACTTTTCATAGCATCATTTTACATGTTCATTGAAAGGTAAATCTTATCTAAAATGCAATAATTTACCTGTATTCTTAATCACTTAAAGCCACTATACTTAAAATATTCTAATTTTGATCCACCATCTATTCCTGTAGCTTTATGCTTAAAAAAGTTTTTATTAAAACATTCGGCTGTCAAATGAATGAGTATGACTCATCAAAAATGCAAGATATATTAAATCAGGCCCACGCAAGCTCTAAAACTGAAAATCCCGAAGAAGCAGATCTTATTATTTTAAATACATGTTCCGTAAGAGAAAAGGCTGAAGAAAAAATATACAGCCATCTTGGCGAGTATGAAGCCCTTAAGAAAATTAATCCCAACCTACTAATTGCAATTGGTGGTTGCGTTGGAAGCCAGGAAGGAGAAAATATTCTTAAGCGAGCCCCTTTTGTGGATCTTATTTTTGGCCCACAAACGCTTCATCGATTACCAGATTTAGTAAGCAAAAGAAGATCGGCTGGCTTGTCACAAGTTGATATTTCTTTCCCTGAAATAGAAAAGTTTGATTATTTGCCTCCCCCTAGTTTTACCGGTGCTTCAGCCATGGTTTCAATTATTGAAGGCTGCAGCAAATATTGTTCGTTCTGTGTCGTCCCTTACACGAGAGGAGAAGAAATCTCGAGGCCGTTTGAGGATGTATTAGCCGAAGTTGTTCATCTAGCCTCCTTGGGCGCAAAAGAAATAACTTTGCTAGGACAAAATGTGAATGCCTATCGATCGCTAACTAAGAATGGAACGCCTGCTGATCTGGCTTTACTTATAGAATATATATCTGAGATTGATGAAATTAAACGTATTAAATTCACAACAAGCCATCCTAATGAAATGAATGACAGCCTTCTTGAATGTTTTGGAAGGTTTCCAAAACTTGCAACTCACCTTCATTTACCAATTCAATCTGGCTCAGATCGCATATTGTCAGCCATGAAAAGAAATTACACGGCGTTGGAGTATAAAAATATTGTAAGAAAGTTAAAAAAGAATTGTCCTCAAATCTCAATAAGCTCTGATTTTATTATCGGATTCCCCAATGAAACAGACGCAGATTTTGAGCTGACAAAAAAAATTATGGAAGAAGTGCAATTTGACTTCAGTTTTAGTTTTTTATACAGTCCAAGACCTGGAACTCCAGCCTCATATATTCATGATGAAATTCCACATGAGATAAAATTAAAAAGATTGAATGAATTACAATTAATAAACGAAGCTCAAGGCAAGGCGATTAGCCACCTTATGTTAGGGACAAAGCAGCGCATTCTAATTGATGGTCAGTCATGGAAAAATCCAGCTGAAATGGCTGGTAAAACAGATAATAATAGAGTGGTTGACATTAAAACTGATAAATCATTTATTAATCAATTTGTAGATGTAATAATTACTGAGGTAACTTCGAAAAGACTTCGCGGAGATATTATTTAATATGGGCATGGAATTCAATTTACCTTCTGACAGTAATAGACAGCTATCTAATTTATGTGGTGCATTGGATCAAAACCTAAAACAAATTGAAGCGGCTATGGAAGTCGATATTGTAAGACGCGGATCAAATTTCGTTGTCAACGGTTCTTCAAAAAATGTCAAAGCTGCGGCCATGCTTATTCAAAAATTTTATAAACAAGCAGGTGATCCTATTGAATTGGAAGATATTCAATTAGGTCTTGTCGAAATAAATAAATTTGAAGAAGTGATAAAAGCAACTGCAGAAATTAATGAGCTTAAAACAAAACGAAGTGACCTAAGAGGAAGAACACCAAGACAAAATGCATATTTAAACAATATACAAGATTTTGATATTACTTTTGGAATTGGGCCTGCAGGCACAGGCAAAACATATCTTGCTGTTGCAAGTGCTGTGGATGCCATTAACCGAGATAAAATTAAACGCATCGTCTTGGTCAGGCCTGCTGTAGAAGCTGGGGAGAGATTAGGTTTTCTTCCAGGCGACCTAGCACAAAAAGTAAACCCTTATCTAAGGCCTCTGTACGATGCGCTTTATGATCTAGCAGGTTACGATAATGTCCATAAAATGATTGATAAAAGTATTATTGAGATTGCCCCATTAGCTTATATGAGGGGGCGTACACTAAACCAAAGTTTTATTATTCTAGACGAAGCGCAGAACACAACCCCTGAACAAATGAAGATGTTTTTGACGCGGATTGGCTTTGGTTCAAAAGCTGTAATTACAGGAGATATTACACAAATTGATTTAGCAAAAGGTCAAAAAAGTGGGCTGATTGAAGCAAAGAAAATTTTATCCAAAGTTAAGGGTATTGCATTTACTCACTTCTTATCTGAGGATGTAGTCAGGCATCCACTTGTCCAAAAAATTATCAATGCTTATGAAAACTTCGAGAAGAAAGAAAGTAAGTAATTAACTTCAAATGGAATCAAAACCGATCATTGCGATACAAGATATGGTGCATACAAAACCGATATTAAAAAAAACACAATGCCTAAAATGGCTTATGTCTGTGGTTGATAAAAATGCTGAGATAACAATTCGAATTGTAGATAACGATGAGTCACAAAACCTAAACAATATATATCGTAAAAAAAAATATCCTACAAATGTACTTTCTTTCCTTGTGGATGATGAGGTTCATTTAATTGGAGATATTGTTCTTTGCGCCCCAGTCATCGAAAAAGAGGCACTTGAACAATCTAAAAAACTTGAGGCCCACTACGCTCATCTTATTATTCATGGCGCACTTCATTTATATGGTTACGACCATGAAAACAAAAAAGATGCTGATATTATGGAAGCTAAGGAAATAAAAATTTTAACTGGGTTAGGCTATAAAAATCCTTATCTTATAGAAGAGAGTAAATCGCAATGAGCGAATTAAAGAAGTCAAAATTAATCGAACGCCTCAGTCACTTTCTTTTAAGAGGGCCTGAGGATCGCGAACAGCTTTTTGAGTTACTTAAATCGTCATATGAAAAAAATTTAATGGATGCTGATTCGCTTTCAATGATAGAGGGCGTGCTCCAAGTTTCCGAAATGCAAGTAAGAGATATTATGATTCCAAGATCCCAGATGGATGTAATTGATATCTCGCATTCACCGGAAAAATTTATCCCTTTTGTTATGGAAACAGCTCACTCTCGCTTCCCTGTAATTGAAGATGATAAAAATGATGTGATAGGTATTTTACTTGCTAAAGATCTTCTTAAATACTATGCAGGTGATGACTTTGAAATTAGAGACATGTTACGCCCTGCTGTATTTATTCCCGAATCTAAAAGACTTAATGTCCTTCTTAAAGAGTTTAGAGGTAGTAGAAATCACATTGCTATCGTCGTAGATGAATATGGGGGTGTTTCAGGTATGGTCACGATCGAGGATGTATTAGAGCAAATCGTTGGTGAAATTGAAGATGAATTTGATTTTGATGAAACTGAAGACAATATTATTCAAGATAAGAATGGTCACTACAGAGTAAAAGCATCGACAGAAATTGAAGATTTCAATGAATACTTTAATGTCAGCTTTAGCAATGAAGAGTTTTCAACAATTGGTGGCTTAATTATTCAAGCGTTTGGTCACCTCCCAAAGCGAGATGAAAAAATCACTTTTCAGGGATTTAAGATCACAATACTAAGGGCTGATAGTCGTAAACTCTATTCCGTCCTTCTTGAAATTGACAACCCCATTAATAGCGTGTAATTTTTTGAACTAATCGACTTATTTTTTTTCCAAAAGTATTAGGAGTCTTCCATGAAAAAACTATTTTTAGCTATATGTTTAATCACATCGCCATATTTATGCGCTATGGAGATTAGTCCTGATAGAAGCATTCTCCCGGTAGACGAAAAATCCTTTATTGAAGCTATCAGTCGTTTTAATAAGGATGAAATTCTTAAGGCGCTTGGAGAGCCAGCTTCCAAAGAAGATATTAAGGTGAAATCTTCTGAGCAGATTGTAGGGTCCGTCTGGCGATATCACAATATCAATACTGCAGAAGATGGGCGCTTTTATCCTGTAACTGAGTTAGATTTTCTAGATGAGTTTGTTGAAACTGTTGTTTTTCAAAATAGCACTGAAAAGTCTTCATCAACCCCTTCTCAAACTTATCAAATTCAGAAGCCTTAGTTACTTTTAAGGCTTTATTCTTGATAATTCAGTACAATTGCCTTAAACGGCATTTGTATTTTGAATAAACATTACCCCCTCTTCTATTTAGTTATTTCTTTTTGGCTCGGAGCTCTTTCAGTTCTGAGCTTTGCTCCCTTTAACCATCATTTCATTTCTCTTATTTCTTTAAGTGGTCTTTTTTACATCTGGCATAAACTAAAGACTGCCAGGCAAGGATTTTTCTCAGGTCTCTTTTTTGGTCTGGGCTTATTTGGCTTCGGTATTTCATGGATTTATATAAGTCTCAATACATATGGCGGTATGCCCTCATGGCTGTCCTGTTTGAGTACTTTTTTATTTTGCCTTTTCTGTGCTTCTTTTATTGGTATTACTGGATGGTTTTCTTTGCATCGAAAATCGAGCCTTTTTTTAATCCCATTTATTTGGACATTCTTTGAATGGATTAAAGGCTGGCTCTTCACTGGCTTTCCATGGCTCACCATGGGATATTCACAAGTACCTTCGAGCCCTCTTGTGGGATTCCTCCCTATTATTGGCATTTACGGGCTGACTCTCATACTAACTTCTTTAGCACTGCTGCTCAGCTTTACACTACTCAGTAAAGACAAACGCTCAAAGCTTTTAAAGGTTGGTCTAGTTGCAGCTGTATTGGTATCGGGTCAAATTTTAAAATATATTGAATGGACTGAGCCTACAGGTGAACCTATATCTATATCGCTTGTTCAAGGCAATATTGCTCAGGATATTAAATGGCAAAAAGAAACTGTTATACAAACGCTACAAACTTATCAAAAGCTTATTCAAAAAACAAAAGGTCAAATTATTCTTCTGCCAGAAACTGCTTTACCACTCCTTGTCGAATACATTCCGGAAACATTTAAAAAATCTACCTTACTTCATGCCACAAAACAACGAGGTCACCTTCTTATTGGTGCGATTGAACGCCAAGATACAAAATACTTTAATGTAGTATTAAATTTAGGCAATGATTCATCTCAAGTTTATCGAAAATCACATTTAGTGCCATTTGGCGAATTCATACCATTAAAATTTATCTTTACATATATTTATACGCATTATCTTAATATGCCTATGAATGACTTATCTAGGGGCGGTAATCGGCAAGAGCCCATAGCAATTGAAAATCAGAAAATTGCTTTTAATATTTGTTATGAGGATGTTTTTGGCGAAGAAATTATTCAAGCACTTCCTTCTGCAACAATTTTAGCCAATGTCAGTAACGATGCATGGTATGGAAGATCTATTGCAGCCTATCAACACTTGCAATTTTCTCAAGCAAGGGCGATCGAAACAGGAAGAATGGTAATTCGCTCAACAAATACAGGTGCCACGGCGATTATTGATGAACATGGTATTGTTAAGAAAATATTGCCCGCATTTACTGAGGGCATCCTCGAAGGTTATGTGCAAGGATTTAAAAATACAACGCCTTATGTTTTTTGTGGCAATTGGCCTGTCATTATTTTATGTTTCATTGTGCTTCTTGGTTGGTTCATGAGGCATTCAAAGCTTTTATGGGTATTGAAAAAGAAGTAGAATGCTTGAATTAAAGATCAACTCATTATGCAACTAACCTTTCAAGACATTATTCTCAAACTCCAACATTATTGGGCTAACCAAGGATGTGCCATTCTTCAGCCTTATGATATGGAAGTGGGTGCAGGTACTTCACATACTGCAACTTTTTTAAGGTCACTTGGGCCGGAGCCATGGAAGGCAACTTACGTTCAACCAAGTCGACGTCCAAAAGATGGGCGCTATGGTAAAAATCCAAATAGACTTCAACATTACTATCAGTTACAAGTTGTTCTTAAGCCTTCCCCATTAAATATTCTTGAGCTTTATTTAGGCTCACTCAAAGCGCTCGGCTTTAATCTTAAAGAAAATGATATTCGCTTTGTAGAAGATGACTGGGAAAATCCAACGCTTGGGGCTTGGGGTTTAGGATGGGAAGTTTGGCTCAATGGAATGGAAATTACACAATTCACTTACTTTCAACAAGTAGGTGGCATTGACTGCAAACCGATCACAGGAGAAATCACTTACGGACTCGAACGGCTGGCTATGTATATCCAAGGGGTTGATAATGTCTACGATCTCACATGGACTGATAATTTAAAGTATGGAGATGTATATCTTCAAAATGAAATTGAACAAAGTGCATATAACTTTGAACATAGTGATGTTGATTTTTTATTTCAAGCGTTTACTGCCCATGAAAAACAAGCCAATCACCTCATAAGCGAACATTTAGCTCTTCCTGCTTACGAACAAGTATTAAAGGCAGCACACTCTTTTAATCTTCTAGATGCAAGAGGGTCTATTAGTATCACTGAGAGAGCAGAATATATTGGTCGTATTAGAAATTTGGCTCGTAATGTTGCTAGCAGCTACCTACTAAGTCGGGCAAATTTAGGTTTTCCCTTGGCTGATAAAAATCATGCGAAAGAAATTATTGACCAACTCAATACAAAAAAGATGGTTAAATCGTGAAGTTAGATAATTTACTTATTGAGCTTTTAACCGAAGAGCTTCCTCCAAAATCACAAAAGCAGCTCGGCATTGCGTTCGCAAAAAATATAAAAGAATTTCTTGCAAAACATCATCTCGTAAATGAAATATCTGAAGATTTAATCTTTTCAACGCCAAGAAGAATCGGCTTACATTTAAAAAATGTTAAAGATGAAGCAGATAACGAGAATGTATCAATCAAACTAATGCCTGCATCGGTTGGATTTGATACCTCAGAAAAACCAACTGATGCATTATTAAAAAAATTACATGCTATTGGATTAAACGAAAAAGCTTTGAGTGAGATCGTTAAAAAAAATGAAAATAATGCTGAAATTTTATATATCAATAAAAATGTAGAAGGTGCAAAGCTAAAAAATATTATTGCTGAATGTATTTCTTCAAGCCTCTCGCGTTTACCCATAAAAAAGATGATGTCCTATCAACTTGCGGATGGATGGACGACTGTTTATTTTGTGCGGCCAGCTCATGGATTGGTAATTCTTCATGGGGCCCATATCATCGACGCAAATGTTCTAGGTATTTCATCGAATAGAACAACATTCGGTCATCGATTCGAATCGAAAAAAGAAATAATTGAGATTCAACATGCAGACCAATACAAAGAGCAAATGAAAGCCGAAGGCGCTGTGATCGTTTCTTTTGACGAGAGAAAAGCACTAATTAAAAATGCCTTAAATGAAAAAGCAGCTCATCTTTCAAATCAACTTACTCCTATTGACGACGAAGATCTTCTTGATGAAGTAACAGCGCTCGTTGAATATCCGAATATTTTAGCGGGGGAATTTGAGTCTAAATTTCTTGACGTTCCTCAAGAATGTCTTATTTTAAGCATGAAAGCCAACCAGAAATACTTTCCTTTGATTGATAAAAATAACAAACTAGCTAATCAATTTTTGATTGTTTCAAATATATCGCCAAAAAATTCGGATCTCATTACTCAGGGCAATGAAAAAGTTATCAGACCAAGATTATCAGACGCAGAATTTTTTTATTCGCAAGACAAGAAAAAGCCACTTAAAGAATATCTCTCACAGCTTGCACATATTGTTTATCACAATAAACTTGGATCACAGGCTGAAAGATCCGAGAGAGTTAAAACTATTGCATCTCTGATTGTAAAAAATTTAAATCAAACCAAATTACTCGATGCTGTAATTCTTACATGCGATTTATCAAAGGCAGATTTATCCTCAAATATGGTCGGTGAGTTCCCTGAGCTCCAAGGTATTATGGGAAGATATTATGCGCTTAATGAAAAAATTTCTGATGAAATAGCGTTTGCAATTGAAGATCATTACAAGCCAAGATTTTCTGGTGACACACTTCCTAGAAGCACTGTTGGAGATATCGTTGCCATTGCTGACAAAATTGAAACTTTAATAGGTTTATTTAGTATTGGTGAGAAGCCTACAGGTGACAAAGATCCTTTTGCACTTAGGCGTCAAGTTATTGGAATCATTCGTATTCTTACTGAAAAAAATATTGATCTAAATTTAAATACAGTTATCTCCGAGTCGATTCAGGCAACTAAATTAGCCGAGTCTAAAGATCTTAATTCTTTCATTTATGATCGCCTCTCCAATTTCTTCAAAGATCAAGGTTATGCTGCTCTTGATATCGAAGCCGTGCTTGCAATTGAATCAGGTTTAATTAATGAAATACCTAAAAGATTAAATGCAATTAAAGAATTTTTATTGCTCCCCGAATCAGAAGACTTAGCATCAGCCAATAAAAGAGTTGGCAATATTCTTAAAAAAGCTGATGTTAAATCAAGCTTAAAAGTTAACCAATCTTTACTTAAAGACGAAGCTGAAATTAATTTATATAACACATTAGATTTTGTAGATGCTGAGTCTAGAAAAGAATATATGGGAAAAAATTATTCGGGTTCGTTAAAATTACTATGCAAACTTAAAAATCCGATTGATCAGTTTTTTAAAGATGTTATGGTAAACGATGAAGATGAATCACTTAAAATGAATCGGCTCGCCCTCCTCGAAAAACTCTATTCGGCAATGAATTTAGTTGCTGACTTATCTAAACTTTCTTCTTAAATTATGAAATTAGTCATTCTAGATAGAGATGGCGTAATCAATGAAGATAGCGTAAATTTTATTAAAACGCCTAATGAATGGATACCCATCCAAGATAGCCTAGAGTCAATTGCACTCTTAAACCAATCTGGCTTCAAAGTAGTGATAGCGACCAATCAATCAGGAATTGGCCGGGGTCTTTTTGATGTATCAACACTTAATCTCATACATGAAAAGATGTTTAAATTACTTTCCCAACAAGGCGGGCATATCGATGCCATTTTCTTTTGTCCCCATAGAGCAGAAGAAGATTGTGAATGCCGCAAACCAAAACCAGGTATGTTAAAAGAAATTGCTCATCGATTTTCTATCAATTTAATAAAGGTTCCAGCCGTCGGAGACTCATTAAGAGATTTGCAAGCCTTCGATGCAGCAGGTGCTCAGCCTATCCTTGTCAAAACAGGCAAAGGAGAAGAGACGCTTGCAAAAGGTGGGTTACCCAAAAATACCTGGATTTGTGAAAACCTTGCAGAGGCGGCACAAAGAATTATTACGGAGTATGTTTAACTTAAAATAATGCTTTATTTAAGATCCATTATTTTTTTAATTGGTATGTGGATTTTTACTATTCCATTTACCTTGGTATCCCTTCTTACATTTCCGTTTCCAGCTCTTACAAGATATAAATTTATTTCAATTTGGGCAAAAACAATGCTATATTGGCTTCGAATTTCCTGTAATCTAAATTTTGTTGTCAAAGGGGAGCAAAACATAGGTTCAACTGCATCGATTGTACTTTCCAAACATCAATCAGCATGGGAAACACTTGCTTTTCAAAAAATATTTCCTCCGCAAGTTTGGGTACTTAAAAAAGAATTATTATGGGTTCCGTTTTTCGGATGGGGCCTAGCCATGACATCTCCAATCGCCATTAATCGTAAAGCAGGACGAAAATCTCTAGAACAAATTCTTACCCAAGGTCTTGATCGACTCAAAAAAGGTTTTTGGATTGTCATGTTTCCTGAAGGCACGCGAACTCATCCAGGACAAAAAGGTAAATATCATATTGGCGGTGCTTGGGTTGCTTCAAAAACAAATACGCAGGTCATTCCTGTTGCTCATAATGCAGGCTTATTTTGGCCAAAAAATTCAATTCTTAAAAAACCAGGAACCATCCAAGTAAGTATCGGCGAAGCTATAGATGTAAAAAATAAAAACCCTGATGAAATTATTAGGCTTACCGAAAATTGGATTGAAAAAGAGGTTTTACATTTAAATGATTAATTTAAAACCTACCAATCTTGAGTTATTTTTACCTAGCGGTAAAAAAATTAAATACCTTCTAAAAAGAAGAAATCGAAGAACCATTGGTTTGAAAGTAGATCACGACGGCCTTGTTATTCATGCGCCTATTCTTATTCCCAGATCTCGTATTGAAGAACTTATTGCGCCAAAACTTGATTGGATTCAAGAGAAGCTCTCCCTTCAATTAAGCAAGAAAAAGAAAATCAATTGGAAAACAGGTGAATTAATTCACATTTTGGGCAATAAAGTTATCCTTAGTCTCAAGGCGAGCAAAACAAACTCAGTTCTGCAAGATAAAGACATACTCCATGTCCATACGAATCGTGTGAATGATCAAATCCATTCCGCTAAGCTCGTATCAAAATGGTTAAAAGAAAAAGCATTGAAAGACTTTGTTCGAAGAGTAGAAGTGTTTAGCGTTAAACTTAATGTTCATCCTTCTAACGTTTACCTTTCAAATGCAAAATCTCGATGGGGAAGCTGTAACTCTAAAAGAGAAATTAGACTTAATTGGAGGTTAATCCAAGCACCTCCGCATATTATCAATTATGTGATTTGTCATGAATTAGCTCACCTCAAGGAAATGAATCATTCAAATCGTTTTTGGGAAGAAGTAGAAAAAGTCCTTCCTGAATATCGCTCATCAGAAAAAGAACTCAAAACGCTCTCAAGCGATTTGTATCTTATTGGTTAAATAAGCTTTGCGAGGTCGCTCGCCAAATCTTCAGGTTTTTGTCCGTGACTTGTATGAAGCTTAATGCTTCCCTTCTTATCAAGCACATATAAACCTGCGCTGTGATCAATCGTATAGCCAGATTTACTTCCATCATTCACTTTTTGATAAAAAATCTTAAATTGACTTATGACTTTATTAATGTCGCTCTCTGATCCAGTAAGCCCGAGAAAAGAGCTATTAAATGTAGGAATAAATTTCTTCAAAACATCCTCGGTATCTCGAGCCGGGTCTAAAGTGATAAAGATAACTTGTACGTCTGAAGCCTTATCTTTGAGAAGGGCCATTGTTTTTTTAAGGTCGGTCAAAGTTGTAGGGCATATATCAGGGCAGTGCGTAAATCCAAAGAAAATCACCACTACCTTACCCTTGAAATCTTCTAATGTTCTTATCTGCCCATTAAAGTCTTTTAACCTAAAAGTCGTGTCAATAGGAACTGAGCTTATATCTGTGCCTACAAAAGTCTGATCATGAGAGTTTTGACAAGAGATAAGACAAATGAGGGTTAAAAATAAAAGTACAATTTTTTTCATAATATATTTCTCAATAAAAGCGATTCATTTTATCATGTTAATAAATGGCAATAAATCTAGAAGAAACATAACAAAGCTTCACCAATTTTAAGGAAAACTATGGCAATCCCAACATCAATGGAAGATCGTGACGGACACATTTGGTTCGATAACAAAATGACGCCTTGGCGCGATGCCAAAACTCACGTGCTCACTCACACGCTTCACTATGGTTTGGGTGTCTTTGAGGGAGTAAGGGCCTATAAAACCAATGAAGGTACTGCCATTTTTAGGCTTAAGGAACATACAGATCGATTCTTCAATTCTGCGCATATTCTTGGAATGAAAATGCCTTATGACAAAAATGTCATTATGGATGCTCACAAAAAAGCCGTTAAAGAAAATAGATTGGAATCTGCTTATATTCGACCTATGGCGTTTTATGGGGCTGAAGCCATGGGAATTTCTGCAAAAGCTTTATCAACGCATGTCATCGTTGCAGCATGGCAATGGGGTGCTTATATGGGCAAAGAAGCACTTGAAAATGGTATTCGTGTAAAAACGTCCTCTTTTTCAAGGCATCATGTCAACGTCACCATGTGTAAAGCTAAAGCAAATGGTAACTATATGAATTCAATTCTAGCTCATCAAGAAGCAATTCAAGATGGCTATGACGAAGCATTATTACTTGATGTAAATGGTTTAGTAACTGAGGGTTCAGGTGAGAATATATTTATCATCAAACATAACAAACTGATTACGCCGGATCTGACTAGCGCACTAGAAGGTATTACCCGCGATACGATCATTCAAATCGCAAATGATTTAAAAATACCAGTGATTGAAAAAAGAATCACACGAGATGAAGTCTATACTGCCGATGAAGCTTTCTTTACAGGCACAGCTGCTGAAGTAACGCCCATTAAAGAACTGGATAGAAGAATGATTGGCAAAGGGGGTCGCGGAGAAATAACCAAAGAATTACAAAGTATTTATTTTGATGCTGTTACAGGAAAATCAAAAAAATATGCAGAGTGGCTCACTCACGTTTAAATCATGAATAATCAAGTGATAAGTGTAGATAAAAAAAGTCTCCCATTGTTTTGTCCTACGGAAAAAGAAAATTTATTTTCATCTCACCCAAGAGTGTTTTTAGATATTACGCAAACGGGCATGGTGTCATGTCCCTATTGCGGCACAACTTATAAACTAAAATAAATTAATCCCAAAGGCCTCTGTAATTATAGCTTTCCTGGTTTTCTCCCCAAAGATCGGCCATAACCTTATCTGCATTTTTATCCAAACTATTTGTCCAGAAATTAGTTGTCCCTGACGCTATATTTTGGTTTAGTAAATCTTTTTCTACTAACACATGTTTTAAATAATTTGCTACTGCATTGCCTGTATCTACAATCTTAATATGGTCTGGTATTAATGTTTGAATTGCGGGTTTTAAAAAAGAATAATGTGTACACCCCAAAACTAGGGTGTCAATTTTTTCTTTTAAAAGAGGGTCAATGTATTTTTTTAAAAGCGCAATAAGCGCTGGACTATCTAGATCCCCATGCTCAACAAGCTCAACCAAGCCAAAACATGGCTGCGTAATAAAATGAATATCATTACTATGGTGCTCGAGAAGTGCTGAAAATTTTGCACTTAACAAAGTGCCTGATGTTGCCAATATGCCAACTATTTTATTTTTAGACATTAATGAGGCGGGCTTAACTGCTGGCTCCATACCTATTATTGGATAACTAAAGCGATCTCTAAGTATCTGAATTGATGCAGCTGTGGCGGTATTACAGGCTATTACAACAGACTTAACATCTTGTTTATTTAAAAAATCAAAAACAGTTAGGACGCGATGNGTAATTTCTTCGCTTGATTTTTCACCATAAGGCGCAAATTTAGAATCTGCAACATAAATGAGATTCTCATGAAATAAATGCTCTCTTATACACTTAAGTACTGAAATACCGCCTACTCCGGAATCAATCACACCAATAGGATTATTTTGAAATGGAGACATGAGATTAATCTAAAGTTTTGTTCAAATCTAAATATAGATGATAGTAAGCTTAATGTACAATGATTGAAAAGGAAAATCATGGCTAACCGTTTAACAAAAATATTTACGAGGGGTGGGGACAAAGGATCCACAGGCCTTGGCGATGGATCAAGAACTAATAAATTTAGCGATCGTATCGTAGCGCTCGGTGCGATAGATGAGCTTAATTCAATGATTGGGCTTATGCTCACAGAAAGTCTGCCACCCAAAATCATTAAAATGTTAACTGTTATACAGCATCACTTATTCAATCTAGGTGGCGAGATATCAATGCCAGGATATAAAATCATCCAAAAAAATGATGTCCTTGAATTAGAAGAAATCATAACCTCTTACAATAAGGACTTACCTCCCCTGAAAGAATTTATCCTTCCAGGAGGCTCTAAAGCTGCAGCATTTTGTCATATGGCGAGAACGATTTGCAGAAGAACCGAACAGGCTATATTTAAACTCAACTCAAAAGATGCGATTAACGCTTACTCCCTGCAGTATATTAATAGGCTCTCAGATCTTTTATTTGTTCTTGCTAGAATTATCAATAAACATAAAAAAGTTAAAGATGTTTTCTGGAAAAAAGATATTAGTTAATACAGATCTTCATTGATGTCAGCGACCCCTCCCATACTTAA
>JGI12547J11936_1000011_pt1 | contig 40151 bp, 55 predicted proteins | sample LakEriepJuly2011_2_FD_11936 | JGI IMG/M metagenome (IMG submission 11936)
GTGNCAGTAGCGCGCCGTTTGAATTGATCCAGCGCGACGTTTAGTTTGATCCAGCATTTTCAGCCGGATCGTACACATCTTTGATCCGCCATTTAAGGCCATTCAACGCGCCTTCACAGCGGGCTTGAAGTTGCTGATAAGCACCTCGCCCACCTCCTTCTTGGCCGACGCCTTGCCGCCCACGCTGTAGCGGGTCTTGACGGCCTCGATATGGAAGTTGGCAAAGACCTCCCGCACGCCAGGCGTGTCGTTGAGGCTCAGCAGGAAGCGGCCCTTGATGCCGCCGAGCTGCTCGGCCAGGCGCTGAAAGTCCTCGCGGGAGAAGATGCCCACGCCGTAATCGTCCTCGCAGCCCCAGTACGGCGGGTCCAGGTAGAACAACGTGCCCGGCTTGTCGAAGCGGCTCACGACCTGGGCGTAGGGCTTGTTCTCGATGTAGACCCGGCTCAGACGCAGGTGGGCCTCGCTCAGGTCCTCTTCGATGCGCAGCAGATTGAGCCGGCTGGGCGCCGAGGCGGCGATGCCGAAGGTCGGCTTGTCGATCTTGGCCCCGAACGCCGTCTTGGCCAGGTAGTAGAACCGGGCGGCGCGCTGGATGTCAGTCAGGGTGTCGGCCGGCGTCTGCATGAAGCGGTCGAACTCGTCGCGGGCCACCAGCATCCAGCGGAACTGGGCGCACAGCTCGGCCAGGTGGTGCTTCACGCAGCGATACAGGTTGACCAGGTCCTGGTTGATGTCGTTGATGATCTCGACCTGGCTCTCAGGCTTGCGGAACAGCACCCAGGCCGCCCCGGCGAAGACCTCCACGTAGGTCTCGTGCTCTGGGAAGCGCTGGATGATGGTTTCAGCCAGGCGGCTCTTGCCGCCCAGCCAGGCCAGTGGGCTTTTGCCCGAGGTGGGGTGCGTCATGACGATCTCCGGTCGTGTTTGACGCTCCAGGGCGCTCAGAAGGGGGGCTCGTGGCCCTCAAGTCGTTCAGCGTGCGGCAGCGGCCGCACTTGATCTGCAGTCGGGTGTAGTCACCCACGGCCAGCAGCTTGTTGCACTGGCCACATCGAACGGTATCCACGGTCAGCCTCTACAATCCGCCCCGCCTGTCGACAGGTGGCAGGGCCCTGGTCTGAACCGCAGCATGCTTGCGGGGAAGGGGGGGCGACGGTGTTAGCGCACTGCCGTCCTCGCCCTGTCTTTTTTTGCTTGCGGGTCAGTCCTTGGCCACGTTGAGCTTGAAGCCGAAGGCGCCATAGGGCCGCCAGCCCGCGTAGAAATTCACCCTGCCCTTGTGGCTCACGAACGGCAGCGGGATGCGCAGCGTGGGCGTGGGCGTGTAGTGAAACGACCAGCCAGGCTGCTTGCCCCAGAACTTGGTGCTGTAGAAGGTGCGCGGGTGGTCAGCGATGCCGAGCACATAGAAGAACAGGTTGTGGAAGGGGTTGCGCACCCACCAGAGCACGGCCAGCTTCCAGGTCTTGGGGCGGCCAGCGCGCCAGCGGTCATCGCCGTAGATGGTGTCGTCGTCATTGCCGAAGAGCGCCCAGATCGGGTTCAGGCGCCGCAGCCAGTTGCGGTTGATCTTGCGGCGCGGGGGGAAATGTTCAACGAGCATCAGAGCACTCCTGCGAGCGAGGCCAGCTCGGCGCGCAGGGCCTGGGCCGTAGCTTCGAGGTTGGTGACCTTGGTGACGGCCGCAGCAGGCGGCGTCGACCCAGATGCCAGGGCGATAGCGATCTCGCGGGCAGGGCGTGCTCCGTCAGCGTCGATCTTGGCCAGCTCAGTCTTGATCTCGGCTGAGCGAATTGCGGCGATCTGCGCAGGCGTCGAAGCAGGCGGGTCAGCAAGGGCCGGGCGCCCATCTGGGCCGACAACGATGACCTTGCCTGCGGCCTGTCCGGCCAGCAGCTCCGCGTGGCGGGCTGTAGTCACATCAACTGCGTCGCCGGGCACGTTGTCACCGTGCACGGCAGAGAGATAGAAGCCGCCCGTCGATGGTGAGAATTTGTAGTTCATAGACTTACCTTCCGATGGCGATGTAGCGAACGCCCGCACCCTGACCCACAGCCGCCCACTCTTCAATCGTGAAGCTGCACCCAGTCAGATTGAAACCACTGGCAGTGATGCCATTTGCGCCACCGCCGCCGGTGCTCAGCAGCGTCCCGACGACTTGATAGCAAGCGGATGTGAACGCCAAGGGAAACGTAATGCTGACGCCAACGGCTGGGGGCAGAATGTCAACGCCGCCAGCGCTGCTGCCCCACTGCAAGATGAGTCCACCAGGCAGTCGCTGCCAGCCGCTTGAGCCATGCGACTGGTTTGCCCCAGTGAAGCCCGAAATGTCCGGCGCAACACCGAACGCTGGGTCGCACAGCACCCACTTGTCGAGCAGAGAGTCAAACTGAAGCGCCATCCAGTGCCCAGCACCAGCAATGTCACCGGCAGCGAGCGGCCGACCATTGCCCTTGACGATGACTTTCGCAGCCAAGCCATTCAGTGCCAAGGTCGGCGCCGTTGTGGCGTTGGCAGCAGCAGCACGCACGCGAACGGTCATCCCGTCGACCAGGGCCACAGGCGCGGGGGACAGCGTGGCCGTGATGGCATCGGCCGTGCCAGCAGCCACCGCCACGGCGCCATAGCCGCGGCGCCCCAGCTCGGCCAGGGCGTTGCGCACGACCTGGTAGGTAGCAGGCGTTGCGGGGTCGAACTGCTGCCCGGCCAGGCCTGCGGCCTTGGCCACCTCCATGAGGCTCCAGATCAGCGAGTTCATGTCCTTATCCGTCACCTCGGTGGGAACGGGCTGGTTCTGGTCATGCAGCCGCTGGCCGGTGCCTGGGTGCGTGACGAATTCGGGGCTCTGGGTGTAGTCCATGGCGCCTCACAAATAGATGGGGTTGATCGAGTAGCGAGCGGGCACAAACCGCTCCAGGAAACAGGTCAGGTTGGCCGGTGGCAGGTCGCGCTCCACCAGGCGGTCACCCACGCGGCCGACGCCCACACGCATGGGCTGCGAGCGCGAAGCCACGAACACGTACAAGCGGCCGTCGAGGTCGCCCAGGCGGCTGCCCACGCGGCGGCCAACGCGCATCGGCTTGTTGTAGGCCACGGTCACCTCAAAGCCGATCTCGGCACACGCAGCCTCGATGACGGCGGGCGCAGCCGGGCTGGAATCGGTCAAGGGCAGCAACGGGCCACGCAGCGTGCGCAGCAGCACGTGGCGGCGCTGGGCTTCGGTCTGCACGGCGCCCAGGCACAGGTCAGGCAGGCCGCAGGAGGCCTCCCACTCGGCCAGGCGGGCCACGGTGGTGGCGGGTTGCCATTGCCGGGCCATGGCCTGCACGTCGGCCATGAGCTGGGCGTGCTGCGCAGCCTCGGCGCGCACCAGGGCCATCAGCACAGAGTCGGCGCTGCGTGGCCACGCGTGCCCCTGGGGCAGCAGGCCCGCCAGTGATTCGGTGAACTGTTCGACGCTCATCGTCAGCTCACGAACGTCACGCTGCCCAGCACCAACAGGTGCGAGAAGCTGCTGGCCGTGAACACGCCGCCCGTGGTCATGGCAGGGGCTGTGAACTGGTGGTCAACCTCGCCTTGAACGCTGCTCACAACCTCAAAAAGGTGGCTGTGAGGGATGCTGCCGCCCGGCACAGATTCACGGAAGAACAGGTCGCGGAGCGCGGCTTCGGCTGCAGCTCGTGTCGCCGTGGTGTCCACGTTGAGCCGCAGGCTGACGTTGATGACCTGGGCCGTGGGGATGATCACGAACAGCTCATCAGGCGGGCCACGCCGTGGGTCGGTGATGTAGCCAAACACCTGGGCCTGTTGCGCGGCCGTCGGCAGGCCGTTGGGCAGGTTGGCGTCGGCCATGATGATCACGCCCGCACTCGTGGGCCCGGCCGGGTTGCGCAGGCCCCAGGCCCGAGTGATGCCAGGCAGGCTCAGCGCCCACAAGGCGTAGTCGGCAGGCGATCCACCCATGGGGGCGAAGGCCAGGCGCTGGCGCAGCCGGAACAGCGCCTCGGGGTCTTTCTCCTCATCGGCCCCGCCCGAGCTGCCATTGGTCAGCGTGAACACCGCGTCCACACCCGCCACGGTCGACAACAGGCGCAGCTGTGTGCCTGCGGGAAGGTTGCCCTTGGCGCCCACCTGCACGGCCAGCAGCGTGGCCACGACGGCACCGCTGGCCACAGCCACATCGGCCTGCACCCGGAACTGCCAGCCGCTGGCCTCGTGGGTCAGCAGCGTGCCTGCCTCCAGCAAGGTGCCGCTCTCGCCTGTGCCTGCAGCTGTGCCGCTGGCCAGCGAGGCAGGCTTGCGCGCCATCGAATAGGTGTCGAGCCATCCGTCCAGGAACACGCTGGCCGACATGCCCGGAACGGCCTGGCGGGCCACGAAGTCGCGCAGGTAGCGGTAGGCACCGTGCAGGCCCATGCCCTGCATGAAGGACAGCGCCCGCACGTTGCTGCGCGCCAGCTCCAGGTCCGAGGGCAGCACGTTGGCCGGGTCACTGGCCTGCACCGCCATGGCCAGCGACTGCTGCAGCAGCCGGGCCGCGTTGTCGGTGGCCTCGGCGATGCTTGGAATGGGTGCGTTGACCAGGGGAGCCATCAGCCGTTACCTCGCTGCACGCTGGTGCCCCAGAGCACGTCATAGACGGGCGCCGCGTCCTGGCCTTGCCAGATTTGCGGGCGAATGGTCAGGCGCTCGGCGTTGGTGCCGGGCACCCATTCGGCCTCGACCACGACGCGGCTGGCCACGCCGGTGTCCAGCATCCATTGCAAGGCCTCTTCACAGGCAAAGCGGGCCTTGGCGGGCTTGTCGTCGGTGGACTTGCCACGGCTCAGCAGCCACAGGTGCGAGCCCCAGGGCTGGCCGTCGCCCACAAAGGCCTCGCCCACCCAGCCGCGGCGATCAGACACGCCACGCGGCAGCACGTCGTCGGGCCCGGCGCGCCGGTCGGTGAACAGGCTGAGCACGATGGCCGTCTGCAGCGTGGGCTCCAAGCCCAGGGCGTAGGTGTGCAGGCGCTCGAAGTACGTCACCGGCTGGCCGGTGGCCGATGCGAAGTCGTGCCACGGCAGATCAACCGCTGGCAGGGGCTGCAGCAGCTGCAGGTCGAACGGCAGCGAGCCGGTCTTGGGGGTGCGGGTGGCAAGGTCAAACATGGCCAGATCAGTGTCGGCCAGCACCCCTGTTCAGCGCGCGGGGAAACGCTTCACCACCGCCCCTGCGTCAGCTCAGGAGCCGAACCTGGCCGTCCTGTTCGGACCGTTGGCCACATTGCCGTGGTCATGGTCCTTGACGCTGGCATCGCCGATCTTCACGTCGGCCTGCCCCACAACGGTCTGCGCGGTAGCGGTGCCGGTTGTGGTCTGGTTGCCCTGCAGGGCCAGCGTGGGCGTCTGAATGCTCACGCCGTCGGTGGCCACGATGTTGAGCTGGCGGCACTGCACGTCCACCACCTGGCCTGCACGCAGCGTGACGCGGTGGCCTTCCTTGTGCCACACGCACACCTCGTAGGGCGCCAGTCGGGGGCGCTCGGCCAGCCGGTCCATCCGCAAGATGATGGTGTGGCCGCCCACCTCGAAGCGCAGGCCCTCGCCGTCGACCGGGTTGCCCGAGAAGCCGTAGTCCTGAAAGCGCTCGGCGCGGTCGCGCGCATCGGCATCGAAGCCGACCAGGCTGGCGGTCTGCACCAGGCCCTCGGTCAAGCCTCGCAGGCGCACACGGCGCAGCATGTTCCACAGGCTCATTGGTGCGGCTCCACGACCGAGCCGTCCAGGCCGAAGCGCCGGTCAGCCCTGCGGTAGCGCGGCCGGGTCTTGAGGGGCACCGAGTCATAGGCCTCGATGGGCCGCACCACCACCACCGTGGTCGCACCGCGCTGCATGTCCAGCGAAAGGCGCGTCGAGCAAATCAGCCACTCGTCGCCGTCCAGGCCCGCCACGTCGTCGAACACCGGCACACGGGCATTGATGGGCCAGGGCTGGCCGTTCACCAGCCAGCCTTCCAGCGTGTACTCAAAGCCCCGGCTGTGGCCACGTCGCACGCGTGCCGTGTGCTCCACCAGGGCCTGCAGGTCGGCCTGGCTCACGTTGCCATCGGCGGGCACGACCAAGGGGCTGAAGCGCTTGATGTCGGCGTCCACCGCTCGCGCCCGGCGCTGGCGGGCCGCTTCGAAGTCCTGGCCCACCTCGCCCTGGCCGTAGACGATGTACTCAGAGTGGCGCCGCTCATCCGTGCCGATGCCCCGCATGCTCAGCACGTTCTTGCCCCGGCGAATCTCGCCCGGCGCCTTGCGTGTGCCTGCCTTGGTCAGCACCAGGTTGCCGCGGCCGTCGGGAATCGGCAGCACGCCACGCATCTTGCAGGCCCGCGCGATGGCATCGAGGCGGCTCTCGCCGAAGGCCAGCTTGAAGTCATCCAGCGGCTTGCCGATGTCGGCCTCCAGCTTGACCTTGATGCCGAAGGGCTCGACCAGGTCGCGCACGATGCGGTCCACCTTGGCCCCGCGCCACTGCCCGCCCTTGTAGATGGCCGAGCTGGTGACCAGGTCGCCCGTGCGGTCGCGCCCGGCCACATTCAGGCCGCAGTTGCGGTCATCGTAGAAGGGCTCAGCGGCCATCACGTAGCCGGTGATCATCACCTCGTCACCCACCAGCACCTGCACCTCATCCTGGCGCTTGATGCGAGGCACATCGCCCGGCACCAGGCTTGTCGGGATGCTGAAGGTGCCCGTCAGCGACTCAATGCTGCGCGACACCTCGCTCTGCAGCCAGCCCGCGAACACCTGCCCGCCCACGCGGATGCTGACGACCGGCTGCTCAGCCATGCTGCACCACCCGCACCGGCAGGCCCGCGGGCACCAGCAACGGGTGCGTGATGTGCGGGTTGTTGGCCATCAGCTCGTCGGCCCAGTTGGCCGTGCCGTAGAGCAGGTAGCTCAGCTGCCAGATTGACATGCACACGCTCGGCACGTAGGCGCTCAGGCGGGCGCGGTTGGCGCCGCGGGCCATCATGTCAGCCAGACTGGCGGTCATCATCGACAGCATTGCGTCATGCCAGTTGGATGCGGGCTGGCTTGCTGCTGCTGCGCTGCGGCTGGCCTCTTGCAGCAGGCCGGTGCATTGCTCGTACAGCCAGCGCCGCTGCGTCAGCACCGCCTCGTGCCCGGCCAGTTCATCAGCGGCCACGGCCTGAACCCAAGCGGCCATGGCCAGGGCGTTCACCAGCCGGTCTGCGGCGCCATTCAGGCGCCCCAGTTGCGTGCGCGCGGCCGTGTCCATGCTCAGGTCATCGGCGGCACCTAAGCCGTACAGGGCGGGCTTGCTGGCCGTGGGCTGCTGCACCACCTCGAAGTCGTTGCGTTGCAGCTTTGCGCCCAGCCCAAAAACGCTTTGGTAGGCGCTTTGAAACAGCACCCCGGCACCCGTCGCCAGCTCATCGGGCAGCGCGAACAGCTCGCGCATGCCACCGGCCAAGCCCGCAGGCGTCTTGACCAGGTCAAGCAGGCCACCGCGCAGCACCTGGAAGGCGCCCACGGCCTGGTCGGTGTAGTCGTTGAGGCCCGCTGTCACGCCCTTGAGCTGCCCCCACACGCCATCGGTCAGGCCGCCCAGGCGGTCAATCACGCGCTCCTGCACCCATGCGGGCGCGCCAGCCAGGCTGAACTCGGCAGCGAATTGGTCCACCGACGCGGCCTTGGCCTGCTCTGCGGCCTGCGCGGCCTGTGCCTGTGTGTTGGCCTTGACCGTGGGGTAGGTGCGCACCTCGGCACGCACGAAGCTCACGTCGAACTTGACCACCGTGCCCTCGCGCAGCGGGGCCTCTGTCATCGTGTACGGGCCAGCCACAAAGGCACGCATGGCACCGGCTGTGGGGTGCACCAGCACACCCTCGCCCGTCAGCACCTGGCGCAGCTGCTCACGCCGTGCCTGGTAGTCGGGGCCGATCAGATAGGCACTGAAGCGGATGGTCTCGGCCGCAGCGCCCAGGCGGAACACGCTGGGCAGCTCAGCGAACGGGTACTCGTGCAGCACCACGTTGTCACCGGCCTTGACCTCGACCGTGTCGACCTCGAAGGGCACGTCCCGCCAGCTGGCGGGCTGCAGTTGGTCAAGCCAGCTCATCGGAATGCCCCCGCCATCGACGCGAAGCTGCCCGGGTTCGTTGAGCCAGCCTCCACGCGCAGCAGCTGCATGGGCTGGCTCATGTTGGCGCTGGTGCCAAAGGTGCCGTCGCCGTTGACGGTGATCTGCACCTGCAGCACGCCCTCACCCAGTTGCACAGTGGCCTGGCCACCGGGCTGCACAGCGCCCAGGCTCGAACCATTGGCACCTGAGACCTTGATGTAGTCCCGCTCGGGGTCAGCACCCCACAGCTGGCCAGCACCAAACTTGCCCGCCAAGTAGCCACCGGCACCACCGATCAAGCCACCGGCCAGCGTGCCCAGGCCCGGCAGGAAAGCCGTGCCCAACAGCGCACCGCCTTTGGCGCCCAGCAGAGCACCACCGGCGCCTGCGGCAGCCATGGTCACGCCACGGGCCTTGCCCATGGCTGTCAGTTGCTCGTTGGTGAGCACGTCATACGACTCCAGGCCAGCGCCAGCCACCGCAAGACCGGGCCCGATGAATCGCCCGGCACCAGCCAGGCGCGACATCAGCGTCGGGGCAGGCGCCGGGGCAGGCATCGTCACACCCAGCCCGCGGAACGGGTTTGATGCGGCCACCACACTGGCCGCTGTGGTCGCGGACGCACTCGCACCAGCGCCCCCACCGCGGACCATGTTGAACAGCGCGCCACTGCCGCGCCAGGCGCCCACAGCGCCGCCCAAGCCCACTCCCAGCAGGCCCGCAGTACCGGCCACCGGGTTGTCAGCGACCAGGTTGCCAAAGCCACCAAAGAAGCCATTGGCGCGGTCCATCACCGGCTTGGCCGCGTTGCCCAGCGGCGTGGCAATCTGAGCCATCACGTTGGTGATGGTGCCGCCCAGTGATTCAAGCTTGGCGGCGAAGCTGGTCATGACCAGGTCGAGGCGTTGGTCTAGGCTGGCCTGCGAGTCCATGCGCTGCAGCTGCTCGCGGTAGGCCTCCAGGCCCTTGTCGGCCAGGATCTGCGCCGGTCGCCCAGCCTCGTCGCCGAACAGGGTCTTGGTGACGTGCTGCTTGTCGATGGTCGACAGCTTGCGCAGCTTGGCCAGCTCGGCCAGCATGTTCTCGGTGCCCTTGAACTCGCCATCAGCACCAAAGAAGCTCATGTCGATGCCGTGTGATGCGAGCAGCTCCCGCGCCTGCTTGGCCTCAGGGCTCTTGCGCGAAAGGCGGCTGTCGGTCTGGCTCAGGCGGCTCAGCATCTGCGAGAAGTTGGTGCCGAAGCTCGACCCTTCCAGGCCGACACCCGCGGCCAAGCCCTGCAAGGCCAGCAGCTCGCGCGCCTTGCCCAGGCCCGACAGCTTCATGGTGTTGTAAGTGGGCGCTGCGTAGCCAGCGGTCACCAGGAAGTCCTGCGGGTTCACGCCCGATGCGAACGACGTGCGCTGCATCAGGTCGGCCATCTGCGGCAGTTCGTTGGCCTGCAGGCCATAGGCCTCGCGCACCTTAGCAATGGTGGCTGCAGCCTGGCCCTGGTTCATCTTCATCAACACGCCGAACTTCGCCGATGCCTCCAGCGCACCACCGGCCACCAGCTCGGGCGACACGCCTTGGCGAATCAGCTCGGTCGCGCCTTCGAAAAAGTCCTTCGTCGAGCCCGGCAGCTTGTTGCCCAGCTCTTCGGCCTTCTTGGCAATGGCCGGGAAGGCTTTGTTGACTTGCAACTTGGCGTCCAGCATGGCCGTCTTCAGGCCCACGGTGGCCTCTTCCAGGTCGGCATAGGCGCGCACAGGCGGGGCCATCAGGGCACGGCCTGCGTAGTAGCCCGCGGCCCCTTGCACGGCCAACTCAGGCAGGGCCTGGGCACCGGCTTGCAGCGTCTGCTTGAGCTGCCGGGCGCGTTGGTGCGCACGCTCCACGCTGGCAGCCAGCCGGTCAAAGTAGCCCACCTGGCGCTCCATGCTGGTGTTGTTGGCCAGCGTGGTCAGCGTGCGGTGCAGGTCCTTCGCGGTGCGGTCGGTTTGCCGCGTGGCGCGCGTCATCTGCTCTTGCGAGCGCTCGTACTCCTGCGCCTCGCGCTTGGCCGTCAGGCCGATGTTGGAGGCCAGCTGGATGAAGTAGCGCAGCCGCAGCTCTTGGGTGCTCATGGTGTGGCCGTCCGGTGCTCAGGTGGTGGTCAGGTGGCGGGCGGCTTGAGCCTCTCCAGCTCAGCGGCCCAGCCCCGAAGCTGCGCCAGCGGCACCTTGTCCAGAGTGGTCGGCGAGCATGACAGGGCCCGCGCCATCAGCAGGAGCAGCCGCTCCATCGACTGCAGCCGGGCCCACGGGCTGTGGGGCGGCAGGCGCCTCCACCGGGGCGCTGAACATCTCGTCGTATTGCGCCTGCGTGATCTCGCCGTAGCGCACCTTCGCGGCCACCTCGATCTGGAACACACGCTCCTCAATCGCGGCCAGGTCAACCGGCTTCAGCTTGCCGACCAGGTCAAGGTCGATCAGGTCACGGTCCAGGCGCAGGCTGTCGCACACGAAGGCCTCGATGTGCCGCGCCGTCAGCGCCAGCTTGTGGTCCACGTCGCTCACCACCAGGCGGGGCTGGCCTTGCCACAGCACCAGGCGCTCGGCCTGGCGCACGGCCCAGCGCTCATCGCTCACGTCTACCTCGCGCAGCTTGACCAGCTTGTAGAAGATGGTTTTGCCCTCGCGCTCAACGGGCAAGCCCACGCGCAGCGTCAGGCTGAACAGATCTTGCGTGGCGAGGGTGGCGGCTTGGGTGGGGGTGCTTGGGCTCATGCATACAGTCTCGCCACACCGGCCAAACCGTGCGCGGGGAAACGATTCCCCACACCCCAACCACCCGCCAATGAAGAAGGGCCCCCAGCACTGCCAGGGGCCCTTTCTCTCTCAACAACCCAAGGCTGATCAGGCACAAGGGCGGGGGCACATGCCCCCAGGCTCTCTCAGGGTCGTCAGGTCACAGCCACTGCAGTGGCTCAAGCACGTTCATGGTCATCTGCGTCTGACCACCGCCGATGGCACCCAGCGAGCCGAAGCTGCAGTTGGGCGCCAGGCAGCGGCGCGGGCCGCGGCTGTCTTTGAGCACGATGCGGGCGCCGTCGATCTTCGCCAGCTCAGCCGGGTCCACCGAGCGGTCGAACTGCAGCTCCAGGTCGATGGTGCGGGCCACGCGCTGGTGCATCTGCTTGTCGGGTCCGCTGCCGCTCGGCACCACGCTGGAGGTGTAGCCCGCTGCGCCATTGATGCGCGCCGTGCCGTCGACGAAGGCCAGGGCCTGGCCGTTGATGGTGATCGAGTCCACCTTGAACAACGAATGTTCGCTCATGAGAAATCCTTTCGAAGGGTGTTTGAACCGGGTTCAGCGGGGCCTTGAATGCCGCCGTCAAACGCGCCCGGCAATCGGGAAGCTGGTCACCTCGGTCTGGTAGTGCTGCGTCACCAGCACCGGGTCATCCTGGACCTTGACCTTGCCGTTGGCGCCGTCCAGCTCCACCAGCAGGCGTTCCTTGTAGTACTCCAGGTTCTGCACCAGGGCCACCTTCTGCAGCTCCAGGTAGATGCCCAGGTGGATCTCCTCCACCAGCTCGGCCGTCATGATCTTCTGGCCCGGAATCGGCTCGGTGATGTACTCGGCCAACTTGAAGCCGCGGTACTTCAGGGCGTACTCCGTGATGGTGAACCAGCGGTAGTAGCTCATCGTCTTGACCCACGCCAGCTCACGCGTGCTCGGGTCAGGGGCGCCCGTGGTGCTCAGCGTGTAGTTGGTCACCACGCGCACCAGCGCTGCCGTGCCGTCCTGGTTGATGGCCAGGGGCGAGGCACCGCCCTGCAGCAGCGCGTTGCCCTCGGTGATCAGGTCCCAGTGCTGGCCGCGGCGCGGGCCCTTGTAGCCGACCAGGACGATGTCGGTGTAGGGCAGCGCGGGGTCCGTGCTGGCCGAGGTCTCGATGGCCGCAGCGGCCATGGCAGCGGTTGCCCAGGGGCTGGTCATGTCGCCCGTGGTGGCAATGGTGTGCACCTGGCGGCTGTTGCGGTTGTTCAGCCACGTGGTCAGCGTGGCCAGCGTGCCGCGCACAGCGGTCACCACCTGGCCGTCGCGCATGTTGTTGAAGCCCCAGCGCAGCTCCTGCTCGGTCTCCAGCGCCAGCATGTTGGCCGAGTCGGTGAACGCCATGGCGATCTCGGTGGCGCGGTAGTCACGCATGGCCGTGATGGCTGCGGTGATGTCCGGGGCGCCTGCACCACCCGACATGGCCGGGATGGTCAGCGTCAGGCCAGCGGGCAGCAGGTCATCGGTGTAGTGCGTGCTGCGCACATCGATGTCGTTGCCGCTGGGGCCGCCCCACTTGGCGGTCAGGCGCAGCTCGGCCGGAGTGGCGGTGGCAGCGGCGGTGACCGACAACGTCGGCTCGGCGTTGATGGCGGCGATCAGCTTCGTGGCCACCGTGGCGGCCGTGTCCGAGGTGTTCACGCCCACAGAGATGCGCGTGCCCTCGATGTAGAGCATGGCCTCGCCGTTGAACTGCACCGTGGCGCCCGCGTTGGCGACCACGATGGTGCTGGTGGCCACCGTGGCCGTGCCCGACACCGGCACCGCGATGATGTCAATCGGCAGGCCCAGGCCTGCGTTGGCCTTGGCCGCACGCCACATGGCCAGCAGCATCGAGCCCTCGCCGCACAGCGCCACGGCGGCGGTCTCCGTTGCAGCCTCCACCACGGTGTTGGCCTGCGCGTTGCCCGCGGCCAGCTTGTGGCCGATCAGCAGCACGCGGCGCGGCATGCCACGCAAGCCACGCACGGAGCGGGACCAGTCGATCTTGTGCGCCACGAACGGCAGCAGGAAGTTGAGGCTGAGCAAGTTGGGCAATGACATGAGGGTCTCCGGTGCGCGTTGTGGTGTAGATGAAGCGGCTGGGGCGTGTGCTGCGGCGGCTGAGACGTCAGGTCACTGCACGCAAGACAGCGGGTAGATGAGGCAAGTGGTGGTCGGAGAGCCACCGCCCGTGATCGGCCACGGCAAGGGCGTCGGCGTGGGGTTGGTCACCGGGGGTGTGGTCGGGCGGGGCGTTGTGCCTGGTGCGTTGCCACTGCGCAGGGCGGCGTGGGCGGTGCTGGATGCCAGCAGCAGGGCGAAGATGAGGATGAGTTTTTGCATGATCACGGGCCGATGTAGGTGTAGTAAAAGAGGACGTAAGCCCAGCGCATGCCGACGTTGGATGCCGCTTTGCCAGCACCCTTGCCTACAGAGCCAAAACTCCCGCCGTTCGGCAGCAGGACACCGCCGTTGTATTTGCCGAGCAGGTCAACAACGAACGACGCACCCCGGTCCATGCCACCAGACTGATAGGCGTCATTGCCAAAACGGCGCGCGACTGCATCAATGTTGGCCGTGCCGTTTACGGTGACGCCGTCCGTGGCCTTGGTCTGCACAGTCACCAATGCACGGTTGACCAAGTCGGAGTAGTACGAGCCCCCGAAAAAGTCCTCGATGCCGCTGGTTTTCCACATCGTGGGCGCGACCAGCGACGGCGTCACAGTCGAGTCCCAGGTGGCGTGACACGTCTCCATCCAGCTGAGATTCCCCCCTACGGAGAACCGGGTGTTGACCTGGCTGTATCCGGCCAAAATCACAGGCACACCGGCCGGGAACGTCGCCAACACCTTGAAACTGTTTTGTGTGGCCGCGGGCATGTCGAGGCCGAAATTGTTCACGCCAGCGACGTCAACGCCAACAGGCGAGCTGCCGTCGATCGCCAAGATGGGGACGCCCTTCGCGCCAAACGCCCAGGCGGACCGCTGACCAACCCGGTATTGCAGCTGCACGAACAGGTTCTGGGGGTTCGCCATGCCGGTGTAATCGCCAGCCTGAGGCGTCGGGACGACATACTCAATCCGGCACGATGTGCGCCACGGGATCGGGTATTTGAAAATCTGGTGCATCCCGGCTTGGTAAAGATGAGATGTCCAGTACGGCAGATTGCCAATGGCTCCCCACCAGTTCCCGAAGATCACAGACACCGGGGTTGCTTGCATGACAACGACGCCATCAACAGTCACGCGGAGCTGCGCAAACTCGTTGTAGGTCGTACCCGAGATGAGCTGAATGAAATCGACGACGCCGGGAGTGCCAGTCAGGCCCTCTGTATCCGTGTTGAAAAGGTCATACGCGTTGCCAATATTGACGAGGTACTCATAGACCGTTTTAGTGCGCGTTGCAGCGTCAGCAGTCGATGTCGTCGCTGGCAATTCACGAATCACCAGATCGCGCCCCCCACCGGCTACATTGGACTGCCCAGGCACCACAGGCGCAGCCGCGATCCCCAGGCTGGTCGCATACCCCAGCGCCACCAGGCGGTTGGCTTGGGTGTCTTCGGCAACGAAGTCCTGCGCGTTGTCGCCGCTGGTCTGGCCAGGAATGCGCAGCACGCCAGAGTGGCGGATGGGGGTCAGTGCACGAACGTTTTGGTAGCCCATGGTGGGTGCCTCGTCAGTTGTTGGTCGGGGGTTGGAACACCAGCTCGTGCGTCACAGGCACGGGCTCATCGCTTGCGGCCTGGTCGGCCTGGTGCGGCATCACGCTGGTGCTCGTGATGTCAATGCCGAGCAGCTCGTACAGCTGCGGCAGGGGCACGGTGGCGCGCACGCATTGGCGCCAGCTCACCAGCCACAGGGCCAGGCCCTTGGCGTCGATTTTTCGGTTGTAGACGTTCTCGCAGCGCACGTCCTCCTCAGGTGAGGCCACCTCCAGCACCGCACCAGGTGCATTGGTGGGCACCCAGGTGGTCAGCGCCAGGTCCACACGCTCAGCCAGGCGCTGGGCGGCCAACATGCGGTCGGCGCGGTCGGCGTCTTTGGTCACCACAAAGGCAGCCATGTGGCACACGCGCACGTTGCGGCCTGCCATGCGTTCGCCACCGCGTGGGCGCATCCAGCCCAGCCCTGCAATGAGGATGGCCGGGCAGTTGAAGCCCGCCATCACCACCTCGTCGGCGCTGAACTGGCCACCGTAGAAGGTGACGTCAACCACCTCTTGCGGCGTGAAGGTTTGACGCATGAAGCCCTTCACGGTCTCCATCAGCAGCACGCTCATCGGGCACCTCCCGGCGCCAGGCGCTCCAGCTCTTCGAACACCAGCGTGCCCAGGTACGCCTGGTCGGCGGCGTTCACGCCCAGCACAGGCCGGGCCTCGATCTTGATGGCATGCCCACGGCCTGCCTGGCCACCGAAGTGGTGGATGCGGGCGTACACGCTGTTGCTGCCAATCTGCACGCCACTGGGCAGCACGTTGTAGGTGTACGAGTCGTACAGGTGGTGCTTGTCAATCAGCGTCTTGCCGTCGCGCTCGATGGCCGCGGCTGACTGGGGCATGGCCGAGCCATCCACCAGCACCTGATCGTCAAAGCGGTCTTGCACCTGGCCGAGCATGTACTCGCCCATCTCACGTCGCAGCCCTTCAGAGAGCGAGCCCCCCGTAGCGGCCAGCAGCGCCAGGTGGCGCTCGATGGTGCGGGCGGCTGCATCGACCTGCAGCGTCACCCCGGAGTTGATGGTGGTGGTGCTCATCACACCGCCCCGAAGCGTTGCCAGTCGAAGCCGCTCTTGGCCTGGCCGGTCAGCACCTTGCCGCTGCCGAAGGTGGCATTGGCATCGGCCGTGGTCGACACCAGCTGCACCGTCTTGTTGGAGATGTCCACCAGCCACTTGCGCCAGCGGTCAGCCCGCTTGACGATCAGCTCGGTGGACATGTCCGAGTCGCTGGCCAGCTCATCGCGGGCCAGGGCAATGCAGCACTCGTCGAGCGTACCCAGGGCCGCGTCACCAGCCTGCAGGGGCAGCGCCACAGCCCCGCGAAGGTAGCCGTCCATGTAGTTGCTCACGGTGCCCAGCTTGCGCACCAGGCGGTCGTGGGCAGCCATTGCGGCCACACGCTCAGGCAGGGTCGTGGTCGGCGCCCAGGCACCACCCGCCACCACCGCCAGCACCTGGTGCAGCAGGTCCACGGTCAGCACGCGCCCATCGTCCAGCAGCTGGCCGCGGGCTTCGTCGGAGCCCACCTCCTCGCAGTACCGGGTGGGGGTGGTGTAGGCCATGGCTGGTGCGTCCTGGTCGTGTGGCTGGGGTGGTGGTGGCTGGGGCTGGCTCAGGCCGCTCAGGCGCGGTTGCGGCCCTTGGTAGCGGTGGTCGTGGCGGTGGCGGTGGCGGTGGTGGTTTCAGCGGCAGTGCCGGTGCCGGTGTCGGCGGCAGCAGCATCGGCCGCGGCCTGGTCAACCACGGCCTGGTCAGCGGCCTGGGCGGTGGCATCGGCATCGCCAACGGCGGCGTCTGTGGTGGCAGCAGAGTCAGCCGCGGCCACGTCCGTCGAGGCGCCAGGGGCAGCGTTGGTCTCGGCAACCACTGTGCCCACGTCGGCCGTCTCGGTGCTGGCCAGGGGTGCCAGGGTCAGCAGCACATCGGCGGAAGCCAGGCGGGCGGTCACCTCGGCCAGCTGCTCTTGCGTGTCAGCCAGCTGCTCGATCAGGTTGTCGCGGGCGGCGGTGGCATCGGCCAGTTGGGCGCGCAGCTTGTCGGCCTCGACCATCTCGACCGCATCGGCAAACGTCGTCACCAGGCCGGTGGCGGTGTCGGTGCCCAGCAGGCTGGTGTCCACCACGCTGGCCAGGGCGTCGGCATCGACCACCTCGGCGCGCTTCACAGCGCCCGCTTTGATCAGCGACTCGGCCACGTGCTCTGGCACCAGGAAGGTCTCGGCATTGGGGCCGGTCTTCACGCCGGGAATGTGCTTCTCGCGGTCGTGCTCGATGGTGACCAGCGCGGTCACCAGGATCATCGTGGCAAGCGCCACAGGGGTCAGTGTCTTGGTCATGTCAACCTCGTTTCAGGGGTGTGTGAAGTCGGTGTGGTCGGCGCTTGAAGGCCCCTCACAGCCCAGCCGAAGCCGGGCCATGAGTGCTCGGGCTCAGGCTCAGCCGGTGACGGCGTTCTTCCAGAGGTAGGCCAGGTCGGACGCGATGATCAGTTCCTTGACCGACTCGCCCACGCGCTGGCGCTCGCCACCGCGGATGCCCATGTCCGGGTCCACGATGGAGCCCGCCACGCGGGTGCCCCACTCGGCCGTGAAGCCGAAGGTGACGCCGTACTCGGTGTCGGCGTTCATGTCACGGTGGAAGGCCAGCATGTCGTTGCCCCACACGCGCTGCATGTTCACCGGCTGGCCCTTGGCCGCGGTGTTGAGCCAGCCCTCGCCGATGATGGGCAGCTCGCTCATCTCGAACAGCTCTGCGAACTGGGCACGCGTCACCAGGCCGTTGTTGGTGCCGTTCTTAAACACCGCTGCGCAGATGCGTGGGTGGCGGCTCAGGAACGACCACACGCGTCGGCCCATCACCAGGTTGGTCGGGCGCATGAACAGCGAGTCGAGCACGTCAGGGATGGCGCGCGAAGGGTCGCTGTTGGTGTAGTCGCTCCACTGGCTGGTACCGCTCAGCACGATGCGGTTGTCCACACCGTAGTTCGCCACGTTGGTGACCAGGTCGGCCACGCGCTTCTCGCGGCGGGTCAGCAGGCACTGCGTCAGGGCACGGGTGGCACGCAGGCGGGGGTCCACCAGGCGCGTGTTGCCGTTGCGGCGGGCGCCCTCGTAGTTCTGCACGTCGGCGTTCGGGATGGGCGTGTCCAGGCCGTGGTCCACGGTCACGTCGCTCAGCTCTTTGGAGCCGAATTCGACTTCGGCCGGCTTGCCCTTGCGGCCCACTTCCGTCTCGGGAATCGTGAAGCCGTCTTCCTTGTTGTAGACGTTGTAGCCAAAGCGCTGCGTGTCCACAGGCACGCGAGGCAGCACCAGGTCGGCAACCAGGTCGGACTGGGTGTACGCAACGGCCACGGCCGTGGCGGTGGCGCTGATGGTGAACGGAGCAAGCGACATGGGGTTCTCCAGGTATCGATGGGGTCAGGTGACAGGGGTGTCTGCGTCAGGGTGAGTGCGGTGGGCCTCAGCCCTGGATCACACCGAGGGAGCGCAGGTAGGGGATGACGTCTTCGGCGGCGCCGCTCTTCAAGGCACGACCGATGACCTGGACGTTGCTGCCCGCAGCAGGCGCAGCAGCAATGGCCTTGCCTGCGGCGTTGGAGGTCAGCCACTGGCCGCGGGTCACCGCAGCACCCAACTTCACTTCGGCCGTGGGGCGGAGATCCAGGTCGACCATCTCGCCCGTGACCTTGTCCAGGCTGTCAGCGGTGCCCAACAGCAGGTCGGTGGCGGCAGCGGCAGGCACCACCGTGAAATCAGCCGTGCCCGGCTTGACGATCAGGTTGCCCGCGACCGCGGCCTGGGCAATGAGGCTTTTGAACTCGGTGGTCATGTGTGACTCCAGTGATTGGGTGGGTGTGTGGTGTGGTGGTGCTGCTGCGCTGGCTCAGGCCTGGGGCTGGGCCTGGTCTGCCACGTGCTGCACCGCGAACTCGAAGCTGCAGCTGCGGCCCGCGGCCTGCTCGGCCTTCTGGAACTCGGCGGCAGCGGCGTTGATGGCGGCCGGGTCTTGCAGGTCCAGCGCAACGTCGTCGCCGGTTTGCGAGCCAGCGCCCGAGCCGCCCAACTTCACGGCGGGCTTGCGGGCAGTGACGAACTCGGCAAAGAAGTCCAGCAGGCCCTTCTTGGCCGGTGCAGCGGCACCCGGTGCCGTGAACTCGAAGGCCTCGGCCTGGTCGAGTGCGCCCATGAACTCGCGCAGGCCAGCCTCGTCGGCGGGCAGGATCAAGCCCTTGGCCTTCCAGCCGTCGATGAGGCCTTGCGCCCGCTCATCCCGGCGCTGGGCACGCAGCTCGGCCAGCTCATGGCCCTGAGCAGCGAACTGCGCCTGGGCGATTTGTTGCGCCTCGGCGCGTGCGGCAGCGAGCCGCTCGTCGAGCTGCTCTTGGGTCAGGGTGATGTCAGGCATCGAAGGGTCTCCGGTGTTGGAGGGGTGAGAAAACATGGGGTTGGTGGTGGTCGGATCAGCCGCAGCCTCAGCGGCCAGCGCTTCACGCGCCGCTTGCGCCTGGTTGACCACCGAGTCGATCTGCCAGGTCGGCAGCACGCGGTCGGCCACGTCCACGCCGTCCTGCTCGATCACGTGGTCGCGCAGGCCACGCAGCAAGCGGCCGATGTTGTCGATGGCGTAGCTCAGCGCCTGGGCAGCGATCTCATCGCCGTCGGCCGCGAACTCGAAGTCCTCAGCCACATCACCGGCAGCGAACTGCACCGGGTTGGGCGACAGGCCGTCGATGGCGGGCGGCTGCGCACCCAGCCAGCCCACGTGCCACAGGCGCAGACCGTGGGCCTTGTCGCGAACGATCTTGATGGAGCGGTTGCGGTAGGCACCCAGTGCCACACCGTCATCGAATGCCGGGTTGATGTCGCCGAACTTGGCAAACAGGCTGTCGCCGTCTCGCTTGAGGCCATCCACCCATGCATAGGCCGGGTCGTTGTCCTTCGGGTGACCCAGCACACCAGGGGCACGGCCCAGCGCGTGGTTGGCCACGATCTGGTCGATGTCAGCCGTGGACGCCTTGAACTCACGGCCCTTGCTGTCCGTGTGCGTGCCGGCCTTGAAAATCTCGACCCAGCCACGCAGCTGCGGCGCCTTGGCGGTGGTGCTGTCGCGGGGTGTGGTGGTTGCGGTGCTCATGTCCGCAACTTTGCCGAGCCGGGCCTTTTGGCGCGCGGGGAAACGTTTCACCGCCACCCGTCGTGGCCACAATGAAAAACAGGCCCTAGAACGCGTTCAAAGGGCCTGCCTATCCAACGGTACTCACCACAACCTTTTAAACGTTGTGGAGCCCCTTTGCGGGGCTTTTGAACATCACCGCTCCCGCTTACCCATCCCGAAAGGGTCATGCGCGCCCTGGGCCATGCTCAAAGCCACCTCCCGGTGCTCCTCGTCGATGTTGCGCACCAGGTCGCGGTGCGCCTGGTCTTGCTCTGCCGCGGCTGCCTGCTCGAGCGCGTCGAAGTCATGCTCGTCATCGGCCGGGCTGCATGGCAACAGCAAGTCAGCGAACAGGTCCTGCTGGCCGGGCAGCTGGTTGGGGCTGTAGCGGTCGCCCATGGCCTCCTGCAGGCCCTGCTGGATGTTGCACACGTGCCGCTTCGTGTAGCCGGTCTTGAGCGCAGTGCGCGTCGGGCCCATCCCGGCCATCAGGCAGGCATGCACCTGTTGGTGTTGCAGCTGCATCGCCACCTTGTCGTACTTCGGCACGTCCACATATTCGCCGCCGAAGGCGTCCACCAGGGCCTGCAAGCCATCGAAGCCCAGCAGCTCCACCAGCCAGTGCTCCAGGCTGGCGCGTTGCGGCACGCGCAGCGGCACACCGCCACGCTGCTTGCACAGGGCGAAGGCCTTGCGCGCACCCAGTACACGGCACAGGCGCCGCAGGTTGGGTGGCAGCAGGTCAACGTTGACCAGGCCGGTGGTGTCGCGCTCGGTCATGTCCGCGCGGCCCCTTGCTCATCGTCAAGCGGGGCACCCACGCGCTTGGCCCACTTCTTCATGGCCTCGATCAGCCGCTGCATCTGGTGGCCGCTGGCAAAGCGGATGGCAGCCAGCTCGGGCACCATGCGCTTGGCCCAGGCCTCGATGGCCACGTCCGCATCGGCCGCTGTGCCCGGCTTGTTCACGGCACCCACCTCGGCCATGGCGAACCACATCGCGCGCAGCTTGCTCATGGTGTCGTCGGCACGCTCGGTGCGGCCCTTGGTCTTCACAACAAAGCCCAGGCGCTTCATGTGCCCGATCAGCTGCTGGCGCTCCTGCCAGGTCAGGTCCGTGGCCGAGGCCTTGCCACCGAAGTGCGAGGCCAGCACCGAGCGGTAGAACGCATCGTCCCAGCCCAGCTGGGCCTGCCCCATCTTGATGAGCTTGATGTCCATGGCGCGAAGCTGCTCGGCCTTGGACTTCGGCTTTGTCGCTGTCTTGGTTGCGGCCATCACGCAGCCCTCCGCACCAGGCTGTTGAACAAGCGGCGCACCAGGTAGCCCCGCACCACGCTGGCCACGGTGAAGATCACCGTGATCCACAGGTTTTGCGCCAGGCTGAAGCTGTGGCCGAACAGCGGGTACACCACCATGCTCAGGCCCATCGACACAGCAAAGCCAATGGCCACACCAACAAGGGTCTCGATGAGGGAATGCTTGCGGCTTTGCATCACGCACCTTCCATGGCGGTGGCCAACTCGAACACGCTGCGCACAGCCCGTGTCTGCGGCATGGGCAGGCCGCTGGCTGGCACCCACGTCTGGCACGGGGCGTCGTCATCGTCTACCTCGTCGATTTGGCCGGAGGCAATCTCATCTGCCGTCGGGTAGTCGTAGCGCCAACGTCCATCGGCCTCGTATTCCACCGACACGCCGCGCGCCAGGCTGAAGCACAGCCCACCCGCGTAATAGGTGCGCAGCATCGCACCCTTGGCGATCATGGAGTGCAGCAGAGACGAAACCTGCTTGGTCTCCACGCCCATCAGCTGAGCTGCATCGCGTGCAGTGATGCTCTCCGCGTCCGATTGGTACAGGTACGTCAGCACCACCACTGCGCGGCTGTCTGCCCTCAAAAATCCGCTCTTCATTGCACCCTCCATGCTTGTTCAAACAGCCATCCAGGCCGCTTGAAAAAACCCCCTCAGCTCAAGCCGAAGCCCAGGCCGAGGGGAAAGTCGGGCGAACCCGATCAGGGAGACAACTTTTTGCCCGGCTCTGCTGGCCGGCGCGGGTATCGCTGCAGGTCAGCCAGCACCACCGCCACGCCCGCGGCACCGGCCACCATGGCCACCTGAGTGAACAGGTCATCGGTCAGCAGGCAGCCGATGAACGACAGCGAGAAAGCGACCAGGGCAACAACGGCGCGGTGTGCGTGCATGGCGTCCTCACACGTCGGTCGGGCCAATGGCAATGCGTGCGCGCACCGCCTCGGCGTGTTGGTCGGGCGGCAGGCCGTGCACGTCCTGGCACACGCTGCAGGCCGGCTCACCAGCGCTCACGCGCTCGCTGATGCAGATCGGGCACGGATGGCCCTGCTGGGTTTGGTCAACCTGCGACATGGCGCGAATCCTCCCAGCCCTTGTCGCGGCTCCAGTACTGCAGGACCATGGGCGGTGTCTGCATGGCATCCGTGGTGCGCAGCTTGCCGGTCGCACCGTTGGCCTGGTTGAGCACGATGGTCTCGGCCGCGTCCAGCACGGCATCGATGTCGGCCTTGTCCAGATCGAAGGTCCCCAGCGAGCGCCAGGCTCCCGCCAGGTTCATGTCCACGCCCACCTTGCGGGTTGGCGACTTCAGGGTGCTGACCTTGCCCATCTCACACCCCCGCCATGTCCAGGCTGATGGCCCGGTATTCACCCGAGACATCGTCACGCTCGTAGAAGCGCACGTAGCTCTTGCTGGCCGATACCCGCATGCTGTCCGCGATGGCGTCCATCGCCAGCTTCCAGTCGGGGTCATCGATCTTGTAGCTGCGCAGCGACAAGATCCGGCCCGCAGACACGTTGCCCTCTTTGTCGGTCTCGAAGGCCTTGTTCACCAGCACCTGCAGGTTCTTGTTGGCGCCCTTGGCCCAGCGGTGAATGCACTCGTCCACCTTGGCCTTGGCCACCTGCAGCCGCTCATCGAAAGCGATCTTCTCGGCCATGGCCCGCACCACCTTCAAGCGGCCGTCGTAGGTCACGAGCGTCACGTTGCCCTTGCCAGCAGCGCCCCGCATCACCACGTTGTACTCGTCCGCGCTGCGCTGCACGAAGCCGGCAATGTCCACCATGGTCTCACCCTTGAACGCGGCCAGCGCCTCGTTCAGTGCCCTGGCCTTGGCGCACAGGTCCCTGACCAGCTTGTCGCGGGCCTTGTCCACATCTGCCACCTTGGCTGCTGGGGTCAGGCTGCCGTCAGCCGCCTCCCAGTAGCCCTTCGGCACCACGTTCTCTTCGCCCATGTTGCTTCCTTCTCTCGTCGTTGATCAGTGCTGCACAGCGGGCTTCATCCGGGCCTTGCGCCAGTCAGAAAGCTGCTGCAGCTTGGTTTCGATGGCGCCCTTGTCGCCGCGCTCGTGGGCGTTGACCATCAGCTCCATGGTCTCGGCCTGCTGATGCACGATCACGCTGAGGTTGTGCAGGTGCACGCTCATCTGCATCGACTGCTTCTGCAGGCCGTGCACGTGCTCCTTCAGCTCCTCATGGCTCAAGGCCTCCACGTTGCACAAGGTCGCCCCTTGGGTCATCACGGCATCCATCACCGCTCTCCCGCAAACAGGCCATGCACGCCAGCACGCGCTCGGTGGTACTCACGCTGTGCCTGCTGCAGCTCTTGCCTAAGCAGCGCCATGTGCTCCTCGTGCAGTGCCAGCTCGCGCTCGATGTGCCCGTAGGCCGTGCTCAGGCTCTTCGAGGCCCGCCACATGCGCCAGCTCATCAGCAGGCCCTTGAGGCCTTGCTCGTCGCGCAGCCGGGCGTAGAACGCCACGTCGCGCAGGTGGCCCAGCACCCAGCCGCGGGCCAGCGTCCACAGTGCTGCCACGGTCAACATCACGGTGTAGAGCTTGCTCACTTGGCACCTCCCATCCGGCGACCAGGCGTCTCCAGTGAAAGCACGTCACGCGCCACGGCCTTGATGTGATCAGAGGTCAGGGGCCCCTTGCCGCAGAAGTCGCGGATGTTGGGCACGAACAGCTCCGTCAGCACCCGGGCACTGCCATCGCAGTAGTGCCACAGCGTGTCCAAAACTTCATCGCTGATCTCACCCATGTCACCCAGCGCAGCACGAGCCAGGTCGTCGGCGTCGTCACGGGTGATGCACTTCACCGTCGCAGGCCACATGCCGATGCGGCTGCGCACCTGGTCAAACTGGCCGCGCTCGGGCTGGATCAGCTCCGCGAGCTTCTCCGTGCCCACCAGCACCACGCCGACACCGGCAACGTCACGGATGCGGCGCAGGTAATCGATGGTGTCGCTGTTGCAGCGGTTCGCCTCATCGATGATGAGCAGATAGTTGGTGCCCTTGAGCGTGTTCAGGATGGCGCGGAACTTCTGGTCCAGGCCAGCCGGAGCGGGTACGTTCAGTTGAGCAAGCAGCTCAGTCAGCATCACACCCGGAGTCATCTTTGGGCTGCTCTCGATGAACACCGTCTGCGGGTGGGTCGCACAGTACTCTTTGCAACCCTTGGTCTTGCCCACGCCCACGTAGCCGCAGAACATACCGATGCTGGCCGTCTTGCGGGTGCGGTCCAGCACCACGTGCAGCAGCTTGTGCACGCTGGTCTTCACGTAGCCCACGGGGCCATCGGCCATGCGCTCGTTCTCCACCTGCAGGGCAGACCACATCGTATGCAGCTGCTGATTCGGTGGGCTGGCGTACTTGCCGTTCAGGATCTGGCTCACGGTGCCCGATGGGATCTTGGCCTTGCGAGCCAGCCAGGCCCGGGACTGATCGTTGTCGCTCAGCCACTTGTTGATCTGGTCAACCAGATGCAGATCGTCATGCGTGTAGCTCACAGGAAAGCTCCCTTCAATGGATGGTTCTTGTTCACGTGGCGCGCATTGCAGATGTGCACGCCGGTCATCGTTTGCACGGCCAGGAACAGAGCCCCTTGGGCAACGTCCACATGCACACGCACTTGGCTGTTGATGTGCTTGGCCAGGTCGGCATGCGACCAGGTCAGCCCCTCGAATTGCAGCTCCCCCGTGTCGCTCACGGTGCGGGTCTCAGCGGGCGCTTGCAGCAGCTTCAACATCACGTCTTGTCCCTCCAGTTGAGTAGGTCGATCTCGATCACGTCAGCCGCAGGCTTGGGCACCTCCAGCACCACCGGGGTGATGGCCTCAAGCTGTGCCACCTGGTCGGCGGCAGTGACGCTGTCTTGGGCGCGGGCCTGGGCTTCTTCCAGGTGGCGCTGCAGGCGCTTGGTCTGGCCTGCCAGGCGCTTCTCGCGCTGCTCTTCGATGCGGCTCGTGGGCAGCACGCCGATGGTGTTGACCAGCTTGGCCTCGGCAATGAAGCGGCCCTTCTTGTCGAACACCCACACGCGCTTGTCGTTGTGCAGGTCGTACTCCACGTCCACCTCTTTGGCGTCGTACAGGGCCAGGGCCTCGTGGTAGTAGGTCCGGTTGTGCAGGCGCACCGTCTGGCGCTGCACGCTGCGCAACTCGTGCGGGCGCACCACCACCTGGTCGGGCAGGCCCACGCTCACAGGTGTCAGGCCAGCCCACACTTGGGCCGGTGTGCGTCCACCCAGCACGTCCATGGGCGTGCGGTGGTATTGCTCCAGCCAGGCAGTGAAGCTGTCCACGTACTGGGCCAGGCTGGGCAGCACGCGCTTGCCCTGCTGCAGCTCGGCGCTCAGGCGGCGGTTGGTCTCGGGTGCCGCGTCATCGCCGCAGTACACCAAGCCACCCGCAAAGAACTTGTCATGGCGGTCGCGCACGGTGCGGAAGAAGCGCTCAATCCAGCCCTTGCCGTGCGGGTTGCCTGGCAAGGCCCCGATCACTTCCATGTCGAAGCGCTTGTAGAAGCCGGTGACTTCGTCGCTCAGCATCTTGGCGCGGTAGCCTGCGCCCCGGTCGATGTACAGCCAGGCGGGCACGTGGTCATGCGTCACCATGGCGTGGCTCAGCGCGTACAGCGTGGACACACCGCTTTCTGACTCGGTCAAGTACCAGCCCGTGATGTACCGGCTCTTGATGTCGATGAACACCGTCAGCTCGGGCCGGAAGGGCTTGCCCGTGTTGGGGTGCCCCACGTAGCAGTCGGCCGTGTGGCCGTCGCCCGCGTACACCTCGCCCACCAAGATGTCGTCGAGGTGGCGGCGCTGGTAGTGCTGGCGCTTGAGCTTGTGCAGGTGCTTGCCCACACGTGCCGGGCTGTGCTCGCCCAGGGTCGCTGGCAGCGCTTTGATGAAGCGCTTCACGCGGCTCTCGGTCACATTCGCGAATCCCTCGAAGATCAGGCGCTGCGCCACATCCATGAAGCCCGGCTTGCTGGGGATGTTGTACAGCTCCACAGCCCGCGCCTCCCAGCCGTATTCCTGGCGCACGCGCCCCGTGTGCTTGGGCAGCAGCCCGGCCTTGCCGTTGGCCTTGTAGGCGCTCAGCATCCGCTTGATGGTCGGCACGCTGGGTGCCTCGCCATCGCGGGCCAGCAGCTTGAGCACGTGGGCCGTGTTTGGGTCCAGCGTGCCTGCAGCCACGCGGGCCACGAACAGCTCGGCCACCCTGGTGATGCTCACGCCGTTCTCGACCAGGTCGAACAGCGGACGCACCACCACCTCGCGCAGCTCGGCTGTGCGGCGCTGCGTGTCTGTCGCAGCCGCCCACGGGTCGGCCGTCAGCACCGATGGCAGATCACTCATCGCGTGGACGTGTTTGGTGAGTTTGAGAACGTTGCCCATGTCATCCCCCTGTGATGCCCCCAGCCGCGTTTATTCGCCGCGTGTCTTGGGTGCTTCAGGCTTGGCCGAAGGCCGGCCCTTGCCGCGCGGGCGCTCCTGCTGGCGCTCCCAGTCGCGCAGGGCCTTCTCGTGCTGGTGCAAGGCCACCAGGTCGGCAAACCGCTTGGCGGCCTCCTCGACCTCGCTCGGCGTCAGGTAGCTCATGGGCCCGGGCTTCACACCGTCCAGGTCGAAGCCGCGCACCAGCTGGCGCACCACACCGTCAATCTGCACCTGCAAGCCCAGCAGCCCCGTGATGGCCAAGCGCGCGGTTGGGTCCAACCATTCCTGCAAGCCCTCGACGTCCACCAGGTTGATCAGATCGCGGCCCAGAGCCATCACCTCATCCACTGCCAGGCGCGATCGCTCCACCTGCGCCACCGCTTCGGCGCGGATGTCGAAGATGGCAATCGGCACCTCGCTGCTGCGGTCCTTCTTCGCGGCCTTCTTGGCTGCGGTGGCCTCGGCCTGGGCGGTTTCGAGCTGCACGTCGCGGTCAGCCACCGAGGCCTCCAGGTCGCGGATGCGTTCCCGCAGCGCCCGGACCCCGATCAGGTCGATGTCGATGTCATCGTCTTCAAGCATCGCCTGCACCACCTCTGGCGTGGCCGATGCCAGCAGCATCACCTTGCTCTTCTGCAGGTGCATCACCTCGTCACGCGCACCGTCAGGCAGGCGGGCACAGAAGCTGGCCCCCTGCATCAGCTCGTAAGCGCGGCGCTTCGTCAGGCCGCGCGCCTCAATCAGCGCCTCGAATTCCTCGGGCTGCATCTCGGCTTTCACGCTCGACAGCAGCAGCCCGGCCTGGATCAGGTTGTATGTGGCCACGTTCTGTGCGAACACCGCCTGTTCAGTGCGGACGTCCGCACTCGACGCCAGGTTGATGCCCATTTGCAGCGCCATGGCGCGCTCTTGGTCACCGAAGTTCACCGCAGTGCGGACGTCCGCACTCGCGTTTTGCGGCACCACCACCGCGTTGCTGGCCTTGTCTTTTTTGGTCATGTGAGGTCTCTTGGTTGGGTTCAGGCCGTGCGCTTCATGCCGAGCGCGATGGCGATGCGGTGACCGAGCCCGTAGCTCGCGCGGCTCTTGCCGCGCACCACGTCGCTTACCGTTTGGTAAGGGAAGCCGTGCTTGGTCGACCAGGACTTCAAGGTCTCGCCACGCTCACGCAGGCGTGTCTTCACTTCGTCACCACTCAGCACAGTTTTTTTCTCGGTTGCCCGAATCGCACCAGCCTTGGGGGCTACAGGCGTCTTGATGGTCATTTGCGAACACCTCCGGTCGCGTTGTTGCTCGATTCGTGACGAATGATAACGACACAATCCGATCAACGCAAGCGTGTTGTTGATCGGAAACGAACTAGCAGAAATCCGGATTCAAGCAATCGCTAACTTGGGTGTTGTCCTTTCCCGATCAACAGGCACAAAATTCGTGCTGTTTCGTGCTCTTTTCAGATCGGAAGTCATCCCAATGGACCACCCAGAACCACCGCCGTCGCAGCTCGACCTCACGGCCATTGGTGCGCGCATCAGGGAGGCGATATCGGCATCGGGCACAGACGGCACGGCCTTCGCCGAACGTGTAGGCGTGCCTTACTCCACGATGCGGTCCTACCTGTCCGGCAACAGGGCCCCGAGCGCTGAGTTCCTGGCAGGCTCGTTCACGGCCTTTGGGGTGATGCCCTCATGGCTGCTGACGGGTGATCTGCCAATGACGCGCATTGACACAACAGACATCAACCCAGAGGCCGAGATGGCTGGTGAATTCGTCACCATCTCGCGCCTGCCCATCCAGGTGAGTGCCGGCTACGGCTCGGTCAACGAACCGCCCAGTGACTACCGCAGCACAGGGCTGTGCTTCTCGCGAGTCTGGCTGGCCCGCAGACACCTCAACCCACTCGGCCTGCGTGTCGTGGAGGTCAAAGGCCGCTCCATGGATGGCGTGCTGTCCGATGGCGACCTGGTGCTCATCGACATGTACGACACAAAGCCACGCAGTGGCTATGTGTATGTTCTGCGCCAAGGCGACGAGCTGCTGGTCAAGTACTGCCAGCTGCTGCCTGGTGGCGTGTTGCGAGTCAGCAGCGCAAACACACAATTCGCACCGTATGACGTCGTTCTGAACGAGGCATCGGACGTTCAAATCGTAGGCCGTGTTGTGGCCTCAATGCATGAATGGTGAAGGGAGAAAAAATGAGCATAGAAACATCAATCCAACCGAGCAACACCAAGCCTCAACCTTGGATGTGGGTTGCAGCAGTCGTGGTACTTGGCCTCGCTGGCGCTTCACTGATGCAGCCTCGGAGCAAGGCCCCACAGGCAGCTGCAGGCCAGCCAGCAGCATCGGTAGCGCCATCCAGGGCTCGAAACACCACTGACCTCGAACTGGCGCAGCTCATCGCTCGTTTAAATCGGTTCACGTCAGCAACGATGGGTTCCAAGTACCTACTGCCAACAAACCCCAAAGAGGAGGTCCGTAACGATGTCTTCCACACTTACGCTCTCAGGTTCCCAACGGCTCAAATCGGCATCGAAGCTGAGAACACGACCGGCAGACCGTTCTCGATAACGCTGATCAGTACAGCGACTACCAATACCGACATCGCTGAGTCCATTGGTCTCATGGCTGCCATCGGTGCAACCATGCTGGGCAAGGGACCACAGGCCGGCGCACTCATGAACGCATGCACAGCCGCCGCAGAGTCAACAAACAAGTCGCACACCGTCAACTTGGGTGATTTCACTGTTTTCTGCAGTAACCCGATGGGTGCTTGGGTCGCCGGCATCTCGGTCAGCAAGGAAGCGTCAATCTCGTCAGGCATTGCCACTGTGCCCATGCAACCCGATGCCAAGTAATGAGTGGCTTGGCTTACAACGGTCGAGGCTATCTAGCGCGCACGGCCAGGTAAGCCCGACCAAGCCTGACTGCTCAGCAAAGCCAGTCAAAATGTAGCTAGAGAGGCTCATCAAGAAGCCTCCAAAACCAAAATCAGGATGGACATGACCAAGCACCGATTCGGTGGGCTCTGGACACAGCAGAAGCTCACCGTACTCCAGGAATACCTGGGTTTCTTCACCAAAGCGCTGATGGCCAAGCCATTCAAGCTGGTCTACATAGACACCTTTGCCGGAACTGGTAAGTGCCTCATAAAAACAGGGCCTGAAGGCCAGTCCGAGATCGATGGCTCCGCATCCATCGCGCTGAACACGCCCCGGCCGTTCGATGAGTACTTCTTCATTGAGGCAAGGCGCAAGCACATCAAGGCGCTGCAGGCATTGAAGGAAAGCCATGCTCTCGGTGACCGCGTGCACGTGGTCCATGGTGACGCAAGGGCAGAGCTGTCAAGCGTGCTGACCAAACACAACTGGCGCAGCACCCGAGGTGTCCTCTTTCTCGACCCCTACGGCCTGCAGTGCTCATGGGACATGGTCCAACGCATTGCAGCCACCAAGGCCCTGGACGTGTTCTTCCTGGTGAGTGTGAGCGGCATCACACGCCAAGCATCGACGGACCTCTCGAAGGTCGATCAGGACAAAGAGCGTGCGTTGACTGACTTTCTCGGGACCGAAGAGTGGAAGCGGGCGTGGTACCAGCCGCCACCACAGTCTGATTTGTTCGGCGATGGCCCCGAGCTTGTGAGAGAGGGCGGTGTTCAAGCCATCCTTCAGTTCGTCAGGCGGCGCATGGGCGATGTTTTCCCTCATGTCGGGGAGCCAATGATCCTGAAGAATGGGCAGAATGCCGCCCTGTTTGCGCTGTTCTTCGCAGTGTCAAACGACTCTGAAGCTGCTGTGAAGCTTGCCTCCAAAGTCAGCAGGGAGATACTCTCAAAGCTAGACAAATGATCCAACACCGAGGGCCGAGCCATGGGAACGTTTTCGAACATTGAATGGACCGAGATGACCTGGAACCCGGTCACCGGGTGCTACAAGGTCTCGCAAGGCTGCAAGCATTGCTATGCCGAGAAAATGGCACACAGGCTCAAGGCCATGGGCACTGCTCGGTACGTCAATGGCTTCCTGCCAACGCTCCACTGGGATCTTGTCGACCAGCCTCGCAAGTGGCGTGCGCCGCGCACTGTGTTCGTCAACAGCATGTCTGACCTGTTCCAAGACGATGTGCCTGTTGAATTCATCAAGGCCGTATTCCAGACCATGGTCGAGACGCCTCAACACACCTACCAAATACTGACCAAGCGCAGTGAACGGCTAAAGGAGCTGAGCGCGCAACTCCCTTGGCCTGACAACGTCTGGATGGGCGTCAGCGTGGAAGATGATCGCGTCATGTATCGCATCAATGACCTCGCAGCGGTTCCTGCCAAGGTGCGCTTCTTGTCGTGTGAGCCACTCATCGGACCTCTGGAGAACATGCCTCTGACGGGCATCCATTGGGTCATCGTTGGGGGCGAGTCTGGCGGTGGTGCACGACCCATGGAAAGTCACTGGGTCGAAGACATACAGCGCCAGTGCGACGACCACGGCGTGATGTTCTTCTTCAAGCAGTGGGGCGGCATTCAGAAGCATCGAACAGGCCGCTTGCTCAACGGCAAGACATACGACGCCATGCCCAAGCGAGCCCACGAGACGAGGCCCAGCGCGTAATCTCCGGGGCCCCAAGGGAAACGTTTCCCCGCGCACCAAAACCCCCGACTTCAGACACTGAGGGCTACTCATCCGGTAGCCCTCATCCACGTCTGGAGTCACCATGTCCATCACCCAACTCCCACGCCTGACCAGCCTCTGCCTGGTCAGCGTCCTGCTGTTCATCGCGTGCCTGATCACGCAAGAGCAGCTCCCCGGCAGCCTCATCGCTGTGTCGCTGTACAAGCTGCACATGGCCAGCCTGGCAGGCTGGGCCGGCTACTGGCTCGACCGCCTCACATTCCCCTACGCCCGTCCGCACGAGCTACTGCATGCTGCTGACGACGTCGCCGACCACGGTGCCCCAGCTGGTGACGACGCTGGCCTCATCTGCACCGGCTTCAGCTACGGCGCAGAGCAGGCCATGTTGCGACGGGCCATCATCATCGGCGCCTGCGTCATCGGCATCTGCCTGGGGGCCTGACCATGGGCGGCCTCACCAGATTCGAGCGCCGCTGGTCCGGCTGGATTCGCATGCGCCAGGTGATGCACTGGCGCGCTTACGACGCCCAGCACGCCGCCCGCATGCGCCGCGCAGCCCTGGCCTTCATCACCGCCTTCGCGGCTGGCTTCGTGGCCGTCCTGGCCCTCATCTCCGGCCTGCTGGTCATGAGCCGCCCCGCAGCCGCTGCCGACGCCATCCCGCCCGCGGCCAACCTCTACAAACTCACCCTCAAGCGCGAGGCGCAGCGCGTGTGGGGCATCCAGGCTCCGGTCGCCACATTCGCAGCGCAGGTCCACCAGGAAAGCCGCTGGCGAGTCGATGCCGCATCGCCCGTGGGTGCACAAGGCCTCAGCCAGTTCATGCCGGCCACAGCCCGCTGGGTCAGCGCCATGGCACCGGCTGGGGAGTACTCCCTGGCTGGCGCGCAAACCGGCAACCCCACCTGGTCGCTGCGCGCCCTGGTCACCTACAACCTCTGGCTCAGCCAGCGCGTGCAGGCTGCCGATCCTTGCGAGCGCATGGCCTTCACCCTCAGCGCCTACAACGGTGGCCTGGGCTGGGTCTACAAGCGCCAGCGCTTGAGCGCGCAGCCGGGCGTGTGCCTGGGCCTCACGTGCGCCATCAACCCAGGCATCACGCCCGCAAATCAGCGTGAGAACGAGCTGTACCCGCGCCTCATCCTGCTGCGCTACGAACCGCTCTACGCCGCCTGGGGCCCAGGGAGCTGCACATGATCGGCCCGCGCGACATCCTGCGCAGCCTGGGCAAGGCTGACATCGCCTACATCGTGATCATGGCCGTGGCCCTGTGCCTGGTGTCGTACATCGTGTTCATCACATTGCCCGATGCCGCCTACCAGCGGGGCATCGCGCAAGGCAAGGCCCAGTGCGCAGCAACTGGCGCATCCCAGGCCGTCACTGGCACCGTGGCCGCTGCAGCCAGCCAAGCCAGCCAAGCCCAGGCCGACATCGACCGAGGCAACCAGGCAGCCACCGCCAACGAACGGGCGCAAGTCCGCATCGTCACCCACTACCGCACGCTCGAAAGCGAGGCCCGTCATGCACCTCCGAATCCTGTTGACGCTTGCGCTCTGCCTCCTGAGCGCCTGCGCATCTGGGCCGCAGCCAACGCTGGTCCTGCCAGCACCGCACATCCAGCCCATCAAGGTCAGCCCGCCAGCCAGCCTGACCCAGCCGCCTCAGCCGCTGCCCCAACCGACATCGGGCGCGATACCCGATCTGGAGCGCAACCACCGCGAGGTGGCCCAGGCCTACCACCAACTCGCAGCGAGGCTGTGCAGCCTGCTGCAGCACCTGGAGATCGAGCACCGTGAGTGCCTGCCCTACCTGTCAGAGCCTGCAGGCTCAGATGCCAAGCCGCGTCCTGGTGGTCATTGACGGCGTCACCTACGTCCAGAACCTCAGCGCCGACCAACGGCTGCGCGACCTGCAAGCCGCCTGCAACTACCTGCTAGCCCTCATCGACCGCGAGCGCGAGAAAGCAGGTGGCATCCATGGATGAACGCTTCGTCGAGCAAGCCAGCGCCATCGAGCAGGCCGAGCGCGACTCGGCCCTCAGCGCCATCAGCAACACGCTGGCCAGACCAGGCCAGCCCTATTGCGACGAGTGCGGTGATGCCATCTCACCCGCCCGCCGCCAGGCCAACCCATCGGCCATCCGCTGCATCCACTGCCAGCGCGCGTTCGAGCACAACAGCAACCTCAAGGGAGCACCACTGTGAGCGGTCAACAGTTCAGCCAGCACGACATCGACAACGCCCGGGCCCTTGCCGCTGTCGCCTCCGAACTCAAGGGCATGAGCGAGCTTCTCAAGCAGCACATGACCTCGTCTGATCAACGCATGGATGACATCAAGGCATCCATCAACACCCAGCTCAAAACCCACGGCGAGCGCATCACCCGCCTGGAGAACAACGAACGCGCCACCGCCATCCGCAGCGCCGCTGTGGGTGCGGTGGGCGGTGGCATCACCGCCGCACTGGCCGAGGTCGTGCGCGTCGTGCTGCATCGGGGTGGCTGACATCCATGGCCCACGATCTCGCCACCCGTCAATCTGTCCGCAGCAAATACATCCAGGGCATGCCCCTGGATGCTGCTGCCGAGCTGAGCGAAGTCGCCTACCAAACGGCGCGCAACTGGAAGCGCAAGTCCAAGCTCGAAGGCGACGACTGGGACATCGCACGCCGCGCCAAGCGCCTCAGCACGGGCGGCGTGTCTGACCTCACCGGCCAGTTCCTCGAAGACATGGCCGAGCAGTTCTTGGCCGTGATGCAGGGCATGCGCGAAGCCACCGACATGAAGCCCATGCAGAAGAGCGAGATCCTGCTGAAGCTGTCGGACGCCTACATCAAGACGATGGCCGCCGCCGCCAAAGGCAATCCCAAGCTCGACCGCCTCAGCGTGGCCATGGACCTCATCCAGGACCTGACCGCTTTCGTAGCCGAGCACCAGCCCGCCATCCGCACCCAGTTCCTTGACCTCATCGAAGCCTTCGGCCCCGAGGTCGTGCGCAAGTTTGGCCCCACCGCCTGATCACCATGGCCACGCAACCCAAGCCATCCCAGCGCAAGCCGGTCCTGTCCAAGGCCACCGGCAAGGCCAAGCTCTTCCTGGAAGAGCTGGCCGCGCACACCGCTGGCCAGCGCGACCTGATCGAAGCCGAGTGCACCGGCTTCAAGAGCGATGCCGCAGCGCGCGACATCCGCATCACCCAGGCCAAAGCCGACTTCCGATTCTTCGGCAAAACCTACTTCCCGCACTACCTCAAGGGCGATGCCGAGAGCCTGTTCCACACCTGGTTCTTCGACAACGTCCCCACGCTGATCGACGCCAAGGAAGGCAAGCTCATCAACATCAGCGCGCCCCGCGGCGAAGCCAAGTCCACGTTGGGCACCCAGCTGCTCGCCCTGTGGTGCATCGTCACCAGCCGCAAGCGATTCATCCCCATCGTCATGGACTCGTGGGACCAGGCCGCCACGATGCTCGAAGCCATCAAGACCGAGCTGACCGACAACCCGCGCCTCAAGATGGACTACCCAGAGGCCACAGGCCGCGGGCGCGTATGGAACGCAGGCGTCGTGCTCTCGGCCAACGATGTCAAGGTGCAAGCCTTCGGCGCCCGCAAGAAGATGCGCGGCCTGCGCCATGGCCCCTACCGTCCCGACCTCGTCTTCCTCGACGACATCGAGAACGACGAGAACGTCACCCAGGCGGCCCAGCGCGACAAAACCGAAGCGTGGCTCACCAAGAGCGTGCTCAACCTGGGCCCGCCCGATGGCTCCATGGACGTGGTGTACCTCAACACCATCCTCCACTACGACTCCGTCGCCAACCGCACCCACCGCAAACCACGGTGGGTGCGCCGCAAGTTCAAGGCCATCCTGCGCTGGCCTGACCGCATGGACCTCTGGCAGAAATGGGAGCAGCTGTTCCTGGACGAAGCCAAGGGCGACGATGACCTGCTCGACGACACCGAGCCCACCACCATCGGCGCAGCCGACGCCTTCTACCAGCAGAACAAGGCCGCGATGGAGCAGGGCGCCATCGTCAGCTGGCCCACCATGCGGCCGCTGCTGCGTCTCATGCAGATCCGCGCCGAAGACCACCACGCCTTCGACTGCGAGTACCAGAACGACCCCACCAACGCCGAAACGGCCTTGTTCCCGCAGCTCGGCTATTGGGTCGAGCCCGTGCGCGACTGGGTGTTCTACGGCGCCCATGACCCCAGCCTCGGCAAGAACAACAAGGGCCGCGACCCCTGCGCCTGCCTGGTGGGTGGCTTCGACCGCGCACACGGCAAGCTCGACGTCGTCGAGGCGCGCATCGCCCGCATGCAGCCCTTCAAGCAGATCGACCTGATCATCAACCTGCAGGCCGAATACAACTGCCTGATCTGGGGCTTCGAGGCCGTCCAGTTCCAAGAGTTCATGCGCCAGGTACTGGTCAAGGAAAGCGCCGAGCGAGGCGTCCCTGTGCCCGCTCGCCCCATCCAGCAGACCACCGACAAGGCGCTGCGCATCGAGGGCCTGAGCCCCCATGTGGCCAACGGCCTCATCCGCACGCATGCGCGCCACACGGTCCTCAACGACATGTTGAAGAACTACCCCGAGGCCGACCACGACGACGGCCCTGACGCCCTCGAAATCCTCTGGCGCCTGGTGTTCTCTGGTGCCGGTGGCCTCCCCAAGATCAAGACCGGCAAGCGCCGTTCATAAGCCCAACAAAGGCCCTTCACATGAACTTCAAAGGCCTCGTGCAATCCGTCAAAGGCTGGCTCGGCAAACCGCTGGCCACACCTGACACCGACCCCAACGGCTTCTTCGGCACCCTGGCCGTCCTGCCCAACCCTGACCCCATCCTGCGCGCCATGGGCCAGGCCGACCGCGTCTATGCGTCGATCATGGCCGACGCCCACGTGGTCGGCGACATCCGCTCCATCCGTGGCGAGTTCCGTGGCTTCGAATACCGCGTCGTCACCGGCCAGGCCGATGACCCACGCGCCGAACAGGCCAAGGAACTCTGCGAAGCCTTCCTCGCCAACGTTCGCCCCAACGCCCTGGCCGACTGGATGGAGGTCATGTGGCAGATGAACTCCTCCGTGCTCACCGGCTTCAAGGTGCACGAGCCCGTCTGGCAGCTCTACACCAGCGGCAACCCCATCCTCAACGGCAAGCTGCTGCCCGTCGAGCTGCTCGACCGCCCCAACCGCCGCTACAAGTTCGACACCTACGGCAAGACCCTGCTCATCAGCCGCGGCAACCTGATGGGCCAAGCCATTGAGCCCTACCAGGCCATCGTGAGCCGCCACATGGCCACCATCGAGAACCCCTACGGCCAGGCCCTGCTCAGCAGCTGCTTCTGGCCCTGGACGTTCAAGACAGGAGGCTGGCGCTACTTCGTCAAGTACTGCGAGCGCCACGGCCTGCCCTGGCCCATTGGCCGCTACCCCATGGGCACGCAGGACAAAGACATCGACGCCCTTGGCGACGCCCTGGGCGGCATGCTCGAATCCGGCTATGCAGTGGTGCAAGAGGGCAACGGCGTCGAGCTGCTCGTGCCCAACGCCACCGGCAACATGCTCCCGCAGGAAAGCCTCATCGACCGCTGCAACCGCGAGATGTCCAAGGCCCTCACCAGCCAGGCCATGACCTCCGAGCTGCAAGGCGTCGGCTCACGCGCTGCCAACGAAGTCGCGGCCAAGCGCCAGTCCACCGTCAACGACGCCGACCGCGACATCCCCGCCGAGTCGATGACCCAGCTCTTCACCTGGATCACGCTCTTCAACCTCGGCCCCGACGTCACCCCGCCACGCCTGGAGTTCTTCAAGCAAGAGGCCGCAGGCAAAGACCGCGCCGAGGCCTATGACCTGGTGCGCCAGATGGGCGCCAAGCCAAGCAAGAAAGCCATGCTCGAAGAGCTGGCCATCCCCGCCGCCGAGACCGACGACGACGCTCTGTTTCCCGATGCACAGAAGCCGTCCGCAGTTGTCCCACCTGGTGGTACTGGCGCACCCGGTACCTCAGGCGATCAGCCGCCTGTGCAGTTCAGCGCCGAGCAGCTGCAAAGCCTGCGTGGCTGGACCTTCGCCAAGCAGCTCGGCATGACCGAGGCCCAAGCCATCGAGCTTGCCGCATCAGCGGCCGACGACGTCATCGAGCGCCAGGTGCTCGACCCCGTCTACCAAATGCTCAGCCGCTACGAAGCCGACGGCAAGACCCTGACCCAGTTCCGTGACGACTTCGCGGACATGGTCGGTGGCCTCGACGACGCAGGCCTGCGCGAGATCGTCGAACAAGCCCTGCAGATCGGCATGTTGCGTGGCGCTGCCACCGACGCCGCTTGACCACCCAACCCAACCCGCCGCCCCGCGGCACAACCCAAGAGAGAGCACCCATGAACAAGCCCACCTCCATCATGCCCATCATCGGCCTGGCCCTCTGGTACATCCCCAGCACCTATGACCGTGGCGGCATGCTCGACAAGCCCAGCACCATCATGCAAGCGAGCAGCGACAAGCCATGTGAAGCTCGCATCGCCTACGTCCACAGCGAGCGCTTGGTCAACCTGAGCGTCACTGACCACAACGGCAACGTCCACCAACGCACCAGCGTCACCCTGTACCGGCCCGGTGACGACATCCCAGTCGACAGCGGCTTTGCTTTGTGGAAAGAGGATCAAGTCAAGCAGGCTGAGCCCAAGCGCCAAGGCAGCACCACCGCGAAGTACTTCGCCTACGGCCACCTGCCCGCGCACTTGCAAACCGTCAGCCAGCCTGTGGGCCAGCTGGCCGATCTGCTGGAGCTGCTGCTGCCCAACGGCCCCGAGAAAAGCGCGGGCATGCGCAAGCTGCTCGAAGCCAAAGACTGCTTCGTCCGCGCCGCCCTCGACCTGCCCGTCGCCGAGCTGCTCGCCAAGGCCCCCATCACCGACACCGACCGGCTCGACGTGCTGTTCCGCGGCATGACCGACACCCTCGGCCCGCTGGACGGCGAGCGCGCATCCAACGCCTTCGAAGAGGTCTTTGCCCACGACGAAGAGCTGACCCGCGCCAAGTTCTACCAGGTGCTGGACAAGCTTATCGCGCTCGAGCGCGAGCCAAAGCAGCACACCGAAGACGCCGACCACTTCGAAGGCTGAGCCATGGCCCGCTTCCCGTTCAACTTCAAGCGCCAGTTCGTCGAGGCCATCGTCGGCGGCACCAAGTGCCAGACCATCCGCGCGAACCGTGCAGACGGGAAGCGGCCCAAGCCCGGCGACATCGCGGCCCTCTACACCGGCCTGCGCACCCGCAACACGCAGCACCTGCGCGACGGCGAAGTCACCCGCTGCCGAGCCGTCCGCATCGACTGCAGCATGGGTGGTGACCTGTTCATTGACGGCCAGCACATCACCGGGCCCGACCGCACTGCCTTCGCCCAAGCAGACGGCTTCAGCGACTGGCCCGCCATGCTCGCCTTCTTCAAAGACCAGTACGCCGTGGCCACCTTCGATGGCTTCTGCGTCGAGTGGAAAGCCTGATCATGATCAACACCGACCAGCTTCTGCGCGATGCGCTGCACAGAATCAAACACGAGGCCGCGAGTCTCGCTGATGCCCAAGTCATCGCGCTCGAAGCACTCACGCAGGCCGCCCAGCCCGCAGAGGGTGCGGAGGTGCCGCTCAACATCATTCGGTACTGGCCTGACAGGTTTGCCGATGAACTCGAAAAAATGTGGCTTGGTCTTGTTGGCTACATCCCGAACTACAAGCTGCACGACCTGCAACGGCTGCTTGCCAAACACGGCTTCACAATGAAGGTCTACGAAGGGGCCGCCCCAGCCGCAAGCCAGAAGCAGGCGCAGCAGACCAGCACGGTGACTTACTGCGCGGCCTGCGATGGTGTCGCGTGCGGCGGGCCACTGTGCGGGCACAGCCCCAAGCAGCAGCCCAGCGATGTGGTCAGTGTTTGCCCACTCAAAGACTCAGTGTGTGGCGACCGCCCTGACGCCTGGTGTGACGCGTGCCCAAAGCAACCTGCCAAGCCTCAGCCAATGTCTGCGGCACATACGCGGGAATGGGGTGAGGTCGTGAATGTTGCCAAGTTGGGTGTCCAAGGTCGCGTGCCAGTCCAGCCCTTGACCCTCTTGGCTGTGAACGAGCGCTTGTCCCGCGTTCCCGAGATCGACTACGAAGCGTTGATCGCCGCCGCCGCCGTCAGCAACAAGACCTGGACCCCAGGCAAAACCGGGTGCGTCGCTTACGCGCGTGGCGCGCAGTGGTTTCGCCTGCAGGTGCTTGGTCATTTGGGCCTCACGACCCAAGCCGATCAGCCCTTGAGGAACTGATTCAAGTGCGGCATCTCCACTGGGGACACCACATAGGTGCTGCCATTGTTGTCCTGCTTGAACACAAAGCCGATTTGAAAGTCACCTTCGTGAGGAACCGCGAACACGACGCGCTGGTCATTGCTGCGGAATGTGCCCTCCCACCCCTGGCCAAACGCAGCGTCCTTTGCGGCCTCCCAGTCCCGCAGGAAGTCATCGACCGAGGGGGCAAAGAGGTTTGGAACAGGCACCCCTTCCAGCTTTTCCTTGGTGTCAGCTTCAGCGAGAAGGTGCGCAACCTCATCGACTGTCTTGGCAAAAAACCAACCGTTGTCAACGGGCGGCAGTTCGTAAACGTACCAGCTCATGGGCTCCTCCATGGTTAAAACACCATGGTAGCCCGCCTACAAGTTCCGTCATTCGTGGAGTCGAGCCATGGCCACCGTTGAACCCTTTGGCGTCAAAGCCAAGGAAGCGATCAACTTCCTCAAGGCAAAGCTGCCCGAGCGCTCGCTCGCGTGGGATGACCTGGCAGGCCCCGTACACGCCAAGGTGTTCACCGTGGCCGGTGCCACCAACCTGGCCGTCGTCACCGACCTGCACAAGGCCATGACCTCGGCCATCGAGAACGGCACCACCATCACCGACTTTCGCAAGGCCTTCGACAAAACCGTCGCTGAAAACGGCTGGAGCCACAACGGCACCCGCGGCTGG
>JGI12547J11936_1000016_pt1 | contig 34299 bp, 27 predicted proteins | sample LakEriepJuly2011_2_FD_11936 | JGI IMG/M metagenome (IMG submission 11936)
GTAATATCGTCCTGATCACCGACAGCTCCGGCCACACGGGTCTCGGCGAAGTCCCCGGCGGGGAGAAGATCCGCCAGACGGTCGATGATTCNGCTCCATTACTCATTGGGAAAGAAATCGCTGATTACGAAAAGCTCCTCGCGACGGTCAGCGCCGCCTTCTCCGACCGCGACGCCGGTGGCCGCGGCCTGCAGACCTTCGACCTGCGCGTGACCATCCACGCCGTCACGGCGATTGAATCCGCCCTCCTCGATCTCCTCGGCCAGTTCCAGTCGAAGCCCGTCGCCGCGCTTCTCGGCAAGGGCCAGCAGCGCACCGAGGTTGAGATGCTGGGTTACCTCTTCTTCATCGGTGACCGCCGTAAGACCACCCTCGGCTACCGCGACGAATCCAGCTCCGCCCATGCCTGGCATCGCCTCCGTAACGATGAAGCGCTCACGCCGGAAAGTATCGTTCGTCAGGCCGAAGCCGCCCAAGAGCGCTTTGGGTTCCAAGACTTCAAACTCAAGGGCGGCGTGCTCAGCGCAGTCCGCGAGATCGAAGCCGTCCGCGCTTTGGCTGCCCGCTTCCCGAAGGCCCGCATCACGCTCGACCCCAATGGCGCTTGGCTCCTCAAGGAAGCCGTCGAGGTCTGCCAGAACCTGAAGGGCGTGCTCGCTTACGCCGAGGACCCTTGTGGTGCCGAAGCCGGTTTCTCGGGTCGCGAGATCATGGCGGAGTTCAAGAAGGCCACTGGCCTCCGTACCGCCACCAACATGGTCGCCACCGATTGGCGCCAGCTCGAGCACGCCCTGAAACTCGAAGCCGTGGACATCCCCCTCGCCGACCCACACTTCTGGACGATGCAGGGCTCGGTCGAGGTCGCGCAGGTCTGCCAGGAACGCGGCCTCACCTGGGGTTCCCATTCCAATAACCATTTCGACATCTCGCTCGCGATGTTCACACACGTTGGTGCCGCCGCCCCGGGCGATGTCACCGCGATGGACACGCACTGGATCTGGCAGGAAGGCCAGCGCCTCACCAAGGAGCCATTGCTCATCAAGGGCGGTAAGATTTCGGTCCCGCAGAAGCCTGGCCTCGGCATTGAGATCGACCCGGCCCAGCTCGAGGCCGCCCACCAGCTCTATCTGAAACTCCCGTCCGGCTCGCGCGACGACGCCGTGGCGATGCAATTCCTGATCCCGGGCTGGAAATTCGACCCGAAGAAGCCCTGTTTGATTAGGTAAGCCAGATTACGTATTCGCCAGACGCGTCCATGGCTGCCTAATGTACGTCTATGACTAAAACCTCCCTGTCCATCACCGTCGCCTTCTGCGTGGCGATCGGCTTCTTAGTCGCCCGATTCATCACCCCCTCCGAAGCGCCTCTGCCGGCCAAGGTAGAGGAGCCAGTCGTCGTCGCCCCGCCCCCTGCCCCGAAGCCCGCACCGGTCGTGGCGACCAAGCCTGCCACGCCCGCACCGGCCAAGCGCCCATCGATGGACGAGGCCACGAAGGCCCGCTATAAGGCCTTCGGTGATGAAACGCGGAAAATCGCGATGGACCTCGCCGGCGGCGATGAAAAGAAACTCGGGCAGGCAATCCGTAACGGCATGCTGGACCCCTCCTCGCAGGAAATCCTAAAGCGCGGACGGGAAATCGGCGAAGCCTTCCGCGCCGCCGAGACCGACGAACAACGCGCGGCTTTGGAAACCGAAGTCATCGCTTTACGCGAACAGGCCATGTCCGCCCTCAAGGTACAGTTAGACAAGCTCGATGCGCCGGCGGCCGCCCCCGCCGCGCCGGCCGCCCCCGCCCCCTTAGTCCCTTCGCTGCAATGAGGTGAGCCGCGCCGACCGAGGCAGGCCGCTCGTCGGCCGATCGACAGGCGAAAGGTCATGCCACTACCGGGGGGCTAGAACCCGCGGGTAGTCGTCGACCCGGGTCCCCGTTTGCTGCCCCGGGTTAGAGCGCAAGAGGGTCGGACAGGAGGCCAGGTTAGGCTAATATGTGGGATTATATGGCCTTGGGGCCTGTCGGCTTGACAGTGAACAAGTTTTCATCGAACATCCGTTCACTATGGAAGATCTAACCAAGAAACAGCGAGCCATCCTCGACTACATGAAGGCCCACGTGTCCGAACACACCTACTGGCCGAGCATCCGCGACATCCAGGCCAAGTTCCGCTTCGCCTCGACTAACGCCGTCTTCGGCCACCTCCAGGCCCTCGAGCGCAAGGGCGTCCTCCAGCGCATCCCTGGCGCCGCCCGCGCCTACAAAATCGTCCCCGAAGTCCGCAGCGACACGTCCGAGACGGTCATCCGCTACGAAGGCCCCGGCGATGACGCCATCGCCTTCGAGAGCGTCAAGTTCGCCGGCTCGATCGCCGCCGGCTTCCCCGACTACACCGAATCCTCCGGCGTTCTGGATTCGATGCAGGTCCCGATTTCCGCCAGCTCCCGTCGGCGTGCCCCCGAAGCTTTCGCTCTCCGCGTCCGCGGCGACTCGATGATCGATGCTGACATCAACGACGGCGACACCGTCATCGTCGAACCCGGTATGCCGAAGCACGGTGACATCGTGGCCGCGCTCATCGACGGCGAGACGACCCTCAAGCGCCTGATCAAGCAGGGCTCCAAGGTCTACCTCAAGGCCGAGAACCAGAATTACCCAGACCTCATTCCCACGACCTCGCTCACGATCCAGGGGATCGCGAAGTCGGTGATGAAGCGGATCTGAAGCGGTGAGTCTAGGCCCCTGCCTCAGGCTTGGCGCAGCACCAGCAGGACGTCCGAGTAGGCCATGTCGATCTTCCGAGTCGACGTGAGGTCGTAATGAAAGTCGTGGCACGCAACGAGACGTAGGGACGGCACCTTGGCGAGGAGGGCCTTGAGCTCACCAGGTGAATAGGTCCGGAAATCCCAATGGGTCTCCTCGACGCGGGTCTTCCCCTGCTCGGTGATGCGCATGCGGGTGCGCATGGCCTCCGTGCGCGACTTCCGGTCGGCCGGGGCGGACCAGGTATCACTGACGACGCGTACGCCGGGCTTACGACCAATCCAGCGCTCATGGTCGGGCGGCGTGTTCTTATAATCGGTCAGGTGCAGGCCGAGGAGCAGCAGCCCGCCCGGACGCAGGGACGCGGCCATGCGCCGCAGCGAGCTCACCACGCCGGCTTCGGTATCGATATACTTGAAGGTGCTGACGAAGCAGTGAGCGACGTCATAGCGGGCGCCTTTGGGGAGGGAGAAATCCTGCAGCCGATCGCGCCATACCCTGCCCTTTAGGCCCTTGGCCTTGAGTCGGTTCTTGGCGAAGGCGACTTGGTGCCTGTTTAGATCGAAGCCGTGGACGACATGCCCGCGGGCGGCCAGCGACTCGAGCAGGCGACCGGACCCGCAGGCCGGCTCGAAGACGCGCATGGGGCCATCCAGCACCGGTCCGTGCTTCTTCATGATCCCCTCGATGAAGCGGGTCTCCTTTGGCGTGTAGTCCGCGTAAACCATGTCGTAATACAACGGGGAGTCGTACCACGTCGTGGCGGATTTCTCAGAAGACTTATTCATCGTCGGCGTCGAAATGGCATTCACTGGCATGGCGACCTGCTTCGCAGCAGTTCNCCATGCCAGCAGAACCCNTTGCTGCTTACTGGTAAATCTCCCCGCCCTTTTCGCGGAATTCCTTAGACTTCTCCTCCATACCCTTGGCGAGCGCTTCGGCCTCGGAGACGCCCTGGGCGTCGGCGAACTTACGAATGTCGTCGGAGATACGCATCGAGCAGAAATTCGGTCCACACATGGAGCAGAAGTGGGCGGTCTTGGCGGATTCCTGCGGCAGGGTTTCGTCGTGGTATTCCTGCGCACGCTCGGGATCGAGGGCCAAGGCGAACTGGTCGGGCCAGCGGAACTCGAAGCGAGCCTTGGAGAGCGCGTTATCGCGGATCTGCGCGGCGGGGTGGCCCTTGGCGAGGTCGGCGGCGTGGGCGGCAATCTTGTAGGCGATGACGCCTTCACGGACATCGTTCTTGTTCGGCAGGCCGAGGTGTTCCTTCGGGGTGACGTAGCAGAGCATCGCGGTGCCATACCAGCCGATCATCGCGGCGCCGATGGCGGACGTGATGTGGTCGTAGCCCGGGGCGATGTCGGTTGTGAGGGGTCCGAGCGTGTAGAATGGCGCTTCGTGGCACCACTCCAGCTGCTTGTCCATGTTCTCTTTGATCATGTGCATCGGCACGTGGCCGGGGCCTTCGTTCATGACCTGCACGCCGCGATCCCAGGCACGCGTAGTCAGCTCACCCTGGGTTTTAAGTTCAGCGAACTGGGCATCGTCATTAGCGTCGGCAATCGAACCGGGGCGGAGGCCGTCGCCGATCGAGAAGCTGACGTCGTAGGCGGCCATGATGTCGCAGATATCGTCCCAGTGGGTGTAGAGGAAGTTTTCCTTGTGGTGCGAGAGGCACCACTTAGCCATGATTGAGCCACCGCGGGAGACGATGCCGGTCACGCGACGGGCGGTCATCGGGATGTAGGCCAGACGGACGCCGGCGTGGATGGTGAAATAGTCGACGCCCTGCTCGGCCTGCTCGATCAGGGTATCGCGGAAAATTTCCCAGGTGAGGTCTTCGGCGCGGCCGTTGACCTTCTCAAGAGCCTGATAAATCGGCACGGTACCGACCGGCACCGGGCAGTTACGCAGGATCCACTCGCGGGTCTGGTGGATGTTCTTGCCCGTGGAAAGATCCATGAGCGTGTCGCCGCCCCACTTGATGGACCAGCGCATCTTCTCGACCTCTTCCTCGATGGATGACGCCACGGCGGAGTTACCGATGTTGGTGTTGATCTTCACCAGGAAGTTACGGCCGATGATCATCGGCTCGAGCTCGGGGTGGTTGATATTGGCTGGGATGATAGCGCGGCCGCGGGCGACTTCGGAACGGACGAACTCCGGGGTGATCACCTTAGGGATGGCGGCGCCAAAGGACTCGCCCTTGTGCTGGAAGGTCAGGTCATAGCGACGGGACGATTCCGGCTGATCGGTGGCGAGACGCATGTTCTCGCGGATGGCAATATACTCCATCTCCGGGGTGATGATGCCCTGCTTGGCGTAAGCCAGCTGGGTCGGGCGCTGCCCGGGCTTACCCTTGTAGACCTTGCGGTCGGCTCGGTCGAACTGGACGAGGCGGTTGCGGGAGGTCGCGCGCTGGGCGGTCTCAGCGTGCTTCCAGGAAAGGTAGCCATCGTCTTCTGGCTTCAGCTCGCGACCCGGGACCGCTTCGACGTCGCCGCGATCGAAAATCCAGGCGGAGCGGATAGCCGGCAGACCCTTCTCGACATCGCCATGAAAGGCCGGATCACCCCAGGGACCCGACGTATCATAAATGCGGACCGGCTCATTGGCTGACTTCGCGCCATCGGGGCGGGAAGTATCGGCCAGCTTCACCTCGCGCATCGGCACGAGGATATCTGGGCGAGAGCCCGGCACGTAAACACGGGTCGAGTTCGGGAAAGTGGTAGGTTTGTTGTCGGAGACCATGGAAGGATAGAGGATAGGAGGAAAGGTAGGCCGGAGGGCGGAAGGAAAGACTGACCACGCGGACCTGAAAGGTTCGCGGAAACGGGGATGTTATGGGCTGCACAATCCGCTTCCTACGGCGCCGAAGCGCATCAGGTACGAGGGTTCGAGGCCAAGCCTCATCTCAGTCCGGTGGCGGACTCCCCTGGGAAAGACTAGGAAGGAACACCCTTATGAAGACCGACCTCTTGATGGAAGCAAGACCTTGCTCAAGGCGATAAAATCTCGACCAGCAGTCGGAAATGGGCGAATTACCCTCCATGCAACCGCCCACCCTCCCCGCTGACCCCATCCCCACCCAGGACGAAAAGAACCTCGGGCTGATCATGCACGTCCTCAGCATCGTGGGCCTAAGCCTCATCGGCCCCCTCATCGTCTGGCTAATCAAGAAAGATGAAAGCGCCTTCATCAACCTCCAGGGCCGGGAACTGCTGAATTTCCAGCTGAGTATCCTGATCTACGCGCTTATCTGCGTCCCACTCTGCTTTATTCTCATCGGTATCCCGATGCTGTTCGTGATCGGCATCGCGTCGCTGATTCTGACCATCATCGGCCTAGTGAAAGCCACCGAAGGAAAGATTTACCGGTTCCCTCTCACCATCCGGATGCTCTGAGGCACCGGCGCCATCCCGCTAAAAGAAAAGGCCCGACACAGGTCGGGCCCTTTTTGTATCACTGACTCCTGAAATCAGCGATTCATCGACAACTGAGCGCGGAGATACTCGACCGTGCGCCGGACGTTCGTATCCACTTCCATCTGGTTCACGACCGTCTTACGGGCGTGGATGACCGTGCCGTGGTCGCGTCCGCCGAAAACTTGCCCGATTGACACGAGGGACATGCCGGTGAGCTGGGTGGAGAGATACATGGCCACCTGGCGGGGAAAAGCGATATTCTGCATCCGGCGCTTAGAAGTCATGTCCGACATCTGGATGCGGTAGTGCTCGGCGACCTTGCGCTGGATGACCTCGGCGGTGAGCGTGTGGCTGGCCTCTTCGACCAGGATATCGTGCAGCAACTTCTCGACCTGGGCGAGTTCGAGGGGCTTACGGGTCATTCCGGTCAGGCCGACGATACGGGTGACAGCGCCTTCGAGGTTACGGACGTTGCGGGCGATGCGGGCGGCGATGAACTCGGCAATCTCGGGCTGGAGGTCGAGACCACGGGCAGCGGCCTTCTTGCGGAGGATCGCAATGCGGGTCTCGAGCCCGGGGGCCTGGATCGAGGCGACCATGCCCCACTGGAAGCGGGAGACAAGGCGTTCCTGAAGCTTGGCGATCTCGGAGGCCGGACGGTCGCTGGTGAGGACCACCTGCTTATGGTTGTTGTGCAGCTCGTTGAAGGTGTGGAAGAACTCGTCCTGGGTGGACTCCTTGCCGGCGAGGAAATGAATGTCGTCGATCAGGAGCAGGTCGAGTTCGCGGTACCGACGGCGAAAAGCGGCAACGCTGCCCGTCTGCAAGGCCTGGATGAAATCATTCGTGAAGGTCTCGGACGAGATATACGCGATACGAGACTGGGGGTTGGTGCCGTAGACGGAGTGGGCAATCGCATGCATCAGGTGGGTCTTGCCGAGACCGGTCGGGCCGTGGATGAAGAGCGGGTTGTAGTAATGACCAGGATCCTTGGCGACAGCGAGCGAGGCACCGTGGGCCATTTCGTTCTCCGCCCCAACGATGAAATTATCGAAGGTATTATTCGCCTTGATTGCCGGAGCCGGGGAGACGGCAGCCTGGCGGGAAACACGGGCGATGGGCGCGGACGCCGGCATCGCTTCGCGCGAAGCGTCAGCCGCCGCGGTGAGTCGGAAATCCATGTTACGTCCGGCGGCGAGCGTGAGCTGGCGGCGGAGCATTTCGCTATAGTTGCTGTTCACCCACGCCTCGGTCAGTACGGACGGGGCTTCAAGCAAGAGGACCTTGCCTTCGAGGATGGAGACCGGCTGCAAAGTGGAGATCCAGGTTTCGTAATCGGCGCGGGGTAAGCTGTTACGAAGTTCGCCTTTGGCGGTTTCCCAGAGGGAGAGGGGGCTGACGGAAGGGGACATGAGAAAGGGGGGAGGTTTAGAAAGGTTGTTCACAGGCTCTTTGGAAGCCCGAAAGTGAGGTATTTTTTGGAAAGGTGATGAGATTGTAAGAGCTTAAAGCTTTACGCGGCCTCCACGCCAATTCGGCAATCGTGGATGGTGACGCGTAAGTCGTTGATGAGTGGTTGTTTGAGAGGTTAAAAAAGTGAAGCCCCCTTTTAGCGTCCGCCGGAGGAGCCGGTGACGATCCAAGGGGCGCGAATCGATCGGCATTTGTGAACGAGCGGTGAGGAGGGACAAGAGTAAGCCCTGCACAGGTTATTAACAGGAGCCCTGTAGATAAGAAAATGAGGTTTCTGTTGCACCACCGTAACAAACTCACCGACGCCTAATGAATAGGGGTTTTAATTCACTTCACCGCTTCGGCGAGGTGTTCATCGCGCAGGCGTCGAAGGTCAGCCAATGTCAGACAGTGCCTCATCCGGTCACGTAGCTTGCGTGAGCCGGGCAGCCCTTGCGTCAGCGGATGCATGCGATCAAGCATCCAGCGGACGTCGCGCGTGCCGAGGCGCGAAGCATGCACTTCAATCGTGAGCTCGGCCAAACGAATGATGCAATTCCAGCGCTCCGTTGCGCTAATTCCACCAGGCTGATCGGCTTGGCCGCCCATGGCCTCCTTGATCTGCCTGAAAATCCAAGGATTACCGAGGGCCGCCCGACCGATCATCAGGCCGGAAACACCCGACTCGCGGCGACGAAGCAAGGCGGAGGCCCCGTCCTTGACGTCGCCGTTGCCGATCACCGGGATATCGACCGCAGCGGCGACCTGGCTGATCCAGCCCCAATGCGCCTCGCCCGAATACCCCTGCTCCTTGGTCCGACCATGGACGGCCAAAGCTTCGACGCCGAGTTCTTGGAGTCGCCCCGCCACCTCGACAGCNACGACCGTGGCATAATCCCAGCCCAAGCGCATCTTGGCCGTGAGCGGGACATGCGGGATGGCATCTTTGACGGCCTTCACGAGATCGTAGAGTAACGGCGGGCAACGCAGGAGGCCCGAGCCGGCGTTTTGCTCGATGACCTTGTGGGCCGGGCAACCGAAATTCAGGTCGAGGAAGTCGGGGCGCACCCGCTCGCAGACCAAGCGCGCGGCCTCAGCCATCGAGGCGGGCGTTGCGCCGAAGATCTGCACGCCCATCGGTCGCTGGGCTTCGGTGAAATCGACCATCTCCCACGCCTTGAAGTTGTCGCGAATCAGCGCTTCCGACTGCACGAACTCCGTGACCATCACATCCGCCCCCTGCTCCTTGCAGACCTGGCGAAAGGCGACGTCGGTGTGCCGGGCCATCGGCGCCAGATAGAGCGGAAACTTACCCGGGCCGAACCACGGGAGGCGAGGCGCGGCCTTGCTCATGGCGGGCCGTCCTTCTGCTTGAGTGCAGCCTTGAGCTCACGCCAACGGGCCAGCCGCTCCGCGATCTGCGGCTCCGCGCCGGTCGGGCCCGGATGATAAAGCGACAGCGGACGGCTGAGATAGTCCTGGCCGCTGACGGCCTCGGGAAAGTCGTGGCTATAACGATAAGCACCGCCGTTACCCAAACTCTTGTTCACACTGTTGTGCGCATCCTTGAGATGCAGGGGGACTTCCTGGCGCGGCAGGTTGCGCACGGCGTCCTTGGCCGCGGCAAGCGCTAGGGTGGTACTGTTACTCTTCGGCGAGAGCGCCAAGAACAACGTCGCGTGGGCGAGCGCGTATTCGCATTCAGGTAAGCCGACCATCTCGCAGGCTTGGAAGGCCGCGGTGGCCACGCCGAGAGCGCGGGAGTCGGCCAGACCGATGTCTTCGGAAGCGCAGATGACCAGACGCCGGGCGATGAATCTGGGNTCCTCCCCTCCCTCGAGCATCAGGAGCAACCAGTAGAGCGCGGCGTCCGGATCGCCTCCGCGGACGGACTTGATGAAAGCGGAGGCGGTATCGTAGTGGTCGTCGCCCCCGTCATCGTAACGGATACGCCGCTCCCGGGCGAAGGCAGCCACGGCCTCGTCGGTCACGCTGCCGAGGGCGGGCGCCGAGAGCACGAGCGTCTCCAAGCAGTTGAGGGCGCGCCGGAGATCACCCGAAGCCATATCGGCGACCAGCCGCAAGACCTTTTCCGAGACCTTGATGGCCAAGGTGCCAAGGCCCCGCTCCTTGTCAGCGAGCGCCGTGCCGAGGAACGCGGCAATCTCCGCCGGTGCCAGCGGATCGAGCCGGAAAAGATGGCTGCGACTGAGCAGGGCCGGGACGACGTACAGCCCGGGATTATGCGTCGTGCAGCCGATGAGGCGGACCACGCCGGCCTCGACGTCCGGCAGCAACAGGTCCTGCTGGGCCTTGTTGAATCGATGAATCTCGTCGACCACCAGCACGGTCTTCCGCGCAGGCTGACGGCGGGCCTCCGCCAAGACCTCGCGGAGTTCCGGCGTCCCGGAGAGCACCGCGTTGACGCGGACGACGAAAGACTGCGTCTCCGCGGCGATGACCTCCGCCAACGTGGTCTTACCGCAGCCAGGCGGGCCATAGAAAAGGAGCGAGCCAAAGGTGTCGGACTTTATCAGGCGGGGTAACAGGGCCTCCGGGCCAAGCAGAGCCTCCTGACCGACGACTTCCGCGAGCCGGCGTGGACGCATGCGCGAGGCGAGCGGACGGCGACGTTCCGGGAGGGCGTCAGGCAACTCCTGACCGAGGCCGGGCAGCGCATCGTCCGAACCAGAGCGCCGTGCAGCCACGATTCACTTCTCTTCCGCGAAAGGCACCAGGTGGCAATACGGCTTCTTGCCGCGGAGCTGGTAATACTTCTGGTGGTACTCCTCCGCGCGCCAGAACTTCGGCGCCTCTTCAATTTGCGTGGCGATTGGCCGGCTGAAGACCTTGGCGAGGGTCAGGCCGATCTTCACGTCATTCGCGACCTTCCGCTGCTCGGCAGAATGCGTGAAAATAGCCGAGCGATACTGGTCGCCGATGTCGGGTCCCTGGCGGTTGACTTGCGTCGGGTCGTGCATCTTGAAGAAATACTCCACGAGCGTGCGGTAGGTGACCTTGGTCGGATCGAAGCTGACCTCGATGACTTCGGCATGCCCGGTGGCCTTGTTGCAGATATCCTCGTAGGTTGGGTTCTCGGTCTTGCCGCCGGCATAACCGGAGACGGCGGAGTGGACACCAGGGATTTTGGCGTATTGATATTCGACACCCCAGAAACAGCCGGCACCGAAGGTGGCTTTTTCGAGCTTAGGAACGGTGGTCATAGTCTTTTCTCGGGAAGGAAGGGAGTCGGCGGCGAAGAGCAAGCATGCAGCGGAAATGGCGACGAGGCCTGACTTCAGGAGGATTCGTGTCGAGTTCATAGCGGTGGTTAGAAAGTTAGGTCCATTCCCCAGGCGAAGCAAGATGGGATGGCGATCAGGAGACCACTCCGCGCAAGGCTTCCGCCAGGAGTTCGGGCGAATGCGGGTCGCGGGTCAGGCCGCGCTCCGGGACCAAGTAGAAGGTGTCGATGGCGAAACCCTGCTCGGTCGAGATGTTCGCGAAAGTGATGGCGTAACCGGCCTCGCGGATGGAACGGCCGACACGGAAGAGCAGTCCTAGTCGGTCGTTGCACTGGATTTCGATGACCGTACGAGCCAACTCGACCTCATAATAAACGTCTACCTGGGCGGCGAGGGGCACGAACGCCTTACGCCGCGGGGCGGTGAGAAGCGCGTGTTGCTCCACGGCAGCGATATCCTCCACCAAGTCCGTGCCGTCGAGTAACGACCTGGCGAGGGCGTCCGCGAAGCGCTCCTTGGAGCCGGCCTCCTTGCCGACCGGGAGCAGGACCTTGAAGAAGTCGATGGCCACGTCGTCCTCGCGCGTGAAGGCCCGGCAGGAGACGATGTTGATGCCGGCGACGGCGAAGGCGCCGGCCATCCGGCTGAAGAGCCCAGCCCGATCCCAGGTCACGACGGTGACGAGCGACTGCCCGGAACCAGCGTCATCGTGCCATTCGACAATCGGGCGCAGGGAAACCTCGGGTTCGGCCTCGGAAACCATGGCGATGAGTCGGTGAATCATCCGCAGATGATGCGCGGCGTCCTCCGGCGCAGCATGCAGATAATATCCCGGCGGCATGATGGTGAAGTGCGCCTCGACCTCGTCGCCCGGCACATCGTCGCCAAGAAGCGCCCCCGTGGCCGCGCGCAGGACGACAACCGTCGCGCCGTGGTCGGCTTCCGGCTTGCCCGCCAGCTTGGCCAAGGTTCGGTGGTAGAGCGACCAATGTTGGCCGTCTTTAAACTCGTTCCAAAGGTCAGGCGAGGTCGCCCGGGCGTCGCAACGGGTATGCACGAACAGGCTCCCGAGGACCTGCTCGTCGCCCACCAAGCGGGCGAAGCGGTCGATGTTGACCGGGTCGTCGATGTCGTGCCGCTGCCAATAGAGCCCCATGACCAAGTGATGGCGGATGACGCCGGCGGCGATCAGCCGCTCGCGCGCATCGTAGCCAAGGCGTTCCAAGATTCGTTCGGCAATCGGTACGCCCCGCTCGGCATGCCCCGCGATCCCACCAGACTTGGCGATGTCATGCAGCAGCAGAATCGCGTACAGGAGCGAAGGCGCCTCGGAATCGAGGACCACGGAACGGTAGCGGCGGCCGACGTCGGTCTCGCCTGCATAGATCGTGTCGAGCTCCCGCAGGCAACGCAGCGTGTGCACGTCCGCCGTCCAACGATGATAGAATTCGAACTGCACGAGGCAGTGCAGGCCAGCGAACTCGGGCACCAAGCGGTAAAGCAGCCCGTGCTCGCGCAGGGCGTTGAGCGTGCCGTAGACGCGCCCGCCCTCGGAGAGCATCGCGCGCAGGGCGTTGCTGGCTTCCTCCGCCGTCGCGAGCGCTGGGGATAGGAGATGGGAGCGCTCCCGGACCAGCAGGGACAGCGCGCGGTCCGGGCGGGCGTCATGGAGCTGGCAGATGCGGAACAGGCGGACTAGCCGACCCGGATCCTCCTCGAAGACCAGGCGATGCTCGGCGGTCACGATGCCACCCGGCGCCACCCGAAAACCGTCCATGACGAAGGGGGCGCCCCACCCTTCGGGCTCCGGCTCATCCATGACCGCCCCTTCGACGATTTCCGCGCAACGTCGGATGTGATCGGCGGCGTCGAAATACTCCCGCATCATGGCACCGATGCGCTCGGTCAAGGAGCCGACGTAGCCAAGACCCTCGGACATCGTGTTCTGTCGCTCCAAGGAAAGGTGCTCGGTCGGGCGGGTGACCTGAAAATGCAGCTCGCAACGCAGGCGGAGCAGGACCTGCCTGGCTTCCTCGAATTTCTGCAGATCGGACGACGGCAGGAAGCCGGAGGAGGCCAAGCCTGCGGAGCCAACGCCGTTGCGAGCGGTGCGGGCAATCCAGACGCATCCTTGGACGTCGCGGAGGGCGCCGACGCCGTTCTTGAGGTCTGGTTCCTGGAGGTAGGCACTCCCGCCGGCCTTCTCCCGGCGTGCCCGCTGGGATTCGACGATTGCCCGGGCGAACGGCTTCCACGCCTGGCCAGAGAGCAAGGCGGCCGTCTTCGCTTCCAGCTGGGCGTAGAGTTCGGCCGAGCCGCAGAGATGGCGGGTCTCGAGCAAGGCGACATGCAGGTGCAGGTCGTCCTTGGCGTAGTTGCTGCATTCGGTGACGGTACGGACCGACTGGCCGACCTTCAGACCGAGATCCCACAGCGGATAGAGGATGACCTCGACGAGGGCTTTGTTCGCGGCGGAGTGGCGCGGCACCAGCACCAGCAGGTCGATGTCGCTGAGCGGGCAAAGCTCAGCCCGACCATACCCTCCGGTGGCGACGAGGCTAATCGTGGCGGCGCCTGGTCCGGCGCGCAGGAAGAGCGCGTCGAGCAGGATATCAATCGTGTCGGAGCGTAACCGGGCCACCTCGCCGCCGCGGAGGGCGGCACGGTGGGCGGCCAGCTGAATCGCCCGAGCTTCAAGCAGGAAGAGCTTGGCGCGCGCCACAAAATCCTCCTCCAAGGCGGCCGCGCCCGCCAGCCCATGCTGCAGCGCAGAACGGCGGAGCAGGACGGCGGAGGACTCGAATTCGGGCGACATGCGGCAGGGGGAAGGTGAAGAAAAAAAGTCGCTCCTTCAAGGCGATTGCCAAGCGAGGGGATTACGTCCTCATTGGGGTCATGGATTCTTGGCTGAGCGACCTTTGGTCCCATCTCCACACCGCCGAAGGGCTGCGCCAGACGATCCAGGCCGGCGGCATCGGCTTGATGTGCCTGATCATCTTTGCCGAGACTGGACTCCTGGCTGGCTTCTTCCTACCCGGAGACTCCCTGCTCGTCACGGCGGGGGTGCTGACCATCGCCAACGGCGACCGGCCGGCACTCTTTGACCCTTGGATGGTCACCGGGGCCCTGACAACGGCGGCGATCATCGGCGACCAGACCGGCCATTGGCTGGGTCGCAAGTATGGCCATGCCATGGAGACGAAGCCGGACAGCTGGTGGTATAAGCGCCGGCACCTCCAGGCCGCGCGGGAATATTTCGCCGAAAAAGGCCCGCTCGCAATCGTGCTCGCCCGCTATGTGCCGCTGATGCGTACCTTCGTCCCTTTTGCCGCCGGCATGGGCGACATGGCCCCGATGAGGTTCTTCCGCTGGAACGTCCTGGGAGGCGTGCTGTGGATCAATTCGCTCGTCTGGCTCGGGCATGCGCTCGGTGGCACTCCCTTGGCCGACGAACTGCATAAGGTCATCCTCATCGTGGTCGTGGTGTCCTTCCTCCCTCTCATCTGGACGGCGGCCAAACGCCTGCTTACTTCCCGACCGGGAACCAGAACTTGAACGTCGTCCCGCCGGGTCCGGTGGACTCGACGACGACGTCGCCGCGGTGATCGCGCAGGATGCGCTTCACGATCGCGAGACCCAGCCCGGTGCCGTCTTCCCGACTGGTGAAGAATGATTCGAAGATTTTGGGCAGGTTATCCTGCGGGATGCCCGTACCGGTATCGGTGATCCGGACGACGACCACGTCGTCCTGCACGCCGGGCTCGACGCCGATACGCATGGTCAGGAGGCCGCCACCGCTCATCGCCTGGACGCCGTTCATCATCAGGTTGAGGAAGACCTGCTGAATCTGGCCGTGATTGCCCTCGATGGTCGGCAGGGCCTGGTCGCCGTGGATCTCGACCTTGACGCCCAGCTGCTGTAATTTCAGGCGGAGCAGTAAAGCGGCGTTGTCGGCGGACTTGAGTAAGTCGATCACGCGGAAGGCCCCGGATTGCGCCTTGCTCATGCCGAGCACGCGGGAGACGACGCCTTCCATGTGGGCGATCTTCTCGCGCATGACGCCGAGGTCCTCCATCTTCGGGTCATCGGCGGCCATCCCCTGCGACAGCGTGTCCGAAAGCAGTTTCATCACCGTGAGCGGATTACGGATCTCGTGGGCCACCTCCGCCGAAAGCAGGCCGAGGGCCGTAAGTCGCTCGCTGCGGCGCAGGCCTTCCTCCACCGCGAAAACCTTGGCGTAAAGCCGGGCGTTCTGGATTGAGGAGGCGCCGAACGAAGAAAGCGCGGTGACGAGATGCTTGTCGTCGTCGGAAAAGCGGTACGCTCCCATCGCCAGACACACCAGCACGCCGAAGGTGTCGTCCTCATAGCGCACCGGCACGGCCAGCAGCGAGGAGCTGGCCACTGGCTCGCCCAGCTGCGTGAAAAGGTGTTCCTCCGTCCGGCCGACGATCGGCACGACGACCGGACGGCCTCGATTGACGACGGTGCCGAGCGAGGTCTGGTTGATCGCAATGCCGGGGGCGAGCTCGCTGCCGTTCAGGTCGCCGTCCAGGTGCTTCAGGATCAGGGCGTCGTCGACGATCTTGTAGTAAGCGCAGGCGCGGGCGCCGAGCAGGCCGCGGGTGTGGCGGGCCAGATCTTGCGAGATACCGGGTTCGTCGCGCTCACGGGCCAGCCCCTGCGCCGCGCGGACCAATGCTTCGAGCTGGGCGGCCTTGGAGCGGAGCTGCCGAAGCAGCCAAATTCGACCGACGGCCTTCGAAGCTTCGTTGGTGAGCAGAGAGAGGAAGGCAACGTCCTGCTCCGTGAAGGCGTCAAGCCGGTCGGAGTCGCAGTTCACCACGCCGATGACGTTCCCCATCAGTTCCATGGGGACAGCGAGTTCGGAACGGATCCCTTTTCGTAATTCGACATAACGAGGATCCTTCGCGACGTCAGGAATACGCTGGGGCTTGGCGTAGAGGGCGACCCAGCCGGTGATGCCCTGCCCTTGATTGATGACCTGGCTGATTGAATCGGCGTCCAGCCCATTGCTCACCTCGATGCGCAGCGACCCGGTGGCGGGCTCGACGAGCGCGATGGAGGCGCTCGAGGCGTCCAGCGTCCGGACAATTTCCTTGAGAATGAAGTCGAGCGCCTCGCGCGGATCTTCCGTCGCGTTGACGAAGGCACCGACGCGGTAGAGACAGTCCAAGGCGCGGGCGTCGCCGGGACGTTCCTGCGGGGGACGGGAGTGCGGCATGGCCTAGAGCGAGTGGTCCATGTCGAGCGCCGGAGCATCGACCGTCGTCTGACCAATCATCACCGCAGGTACGCCGGCGACGCTGGTATGCGGGGCGACGTCCTTGAGCACGACGGAACCCGCGCCGATCTTGGCGCCCTCCCCGATTGTGATATTACCGAGAATCTTCGCGCCGGCGCCCACGAGCACGCCCGAACGGATCTTCGGATGGCGGTCGCCGCGAGCCTTGCCCGTCCCGCCGAGGGTGACCTCATGCAAGAAAGAGACGTTGTCGGCCACGACGCTGGTCTCGCCGGCGACGAAGCCCGTGGCGTGGTCGAGCAAGATGCCGACGCCAAAGCGAGCGGCGGGATGGATATCGACGCTGAGGTGCTCGGAGACGAGCGACTGCAGATGGATGGCGAGCTCCTTACGGCCAGCCTTCCAGAGCACATGCGCGAGGCGATGCGTCGAGATGGCGTGAAAGCCCTTGGACCAAAGATACGGGATGAGCGCATGCTCCGTCGCGGGATCGCGCTCAAGGGTGGCGCGGATGTCGGCGCGCATCTGCGACAGTACCTCGCGATCGGACGCGACGGCCTCGCCGAGGACGCGGAGGATGACGGGGAGGTCCTGCCCGGTCGGCGTGAGTCGTTCAGCTAGGCGCTGGATGATGCCCTCGCCAAAGCCGGAGCGATCCAGCACATAGCGTTGGAGCATCGGCGCCAAGGCCGGTTCAGCCTTGGCCACAACCGAGGCACGCGCCTGCAGCTCCCCCCAAAGGGAAGCTTCGTTGGCGCAGACCAAGGCGGTGGAACGGGCGTCAGCCATGGGAAATAATTCTGGGTTTTTAGTCAATTTGGCAACCCACGAGTCAAAACGAGGTAAAAGGGCGTGGTTTTATCCGATTTCCGCAACCTCTCGCTCAAGATGGTGTTGAAATCCGTGAACCCACCCTAAACTAAAACTCCTATCCCCCACCCCCATGCGTATCCTCCCCACCCTCCTCGCCTGCCTAATGGCGGTAGCCTCATTCGCGGCTCCCGAAATCGGCAAGGCTGCTCCTGACTTCACCGGTAAGACCCTCGACGGCAAGACCGTCAGCCTCGCCGACTTCAAGGGCAAGACCGTCGTCCTCGAATGGTATAACCCTGGCTGCCCCTTCGTGAAGAAGTTCTACGAAGGTGGTAAGATGCAGGAGTTCCAGAAGGAAGTCGTCGCCTCTGGCGCCGTCTGGCTCGTGATCAACACGGGCGCCCATAAGCTTGAAAACGCCACCTACTACCCTGGCACCGTCGTCCAAGACGATAACCAGAGCATCGGCCGCGCTTATGACGCCAAGGTCACCCCGCACTGCTTCGTCATCGATGGTAAGGGTATCCTCGCCTACAAGGGCGCGATCGACAACATCTCCTCCGCCAAGTCCGCCGACATCGAGAAGGCCAACAACTACGTCCTCGCTGCCGTCAAAGCCGTGAAGGAAGGTAAGGCCCCCGAAGTCACCAGCACCAAGCCCTACGGCTGCGGTGTGAAGTACAACAAGCTCTAAGCCGACAACTAGGCCAAGTAAAAGGGCGTCCGCCAGGACGCCCTTTTTTGTGCCCGGATTTACGGAGTCTCAGGCCACGCCGGTCGCCTGGAGGATCTTCGCATGCACCTGGTCGTTGCGCAGGTGCGGCGTAAAGAGCTGGGAGCCGGGCCCGTAGGCGGAGAACTCAACCATCTCCCCGGTGTGATTGTTGCTGGTCCAGCCAATCGAGGTGTACTTCATGAGCGCCGCCGCGAGTGTCTTGGTCGAGGTAATCTTAGCGCGGTCGTCGGCCTTGAAAGTAAGCCCCGTGGCCTTCTCGGACGCCGCGACGAACTCTTTCGACGACAGGCCCTTGGTCTCAATCTTGAGCACCTCGAGCGACATCTTGAAGCCGGCGAGGCGGTCGAAGGCGGGCGTGGTCTCCGAATAAGACGGAGCCAGGGAGATGAAGTCCTCGTTGCCGAGGCCGTTGACGCTGAAGCCCCCGCAGCCATGGTCGGTCGTAATGATGAGCAAGGTATCGGGATGCTTATCGATGAAGGCGAGCACCGTGGCGATGGTCTCATCGAAAGCGATTTGCTCATGAATCGCAGCCGCGCCGTCGTTACCATGCCCGGCATGGTCAACGCGCCCGCCTTCCACCATTAGGAAGAAACCCTCCGGAGCGGAGCCCAGGCGCTGGAGCGCGACCTTGGTCATCTCCGAAAGCGTGGGCGTGGAAGCCTTGAGCGTGGCGGAATTCAAGCGATCAATCTCGAAGGGCACGTGGCTCTTGCTGAAGAGACCCAGCAACGGAGCCTTACCAGCGTCGGCCAGGAGTTGGTCTCGATTCAAGGCGACGCCATAGCCGGCCTTGCGGTAGGCAGCCAGCAGGTCTTCGCTGAAATACTGCGTGCCGCCGCCCAGGACGACGTCGACACCGCGCTCGAGATATTGGGCCGCGATGGTCTTCTGGTCGGAGCGACTATCCACCGTGGCGACGAAGCCCGCCGGGGTGGCGTGCGTGGCGGTGGTGGTGGTGACGAGACCGCAGCGCTTACGGGCGGCATTCATCTTCTGGATGAGGGTCACGGGCTTACGGCCATCCTGGGTGATGTTAATCACGCCGTTGTCGATACGCTCACCGATACCCCAGCAGCTACCGGCGGCGGCGGAGTCGGTCACGATGCCGCTGGCAGAGTCGGTCTCGCAGAGCGAACGAACGACCGGAAGCTCGCCGTACATCTTCATCCAATTTGAGGAACGCTGCTGGGTGCGAGTCAGGTAGGTCTGCGCAGCGGCCAGCACCCCGAAGCACATGCCGTCGGAGACCATGAAGATCACATTCTTGGCCTGGCGCTTAGCGGAGTTGGCGGAGGCTTCGCGACCATCGGCGCCGAGGGCCCGGGCGGAGCCAGCGCCGAAGACGAGGCTGCCGAGGCCGGCGAACTTCAGGAATTCGCGACGCGATGAAGGTCGGGGCTGGGTCATACTCAGGGTATAGGTTCAAAAGACCCACCCGGGCAACCTTAGTTCCCCAGTCAGTCCGTTAAAACCACGTGACGGTCAGGCCTGAGGAGCAGCCGGGGCAGCGGGAGCAACGGGAGCCGTCGGGACGTGCACCTTGAGGCGACGTTCGGCGATCTCGGCCGACACCAGGGCCACAAACTCAGCCAAGGTGCGATTGCCTTCGAAGGACTTGTCCGCGCGGGAACGCACATTGACGAGGCCGGCTTCCTTTTCCTTGGCTCCCACGACCAGCATGTGCGGGACCTTGGACATCTCGGCACGACGGATCTTGGCGCCCAGTTTGTCGGAAGATCCGTCAACGCTGCAGCGGATTTTAGCGACCGTGAGAATCTCGGCCATCGCTTCGCAATCGGCGTTGAGGTCGTCGTTGAGTGGAATGAGGCGGACCTGCTCAGGCGAGAGCCAGGTCGGGAAGTCGCCAGCGAAGTGCTCAATCAGGATACCGACAAAGCGCTCCATCGAACCGAAAGGAGCGCGGTGGATCATCACGGGGCGGTGCGGCTTGTTGTCGGCGCCGTTATAGGTGAGCTCGAAACGTTCCGGCAGATTGAAGTCGACCTGCACGGTGCCGAGCTGCCATTCGCGCCCGATGACGTCTTTGACGACGAAGTCGATCTTGGGGCCGTAGAAGGCGGCTTCACCGGGCTCTTCAGAGAACGCGACACCGAGGGTGGCGGCGGCGGCACGGCAAGCGGCTTCGGCCTTATCCCAATTCTCAGCAGTACCGGTGTACTTGGCAGAGTCTGGATTACGCAGGCCGACGCGCACGCGATAGTCATTCAGGCCGAGCGTCTTGAGGACGATCTTCACAAGCTCGAGGCATCCAAGGACTTCAGGCAGAACTTGATCTTCGGTGCAGAAAAGGTGAGCGTCGTCTTGAGTAAAGCCGCGGACGCGGGTCATGCCGCTCAGCTCACCGGACTGCTCCCAGCGGTAGACCGTGCCGAATTCGGCGAGGCGCACCGGGAGATCGCGGTAGGAATGCGGCTGCGAAGCGTAGATACGGATGTGGTGCGGGCAGTTCATCGGCTTCAGCAGGAAACCCTGCACGGTGCCCTCGGCCAGGCGGTTGGTCAGTTCGCCACAACCACAGCCTTCCTTAGCGAGCATCTCCATGGCCTCGCGTTCGACGAGCGGAGGAAACTGAGCGTCCTTATAATAGGGGAAGTGGCCCGAGGTGCGGTAGAGGTCGAGGTTGCCGATATGCGGCGTAAAGACCTGCTTGTAGCCGGTCTGGAAGAGACGCTCGGAGATGAAGTTCTGGAGCTCCTGGCGGACGACGGCGCCGTTGGGCGTCCAGAGAATGAGGCCCTGCCCGACCTTCTCGTCGATATGGAACAGCTTCAGTTCCTTGCCCAGTTTGCGGTGATCGCGCTTCTTGGCTTCCTCGGCGCGGAGGATGGCCTGCTCGAGTTCGTCCTTCGTCGCGTAAGCGGTGCCGTAGATGCGCTGCAGCTGCTTGTTCTTCTCGTCGCCACGGTGATAGGCGCCGGCGATGTGCAGGAGCTTGAACGCCTTGACCTGCGAAGAGTAACGGACGTGGGAACCAGCGCAGAGGTCGACGAACTCGCCGTTTTTATAAAAGGAGATGGTCTCGCCGGCGGGGATGTCACCGAGGCGGCCGATCTTGTAGGCATTCTGGCCGCGCTCGAGGATCAGCTTCTCGGCTTCCTCGCGGGTGCACTCGAAGCGCTCGAACTTCTGGTTCTCCTTAGAGATACGGCGCATCTCTTCCTCGATCTTCACGAGATCCTCGGCCGTGAAGGTGTGGTCGAGGTCGAAGTCGTAGTAGAAGCCTTGGTCGGTGGGCGGCCCGATATCCAGCTGGGCCTGAGGGAATAGGCGGAGTACGGCGGCACCCAGCATATGGGCGGCGGAGTGGCGAATCTCCTCGAGGGGAGTCATCGGCTGACGGGAAGACATGGCGGATAACCCACTCGCTAGGGCTTCCTGAGGCGGAGGGCAAGGACGGAGGCGACCCCGCCCTCCCCGGCTCGGGCCTTATTCGCGGATCAGCTCAAAACGCATTGTCACGACCACGCGGATGGTCTTGTCGATGGAACGTACATCGACGTGGTTCGAGTCGCTTTCATCGATTCGATCCTTGGCGCTGATCTGGATCTGCCCCTGAGAGGCCTCCAGCAAGGCGCCCAAAGTGGTACCCGAGTTGGCGACCATCGTCGAGGCCCGGCGCTGGGCGTCCTTCGCCGCCGACTCCAGTAAGTCCTTCTTCACGGCGGCGAGATCAAGCAGGCGGAAGATTGGAGCCGCGCGCGTGAGGTGGACGCCTTCGTCGAGGAAGATTTCCTGACGCGTGAGGGCCAGGATCCGTTCCACTTGGGCGGTCTGCGCGGTGATTACCTGCTCGATGATGAACTCCGGCACCTTGCCGCGCGCGAACGAGCCGTGGTCGATGAGCTGCGGACGACGGACCGGCGTCTTGTCGTTCGCATCAACGGGCGGCTCAACGTAGACCGCAGGTTCGAGACGGCGGACCGCCGGCGCCCCATAGATGAGTTCCGATACCCCGAAGCCGAGCTCGCTGAGCAATCGGTCCAGCTTCGCGCGTTGCGCCGCCAGGGCCTTGCGACCAACCTCGAAATCCTCGCCACGCCAAGTCAGCGAGCACTCTACCATACCTTGAGCTGAGCGGATATCCTGCGCCGCCACGCCCTTGACGACAATCTCCGGACGACTCTGGCGCATCTCCGTCAGCGAGCGGCTGAACTTATCGGTGGCGGTGACGAAACCCAACGCCAGCGCGACTCCGAAAAGGAGGAAGGCGAGGGAGGGAAAGAGGGTGAGATTGACCGGACGGGAGGGTGCAGGGTTGGACATAGCGCTCCGAACTTAGCGTCTCCGAAAAATCCTTACAATGGATTTCCAGGGAAACTTTCAGCCAGCGCTCAGAGCGGGCGAAGGTCGAAGCCGTCCTTCCGGTCGAGCATCGTCCAGCCGGCCGCGGTCAGTTCTTGGCGGAGCCGGTCGGCGGCGGCGAAGTCCTTCGCCTGCTTGGCCGCCCAGCGCCGCGCGCCGAGGTCGGCAATCGCCGCCGGCACGCCGAGCTCCGGCTTCGGCACGAAGAGCACGATACCGAGCGCGTGTAAAATCTTGGCGAGACCGCACACATCCTCGCGAGCTTGGTGGGGCGAAACTTCGCCGTTCTCTCCCACCACGGTGAAGATTTGGCCGAGGCAGCCCGGGGTATTCAGGTCTTCTTGAAGAATATCCCACGCCGGCGCGAAACGACCCCAGGTGGTCTGGACCTCATGGCTCGACGGTGCGGCGAAATCAGCCCGCGAGAAACCGGCCAAGGCGAGCAGTCGATCGGCCCAACGCTCGAGCTTGGCAATGGCCGGTCGCGCGGCCTCCATTCCGGCGAGAGTGAAGTTCAGCGGGCCACGNTAATGACCCCCGATAAGAACATAGCGTAACTCNTTGGCCGTGAAGCCTTTGGCCTCTAACTGCAATAGGGTGTACAGATTGCCTTCGCTCTTGGACATCTTCTCCCCGTCCACCATCAGGTGGGCGTTATGAAACCAGTGGGCCGCATAGCCTTTCACGCCAGTGGCGCATTCCGACTGGGCGATCTCGTTCTCGTGGTGCGGGAAACAGAGATCGATGCCGCCGCCGTGGAGGTCGAAGGTGGTACCCAGGTGGGCGAGCGACATCGCCGAGCACTCGATGTGCCAACCGGGGCGACCTTCCCCCCAGGGCGATGGCCAGAAATTGGCACCATCCTCGGGCTTGCGGGATTTCCAGAGCGCAAAGTCGGAGGCCGACTCGCGTTCATATTCGTCGGCGTCGTTGGCCTCGCCAGCGGAGTTCTTGGACTGGGTCTCGAGTTTCGAGCGGTCGAGGTGGGTCAGTTTTCCGTAGTCAGCGCAGGAACAGACCTTGAAATAGACCGAGCCGTCCTTGGCGACATAGGCATGACCGCGGTCCACCAGCGCCTGGATCATCGCGACCTGCTGCGGGATATGCTCGATGGCGCTGGGCTCGACATGCGGAACCAAGAGGCCAAGCGCCCGGCAATCAGCATGAAACTTATCCGTCCAGCCTTGGGTGAAGGCGCCCAACGTCTGTCCGGCGGCTTGGGCCCCGCGGATGGTCTTATCGTCGACGTCGGTGATGTTGCGGACGTGCTTCACCTTCAGGCCAGCGACCTCAAGGGTCCGGCGAAGGACGTCCTGGAGGGTAAAAGTCCTAAAATTACCGATGTGGGCTGGACCGTAGACCGTCGGACCGCAGCAATACATGCCGAAAACCTCCCGACCGGGCTTGAGCAGCAAGGGCCGCTTTTCGCGGGACAGGGTGTCATGCAGGATCACGGGCATAGGAAAATGAGTTAGCAAAGGAGCCCCGCGTTGGGCGAGACGGAACTACGGTCCCGACCGTTGCAGGACCCGGACGTAGTCCACCTTGAGCTGGGCGGGGAAACGGGTGTCCGCCCCGACCGGTCCGCCGAAGCCACCGCCGACGGCAAGGTTCAGAACGAGAAAATACTTCTGGTCGAAGGGCGCCGGGAACGGTCCGCCGACGGAGCTCCATTCCTTCTGCTCCTGGACCTGCACGCCGTCCACGAACCAGCGGAACACCTCCCGCTCCCACTCGAGGGCGAAAACGTGGAAGCCGGTCGTAAAATCGCCTTGGGGTAGGCGGTAAGGCTTACCCTTGTGGAGGTTCTTCGGCCATGGCGCCCCATAATGCAGGGTGCCATGAACTTGGTCGGGTTCATGGCCCTTGAATTCCATGATATCAATCTCTCCGCTGGCCGCCCAGCCGCCGTATTTCTCCTCGGAGGGCAGCATCCAAAAAGCCGGCCAGAGGCCCTTCCCGGCCGGCAGTTGCGCCGATATCTCGAAGCGCCCGTAGAGCCAATCAGCCCGGCGCTTGGTCCGGATACGGGCGGAAGCATAATCCTTCTGCACCCCGGCCACGTTCAGTTTCTCTTTCCGGGCCTCGATGATCAGGTGGCCGTCCTCGACACGAAGGTTCTGCGGCCGATCCAAGTAATACTGCAGTTCGTTATTACCGCCGCCGTGACCGTTCTCCTCGACCGACCATTTCGTCCAATCGAGCTCCTTGCCGTTGAAATCGTCGCGCCAGATCTCCCGCCATTCGACGGCGGACAGGGCCAAGGGGAGCAAAAGGAGGGGCAAACCTAAGCGCATGCAGTATTTTCTCCCTGCCAGGGAGGTGAGGACAAGGTCATAAAAGGGATTACGGCTTGTTTCAGTAAGCCCAAAAAGAGATAACGGAACCCCTCTCCCACCATCACCCCCATGAAATTAGGCACCAAGTCCCTACACGCCGGCCAAAAAGCCGACCCGACCACCGGTTCGCGCGCGGTCCCGATCTACCAGACCACCAGCTACCAGTTCCGCGACACGGAACACGCCGCGAACCTCTTCGGCCTGAAGGAGCTCGGCAACATCTACACCCGCATCATGAACCCGACGACGGACGTCCTCGAGCAGCGCCTTGCGGCCCTCGAAGGCGGTTCCGGTGCGCTCGCCCACTCCTCCGGACAGGCCGCCATCACCGCGTCCATCCTCAACATCGCCGGCGCCGGCGACCACATCGTCTCGGTGTCCCAGCTCTACGGCGGGACCTATAACCTCTTCCACTACACCCTACCGAAGCTTGGCATCCAGGTGTCGTTCGTCGATGCCGATGAGCCAGAGAACTTCCGCAAGGCCGTGAAGTCGAACACCAAGGCCTTCTACGGTGAAGGCCTCGGCAACCCCCGCCTCAACATCTTCCCCTTCGCCGAAGTCGGCAAGATTGCCAAGGAAGTTGGCGTCCCGCTCATCATCGATAACACCGCCCTCTCGCCCTACCTGAATCGTCCGTTCGAGCACGGTGCGAACATCGTCGTCCACTCCGCCACCAAGCACATTGGCGGCCACGGCACCTCGATTGGTGGTATCGCCATCGATGGCGGCAACTTCGACTGGGGTAACGGCAAGTTCCCTGGCTTCACCGAGCCCGACATGTCCTACCACGGTCTGCCCCACTGGGAGGCCTTCAAGGCCTTCGCACCCGCCGGCGGCGCCAACATCGCGTTCATCATGAAGATGCGCCTGCAGTTCCTCCGCGACGTCGGCAGCTGTCTCTCGCCCTTCAACTCCTTCCTGCTCATCCAGGGCCTCGAAACCTTGCACCTCCGCATGGAGCGCCACTGCGCCAACGCGATGAAGGTCGCCCAGTACCTCGAAGCGCACCCGAAGGTGAAGTGGACCAACTACCCGGGCTTGAAGTCCTCAAAATACCATGACCTCGCCAACAAGTACCTCACCAACGGCTACGGCGCCTTGGTCGGGTTCGGCCTGAAGTCCGGCCACGAAGGCGGCCGTAAGTTCATCGACTCCCTCGTCCTGCACAGCCACGTCGCCAACATCGGCGACGCCCGCTCGCTGGCGATCCACCCAGCCTCCACGACGCATTCCCAGCTTACCGCCGCGGAACGCGACAGCGCCGGCGTCACGGACGACTACGTCCGCCTCTCCGTGGGCATCGAGGACATCGAGGACATCATCGCCGACCTCGAGCAGGCACTGGCCAAGGCCTAAGCCTCACGTCATCGACCAAAAAGGGCGGGCCTCAAGGCCTGCCCTTTTTTATGCCTGGGCCTTGGTGCCGTCGAAATCGTGATACTCGAGGAACTGTCGCGCACCTTCGTCGCCCATGTAGGCGGAGAGTAGCTTGTGGTCCGTCTGGGTGAGATCCACGACGATGAGACCGTCCAGACAGCCGCCGAAACCTTCGTCGACATTGAAGGCGATGAGCCGGCCGTTGAGCTTGAGGTAGTGCTTCAAAAGCACGGGCACGGACTTGGCGTCGGGTTCGAGGTCGCTCACGAGGCTCGAGACATGCTCGAGATCGAAGGCGCAACGCTGGAGGACGTCTAGGTCGGCACCGTGCAGGCTCATCGAACGGGGCGGATTCTTGGCCCGCACCAGCGGCAGAAGGTCGTCGGCCAAACGGTTGTTCTTGAGGTAAGAAAGGATGAGCTCCTTCGAGGCCTGGCCGTACTCGGGATTGATGCTCACCGGGCCGAACAACAGGTGGTACTTCGGGAAGCGGACGACATAGCGGCCGATACCGCGCCAGAGTAGCGGCAAGCTCGTGGGCTTACGTTGGTATTCCTGCCGGATGAACGAACGGCCCATCTCGAGCGCGGGATTCATGCGCCGGAAGAAGTCGCCCTTGAATTCAAAGAGCGTCGAAGTGTAGAGGCCATGCTTTCCCTGCAAAGGGAGGATGCGGTCGGTCGGCCCGAGTCGGTAGCCTCCGACAATCGCCGAATCCTTGTCGTCCCAGAGCACAATCTGGTCATACCATGCGTCAAAAGCGTCGAGGTCGCAATCGAGTCCCGTGCCCTCCGAGACCGAACGGAAGGTCGTCTCACGCAGGCGACCGATTTCACGCAGGGTATGCGGTAGATCCTTGCCCAGGAAGCGGTAGACCTTGAAGTCACCGTTCGTGAGCAGAAGGTCTTCCGTTGGCAGGCTTTGCAGCTCGGCACGCAGCAACAGCGGATTCACCGGTGCGATGATGGGGACCCGCGGGGTCACCGGCTTGGCGGCCGCAGCCTTCTCGCGGTCGCTCCGGCTGGAAAGCAGCTCACAACGGAGGCGTAGAAAACTCGTGGCCTCCTCGTCGTCCGGATGATCCGCCAACTGAGCAGGTGTGACGGGATTAGCCGTGCGGAGATGGATGACCTTGCCGTGATGATTACGGAACTCGCGAAGCAGGAGCATCGTCCGGAGCTTCGGATGAATTAGGCCGAGCGATTGGAAGAGCCCAGAGTTTCGTCCCTCAATCCGCATAGGAAGAATCGAAGCACCGACCTTACGCGCCATGCGCACGACCTGCGGCGACCAGACCGGGTCGTCGACGCGACGAGACTTCAGGCGGAGGCTAGAGACCTCGCCGGCGGGGAAGGTCAAGATACAGCCGCCCGCACGCAAATGCGCAAGGATGCGGCGGGTGCCTGCGATATTTCCCGGATTGGCCGCATCCGGGCTGAAGGGATTGACCTCGATCAACCAGGGACGAATACCGGGAATCTGGCTGAGCCAGCGGTTACCGACGACTAAGGCGTCCGGACGGGCCCGCAGCAGGAAATCCATCGCCACCAAGCCGTCGGCCAGACCATGTGGATGATTCGCGACCACGACGAGAGGCCCCGTACGCGGGATGCGCGCCAGGCACTGATCGCTCCAGGTGTTGCACACCCCCGCCTGCTCCATCGCAGAGGTGAAGAAATCTGGGCGTCCCGCCACATGGATGCGTTCAAGGAAAGCATCGAAGGCGCGAACCTTGAAGAAGCGGTCCAACACGGGCTCAGCCCAGGCCAGCGGCCCGAGATTGGCCTTAAGTTCGTCGGTGTTGCTGGGAGCGCGCTGCGGTGACATCTGTGGCAATGATGCCTCGAATGTGCGGACGGACGGCGGCGAAACCGTGACAATATGGTGTCAGCCTGCGGCAAAACCAAAGAACTCGCGGGCATTGCGCGTGGCCACCTCGGCGACCTCGTCCGCCGGCAGGCCCAGTAGTTCCGCGGCCTGGGCGCAGATCTCGGGGAGATAGGCGGGCGTATTTTCCTTACCGCGGACGGACTGCGGGGCGAGGTACGGGGCATCGGTCTCCAACATGAGCCGGGCTAGGCCTTGTGCCTTGAGGGCCTGGCGAATCTCCTCCGACTTGGCGTAGGTAATGATACCGGTGAAAGAGGCGCGACCACCGCGCTGGTTGACCTGGCGAACCTGCTCCGGACCTTCGACGAAACAATGGAAGACGACCTTGCGCCAATCAACGCCACTGGCGTCGATCAGCCGCACACAATCGTCGAAGGCATGGCGAGAATGGATGACCACCGGGCAGCCGAACTGGTAGGCCAGCGAGAGTTGTCGACGGAAGGCTTCCTGCTGCCAGCCCTTGATCCGCTCGGCTTCCGTGACGTCCGTTGGCAGGCGGAAATAATCCAAGCCAATCTCCCCGAGCGCGGCGGGAGGCGTGTGGTCGGCGAAATAAGGCGAGATAGCCGCGACGGTCTCCTCCCAACCTTCCTCCACATGACAAGGATGGAGACCTACGGTGTGCCGGAAGAAATCAGGCTGCTTGGAAGCGAGGTCGCGGTAGTCGGACCAGTCCTTGAGGTCCGTGCCGATGGCAACGACGCCTTCGACGCCGGCGGCGCGGCATTCGGCCACCCAAGCGGGGAGACGGCCAGCCTTGAGGGCGTAATCCGGGTGACAATGGGAGTCCAGCAGGCGCACGCAGTGATTAGGCTCTCTGAGAACGAAAGGGCAAGACCACAGCCCTGCCTTGAAAAAGCTGCCCTGCCCTGCACGTTGGCCGCATGCACCACTGGCTGATGAAGTCCGAACCCGACGAGTTCTCCTTCCAGGAGCTCGAACGCAAGGGCAAGGAACCGTGGACTGGAGTGCGCAATTATCAGGCGCGCAACTTCATGCGCTCGGCTAAGGTCGGTGACCTTGTGCTATTCTATCACTCCAACTGCGACGACCCCGGCATCGTCGGTGTGGCCAAGGTCTCCCAGGAAGCCTTCGACGACCCGACGCAGTTCGAACCCAAGTCGGACTACTACGACGCCAAGTCGACTAAAGATAAACCGCGCTGGAGCTGCATCGAGGTCTCGTTTCATCAAGGCTTCAAGCGACTCGTCAGCCTGCCTGACCTCCGCGACTGCGCGGCGCTCAAGGATATGCTCATCTTACGCCCAGGTAACCGCCTCTCCGTCACGCCCGTGACCGCCGCTGAATTCAAGGCGATCGGCGGACTGGGCGGACTCAGGAAGTAGCCTCTTCGGTCGGCAGCCACATCGCCAGGATGGCGGCAGGTAGGAACAGGATCGAAGCGTAGAGCAGCACCGAACTGAAATCGGAAGGCTTGGCGAAGATGCCGAAGAAGACCGTACCCGCGGCGGCGAAGACGCGCCCAATATTGTAACTAAAGCCCGCGCCGGTCGTACGGAGCAGAGTCGGGAACAGCGGGGGCAGCGCCATCGTGAAGAGACCGAAGACGCCTTGGCAGAAGCCGACGGCCGCATAGAGGGCATAGGTCTGATTGAGGCTCCAAGGGTAGGCGAAGGTCAGAGCCATCAGGACGAAATAAACGCCAAAGAAAGCCGCCAAGGCGCGGCGATACCCGAAACGATGCGCAGCCCAGCCGGAGGCGAAGTTGCCGACCACCGAAGCCGAGATGACGCAGAAGAGCGCCGTCGCGACGACCGAAGCCTTATCGAGCGAACGAGCGATGACTTCGGGGTGAGAACGAATGAAGGCCTGCTGCCAGAACATGAAGCACCAGTGCCCGGTCAGGGAAATCGCGCAGAGTGTGGAGGCGATGAAGGTCGTGCGGCGGATATCGCGCCCGAAAAGTCCCATCATCGAGGGAGCCGCCTGCTTGCCCTTCTCGGCTGACCACTCGGCGGTTTCGGGGACTTCCTTGCGAATCCAGAGCGTCACGAACGCTGGCAAGACACCAATCAGGAAGACCCAACGCGGTTCATAACCAGGAACCTTCTGGAGCAAGAAGACGCCGCCGATAGCGGCGAGGATGCCGAAGTTTACCGCGCACTGCAGCACGGCGGCGATCCATGGTCGCCATTTCTTCGGCCAGGTCTCCGAAAGTAGCGAGGCACCCACCGCCCATTCGCCACCGATACCGAGCGCGGCGAGGAAGCGGAAGATCATCAGCTGCCACCAGTTCTCGGCGAAGAACGATAGGCCGGTAAAGAGCGCATAGGTCAGGATTGTTAGAACGAGCGTTTGGCTGCGGCCGAGGCGATCACCGATGATGCCGAAGAAAGCGCCGCCCAAGGCCCAACCGAGCAGGAAAGCCGCCTGGATATACGAACCATAAAGCCCGACATCCGGGTCGACCTCCTTGACCATGAGTAGCTCGGCCACGAAGACGGTGGCGACGAGCGTGTAAAGATGCAGGTCGAGGCCGTCGAAGAACCAGCCCAGCCAGGCCGCGAGGCCGGACTTCTTCTGGTGCGAAGAAAGTTCGCTGAGCTTCGTGGCTTCGGCGGGGGCGTCGCGCATAGTGAGACAGTTGAAACCGCCTAGAAATTAGCAAGGCGGGCTTTGCGGCCCGCCCTGCGTGAGGACTTACTTCTTCTTGGCTTCAGCCTTCTTGGTCGGCGCCTTGGCCTTCGGGGCCGGCGTCGCCGTGTAAGGCTGATTGGTCATGGCGCCCGGGGCGACCTTAAGGAGATTCGGGGACATGTCGGGAGCCTTGGCATCGCCATTGGCCCACTTGAGACCGCCGACCAGGATCTGCTGGAAGGTCGCGTTGGTCCAGACGTCTTCGCGGTGTCCCATGGCGGTATAGAAGACGCGGCCCTTGCCTTCGAACTTGGCCCAGCAGTTCGGGAAAGGCGGGCGCTTGTAGTCGTCGCCTTCAAGAGCGGGGTCATTGAAGACGGTCAGGACGTGGATCTCGGGACGGAAGTCCTTGAGGGTGTACCACTCCTCGACGAAGGAGAACGAGTCGCCGACCTTCTCGAAGCCCGGGAAGGTCTTATCAACGACCTTGTTCACGCCAGCCTGCTGCTTGCCGTGGCGGATGAATTCAGCGCCCAGGAAACAGACATAGGGGTCGGCCTTGTCGCCATGGTTCGTAAAACGCGCGGGGCCCTTCACGGCCTCGTTGTCGGTATGGAAGGTGTCGGAGGCGGAGTGCGTACCCACGAAGCCCTTGCCAGACTTCACGTAGTCGAAGAGGGCCTGCTTGCCGGCCATGGACATCGGCGGATTCTTGTCGCCGCCTTCGGAGCAGAGGTCGCCCGTGGTGTAGAACATCACGGTATCGAACTGAGCCAAGTATTCGGGCGAGAACTTCGAGCCGTCCTTGGAGAAGACGAATTCGATGTTATTGGCGGCGCCCATCTCGAGGAGCTGCTTCTCGGCGAAGCTGGGCTGGCCCTTCTTATAGGAGATCACCTCGTGCTCGTAACCCGAGGACTTGGTGAAGAAGAGGACCTTGCGCTTAGGGGAGTCGGCGGCGAAGGCGCTGAGCGACAGCACGCAAAGGAGGAACGAGCGGAGCATCATGGGGGTGGTGTCCCGTGAACAAACCCGCCCTGCCCTCCGCAGGCAAGCGGATTGGGGATTAACGGCCCGCGGAACGACGGGCTGGAGGCAATTCGCGGCTGATTTCAGCGAGGCGATAGCCAAAGCCTGGCCCCCGCAGACTGGAGCCGTCGACCTGGCCTTCACGGCGTGAATAGAGCAGCGGGTGCACCTTGGCCTCGGCCGCGGAAGCCGCGGGGTAGAACTGCATCCCATTGGTCTCCACGCCGGCGATGGTCGGGGCATGGGCGGCGAGCAGCACGTGCGTCATCTGCGCCATCATGGGGTTGGTGAGATCCTGCACCATCAACTGCATGCCATGAGCGCGGGCCCAGCAGAGGCTGAGCAGCGCACCGGTCTGCGTCTTGCAGGTCTTAAGGGCGACGCCGGTCCAGCCCAGTTCGCGACCGAGGCGAACGATGCGCCAGTCATGTGCGCTCTCATCGAGGAAGAGTGGCATACGCTGGCTCACGGAGTGGACATCGATGGGGTGTTCCTCGAGCTCATACGGGAACGGCTGCTCGACGTAGCTGAGTCGCTTCCAAAGCTCCGGCAGTTCGGCCTTCACGCGATCGAGGACGCCGTTCACGTAGGCTGGATCCATCACCGTGCAATTGAAGTCAGCGGTGAAGAGTTCGACACCGAGCGGCAGGCCAATCTCGGCGATGCGCTTCAGCCGCTCGAAATCCCACGACGCATCATTGCCGCGCAGTTTCACCTTCAAGGCCTTGAGGCCATCGGCCTTGATCCATTCGTCGAGCGAGGACGGATAGCCGTCGGCGACCTTGTTGGCGCCGGCTTCGGCCAGCGTGAGGTAATCGAGGCCGCCGACGAGATGCCATGCAAGGAGCTGGGTCGTCACCGGTGAGCGGAAATAGTCGACCGGATAGCGTCCCGCGAAAGAGACGCCCTTGGCGTCGGCAGCGGGCGTGACGTACGTCGACAAGTCGCGGTTCATCCACGGCGCGCAGTAGGTGGAATACGTCGGCACGCCGTGGGCGATGCCATAAGCGTCATGCAGGGCGAGGTCGAAGGGCGAGCAGCAGACCAGCGCCGCAAGCGTCGGGATGGCGACCCCTTCAGGCAGGCCCGCGTTGAACTTTTCGAGGATACCTGGCAGCGCTTCCTCAAGGAAATCGTGGCCAATCTCCATCGGGTGGCCGCGAGCGCCGAAAGCCGCAAAGGCGTCGGTCAGCGTATCGCAGAAATCATGCAACGCCTTCGAGCGGACGTCATAGGGCACCGGCGAAGGCCAGACCCACTGCACGCTGAGTGGTGTCTCACCCCACCCTTCGGCAAAGGAGCCATCGACTTGCTCGACCGTCACGCACACGCGGGCGCAGACGACGCTCGTGACCGTCTCATGGCCAAATTTCAATGGCAGGCGCAAGGTCACCGGCAAGGCATGCCAGCGCACCGCGCGGATTCGGACGTCGCGAGGATTCATCGACGGTCAGTCCTCGAGCGCCTGACCGGAGGTTTCCTTGCCGAGGAAGGCAACAAACAGCCCCACGGCGTAGACGAGGGTGATTGCCGCCGCCGCCTGCTGGTAGCCGCCGAGGCTCTCCACTAACTTGCCGCTCAACAAGACGAATGGCACCGCGACGAGACGTCCGGTGTTATAGCAGATGCCCTGGCCCGTGGCGCGGACGCGGGTCGGAAAGAGTTCCGGCAAGTAGAGCGGGAAGAACCCAAAAAAGGCCGTAGCGGTCATACCGAGGAGGAAGATTTTGAGCGCCATCACCCAGGGAAAGATATCGAAGAGCAACGGGCCGCTCCAATTCGCAGGGGTGCGGTAGATCCAGATGGTGGCGGCCAGGGCGCACAGGCACAGCAGCTGATAACCGAGACGGCGCGGCAGACCGGCGAGGAGCAAGGGCGTACAAAAAGTGCTCACGCAGGCCCCGACCGAGACGATGACCATCGCAAGGGCCTTGGCCCGCGGATTGTCCGGGCCAGCGAGCTCGCCGACCCAAAGCGGAATCCATTGCACCGCGCCCCACGTCCCGACGAACACCACGGCCGCCATCAGGATTCCGGCGATCGTCGATCGGCGGAGGTCGCCGCTGAAGACCTCGCCGATCTTGGAACGGGCGGGCGCCGCCAAGGCGGCCTCCTTCGCCGCGGAGCGCTCCCATTTTTCCGATTCGGGGACGAAAAGCCGAATCAGCAACGTCAGGATAGCCGGCGAGGCGCCGATGAGGAAGTGGATACGCCAGGAGTTGGCATCCGCCGGATAAGCCAGCGCCATGCAGCCGACGAGCACCATCCCGAGGTTGGCCGCCATGCCGATAGCACCGGCCATTTTAGAGCGATGTCGTTCGGGCCAAGCCTCCATCACGAGGGCCACGCCGAGCGCCCATTCGCCGCCCATGCCGAGCGCAGCCATGAAGCGCGCGGCGGCGAGGTGAATCGGGTCGGTCGCGAAGTAGCAGACGCCGCTAAAGAGCGAGTAAAAGAGGATACTGTAGGACATCGCCTTGACCCGGCCGATGCGATCGCCCAGCCAGCCGAACGCCGCGCCGCCCAGGGCGGCGCCGAAGAGGAAGGCGGCAGTGATGATGCCCATCCAGCCGCCGACCCAGCCATTGACGGACTTCACACCCAGCAAAGCGATGTCGGCGGGGACCATGCTCTTCAGGGCCGGGCCGGCGAGCGTCGGGAAGAGCGCCTGTTCATACCCGTCCATCATCCAGCCGAGGAAACCAGCCAGCAGCGTCATCTGCATGCCCTTGGTAATCGCATCTTTGGTGCCTTCGGAAGTGGTCATAAGGGATAGTCCCATCAGAAGGAGATAGCCCGAGCCTTCAAGGGGCGAATTACGGTGGGGCGGTTAGGACTTGTTCCGCTGAACGAGTCTGCCGTTAATGGGCGGATATCAATCCTTCACGCATGAGCACCCCGAAGCACCCTGAGCCTACCGGCATGATTCGCCGTAAGCGCCGCATCGAAGGCAGCTCCGCCATCCTGCTCCCCTTTCTCGCCAACGGCGACATCGACTGGACGGGCTTCGCCGCCCACGTCCGCCGTACCGTCGCGGCGGG
>JGI12547J11936_1000020_pt1 | contig 29828 bp, 30 predicted proteins | sample LakEriepJuly2011_2_FD_11936 | JGI IMG/M metagenome (IMG submission 11936)
CCCGCCAATGTTAAACAAAGATATGGAACTTGGATCACCCCCCCCCCTAATATGTTTTTTAGGACATTATCTATTTTACGATCACTTTTTCCCGTCTCAAAATTCGGCATAAACATAACATTGTTTTTGGCGTAAAGCTCGATTCTTTGTGCATCTGATTTGTCGGCTTCATTCTTATCTGCAAAGTTTCTTGAAGCTATAGTGAATCTTATGTCCTTCAGAAGGTTTGAGCAACCGTAGTAGCCAATTAGCTGAGTCGCGAACAAGAGAACCGCGATGACTGCCCCCAAAGCAAATCCCTTTAATTGCATTAGGCAGTTCAGATTCCGCCATGAAAAAACTTTTTTGGATATCAGAAAAAAGATTGCGACAGAAAGTCCTGTAAATATCGCAAAGACGGGTTCTGCATAAAAGAGGGAAAATGCCATGAACCCGCCTAAGAGTTGAATCCTCCAGTTGCTGGGTCCCCGGAGCAGCAGAACCACATAGTAGATTGATCCGTAGAATGCAAATATTTGCCATACTCTCCAAGTGTTCACCATCCACTGCATAATGCCGATGTAGTCTGTAAGCATGAATCCGCACGCCACGGCCGCCCAAACAGGGGAATCCAGAAGATGTTCAAAAACCCAATAGGCAAAGAACACAGCGACTCCGCCAATGATTACTGCGGTGATTAGGATTTGTTGGGAAACGGAGACAATTCCTAACAAGTAAAGCAACGTAATCCAAATCCGTGGAAATTCGCCGCCATGACTATAAATAACCGGGTGAGCTTCGGGGTGCTTGCCAGACATTTCAGCCACTTCGTCTGCCAAGCCCCAGCTTTTTTTAAATCCCTCCCAACCGTAATCAACCATGTTCTTTGCATGCCCTGCATTGCTCCAGTTTTCATTGCCGTCCATGACATAGGGCAACCCGTCCCCACCTTTCCAAAGAGAAATTGCAAGGATTTGATAAAGAGCAATAACCCCTGCGCATAAAATTTTAGCGCGGTACGGGTGTGCCGAATGAATAAGGTCCTTAAAAAACATCGTCACCTTAGAATTGCCAAAGATAGCCGATCGGTCTTAACGGGTAAAGGAACCTTGGGATCTTCAGCCAAGGCAAAGAAAAGATTGGGGGGAAGCATACCCACCATGAAGAGGCAAAGGAGATGATCTGGGGATCCTTCCAGCCTTTTAAGTTATGACATGCTTTCTTTAGCCTCTTCGGGGTCCAGAAGAACTGATCCAAGGATGAACCCAGTACTTTTTTTGAAAAATCCCAAAAAAGGTCCTGGAAAAAACCAAAGGGCTCAATCGGAGCCATCTCAATAATGAGAATACTCCCACTTGGACGAACCACGCGGAAGAATTCTTGCAAAACTTTCATTACGTTGTTTTGAGTCTCCTTCTTGGACGCTCCAATCATATGATGGACAGAGTAAACAGCAAGGATCACATCTGTAGATTGATCCCGAAGAGGAAGCGCTGCCGCTGAGGCACAAACTGGGAGATCGACCATCGTATTCGCAGCAATCGAATGGAATGAATACTCTACGCCGATTAAGGTATTTTGAGCAGACTTACGGTAGGGAATTTGTGGGCCACAACCCACATCCAAAACTATTTTTTTATTCTCGATAAGTTTTTCAATCATGCGCACCTGTTGCTGGTACCCAATCTGCCAATCCCCGCCTTTTGTGGAATGCCCCGCGGCCATAACCTCATATTTATCGTCAAAGAATGACCTAGGAAGATTATCCAACATGACTGCGACTCCTTGATGTAATTTCCCTTTAAAATTAAGATCGGGAGTCTTTAGTGCTCCATTTTCAACAGAAATTGATGCCAGATTCACAGGTGTTACTAGTAATTCTGAGATCAGCTTTTCCCTATTCTTCATTTCACGCTCCTGTCCTAGAATTAATTCATTAGCCCGCCTGAATTAGGCGGACCGATAATTGCCTTTTTTTAAAAGTCATACAAACAGCTCATGTTATAAAAGTCTGCGCAAAATCACAAGCCATCGCAAGGAAAAGATTGGCTGAAATAGCTGATACACAAGGTGCTCAAGAATGTTTTCTTTTTGGATTAAGCCTACAAAAGTATATTTTATGATTTTTTTCCAGCTTTTTATATTTTGTTAGTAATATTTGTTTTTTACCAGGTGAATAAAGATTCGAATCACTTCCAGTAGGTTCTTGATTCTCAATGCACTGCTACCGCGGTCAAAAGTCTTTCTTCTCATTGGCACATTTTTTACTTCAAGCCCCTTTTTGACTAGTTTTACATTGATTTCTGCGACAACGCTAAATCGACGGGCTTTTAAAGTTAGCTGTTTTAGATATTTTGTCGGATAAAATGAAGGTCCATTAATGTACTTTAGAGGAAGAGAAAATGTTTTAATGTAAATAGTGTTAAACAATGTCGAAAGCCCCCTTCTTACTAGTCCCCTTTTCTGATTGTCCGTAAAGAAGCTTGCCAAGATCCTTTTAGGTGCGCATTGATGCAGATATTTATTTATAAACTTAAAATCAATATCCCCATCGGCTGGATAGATTATAAAGTACTCATTTCTCGCCTTCGTAATTGCGATTCTTATTGCATTTCCTAATCCCCGGTTTTTTGCCAGGTTAACTATTGTTAGATTTTCTTTTCGTGCATATTTATCTAAGGACTGTCTTGTGGAGTCCGTGCTCCCGTCATTTACAATGATAATTTGATAGCAGATTCCACTTTTTTTAGCGGCCTTCAGTAAGCCCTCTACCGTGCCGAGGATTGCCCCTCCCGCATTATATGCTGGAATTGCAAATGTGATCCCTTTTGTTTTAGTATTTTTCAATGAGTATCGAGGGAGGGGTGTTTTGGACAGTAAATCGATATAGCTCAGTTTTTCCCAATTGATTGCCTAGCGGAAAGTTTTGCAGCGATGCTAATACGGTGCCGAGCTTTTCTATTTTATTTCCCTCTTTGAAGTTTACGTCAATTACCTCTTCCGTTTTTGAGTCCCATGTTAAATTCTTCAACTTATTTCGATTCAGTCTTATTTTTATGTCTTTTATTTCGAATGGTCTTTTTGCTTTTTCTTTTTGTTTGTTTAAATTGTAGAGTGATTGGCATCCTTTGCCGTCTCGGTAATTTAAGACTAATAGAACCTGAAGTTTTTCTTTTTCGGGAATTTTTTTTACGTTCACTAGGGTCTTATCGATTATGGGATTCAGCCAGCCATTTAGGCCGGAAAATTCAGTAATGTGAAGGTGGGTTGCCTTCGCAACGAGTAGTTTTTCGTAAATAACTTCAGGAGAACTGTTTAGATCGATCTGGGTTTGGCAAATTGGCAGAATCTGAACAAACGGTCGATTCATTAGGTATGGATCTATTGCGGTAGTTGCGACCACAGAATCTTTTGGAAGATTTTGGTCGACCCAATCCAAACCAATACCCCCTGCCCCTCCCCCGGGCCCCTCTTTCAAAGTGCTAAGGCTATTACAAATTCCCTCCCATAGAGAAGGATACTTTTGCACGATTTGCTCCGTCAAACTCATAGGACTGTTGACCTTGGGTGATGCAAAAAACCAAAAGAAAATACCTGCTATAACAATTAATTTAACGCATTGGACAAGAGTTTTGATTTTATAGTTTTTGAGATAATCATTTATAGACAAAGCTGCTGCACAACCGAAAACGATATAAGTCATCAGGTTATACCGATTATGAAAAAATGCTGCTGGTTGCAACCCGCTGAAAATCCATATTAACAACCAACGACAAAGGCCGTACCCAGCCAAAAATAGACTCACCCTGTTAATTGGGTAACGCTTGTTAGATAAGAAAATGGCAGATGCGATCCCTGCAACCAAAAGTGCTAGATACAGCTCCATTCCCTGAGAAAAAAGAAGGTGATAATTTGATTTAAGCCAAATACCCGAGAATTTCATATGATAGGCCATACCCTCCACCATTTGTGGGAGAACTCCCCAACGAGGCGGCCAGATCAGCATGAAAACTGGCAAAATTGTTCCAGCTTTCCAATATGTATAAGCAATCCAAGGGAAGATCATGAATACAAATCCAGCACCCAAAAACCATAACCTGGGCCTGATTAAGACAGGTCTTCGCCATAAAAAAAGGCCTAAAAGGAGCGGCAAAACGGCCAGCGAAATTAATTTTATCCCGACCATAAATCCACAAAGTAAACCGAAACACCATGCTTCAAAACGAGTGTTTTTTGAAGGGCTAGGAAAAGCCGCCATCCATAGCAAGCACGCTTCCACCAAAAGAAGGGGCGCCTCATTGTTGACCAGAGATTCCCTTACCATTCCAACGGTCGTAAAAGCCGCCACCGCGACAAGCAACCAAGCCACCCGTTGAAGGCCTATTTTTTCGGCGCCCTGGAAAATAAAAAACAAGAACAACATGAAGCAAAAAAAGGACATCAAAAAGAATCCCCGCTCCAACCCTAAGTAATAAGCCGGCAGACAGGCCATTTGCCAGCCGTAATACATTCCGGCGTCATGGCTGAAACCGTTGAATACAAGCCCATGATTCCATAAGACAGATCTTGGAATAACCAAATGATAAATACATTGGTCCCCACCTCTAGGCCAACCAATGCATAACGAAAAAACATAAAACAGAGCAAGAAAAACCACCAAGATTTCAATGATTTGATCCGATTTGCGATCGAAGCTTGGACCATGGACCTTGAGCCCCACCGATTTATTTAGCCGCCTTGCAAAAAGAAGTGCACACCCTGTCCCAAGCACACAACCCATACCAATACCCCATCCCGGCAGCATACTTAACATCCCCAGGACAGAAAAAAACCAAGACAACACGGCCGTGCCCATGACAAACGCGAGGGGGATTCTGACCCCTGTTGCTAGATCGGCTTTTTCAGAAAATCCCGCTCCGACACCCCAACAAATAAATGTGTAAAGGGTCGCAACACCCAACACTGAGAATAAGCCTACAGCAATGTCCAAAAAGCTAATCACCCTTTTCGCTCTCTTCCGAAGCGGAAATGTGTAGCGGAGGTATGAACATATTTTTTAGGAATTCAGATCTTGCCAAAAGCGGTGATGAATCCTCATTGGGACGCCCGTATTGAACCTGCGGAGTTACCCGATGCTTTCTGCTGATTTCGACGTCAACAAATGAATATCCTTGGCGATGGATCATTTTAGAAAGATTTTTTTGCAAGTCTTTGTTTCTTGTTATTCGAGCTACCGGATACCCGTATGCCTGGGCAACCCGAACAAAATTAGGAAACGCCAGCCCTCCTTCCAAGGAGGTCGCATAATATTTTCCACCAAGCCACATCTCCTGAGTTTGCTGCACCATGCTATGTCCATGGTTATTAATAAGAATAATTTTAATCGGAAGTTTATGCCGAGTCACCGTGACTAATTCCTGTAAATTCATCTGCAGGCTGCCATCCCCTGCTACGCAAATGATCCGACGCCCAGGATTTGCGAAAGCTGCGCCGATTGCCCCTGGCAACCCCCAACCCATGGCAGTAAAATTAAAAGCGTGCAGAAAGCGTTGACCTTTCTTGAACTCAAAGGCCTGCATCAGCCACGCTAAGGCGCAACCCGTTTCAGAGATAATAATATCGCCTGGAGAAAGAATTTTGGATAATATTTTTACAAAGTAATAGGGATTTACCGCTTTCTCTTGTTTCTGCTCGGGCCGCATTTGGGGATAGGATTTCTTCCAAAGGGCAATCTGCTTTTTCCAGGGCATCGTGGGTGCCTCTTTCCAAGGTTGACGAGTTTTTTTTGCAAACAGTTCTACAAATTCTTGTAGGTCTGCCTTGATCCCAAGGTCTATTTTTTTGCCTAGTTTTTTAAATTTATTAATTTCGCTGCCATCAATATCCACCATAACGATTTTGGCCCCACGGGCAAAGGAATCGGGCGGACTTCCCGTCGCCTTGGTGTCGAGACGCGATCCCAAAACTAGAAGAAAATCGGCATTTTGAATTGTAAAATTGGCATATCTTGTCCCGTGGGTTCCAAATCCTCCCACCGCCAAGGGATGCCGATAGGGCAACAAATCAAGGGCTGCCCAAGTCATGACAACGGGGACTCCTAATTTATCCACAAGACGAAGAATTTTGGCCTCAGCCCCGGCAAGATGGACCCCCCACCCAAGGACCAGACATGGCCTTTTAGATTGATGAAGCCATTTCTGGGCGAGAGAAATGTCGCGTGAAAGCCCTGAAGATGCCCTGCTTATAGTAGGCCTTTTTGGGGGATGCCATGGTTTAAGGCGGTCGGGGTCGAAATCCATTCTTTGCAAATCGTCAGGAAGATCTACGAGAACTGGCCCGGGTCTTCCATGTCTGGAAAGCCAAAGAGCTTTCAGCAACTCCGCTTTGACTTCAGCGGGGTTCGTAACTTTGACGGCGTAGTTCGTGATGGAACGGCACATTTCGACGAATTCAGTCTCCTGAAATCCCATTTGCCGTACTTTGCTGCTGCCTTTATCACGAAACCGAGCAACATTCCCTGTAAGAAAGAGAACCGGAACGGAATCGTAGTAAGCACCAGCGATCCCGGTGATCAAATTAGTAGCTCCTGGCCCGCTGGTAGCCACAGCACAGCCCCTGCCATTTGTCAGACGCGAATAGGCATCCGCCGCCATAGCCCCGGCTTGTTCATGCTGGGGACAAATCACCTTCATTCCCGGCGTCTCCGCAAAGGAGTGAATTAAATGTAGGGATGCCCCACCAGAAATTGCAAATACATGGGAGAATCCCTGTTCTTTGAGAGCTCTTGCAATAATGTCTGAAACTTTCATTGAAAATACTCCGTTTTAAAGATCATTGTGATATCTGCGTAAACGAAAGGCATCTTTGTTTTTTAAAAGTTTCCTTGCTAACAAGCCCCCATCTTTTGCCCAGGTATCTCCGACCAGAGATATGTTTCTGCCCCCGACCACTTCGCGCCCGACTTCCATACACCAAGAGAGGCAGGCAAAGATTTGGTCATGCGAAACCATTTTATTTTTCGAACGAAGGATGGCTTTCACCTTTTGGAGGTTTCCACCTGCCCGGCGTCCGGCCCGCAGTGTTTGTTTGTGGATTTTTGTGTCCACGATACCGGGCCCAATGATAAAGACATTCAAGTCCGGATTTTCCGCATGCAGATTTTCACACATTTTAATCAATAGTATTTTTGATGCGCAATATGCGCTATACTGCGGTGCAGGTGCGTTGGTGCCTGCACCTGCAAAAAAAGCGACATGGTTCATTCTTCCTTTTTTCCGATAAGGGTACATGGCTCGCAACAAGCCCAGTTGTTGGACGCAGTTGACAAAAACCGAATCTACCCATTTTTTCCAGTTCGTTTCAAAAAACAGGCCGATCGGCTCTAATTTTCCAATGCTGGAAATATACAAATCCCAACCTTCTGGTTCATGTCGGTGATAGGCCAAGGCCGCTCGGGCTAGGCTGGCTGTTTCCATAAGGTCGCATTTGATCGTGAAAGGTTTCTTGGGAGATTTTACCGCCTTGCCCGGATTTCGGGCAGTACCTGCCACGCTGCATCCATGCCGCAAAAATCTGGCGGAAAGCTCCTCGCCGATACCACTGGCAAGGCCAGCGATAAAAACATTCTGGGGTGGAACCATTTTGTGGGGGTTCGTGCTAACCATAGACTTTTCTTCGAAGCCTTCGAATGGCGATTTCGCTCAATGTTTTTGAAACGGACAAAAGATTTCTTAAGGTTAAGGGACTTGAAGATCCCGGCTTATCAACATGCCGTCCTTGCACCGAAATTTCCTTATACGTAGCTCCCTCTTCCAAAAGTGTGGTGATTAAATTTGCTTGAAACCCAAAACCGTAATCATAGGGAGACCAACGCATCACGTGGAATCGGTAATAGAGCGCGCAACCGTTGTAATACCGCAATCGGTAACCACCGATCCAATCCACCAGCATGGTGTAGGCCCAAGAAACCGCCTTCCGGAACCGGCTTTTCCCGGGCAGATGTGGAAAGTAAGGCAGAATTATGTCCGCCTCACCGCGGGCTGAGATGATGCGGATCATCGTATCCAAATCTTCCACGTTGTCGCCGCAAACCAACCTATAATATCGACCCCGCCCCAAGAAGGCAGCATCGACAAAAGAGCGGGCCAGACCACGGTTTCTTTCATTGTGATGCAGCAGTATCGGCATTCTTGGATTTTCCTCCACAAACCTCTGCACCGCCCCAGCACTGTCATCAGTCGAGCCGTCGTCCACCACGATGACCTCGTAGCCGATGTTAAGTCGTGCGAGTGCGTCCCTGATCGTGGCCATGGTTGCCGCAATCCGAGGCGCCTCGTTGTAGCAGGCGACAAACAAGGTGATCTCCACCCCGTCCCGGGAATCGCAACTGATCGGGATGACGGCCGGCAAGATTTCAGCGCCTCCGACCACAGCCCATGCCGATGAGGTAGTGCGCCATGGGCGCGAAGCCGGTGTGCACCATTTCGTCGTTCATCGAAAAGATGAAGACATTGTGGAATAAGTTTTCCAGCAACCTACGCAACGTGGCCCCAGTCTTACAGTTGATGTGGCCCGCCTTGCTTGGTGGGGAGGCATATTTTTGGGACTCCATGCTGGGCGTACCTAGGATCATTACCCCGTGCGGCGCCATGCAACCCGCCATGTTACGAACAAACCGGCGTTCCTTCTTGGGAGAAATATGCTCGATAACATCCATAGCATAAACCGCGTCAAATTTCCCTGGGAATGGCCCCTTCAACATATCATGTTGCCGGGCACTAAATTTCCACTTTGGATTCATCCGTTTTTTTACGTCTTCGATAAAAAGCGGATCGAAATCCGTGGCCGTGAGCTTATTCACGGCCTGCACCACGATCCGGGTCGCCCATGCATCGGCACAACCCACCTCCAGAACGCGCCGCCGACCGGCGAGCATTTTGGCCACGAACTTGTACCGGGATAGGGTGAACAACAGGTGCTTTGGATCATCATGCCATGCTTGATTCGTCATCAATCCCAAGCTCGTTAAGCCTTGAATTTTAGCGATTTCCAACTCACGCTGATACTGAGGCTCTCTTGTTTTCACAAGACCTACTTTGCCTTTCTTTTCCAAAATAACAACTCTTCCAATCGGTGATGTTTCCGCCAAACCCAAAAGAAATTTGAAATAAAACTCGCTCCGAAGCTACACCCAACCCCCGCAACCGAGGCCAACTGATAGTGAACACCCTTGAGTACCAAAAGGTTGGTCACCGCCAGCCAGATAATAAAGGCTGCAGCGTTAGCAACATGAAACTGCCCCAACCGGAACCAACAGTGCTGTCTAGTCTGGAAGACCCAATTCTCATTTACTAAAAACCGCAGAACTGTACAAGACTCGGCCGATATTAATGTAGCAACGAAAACAGCTAAATGAAACTTCTCCACAAAGATCCACATAAAAAAGGCATTAATAAAGAAGAAGCTTCCGCCAGCTGTAAGCCACCGAGAAAACGGCCGGTTTAATTTCTCCACGACTTTTCGCGATAACATATTAGCTGTCTTAGCGACTTTCACTTCATCAACCTACAAATTAAGGTGTTCGCTTAAATCTCTTTAAGAGAAATAAATCAAGCTGTAATCACCTGTATAAACGCATTTTTGAAAAAGCCATTCCCACTCTTCAGGAGTAAAAAAGCATTCGCAGGTCAGTTGCCAATACATCAAGTTCACTTTTTCTTGCTCGTTCCGATAGCCATCCATCACGATATATTTTCCTGCACGGCCAACTCGCTCAATTTCCCTAAGAGCTGTTTCTAGTTCAGGTAAGCGTAAATTGTGAAGAGTGTTGATACTGAGAACGAGGTCGATCGATGCATCCGGAAAGGGAAGTTTCTCTGCTCTGCCGACTGAAACATACTTTTTCACGTCCGGGTGTGCTTGTTGAATCGCATACTCTGAGATGTCGACCCCCAAAACCTCAATTCCAGGTATCAAATCAACAAACTCTTTAAGCAAAAAACCCTTTCCACAACCTATATCCAAAACCCGCGATCCGGATTTTAACCCATAATGTTTTGCCAGACGTTCGGCTACAGTTTTCCATCGTCCATCGTATGTATATCCGCCATACCCGGTATTCCGATTCCCGTCCCAGTATTCACGATCAAACTTCTTCGCAATGGCCGCGAATTCCGCCTTGTTTCCAGCCAATACTCGGGAGAGGTAATCCCTGCGAGTCGACTGGTGAACCGGCTGAATAAAATCAAGATGCGCCACCGGATTAAATACTTACGCTCAAAAAAGTTTTTTGATTTCGGCTACAGTATCGGGCTCGTTCGGATAGTACGCGGCCTCTAGCGTCTGGCTCATTGGGGTGTGACTGTCTGGATGGGTGATTCGGATGGGTGCAGCTTTCAGTTTGTCAAAGGCTTGCTCCGTCACGACACTGACAATTTCTGCCGCCGCCCCAAAAGATTTCCATGCTGGATCGGCCACGACTAGTCTTCCGGTTTTTGCCACAGATTCGAGCACCGTTGTTTTATCCCAAGGCGAAAGGGTCCTAAGGTCGATAACTTCTGCTTCGATTTTATCTTTGGCCAACTCTGCCGCCAACCGCCCCGCAAAAGGGACCATCAGACCTAAGGCGACAATCGTAACATCTTTCCCTCTTCTCCGGATAGCTGCTTGCCCGAAATGGACGCGGTAGGGCTCCAACGGTACATGACTTTTCATTGAAAATAGGGATCGTCCCTCGATAAAAATCGCCGGGGTTTCGCTGAAAATGCTTTCCAGTAGCAGGCCTTTCGCATCGTAAGCCGTGGCCGGCACCGCAACCCGAAGACCTGGAATATGAGCAAACCATGATTGCAGGCTCTTGGAGTGCTGAGGTCCTTGGCCCCAGCCTTTTCCGACGACTGTCCGGATCGTCACTGGCATGCAGGATTTGCTGTTCGATTTGAAATACCACAGCGCCAACCAGTTCACGATGGGGTCCAATGAGTAAATCATGAAATCCAACCTCTGGTGAACGACCACTGGCCGGATCCCGGTCAATGCCGCACCCATAGCCGCTGCGGTCATGGCATTCTCCGCCACTTGAAAATCCTGGACCCGCTCAGGGCCGAATTTTTGGACGAGTCCCGTTGTCGTTCCAAAGATTCCGGCCGGCGTATCTGCCAACTGGCCCAAGACCACCACCTTGGAATCCAACTCCATAGCCTGAGCTGTCGCTTCTTTAATGGCTTCTGCGTAAGAAATCTCTCTAGGAGTCATAAACTTAGGGTGCCTTAGTAGGATGTGAGGCGCGCATCTGCCTGGGTTGGATCAAAGTCGTGCTCGGCTCCCTTGCCCAAAAGCCGATCGGCTACTGGACTTTCCACATGCAGGTTCATCCCTTCCCAGTTTGGATTTTGGGGGAAGGACGACTCCTTTGCGAAACGAAAATTTGCTGCGATCTCCTCGGCAACCTCTTTTTCCAGATTCGCCTGAACGGTTTCACTCCATGCCCCAGCTGTTTGCAGCTTTTCCCGAAGAAGGTCGATCGGACAGTTTTGCTTCCAAAACTCGATTTCATCCCGAGTTCGGTAGTTGTTCGCCCCGTCGTCCTCTGGCCCTACATGGCTGCACCATCGGTAGGTAAAAGCCTCAATAAAGGTCGGCCCCTGCCCTTTTCTAGCCCGATCCGCTGCGGCCCGGATCGTTTCGTGCGCTAAAACCACATCGTTCCCAAAAATCTGGACGGCGTTGAGTCCGAATGTCCCAACTTTTTCGCTGAGATTCGTGCGGGCTAGGCGAGCATGAATATCGGAAAAGGTGCTATATCGGTTATTCTCACAAATCAGAACGAGGGGCAGCTTTTTCGCTGCTGCAAGATTGATTCCCTCCCAGAAGGCACCCTCTTCCGTACATGCCTCCCCGAAGCCGCAAAAAACGATGTTCGGGGATTTTTGCAGTTGAAGTCCAAATGCGGTTCCAATTCCAATGCTGGTCGCTCCAGCCAGAATCGCCCCACTGAAGAATTTTGTGTCAGAGTGGGAAATATCCTGCGATCCGGCCCGGCCACCGCTCGCACCTGTCTCTTTCCCATAAATTTCTGCAAAAATCTCCCGAAGGGGGGACCCCTTGGCAAAATAGTATCCATGGGAACGGTGATGGCTGAAAATATAGTCGTTCGATTCTACCACGAGAGAAAGAGCGGCTGGGATAGACTCCTGTCCCACACAAAAGTGTACCGGGCACCGCATCTCGTTGGCTGGGTGATACTCCCGAATCAAAGCCTCTTCCATACGTCGCAAACGAAGCATTTGTCCGTAAAGTTTCAGCGCCTTCTCATTCCCAATTTCATTCAGCTTCAACGCAGAGTAGCGACCTTGAGACAAGATTCCCTGATGGGTTAAGCCTGAGTAGATCATCGATTCGTTGATTAAACCCACTACTGTGGAGGTTGTCGAGGATGACTCCCGTGCAGGTATCGGGATATTTTCAGGGACTCTTCTGAATAATTCTTCCCGTCGCAAGCTTTCTAGACTTCACTGCTTCCAGAGCAAATTGCCATATCCATTTTTGGTAGGTTGGCATGGGAAGTTCCGATGCCTCGGGCAGTCCCACAAAGCGAAGCTCCTGTCCCTCCATGCATTTCACCTGCTGCACCCCATCGTAATCGTCTTGAAAAACATGCAAGGGATAGGATGGGGATTCCGGATAAAAAACATCGTCGATCGAAAGAAGCCATTTTAACTCCCTACAAACATACCCCGTCTCTTCCAAAAACTCCCTTTTAGCGCCCTCTTCTAACGACTCTCCGGGTTCTACGTGCCCACCCGGAAAAACCCACTGTCCTGAAGCCCGCAACCCGGGTTTTTCATCCCGATGCTGTAATAGTGCCTCCCCTTGTTTGTTCAAAAGAACAACGGCACAAACTATATCCTCTGCCATCGATCAGCGGGGAGGCTGGGTAGTCGTATTCAAAAGCGCCGCATGAATTTTGAATTCAGGTGCCCCCCCCCTTAGGATATTCTGAAAATGTCTGGATGCTCACAGCCCGAGCAACGGCTTCCTTCATACTAGGATATCTATCAGGCAGATCCTGAAAATCGGGAGACGAAAACCACACTAAGACACATTTATCAGGATAAGGCAGATCCGGGCTTGGCCCGCCATAACCCACTACGGCGTGACGAAACGAAAGGTTCGGAAAATACTTCTTAAGGACAGTCTCCCGCCCACGACCGATTTGCCACATTGGAAAGTCAGAAGACGCTTTTAGCAAAAGCTCAAAAACCCCTTCGTGGTGGTACTCATTCCCTGGGAAAACCACAATGCACGGAAGATCGCCTGCTATACTACGGATCGCGTTAAAATTCTGGATGGCTAGATTCTCATTTGGACCAGATCTCTTTACTAAGGTCTCGCAGAGACCTTGTTTATCAAGCTTCATATAACCTAATAGCAGCCCGCATAAACAAACAAATACCATAGCAACATATCCAGCTTTTGCTTGGCGCAAGCAGATTGACGTTAGACCTAATGCAAGTGAGAGCCAAACCATGCTTGCATCGAACAAGGAGCTTACCGCTGGATACTTAAGAACGAAAAACAGATAACTCGTGCCAATGATGAAACCAAGAATCAGATATGGCCTAATTTGCCTTAAAATAGATTTAGGCGATAGCACGCAAGATAGTATTAGAATCAACACACAGACTATGATTAAAGCGGTTTGCGCATAGAATTCCTGATATAGATATTTGCCGACAAAACTAAAAACGCCCAGGAAATCTATAGTGCCTAAAGGAGTTCCGGGATTTCTTATGAAATTAAACCATAATTTAATAGCTTTGCAGCATAATGTCGCTTTGCCCATGAAAACTAGAATGTGGGCGAGTAAAAAAGCAAGGGCGCTTAAAGAGCTGTAAATGAATACTCTTTTTAAAACCGTGTAAAAGCTCATGGCCCCGTTAAAAATAGACGGCGAAGCGCAGAACAGACAAAAGGGGAGAAGAGTAATGCGATTTGCGATTGATAATCCACATAGGATCCCGAGAACCATTAAGGATATTTTATTCGGTGTCTTCCTAAAGTTGAATAGGAAAAGAAAGAGGTGAACGGCGTAAAGCAGCATATTGCAAAGATAATACTCTGCCATTAGATAGTAATCGAAACCGACATAACGTGAGCCAAGAACACTGGCGAATATTAGAACGGCTACGGCAATGCGATCCGTATTCGTTAGAATTTTGGACAGGCAGGCGAGAATGGCCATGCCTATCATTAGTGAATTAAACAAAGCAAGAGAGCTGAAAGCGAAAAGGTTTAGTTGCTGAAAGATATTGAGTTCAAATATTTGTGCAAACAATTGTGTAGACCAATAGAGCGGAGCCTGCAAAAGGGTGGTTAAATATCCTACGCCCAGAAACACTCCTTCTCCCTGCGATAGCCTATCGTGAAAGAAATATCGATAGGCGAGATTTTCATTAGCAAGCTTGACGAAGCCACATTTGTAGTAGACCGCCAAAAGAAACGGCGTCGAAAAGATAGCCGCAGAAAGAAGCACGAAAAACCTAGAACTAAGACCTTCAATTGAAGACTTCATAGCTATCTGCCCAAAACAATTTTCATTCCTGCGAAAAGATCGCCAAGCGCGACAAGGTAATTTTGCGCTAAAAAGAAATGCTGATCTTTTGTTTTTATTTGGCCGCTTCTAATCAGTCGGGCGAGTCGTTTCTCAACTACTTTTTCAGGCGGGTACTTTTCAAGCAGGTAATGTTTTTCCAATATTCTTAATGGGTTTCGATAGATGACTTTTAATATATTGATGCGAAGGGACGCTAGCTGGGCTGCATATATATTGTAAAAAATAAAACTGATATTCATGTAGGTTAAAAAGGCGGAAAATAAAAGCCACAAGTTACTCGTGGCTAGAAGCGAGCCACCAAAACCACGCATTCCAGCGACCCAGAAAAAAATCCCTCCAAAAACGAAACTTATTACATGATGGGTTAGTTTAAGATTACTCTTGTTCGCGCGAATGAGAAGATATGTGCATGTGGCGTTACACGTGACTGCCCATCCAAGGGCCCACAATGTCGTCACTCTTCCAATGCCTCGCTTTTTGTCTTTAAGAGCATTTCCATTCTCTCCAGCCACTTCATATACCCAACCCCTTTATCTGTTTTTTCAATCTTTTCATCCTGAATCTTGATTAGTCCTATTACTGCGAGTGATTTTAATCTCGAATCAAATACTGTTTCGCCGCCCAAAGCCTGCTTTAAAATGGATAAAGAACACCCCGAGCTCCCGCTTTGTTTCAGTGCCTTGATAATAGCCAGCGACGGACTTGTTTCCTCCAATCCAGTAAAAATAATCAAATAGCATGCCGCAGAAGAAGCAAACAGAAGATTGGTAAGAACGATTTCTGAATGCTCAAGATTCAAAACAAAACTTGTGGTCAAAAGAATTACTTGCACGGAAAGCACGAGAACTCCAAGAACAAGATTACTGCTCGCTGAGGTAAAGACTTTCCAACAGATTTTTTGTGCTGCTAGAAAAAAAATGAAGGCCCCTATTGCCAAGCTTAACCCCATCATAATTGATTTTGTCCCCATTCAGGGCCGCCGCGCGAAGTTATAAATAACGACCCGTCCCGGTGGGAAAAAGGCATGTCGTCCATTTTCTTGACCTGTTGCCAGCCCGTTTTTTGTGAGAACATTTTGATTTTTTTTCTTTGTAAATCCGAAAAGATGGCCTCGGCATTGGCTTCTGTTCCTACTTCAACAAGAATATCAGGTAACGCTGTTGGGCCTGGCTCCAAGGACGAAAGCAGATCCCGCTCATGCCCTTCAGCATCCATTTTGATCAATTCAGCTGTCTCGTAAAGAGGTTGTATCGCGACAGTTTCAACCTCAAATTCTTGGCGCTCCCCATAAGAACTCTTTGTTCCGGCCAAATGGCTTCCCGTTGTGTTGTTTAGTACCCTGACAAACCCCGCTCGGCCCTGGGTTGTTGATACTGCCGCTTGAAACGCTTTGATTGAGCTGTCCTGGTTTTCAGAAATATTTGACTGCAGAATACTGAAGTGCACTGGGTCCGGCTCGAAAGAGCGCACAGAAAAGCCACATCGGGACATCAATAGAGAATGGAGGCCTAGATTTGCACCAATATCTACCGCATTTTTGTACCTATTCTTATTCTGAAAATAGAAACAAAAGAGAATACACTCATCCAGTCCGAATAAATCAAGAGAGTTGATCCGCCCCATTTCGGTAAAAGGGAAGGAAATCGAACCAAATTTCCAGAATCTTCTGCTAAGCCGATCTGGGGATCCAAATAAATCCCGGACACATTTCTGAAGTTCAGACTTGAGGGTGGAATAGGGCCCGGTACCTGGCCGATGAGCTTCTGGGTTACTTAACAAAACTTCGAAAATCTGGTCGATGCTTTTTTCAGGATTCATTTTTTTACGCTAGGGGGGTCTTCTATGAAGGCCATTGCTTTCTCGATCCCTTTTTCAAGAGGAGTGAATTTGAATTTGGGGAACGCATTCCGGATGGCCCTATTTGCATAGGTGCGATGCACCACTGGGCTTATCGGTCTTCCCAGATTATAGATGAAGCGAAACAGCTGCGTTATTTTATAGGGTCGATGAACCGTCTTGATTTTCCTTGGCTCGAAAGTAAGTCGGATAGGCTTGGGGCAGTTTTTCATGATGCATCTTGCGACTTCCAAATAGGACAATGACCTGTCGGTAACGACATTTAAAACACCTTCCTTTTTTTCTTTTACAACTTCCACAAGAATCTCAGCGAGATCCTCGATGAACAAAAAGTTTCTCCGCTCTTCCCCTTTGCCATACAGTCTGATTTCCTGATTCTGAAGGGCGCTTTTTACAAAAGAATTTGGCCCGTAGTTATTATGCGTATGACCAGGACCATAAACATAGCTTGGCCGAAGGCGAATGAGAGGAATGTGTTGTTTTGAGCATATTTCATCAAGCATCATCTCCCGCGCGGTGTGCATCAATGCGTACAAACTTACGGGTTCACGGCTGGAGTCCTCATCCATAGGTATCCGCTCAGCATCATAAACGGCCTCCGAACTTAAATATACGAAATGACTGACCCGTTTTTCACTCAAAACTCGAGCCATGTTCTCAGCCATGGCCAGATTGCCCATCAGGCTTGAGATTGTTTGTCCACCTGCCGGAAGATTGGCAGATAGAAACACCAGCGTATCCGCCGTCTCAATAAATTCAGAAAGTTTTTCGGCGCACTGAGCATTAGCTAAATCCAATTCGCCGCTTGAGATTGCTTTGAAGATTAACCCATGTTTTATCAACTTTTTCTGGAAGGCCTTCGAAATAAATCCGTTCGCACCAAATATTATAATTCGTCCAAGGGCATTAGTCCGATTGCCTGTTTTCCTCATAAAGGCAGATCAACCCAGGAAAGCAAGAGGACCATCTACTAGCGATGTGCATTTAAAATCTGGGAAGGCCGTAAAAATATTTTTAGGATCAAACGGTCTTAATCCCTCATGCGGCATTGGCCCAGTTCGCGGGCGTGTTTCCACCAAAATCTTGTATTTTTTGGCGATCATGTCGGCAATTTCTCGGAAGCTCACAGCTCGCCCGGAAACCGCGTTGATGACTCCAGTGCTTCCATGAACCACCACCCTGGCGATAATTTCCCCAACATCACCGACATGGACATGGTCACGCTTTTCTTCCCCCTCCCCAAAAAGAACAATCGGTTTTTTTTCACGGGCCAGACGAAGGAACTGGTTGGGGCCGTATCCGTTATGTGGATCCCCCTCCCCATAAATCAGGGTGGGGCGAACCACAACCAAGGGAACGTTGCGGAGGGTTTGTAGCATCAGCTCCCTCGCAAGATGCATCACTCCGTGCAGAGAGGTCGGGGCAGTGGGAGTGGCCTCTGAAAGGGGGCGGGGTTCATCGGCGTAGACGGCATCGGAGCTCACATAAACCAGGTGAGCGGGTACAGTTTTTGTGCAGGCCTGCAGAACCGCCTGAGCCATCCGCAGGTTCGCCATCAGCATGTCCGGGTTCTTCACCGGTGCCTTAGCGGATACAAAAACCAGCGTGTCGCCAGCTTCGAAATGAGCAGCCAACTTTTCTCCGGCGTTTTCAGTCGTCAGATCCAGATCGGCGCTCCGCAACGCCGAAACTTTCCATCCCTTGGAGGCGAGCCGACGGGCGACCTCGCCGCCGACAAAACCAGCCCCCAAAACTAACGCCCGCCCACTCGGCAAAGGCTTGCTAAAATGGTGCTTCAGCATGATGGGTTTCCCTCTCCGAGAGTGTAGCACTCAGCGCGGCGTTTTCTCCATTCGGATGGCTTGAGCACCTGATACGGATCAATCACGATTCGCTTCCTCATGACTGACAGAATTTTTACAGCATCCATCTCTTGAAACTGCTTCCACGGGGCAAGAATCACAAGCACATCCGCCCCCCGACAAGCGTCAAGGGCACTCCAAACCTGCTTCACTCCCTTGATTCGTCTGGGAAGGATGGCAACTGGGTCATACGTTTTTTTCAGTTTTGCTGGGGCTGATGTCAAAAAATGAACCGCAGGAGAGTTTTTAGTCGAAGAGGTATCCTCTTTGTAGGCTACACCCCAAACAGCCACCTTGACGGATGAAGAAGAGATTTTGTTTCGTCGCAGAGCTGTGCGGTATGTCCGGACCGCCCAATCTCGGTGATGCCTAGAGGCTTGGATCCACCCCTTCACGAGCGAGAGATCTGCCCCCTTTCCTTTCACTATTGATCGCAGTGTCTGCAGGTCCCTTGGCAAATTTCCCCCACCTACCCCTAGACCAGGAGAAAGATAAGCCTTGGGACCAATTCGCGCGTCAAGACGAAGCGCCGGTGCAATCTGAAGCCATTCGGCCCCCACCATTGCTGAAGCCTCCGCAAGTGTATTGGTCGTGCAAACGCTTGAGACCAGAAAGAAATTGATGGCAATTTTACTTAACTCGGCACTTTCCAGCCCCATGACCAGAACTGGACACCCAAATGCCCGGTGCCACCTCTGGAATTCCGGGGGCAATGCTTTTCGGGGGTCTCGGGCTCCCACGATGAATCGTTCTGGGTGCATTGCCCTTTCGACCGCACGCCCGAAAACCAGTGTTTCAACTTGGTAAAAAGCCTCCAATCCACATTTTTCAGCCAAGGGTATAAATTTTCTTCGACTAAACCCGGGATCCACCTGACTGATCAATACCACGGTTGCTCCCGGGCGGAGTGAGTTCAAGGTTGTCCGGATCAAAACCTCCAAGGGCCGAGTATCACTTCGGTCTTTCTGATCCGTTGAGACATCAAGAGAAAAGAAAACTAGGTCACATTTTTTTAGAAGCGCGGGTTGAGTGCCCCATTCTACCCGCCCCCGAAATTTCTGCCAAAGTGCACGCAAACCGGGTTCATTGACGGGAAATTTCCCCTTCTTTAAATCTGCCACAAGCTTTTCATTGGGGTCGAATCCGCAAACCTTCATTCCCTGGGCTGCCGTAGCCATTCCATACAGAATCCCCAAATGGGTCAAACCGGCAAAGCCAACCCTCACGAGACAACCTGCTTTCTCAGTTCTTCAAACATCGCTTGAATCCAGATGTCGTTTTTCAAATTGTGGCTTGGCTTTACACACAGCGACTTGAAATGGTTATACTCTGCCTCCCAAGTTGGATCGGCTTTTTCAAGTGTCTCGACTCGCTCCTTAGGCCTGCCACTGGGCAGAGTTCTGTTTCTCACCGTGAGTGTGCTAGGACCCCACTTACAGAGACAGTCAACATGGAGGGATCCCTTTTCTCCCCACAAATCCAGTCGGAAACTATTTCTCCAAGAAAGAAGACTGACCTCATACTGCATCAGAATCTCTCCTTGGATTGCAAATTTTGCATAATCGGGGGCCTTGTTTTCAAATCGCTGGACTGCCCATAACCTGGGAAGAGACTTGGGCTCTCCAAATAGGAATAGGGTCCAGTCCAAAAGATGGGACCCGAGGTCAGTAATTACGCCCAAGTCCCGATCCCGCCAAGGGGAGTTTCGTACATCTCGAACCGTGCCATTCCCATAAAAGAAATTTGCTTGGTAAATCTTTCCTAATTCACCTGACAACAGAATCTGCCTCGTTGTGACCAAGTGTGGCTCAAACCGGTGGTTGTACGCCGTGTAACACGCGACATGTTTTTCTTCCGCTAGCGTGGATAATTCTTTTAATTCTGTCCGCGATTTTCCCAAAAGCGGTTTTTCAACAAGCACATGCTTCCCATTCTTCAAGAGATACCGGAGTAGTTCAGGTTTTGGATCGTCTGGCACACAGCAAAGTGCCGTTTCATAACTTTCTAGGGGTACATCCTCAATGCGCTGATAAGTAGCTTCCGGAAGCTTTGGATCAACTGTGGCTACCACCTCGCTGCCAGCGATCCGTTGCCTTTTTTTTCCCTGAATTCCCAAGCCGACCACAATACAATTCATGCGGCAGTCGATTCGTCGGCTATTCGAAATGAGCCGCTTGCCTGATTTTTTCCAGTCTTGCCCGAGCTGCCTGCGGATCAATGGGATGATTTCCATCGCGCTCACATGCTAGAGATGCCGCCACAGAGCCCAAAATTGAGGCGATCACAGGACATTTTTTTCTAACTAATGCCAAGGTTGCATAAGAAAGGAGCGCGTCACCCGCCCCAACTGCATCCACCAAGCGGTCCACAAAAGAATCCACCGTGAAAAAAGATCTTACTTCCGGATTGGGAGCTCGGTAAGTCATCATTCCCCTCTCGCCCATTTTTAACATCAGGTAACGGCACTTTGCCCGCTGGTAAAGATCCAAGGCTAGAGGTCGTATTGTCGAATCCTGATCCCCCAAGGCAAAGCGAGCCTCCCTTTCGTTGGGGGTGATCAAATCAAAACCCTGAAACTCCAAAATGTTGCCCCACCGACTTGCCACCTGACTGTCGGCCACTTTTAGAACTTCTTTTGGCAACGCCTCCGATAGTTTGGGAATCGTTCCTGAGCTAAAAATGCCGTGCCGAAAATCAGAAAAAACAATGGCATCGGCCGGAGTATTGCGAATCGCTTCAGTAAAGTATGCTATGTTTTTTTCGCTGATTGGCCGATTGTCCAATTTATCGACCTTGAGCATTCGGTATCCCCCGGCTGTGAAGAGGTTTTTCTGGGTGGTCGGTCGAGAAGAACTAACCAAAGGGACACAGCGAACCCCCGCCTTCTCCAGATCCTCTTGAACAAATTTCCCTAGTGCGTCATCACCCAAGATTGTGCTTAAGGTGACCTCCGCCCCTGCCGCCCTCATATGTTTTGCAACTACCCCAGCTCCCCCAACAAAATCAACCTGTTGATCGTGCCGAAGGCTGAAGGTAGGGGTTTTTGTGTTCCCACCAATCAAAGTGCAGTAGGTATACGAGTCCACAATCATATCTCCAACGATGTGAACTCGAACTCCTCGGAAAGATTCCAAGGTTTTTAGAAGGTCGGAAAAATCGATTCCCTCCGCTTCCAATAGGGCATGTAGCTTGTCAGCCCCAAGGTCTGGTGGTCCTGTTTCGATGATATGGGAAGAGGAGTAAACGATATCTCCAGGAGTAAAAAGGATTTCTCCCCCATAACTTTCGAGTGCCTCTGCCTCCTCTTGTGTCTTGGGGTTGACGCTTCCTTTTTGGTATTCATAGCCCTTTGCAAAATAATCTGGCTGTAGATACCGAATATTTTCAATCGGGGTGGCATTGTTATCCACGATGACATAATCCACAATTTCCAGAGCGGCCAGATTCATCGCCCGGAGTGCTTGAGGAACGAATGGCCGATAGTTAGCTTTCGTGATGTGAGAGTCGCTCGTTAAACTTGCAACCAAAATGTCCCCTTTGCTTTTTGCATAGATGAGGTGCCGAATGTGGCCTGGGTGAACCAGGTCAAAAGTGCCATGGCACATGATGACCTTCTTTTTTCGGGGAAAAGGCCCGATCGCGTCACGCAATTCTTCTCGGGTTTTGATTTTGCGGTTATAGGTAGCCTTTTCTGCAGGCGTCAGCTGATGAATTTCCACTGTTTTTTACTCTTTCATGAAAGCGAACCAGGTTCGCGTGGCTTCCTGAATTGAAGCTGTGTCCCACACCGGAGCTTGCTTCCAATATTCTATATTCTTGATCATCCGGCCAACGCCTTCCGCAAAATCAATCTGGGGTTCCCAATTCAGTTCTTTTCGAATTTTAGTGATGTCTGCCCATGTGCAGTCAGGTTCTCCAGGTCTCTTTGGCACGTGAACGACCGGACCTCCAAGAAGCTCCACTAACCGATTCACCGTCTGGGGCTTCCCAGCGCCAAGATTATAAACTTGGCCCGCTTTTTCCGTGGTTCCTGCCAGCCAAAAAGCTCTAGCAATATCTGAAGCGTAAAGAAAGTCCCGGGTCTGAGTCCCATCCCCCACAACTGTAAAGGGTTTTCCGGCTAGTTTCTGGGCAAGAAAAACACCGAAGACAGCTCCGTAAGCTCCAGATGTCCTTGAGCGAATCCCATAGGCGTTAAAAATGCGAATCGAATTCACCGGAAGCCCATAAACACGATGCCAATGTAACACCACTTGCTCGCCTTGATATTTGCTCAACGCATACGGATATCGTGTGTCAATCGTGGCGTTCTCCGTTGTGGGTAATTCTTCTGCTAGGCCATAACAAGACGAGGAGGCGGCATAGACCAGTTTCCGAACTTTCGCATGCCGGCAAGCTTCGGCAACTCGCACCGACCCTTGGACATTCACTTCCATGTATTCCGAGGGTTTTTCTATGGACGGAACAATATCCCCAATGCCGGCAAAATGGAAAACGAATTGGGCGCCCTTAAAAAGCGTAGAGTCCGAAGGAATTTTCCGGATGTCGGCAACCTCTACATTTAATTGTGCGTTGCCTCGATGGTGGGCCAAATTATCGAGTCGCCCCCCGCTCAAATTGTCAATCACCCTGACTTCCAGCCCCTCCTCAAGAAGGAGATCCACCATGTGACTACCGATGAAGCCTGCTCCTCCAGTGACGACAGCAATCGATGGTGAACCTTGCGTCATCTGTCGTTATTTGAGCGCGAGTTTTTTTATGGTTTTTACATTGCTGTATGCGTCATTTTTCATCGCATCAAGAAATTCTCCTCGGCGAAATGCCTGACAAAGATCTCGGACGGCATCCTCAATCGTCCTCTTGGGCTTCCACCCGAAAAAACGGAAGATTTTGTCCGAATTTACGTGGTAAGAGCGGTTGTCGTTGGATTCTGTTGTTTCAATTTTTATTGGTTTTTTCTCAGGGAATTCCTCTTCGACAACTTTTTTAACAAATTCGGCAAGCTGACTAATTGTGTGGTTTTCATAACCCGCATTAAAGATTTGGCCTGCCAACTTTTCTGCTGGCCACTCCAAAGCCTCTACATAAACATCCGTAACGTCCTCGATATGGATATTTGGTCGCTTCTGTTTCCCGCCGAAAACCGTAATCACCCCGCGTTGGTAGGCATGATTTGTGAGAATGTTGATACTTAAATCGAAACGCATTCTTGGCGAATAGCCGCAAACCGTTGCAGGGCGGAACGTAACAGTAGTAAAATCCGGAGACTGGTACTTTCCTAGGATCGGTTCGCAGAGCCCTTTGTACTTGTTATAATCTGTCAACGGAACAAGGGGATGTTCTTCGGTGACATCTGGAGCATCGCTCACCCCATAAACCGAGCTACTCGAGACATAAATAAATCTTTTGACCCCTGCTTCCTTTGAGGCTTTGACCATCGGCTCAAAGCACTCGTAATTGATGGTTTTACTCAGTTCTGGATCGAGCTCGAAACTAGGATCATTGGATATGCAGGCCATGTGGATGACCGCATCACACCCATTCAGGGCTTGCCGGAATGACTTATTGTCACGGATATCCCCCTTGATGACCTTAAGCTTTGGATGCTCTGGAAGTCCTCGATCATACGTAATCATCAAGTCATAAACGACGACTTCATAACCTTTTTTTAGGAGCTTAGGAACAAGAATACATCCTTTGTATCCTGCGCCTCCCGTGACTAAGACCCGTTTAATCGATGCGGAGTTTTTCGCGCTGTTATTAGACATAAGCAATTCCTTTTGGTTAGATTTGAAACCCAGCTGTTACGGCATCTCTATGAAACATTTTGACTGTATCTAGGCTAAGATCTGAAAGATCTGTGCCCCACATCGATTTTGCTTTAGCGAGAATCTCGTGCGGAACAGTGACAATGTGACACCCGCTTTCTGCTGCCTGCCGCAAATTAAAAACCTCCCGGACGCTGGCCCAAAGCAGCTCGGTCTTCGGAAGTTTGTCGAGCATCAGCCGGCACTCTCTCATAATCGGCATCGGGTCCACTCCTGTGTCCGCAATTCTCCCAGCAAAAACAGAGACAATGGCCGTTGCCCCCCTAGGCAGCACTTCCATTAAGGAGCGAACCTGCTCAAGCGGAAGAATTGCGGTAATATTTAGCGAGACGCCCTCATGAGCTAATTCCTTAATCAACGCCAGGCTAGCCTCTCCTTTGGTATTCGTAATAGGAATTTTGACGTAAACATTTTTCCCCCAAGAGCGAATTTGCAACGCTTGTTTCTTCATTGTGGGAAAATCGTCGGCAAAAACCTCGAAGGAAATAGGCTTGTCTTCAATCACTGCAAGGACTTCGTGCGCAAATTTTTCGTAAGATGCAACCCCAGCTTTTTTCATAAGAGTAGGGTTCGTTGTTAATCCTGAGATGATTGGGTCAGCTGCTAAATTCTTCATTCCGTTCAGGTCGGCTCCGTCAGCGTAAATTTTTATTCCAAGCCTATTAAGAGAGGGTATGTTTTTTGTATTCATTGACTTATAAAAGAATTTTGCAAAATCCAGCGAGCTCCATCAAGCACATTCTTCACTGTTGCTGCAGGTGCCCGGGGTTTTTCTTCCCGATATTCATAGTCGATAAAGACTCCTCGACAGCCTGCGGCGTCACCAGCATCGATATCCCCTTTACGATCCCCAATAATGTAAGAATTCAGCAGATCGATTCCCCATATTTCAGCGGCCTCAAAGAGCATTCCCGGGGCCGGCTTTCGTCGTGGCCCAGGTGATTCAGAAGGGTCTGTACAGACTAAGATGTCATCTATGGGCAGGTGCTTTTTTAATTTATTGTGCATTTTCTGAAGCGTCTCCTCAGAGAGGATTCTCCTGCCCACATCGGGTTGATTTGTTACAACCACGAGAACAAACCCCTTTTCTTTAAGCAATCGACAGGCTTCAGCTGCTTCAGGCAGGATTTCGAATTGCTCAATTGTCGTTGGCGCATATCCCTTCCCATCACGAACCAACGACCGAGTGAGTACCCCATCCCGATCTAAAAAAACTGCCCGCTTTATTTTTTTACCGATGATTCCCATTTGTTGGGAGCTTGCTTCAGATCAGGATCGCTCACCAAAGCATGCCACACCACAGCATGAAATGCTTCGGTATGAGGGGTGACTAAATCCGCATCTACCGTAGGCACAACAACGACGGCGTGCCCCCTTCTGGCTGTTTCTCCTCCATCTCGTCCAACGATTCCCATAATTCGCATTCCGTTAGTTATGGCATACTCAATGGCCTCAACCAAATTTGGGCTTATGTTCCGGGCCTTGTCTCCCCCGCCCACTGACATGATAAAAATTGCATCCTTAGCTCCCGCCCGACTGACTTTGAGCCATGCTGAAAAGGTCGTTGCCCATCCCTCATCATTAGTACGTGCTGTCAATTCGCTCACGTTATCAGTCGGCGCATAAGCCTCGATCCCAGCGATTTTCCGGAAATCATTGACTGCGTGGGAACAATTCGCGGCGCTCCCCCCTACCCCAAGAAAAAACAGCCTGCCACCTCGTTCTCTCAAGCTCTTCAACTCTCGTACCATTAGGTCCAAACGTGAAGAGTCTATACCCTGTGCAGTTTCGGCTACTTGCTTAAGATATTTTATTGAATGAGACATGCGGACTTGCCTTTCTAAAACTATTCGAGGTATTCCATTTAGTCCAGTTTAGTTCCTGGGCTGAAATCCGCGCTCGTAGGGTGGTTTCGGGCAACTCCATCTGCTAAGGTGGTGAGGTGCGCGAACTTAAAAAGATATGGGCCTTTGGAATCCCTTACCTTAAGCCTTATCGCTTCCGTTTCGTCTTAGGAATCATCTTGAGCATCTTTTTTGGGCTTTCGAACGGTCTTTTTGTGGTCTCGATCAACGCACTTTTCAATCGGTTGACTCCGATGACTGCCTCCACTTTACAAGCCAGTGCCACCCCCTCAATCCAAGCAGAATCCTTGGACAAAAGACTAAAAACTCTTTGGAAAAATAAGACCTCTGAAATAGGAAAAGATTTTGAAGCGGTCTGCGACGAATGGCTACCCCGAATGGGACAAAATATAACTTGGCGGCAGATGCTGGGAGGCTTTTCGCTTCTACCCCTCGTCATGGGCCTCCGAGCCATGGCAAGCTACTTCAGCACATACTGCCTGACTTGGGTCAGCGCCCGCGTGATCCGAGACATGCAAGTGGCCGCCCTTAGAAAAGCCCAAGATCTTTCCCTGGCTTTTTTTCAAAAAATGCCGGTGGCTGACATCTACAGCCGCATCACCACGGATACTCGGGTTATCTACGATTCGATGACCAATGGTTTCATCGATACCATCCGGGAGCCCTTCGCCGTATTCAGCATTCTGCTCAGCATGCTGATCATCGACTGGAAGCTCACGCTGATTTCTGTCTGCATGCTGCCTCTCGTTCTGGTTCCGGTCATCTCCAGCGGAAAACGCCTCAAAATGTTGACCCAAAGGTTCACTGGCCTTTCCGTGACCCAGACCGCCGGCTTACTGGAAGCACTCTCCGCCGTGCGCATCGTCAAGGCATATGGCATGGAATCCTTCCAGCTGAGCTCCTTCCGCGAGCAGGCTAATGTCGGAGTGGAGATGAGCGTGAAGACGGCCCAAACCCGCAATCTACTCAATCCTCTGATCGAGATTCTTGCTATGCTCGGCGTCGGATTTTTGCTGGTCTTTGTTTTCTCGACTAACGCCAAGCCGGGAAATCTGGTTGCCTTTCTCAGCGCCCTGCTTCTCGCCCCCCTGTCCATTAAGCGCATCGCCAATCTTCATTTGACCCTTCAGGCCAGCAGCGTCAGCGTGCAACGGCTCGGGGATTTGTTTGCTGAAAAGCCGACGGTCTTGGAGCCCTCTACTCCATGCCCCTTGCCAGGATTTCAGAATTCAATCCAGCTGAACAATGTCACCTTTTCCTATGGTCATACGAATGTTCTGCATGACATCACCCTGGAAATTCCCAAGGGCAAAAAGATCGGCCTCGCTGGAGAAAGCGGTTCGGGCAAAAGCACCCTTATCAATTTGCTCATGCGCTTCTACGATCCGACCAAAGGAAAGATCCTGTTAGACGGTCACGACCTCAAGGAGTACGCTACGAAGGATCTGCTCGCCCAGATGGCCTTGGTGAGCCAAGACGTAGTTCTCTTTAACCTCCCGGTAGCCACTAACATTGGCTTTGGTCACGAAGGAGCGAGTCAGGCAGAGATCGAACAAGCCGCGAAACGCGCCTATGCCCACGACTTCATCATGAAGATGCCCGAAAGCTACGATTCCCCATGCGGGGAGCGCGGACAGCTTTTGTCCGGCGGCCAAAAAGCACGCGTCGCCATTGCGAGGGCGTTCGTTCGCAACGCTCCGATCCTAGTGCTCGACGAACCAACCGCGGCTTTGGATTCCCGGGCTGAAAAGGAGATTCAAACCGCCATCGATTCTCTCGAAGAGGGTCGCACCGTGATCTGTATCGCTCACCGCCTTTCAACCCTTGCCAACATGGATGAAATCATTGTTCTGGATCACGGGCGGATTGTGGAGCGGGGGACATTTGAGGAACTTCTCAAGGCCAAGGGTCATTTTGCCAAGATGGCGGAGCAGCAAAGGCTGACAGCGTCGAGCTAACAGGAACCTATTCTCATCTGGCCTTCGGAAATCGGATGACGGACGGCGGTGGTGGGACCCTTCTCTTTTTTCTATAAAGAGGCCATGGAATTGACTGATGGCATGCATACAGTATAATGCCAACATGATACGAACTCAGATTCAGTTCCAAAAAAAGACCTATGAAAGTCTAAAAACAAAATCCAGGGAGACGGGAAAGAGCATATCGGAAATTGTCCGCAGATCCCTCGATCAGACAATCGAATCGCAAGGGTGCGATCAAAAATGGGCTCGTGCCTTGAGCTCGTTGGGTAAATTTGCAAGCGGTCTCGACAATCTGGCTGAAAAACACGATGAGCACCTGGGCGATCGTTGGTGAAGGCTGTCTTTATCGACACCTCGGCTTTTCTGGCGGCGCTAGACAAGGGGGACAAATTTCACCCTGCGGCGGCCAACAAATGGTCCGCTCTGGCTCGAGGCAAATCTGAGTTGTGGACGACAGATTATGTCCGCCTGGAAAGCTGGTCTCTTATTCAGCGACGGTTGGGTGCAGAGGCGGTGATGGCCTTTCAGGATGACTGGTTGCCCTTATGCAAAATTCATGAGGTTGGTCCTGATGGATTTGAGCGTGCTGCCGCGCAGTGGCGCATTGCCCACCGTCGCAACCTCAGCTTGGTTGATTTGACCAGCTTTGATGCCATGCGACAGCTGGCCATCCGAACGGCTTTGGCTTTTGACCAGCATTTTCAGGAGATGGGGTATTTGGAGGTTGAGGCATGAACCCTGGTAGGGACGATGGTCCCCATCGCCCAATAGAAATTTTACTCCTCCGAACCGGAAACGAATCCATCGGATGTGCCTGAGGCTCATCCCTACCACGATTTAAATTTCCCAAGCTTTTTCTTCTTGGTGGCAGCTCTTTGTTTGAGATTGGCGACCCGCTATGGCTTGGGCGGGAGGGGCTTTTTGGAAAGCTTATGCTCCAAAAGCCGGGTGTGGCGGACAAGGGTCGAGTAAAAGGTCGAGGCGGCGATATAAAAGCCGGGATACCCATCGAGAAATCCAAGCCGGAAGACATAGGCCCTGAAAAATCTCCAGAACGCGCGGAACGTAGCTTCTGCCGGCAGCCAACGGGATCTTTTCTTTAAACGCGATTCCAAATAGAGATCAGAGAAGTAGTTGATCTTCGACACATAGCGGGAAGTGGAAGGATTCGAGTAGTGGAGCATATCCCCGGACAACGTTCCAACTCTGCCTTCCACTATCAGTCGGTCGTGCGGATCCGTCCCTCCCCACTTCGCCTTCCCAGCACGCCAAAGCCGTGTCTGCCAATCCGGATACCAGTCCCCATGCCGAACCCAGTGGCCGAGAAAGAGTGAACAGCGAGCCATCCTCATGGCCACGGGACCCTCCGCTTTCGGCGAAAGAAAGAATCGATGAATCGAGTTCTTGAGCTTTGAGGAAATCTCCTCGTCGGAATCGAGACCGAGAATCCAGGGCTGGAGGGCTTTTTCTGCCGCCGAATTTTTTTGGGCGATATGCTCCTTCCAAGGTTCACGGAAAACACGGGCACCGTGCTGCTCGGCAATCTTATCCGTCCCGTCGGCAACATCATCATTCACCACGACCACAATATCGGAGACCCACCCCCGAATACTCTCGAGAGCCCGACCGATCCGGTCGGCATCAGGCCCGGAGATCATGCAGACCGATATTGGAAGAGGAGCTGGCATGGTTCTAGTTTATCGCAACAAAGCCGGAGGACAACCTTGGGCGAATCGACTCGCAGAAGGGGCCATTTTGGTTTATGTTTTGTAATTGCGGGACAGGTGCCGGAGCGGTCTATCGGGCTCGCCTGGAAAGCGTGTGTTGGGTAAAACCAACCG
>JGI12547J11936_1000023_pt1 | contig 28660 bp, 26 predicted proteins | sample LakEriepJuly2011_2_FD_11936 | JGI IMG/M metagenome (IMG submission 11936)
CTCTTTCTGCGTCAGTGCTTCCATGATATTCATAAAGTTTGTAATATCTGCCTGTGCGTTCTCCAAATTTGTCCATAATTTTTTGGACAATATCAGCACAAACATTGTAATAAGGATTTGCACCTTCACGCGATTGGAAATAAACATCAGGATTTTGTGCCGTTCCTCGTAATACTGGATTATCTGGAGTTAAGCAGCGTTGACGATGTGCAGATATTGATTCTACAGAAATAAGTTCCTGTAAATCTTCATCAGATAATAATTCAACTTTCTGCACTTCATGGGAAGTTCTAAACCCATCAAAAAAGTGCATAAATGGTATTCTTGCTTCTAATGTTGCTGCATGAGAAATCAGTGCAAAATCATGACTCTCCTGTACAGAAGCGGAACATAAAAAAGCGAAACCAGTCGCTCTTGCAGCCATGACATCACTATGATCACCGAAAATAGATAACGCATGGGTAGCTAAAGAACGAGCAGAAACATGAAGTACGAAACTGGTTAATTCTCCGGCAATTTTGTACAAGTTAGGAATCATTAATAATAATCCCTGAGAAGCGGTGAAAGTTGTACTTAATGCCCCCGTTTGTAATGCCCCATGGACAGCAGCAGCAGCCCCTCCTTCGCTTTGCATTTGGGTGACACTGGGAACTGTTCCCCATAAATTGGGTTTATTTTCAGACATCCAAGCATCAGCCCATTCACCCATATTTGAAGATGGGGTGATAGGATAAATGGCAATGACTTCATTTAGTTTGTAAGCTACACGGGCAACGGCTTCGTTACCATCAATTGTGGCATAAGATTTGGTCATGATTTTCCTTTTTGTGTCTTTTCTGGTTGTTTAAACTGTATGCAGAGAAACCAAAAAGATAAGCATTAGAAATAGCTAAAGTCAGGAAGTTAATTTGTGATCTTTTTTACAGTTTTATGAATTAAAAATTATTACTCATGAATTATTCTGACTTTTAGCCAATATTCTAATTATAGCAGACGATAAATATCCGATCTACTCTTGAGATGTACGGAATTTGTTCAAAACTCAAATAGGAGTCCTATATGAAGGTTTGATGGTTTGATGATTGTCATGGGGTGGAGGTACGGGAAGTTGTCGGGTAGCAATTCTCATGTTGAAACTAAGTACAGGGTTAGGCGATTTTATTTTTATTTAACAAATAGTCTCTCAAACTGGGGTTAAAATCAAAACGCTTATCCAATTGAGAATACGAAACTTTACTTATGCTCAATCCAGTACCAGTCCAAGATAATAATGTCAATATTTTAGTAATTGGCGCAGGAGTAAGCGGTCTAACAACCGCTATTTGTCTGAGAGAAGCTGGTTTTAATGTGATTATTGTTGCAGACCGTTTCACCCCCGATTTAACCTCTGTTGTCGCAGGTGCGTTGTGGGAATGGCCACCAGCAGTTTGTGGTCGTCATGGAACTCCCAGATCACTAGAACGCTCTAAAGAGTGGTGTATGACTGCCTATTATAAATTCAAAGAAATACACGCAGAGTTTGGTTCACAAGAAACAGGCGTTTATTTAAGGGATTCCTATTTTTATTTCCGAGATATTTTGGAAAATAGACCTGCTGATTTTCGCAAGATGAATGAACTCAAGGATAAGGTTGATGGATTTGAAAGAGGATTACACATCGTTAAAGAAACCATTGATTTAACTTTCCAAGGAGGCATAAAAGATGCTTTTAAGCATATGGCTCCAATGGCAAATACTGATGTCTACATGAAGTGGTTACTGCAATACGTCAAGGATATTGGATGTGAAATCATCCAGGAAAAAATTACTGTCAATGTAGTTCAAAATGAGGAGGAACTTCTCCGTCGCTTCAATGCAAAAGCAATTGTTAATTGTGCGGGACTAGGTTCTATCGCAACTACAGGAGATACTTCCATGTATCCCTTGAGAGGCGCACTTGTCAGAGTTAAAAATTTAGGTGGCGTTGTCACAGACGCTCATTGCATTNCCCACGATGAAACCTCATCCTCTGAACAAGACATTATTTTCATTGTTCCTAGAGGGGATGATTTAGTAGTTTTAGGAGGATTAGCACAGCAAGANCANTGGGATACAAACTTATCTTTGGAAGTGCCAATTATTCGACAGATGTATGATGGTTGTTTGCAATTTCTCCAGGAATTAAGACCACTCCCACTCGATGAACAAGAGCCTGTTAGAACTGGTTTACGACCATTTACAGAAGAAAATGTTTGTGTAGAAAGAGTGCCAAATACTCGGGTATTTTATAATTATGGACATGGAGGAGCAGGTGTAACTNTATCATGGGGATGTTCACAAGAAATTGTGGAGTTGGTACGAGAAATGTTCCGCGAAGAGGCCAATCCAGTTGCCTTTTTGAGTAATAAAATAGATACCAATAAGCAGACTATTTTCGTGCTGCATGATATGCTCCCCAGCAAAACTGATTTTAGAGAGATTCAATCAAGCAGTAGAAATCTAGTTTTACTCTGTAGTAGGAGAGGAATAAGTAAGGTTATACCCTCCCAGTATCAACACTTGAACCTTGTGCAGATTGTAGAACCATATAATTTGCAAAATCTCCTGCAAACCTATCAACAAATTAAGACAGCTTATGGACTATTGGATGATAATTGTCGGATTGTCACCAATGATGAGTATTCTGTACTATTAGCCGCACAGTTACGTGAAGCTCTAAATTTAGCCGGCGATCGCCCAACAATGATCCGCCAATTTACTGACAAGAGTTACCTCAAATCTGCCCTCAAAAATTCATCCATTCGTGTACCAAAGCATCTAATTTTTAATCAGAGCCAATACCGCCAAGAGGGAATTTCCTACTTACAGTTTGTTATCAAAGAACTGGGTAATGACGTTTTTGTCAAGCCTGTTATTGGTGCAGGAAGTGAAAAAACGAGAAGAATCCACACTATTGATGAATTACAAGCTTGGTGTGACAGCAATATAGATTCTGATGATGAATTTGAATTCAATGAATTTATCAGAGGCGAACTATACAATACAAGTATTGTCATGAAAAATGGTCAACCTTGTTATTTTGCTGCTTGCAAACACTACCGACCTAATGATGATTTTATTTACGGTCATGCAATCGGGAATATTGTTGTTAGAGAGGAAGATCCAAAATTTGAGAAACTGCGACAATTCTCCAATGATACGTTGCAAAGTTTAGAACACGGTTATCCCAAAAATGGTGTACTCAACATTGATTTCTTCCTGCAAGAAGGCAGCGAAGAACCAATTTTAATGGAAGTAGCTGCACGCACCCCAGGTGGACTTGTATCCAAAATGTTTTACACATATCAAGGAGTCCGTCTAAACGAATTACATCTCCAATTACAGATGGGAGATGATCCTGAAATCATCCTCAAAAACAGAAATGAGTGGAAGTACAGCGCTTACTCAATTCATCCCAAGCAGGAGGGTGTGGTGACAGAAATTGAGAAGCCAATTCTCGACAGTGACGTGGAAGTTTATTGGCAGATTTATCTGGGAGAGACACTCAAAGCATCAGAAAGTATGAGAGATGTTGCCATTGCCATGCTTTTGAGCAATCATGACTTTTCAACACTCGAACAGGATTATAAACTAGCTAATTCTCTCAGTTTATATAAGACTAAAAAAGATTCTTTCCAGGAATTAAAAGCTGTTTTTGTAGCCGTGACAGCATAAGCAAATATAGCGGTATGCACCTGATTAAGATCCAGTTACTAAATTGTTAAGTCTGTAGGGGCGCAGACTCTGCGTCCCTGACTCTACAGCATTCTAGCGATAACCGCTATATATCCAGTTCAGGTTTAACTGTTATGGTTCAGTAAGCTATAATCATCTTCGTGTAGCAAGTATAATGTCTTATAAAATACAAACATCAAATATCTTTCAAAACTTATGCTTGAGCAACCAAGTTTATCACTAAATAGTACCAAAAACTATTCATTTTCATGGGCTTTTGTTTGGTTATTATTAGGAGTTTTTATTTTATCCTTTGCGGCAATTTTTACTCGACTGAGCGAAAACGAACTTGGACCAGCAGCAACTAGTTTTAATCGTTATTACATAGCTACAATTGTTTTGGCTCTGTGGGAAGGAATTCAACATAGGACGAGTAATTCATCTAATCCGAATGAATCCTTTCAGTTAAAAGATTGGGGAATTTTTCTTTTATCATCAATCTTAGGAACGGCTGCTATTTTTCTTTGGGCTGTGTCATTAACTCAAACCAGTGTTGCCAATTCTAATTTACTCCATAATTTCACCCCCCTTTTTGCAGTGTTAGGTGGATGGCTGTTCTTTGGTCAACGTTTTGATTATAAGTTTTTATTGGGAATGACGTTAGCAATCATTGGGGTGGCTATCATCAGTTTTGGAGATTTTCAAGAAGCAGCTAACTCCCTTTATGGTGATTTTTTAGCTCTCCTATCTGCTGTTTTTTATGCTCTCAACTATCTGGTTCGAGAAAATCTTCGCTCCAAATTTTCAGCAACCACTATACTACTGTGGACTTGCTTATTGGGTGGATGCTTTACTTTCTTAATTACATTAACTACTGAAACGCAATTTTTTCCAACCTCTTGGCAAACTTGGCTCGCAGTTATTTCTCTAGGCGTTCTATGTCAAATTATAGGACAGGGATTACTAATTCATAATCTTAAGCAATTTTCTTCAGGTTTTGTGACGCTTTTAATGCTCATTGAACCTTTGCTAACAGCTTTATTTGCTTGGGTAATTTTTGCAGAAAAATTGAGTCCTCTTAATTGGATAGCATTTTTTCTGATTTTAATAGGTATATATCTAGCAAAATTAAGCATTGGTTCAGTAAAGCTCACAGAGGAAACCCCTCTGACTATTCAGGAGACTGAATAAAAGCGCGATCGCCATTTTGTAGGTTGCGTTAATGAAATGTAACGCACCTTATCTGTGTGAATAAACAACAATACCCGTATTTCAACATAGTAACTCTATGCTACAATGGTATCTATCTTAGAAAAATATCTGAGGAAAATATGAACAACATCTCTTTAAAAGAAGCAACAAACTTTAAACGCATCTCAGCAATCATAAAATATTTGATTGCTAATAATAGTGTGTATCAAGAAAGATTGGAACAAGATAAAATGATTCAGAAAATGTATGAACTTTTTACTAAACCAAATTCTGGTGATGATATAGATACAATTGCTGAAGATGACTTAACAGAAAGAATTAGTAAAATGTTAGCTGTAGAAGCAATCAGTGGTTTGTTAAATGATTTTACACCAGAAGAAATGGCAATATTTGATGAAGCAGTGAAACGGAAATAAGTCAATGGGATATCTACTAGATACTAATATGGTTACAGCAATTCTTAAAGAAAATTTAAAAGTAACCAATCAGCTAGAAAGTTTAAATCGTCAAAACGAGGAAGTTTTCATTAGTGGGATTACTTACTATGAAATTGAGCGAGGACTCTTAGCAGTTAAAGCGGTAAAGAAATTATCAGACTTTGAAAAATTTTTGAAGAAATACCAAGTTTTACTCTTGGACGATATGGCAATTTTTCAGAAAGCGTCAGAAATATATGCTGATTTAAAACAAAGAGGTTTACCAATTCAAGATGCAGATATATTTATAGCAGCTACGGCTATTATTCACAATTTAATTGTAGTTTCCCATGATTCTGATTTATTAAGAATTAAAGAATTGCAATTAGAAGATTGGTTGCAAGAGGAATAAAATTAAATTAAATCGTTTTTAATCAACCGTTTTTGTAAAGCCACAACAACAGCTTGAGAGCGATCGCTAACTTCTAGTTTTTGTAAGATAGTATGGACGTGAACCCGCACTGTTCCCGGTGTAATATAAAGTGCCAGAGCAATTTCTTGATTAGTTTTCCCCGCTGCCAATAGTAATAAAATTTCTTGTTCCCTTTGTGTTAGTTTATTAGCAGGTTTTGAGCTATTTTCTGCATCAACTTGGTGATTATTGGCTAACGCCACGCTATCGCTATCAGGTACAAATACTGAACGAATTTCCCTAGTTGCAGTTTCATCCCACCAAGATGCCCCAGATGCGACGGAATACAGAGCCAATACCAATTTTTCAGCCGCAACACCTTTAAGACAATAACCTTGAGCGCCCACTTCAATTAACCGCGTAATCAGAGATTTTTGGGAATGGGAAGTAAGAACTAAAACTGGCAAATTAGGATATTTTTGTTTAATTTGATAACAGGCTTCAATCCCGCCAATTCCTGGTAATCCTACATCTAAAATAACGACATCAAGAGGGTGCTGGTTGACTAACTCAATGGCTGTTTCACCATCTTCCGCTTCCGCGATAATCTCCAAACCAGTTTCTTGCTGCAATCGCACACGCAAGCCCAAACGGAAAAGTTCATCATCCTCAACTAGGAGGATTTTTATGGGGGTAGAAGACATCTGATGTTTTTAAGATTGAAATGGCAAAACAGGGAGCTTGAAGGCAAAAATAGCGCCATTGGGAACTCTGTTTTCTGCCCATATTATACCGTTATGAGCTTCAATAATTTGCCGAGATAAATAAAGTCCTAATCCCGAACCTTTAGCTTGGCGTTGGGAAAGCTCACCGCGATAGCGTTCACGGAGCGTCCCGGAGGGAACTAGCGCTCCGTAGGAATCGCTATTTCCTTGGTAAAATCGTTCAAATAAGTGGGAAAACTGTTCAGGTTGGATACCTGCACCTGTATCTAAAATTTTGACAACTTGATAGGAAGTTTGCGGTTCTAAGACAATTTCGACATGATCACCGCGTCGAGAATGGTTAATAGCATTAATCAGCAAATTGCTAAAAACTCGTTGCAGTTGCAAAGCATCACCGCGCACCCAAAGAGAGCGTTTCCAATCAGAATCACCATAGTTTAATGATAGATGAATGCGACGATTTGCTGCTAATTCAATTAAGGTAGCCGTTGCTGTTTCTGCTAAGATACTTAAATCCACAGGAGCTAAATCTAGTTTTAAGCCTTCTGTATCATTGCGATAAACATCTAACAAAGTTTCTAATAAATCAAGGGAAGTTTCATGGCTGCGTGCCATTGTTGCTAGAACTTTCTGTTGGGTTGGTAAAACTGCACCAAATTTTTCTTTTTGAAAGGCTTTAATAGTTTCAACTGCTCCTAAAAGTGGCGTTTTTAAATCGTGAGTAAGTGTGGAAGCAAAATCTTCTCTTAGTCTCACTAATTGGGCTTGGGATTCGAGTTTAGTTTGAGTGAGGGCAATGGCTTTTTGAGATTTTCGTAATCGCTGACTTAAAAATCCGGTGACTATCAAAGCTATTGCAGCAATTACTCGACTAGCAACAGTAGAAGCTCGAATTGATTCACCTCCAGGTATCCACGCATTTAACATAGTTAGAAAAACAGCAAGAAATGTTGCGCTTATTGTTGCCATTCCCCCCAACCAAGAATTTACTAATAAAATTGCTCCACTGTAGAGATATCCAAAAACATAATCATTGGGGGTAGAATATTCTAAAACTGCTAGAAAGATAAATATAGTGACAATTAGTAATATTTTACCAAGACGTAAGTTATTGTTTATTAATTTATTTTTTAAAGATGCCATTTACTAACTTACCTTTTCTCAACTTATACAACTATAACAATTATCAAGGCTCAGATCCCCGACTTCTTAAAGAAGTCAGGGATCTTTGTTTACTAGCGTTTAGATTTCTTCTAAACTTTACTAAACACTGATATATATCTTTGGGTAGACACATAAATAGAAAAATAAACGATTTTTATATCCTTGTACTCCTTGTTTTTATGGCCACAATAATTGATGATATAAATTAATCATCTCAAGATTACTATCTAAATCAGGATTTTTAGGATGAAATAATTAACAGAAATGATACTGAAAGTAAGCATTTAGCCGTCAGCTATTAGGAAGAATTGAATTGATAAGCATTCTGAATATTAATTACTGATGTCAGCCTCCCCCTACTTGAAAACCCGTAAAATCTGTTTTTAGCTGACTGCTTAATACTGAAAAGCCATAACAACTTTCTTTGAGGAGATTTTATAATTCATGTTACAAGGTTGGATACAAATTGCATTGACATTAATCATTGTCATTGCTACCACTCCTTTATTAGGGAGATATATCGCTTGCGTTTTTCTAGGAGAAAGCACACTGCTTGACTCTGTGTTAAATCCCATAGAAAGAATAATTTTTGTTTTAATTGGAGTTCGTCCTCAAGATGAAATGACAGGTTGGCAATATGCCAAAGCTGTACTTTACAGTAATATCGTTATGGGGATTTTGGTATTTACTATTTTGATGACTCAAGCATGGCTACCATTCAATCCGACAGGGTTAGGTACACCAACTTGGGATACAGCATTACACACGACTTTTTCTTTTCTGACTAATACAGATCAACAACATTATTCTGGAGAAACAACCTTCAGTTATGCCAGTCAAACATTCGCTTTGAGTTTTTTGATGTTCGTTTCATCAGCGACCGGTTTGTCGGTGGGAATTGCCTTTATTCGTGGCTTAACTGGCAGAACATTGGGTAACTTTTATATTGACATCACCAAGTCAATTACGCGGATTTTGTTGCCCATGTCAATCATTATGGGATTGTTATTGATCATGGCTGGTGTGCCTGAAACCCTTGCCGGAGTGGCAACAGCGACAACATTAGAAGGTGCTACTCAAGCGATCGCTCGCGGACCAGTTGCCCACATGGAAGCGATTAAACAAATTGGTGAGAACGGTGGTGGTTTTTTTGCTACTAACTCAGCACATCCCTTTGAAAATCCCAGTGGTTTTTCTAACTTATTGCAAACCTGGGGTATGATTTCTATCCCCACAGCACTAATTTACACCTATGGCATATTTGCTAACAATCTCAAACAGGCATGGTTAGCATTTTGGATGGTTTTGACTATCTTTACCATCTTGTTGATTGTAACTACAATTGGTGAGTATCAAGGAAATCCCTTAGTTAATTCTCTTTTAGGATCACAACAACCCAATTTAGAAGGAAAAGAAGTAAGATTTGGTTGGGCGCAAAGTTCATTATTTGCAACTATTACCACCGGGACAATGTGTGGTGCTGTTAACGCACTTCTCGACTCATTTATGCCCCCAGGTGGATTTGTATTTCTCTTTAATTTATTCTTGCAAATAGTTTGGGGAGGTCAAGGAACTGGGACAGCATATTTATTTATCTACTATATTTTGGCAGTGTTTTTAACTGGCTTAATGGTAGGACGGACTCCAGAATTTTTAGGTCGCAAAATCGAGAAAAAAGAAATCGTTCTGTCCAGCGTTGTTTTATTAGTTCACCCCTTCGCCATTCTCATCCCTTGGGCAATAGTTTTTGCTTTTCCCGATGCGCTTTCAGGTATTAGTAACCCAGGTTTTCATGGCGTTTCTCAAGTAGTTTATGAATATGCTTCCGCAGCCGCAAATAACGGTTCTGGCTTTGAAGGACTAGCTGATAGTCAACCAGCAGCAACAGGACTTTGGTGGAATCTCAGCGCTAGTTTCAGTATTCTCGCAGGACGTTATATTCCCATGATTGCCTTGTTGCTATTAGCAGATAGTATGTCCAACAAACAACCAGTTCCTATGACTGCCGGTACTCTCAGAACCGACACTGGTTTATTCACTGGAGTTACAGGAGGAGTAATTTTAATTCTTGGGGCGCTGACTTTCTTTCCTGTATTAGTTTTAGGTCCAATTGCAGAATGGTTTTTAATTTCCAAATAAACTTATGACTTACACAAAATATGTTTCAATCTTTTATTCCTCTGCGTCCTCTGTGCCTCTGTGGTTCGTCCCTGACATTTTTGAATAACTAAACATCCATGAAAACTACAAAAACTCGACAAGAACGAAAACATACTCCCAAAGTTAAAAATACTGGAATTTATACTAGGGCATTGAAACAAGCGTTTGTCAAATTAGACCCACGCAATATGCTAAAAAATCCAGTTATGTTTTTGGTGTGGGTGGGGACAATTGTTACAGCTTTAGTAACTATTGAACCGAATCTTTTTGGGGTTACTCCTGATAATAATCCGCGACTTTTTAACGGTCTAATTACCATAATTCTGTTCTTGACTCTTATTTTTGCAAATTTCGCCGAAGCGGTAGCAGAAGGACGAGGAAAAGCGCAAGCTGACTCATTACGGGCGACAAAATCCGATGTTGTAGCCCGAAAACTTCTCCCTGACGGTTCTATTCAAGAAGTTAATTCTGCTACTTTGCGTCGTGGTGATCAAATTAAAGTTATCGCTGGTGATGTTATCCCCGCAGACGGAGAAGTAATTGCTGGTGTGGCTTCTGTAGATGAATCTGCTATTACTGGAGAATCTGCGCCAGTTTTAAAACAACCAGGAACTGATATTGCTAGTTCTGTAACGGGAGGAACGCGCATTAATTCTGATGAACTAACTATTAGGGTAACATCAGATCCAGGTCAAGGTTTTATTGATAGAATGATTGCTTTAGTAGAAGGGGCTTCTCGCACTAAAACCCCCAATGAAATTGCCTTAACTGTACTTTTGGCAGTGCTAACTCAAGTTTTTTTAGTAGTAATTGTCACGCTACCAACAGTGTCAGTTTATGTTAAATCACCTGTGAGTATTGCGGTATTAATTGCCTTATTAGTGGCGTTAATTCCTACTACAATTGGCGGATTATTGAGTGCAATTGGCATTGCCGGGATGGATAGAGTGGCTCAATTTAATGTCATAGCCACATCTGGAAGGGCTGTAGAAGCCTGTGGAGATATTAACACTTTGGTTTTAGACAAAACGGGAACAATTACATTAGGAAACCGCATGGCGGAAGAATTTATTCCTGTTAAAGGTCATTCTCTCAATGAAGTTGCCCAAATTTCCTTGGCATCCAGTATTTTTGATGAAACTCCCGAAGGAAAATCAATTGTTAAATTAGCCGAATCATTAGGAGCAAAATTGAGTTTTAATCCCAGAACGGCAGAAGGGATTGAATTTTCAGCAAAAACGCGCATGAGTGGAATTGATTTACCAAATGGGATCGAAATTCGTAAAGGTTCTGTAGACGCAATTAAAGGATTTGTGCGTTCTAGAAATGGACAATTAACCGCAGAACTTGATGCGGCTTATGAGCGAGTTTCTAAATTAGGGGGAACACCATTAGCAATTTGTCAAAATGATGATATTTACGGTGTAATTTATCTTAAAGATATTATTAAACCGGGGATTAAAGAACGTTTTGATCAAATGCGAAGAATGGGAATTAAAACTGTGATGCTGACAGGAGATAACCGTCTCACTGCTTCTGTAATTGCCGAAGAAGCTGGTGTAGATGACTTTATTGCTGAAGCAACTCCAGAGGACAAAATTGAAGTAATTCGCAGCGAACAAGCACAAGGAAAATTAGTCGCTATGACTGGAGATGGTACTAATGATGCCCCAGCTTTAGCACAAGCGAATGTTGGTGTAGCAATGAATTCTGGTACACAAGCTGCAAAGGAAGCTGCTAATATGGTAGACCTGGATTCTGACCCGACAAAATTAATTGATATTGTCACTATTGGTAAACAATTACTAATTACCCGTGGGGCTTTAACAACTTTTTCTCTGGCTAATGATGTCGCTAAATACTTCGCAATTATTCCAGCAATTTTCCCTGGGATTGGGGTAAATGGTTTAAATATTATGGGTTTGGCAAGTACCCAATCTGCGGTTTTATCAGCTTTGATTTACAATGCTTTGATTATTCCGGCTTTGATTCCTTTAGCATTAACTGGGGTGAAATTTCGTCCTCTGACTGCTGACCAACTTTTGCAACGGAACATCTTTATTTATGGATTAGGTGGTGTGGTTGCCCCTTTTGTTGCTATCAAAATTATTGACGTTTTCATTGTATCTATAGGATTAGCTTAATCAATGACAATTTCTAAAGGTCATCGTGTTCCTCTGGGTCTGTTTTTACTACTTTGCTTGAATTTATTATTAGCACCAGCAGTTCAAGCAGCGACTTCGGTAGCAGAATCGCGTTTTTCGGCTTATACAATTACTTTGTTGGGGCTTGTTACTCTATGTCTTTGTGTTTATTTGTTTGTGGTGATTTTTCAGCCTGAGAGGTTTTAATATGAACCATATTTTTTATTTCGCGCAAAGACGCTAAGGAGCAAAGGCGCAAAGGAAGAAATATATTTTGTTGTGGTTTTTTAAATTAGGGAGGTTTGAATATGAGTCAGAGACATCAAGTTAGTAAGGCGATTCGTTCGACTTTGGTTTTGTGGGTGATAACGGCTTTTATTTATCCGTTATTTATGTTGATTTCGGGACAAGTTGTTTTTTCTTATCAGGCTAATGGTAGTTTAATTAAAAATTCTCAAGGTGTGATTATTGGTTCAGCTTTAATCGGTCAACCTTTTACAAGTGAAAAGTATTTTTGGAGTCGTCCTAGCACTACTAATTACAGCACAGCAGACCCCAAAAAGGATGAAGCTGGTGTTTTGAAGACGGGGGTATCTGGTGCTAGTAATTTAGCTCCCAGTAATCCAATATTACTAGAACGTATTAATGGGAATGAAGGTGAAATTCAGCGACTTAAAAAAGCGGGTATTCAACCTACTGCGGATTTAGTTTATACTTCTGGTTCAAGTCTTGATCCTCACATTACTCCTGAAAGTGCTAAGGTACAAATTGCCAGAGTAGCAAAAGCGCGAGGAGTTGAACCAAAGCAGTTGGAAACTTTAATTTCTCAAAACACTGATGGTCGTTTCTTGGGTATTTTTGGTGAACCGGGAGTAAATGTTTTAAAACTAAATCTAGCAGTGGATAAAATTAGTAAATAAGTAGGAATTTGTTCATGTTTAATCCCTCTACTCCTTCTCCTGACAGTTCTTATATTCGTCCTGCTCGACGGGGAAAGCATAAAATTTTCATTGGTATGGCTCCCGGTGTGGGGAAAACTTATAGAATGCTAGAGGAAGCACATCAACTCAAACAAGATGGTATTGATGTTGTTATTGGCGTTTTAGAAACTCATGGACGCAAGGACACGGCTGCAAAAGCCATAGGATTGGAGATAATTCCTAAAAAAGCCAGTATTCACAAGAATATCAATCTTCAAGAAATGGACACGGAGACAATTTTAGAACGCTCTCCCCAACTGGTTTTAGTTGATGAATTAGCGCATACGAATATCCCCGGTTCAGCTAGAGAAAAACGCTATCAAGATGTAGAATTAATTTTAGCAGCCGGCATAGATGTTTACTCTACTGTTAATATTCAACATTTGGAAAGTTTGAATGATTTAGTAGTAAGAATTACGGGTGTTGTCGTCCGAGAACGTATTCCTGATCTTCTTTTAGATGAAGCTGCTGCTGTGGTTGTAATTGATGTGACTCCAGAAACTTTAGAAGAGCGTTTACGGGAAGGAAAAATTTATGCTCCTGATAAAATTGAGCAATCTTTAGAAAACTTTTTTCAGCGTCGTAACCTGATTGCTTTGCGAGAATTAGCATTGAGAGAAGTAGCGGATACGGTTGAAGAAGAAGCAAATACTTCTATTTCTGCTGGGCAAATTTGTAATGTCCATGAACGGGTTTTAGTATGTGTATCTACTTATCCCAATTCGATTCAATTATTACGGCGTGGGGCGCGACTTGCTAATTATATGAATGCCAAACTTTATACTCTATTTATTGCAGATCCTGAACGTTTCCTCAGTAAAGAAGAAAGTTTACACATTGATACTTGTGAAAAACTATGTCTTGAATTCGCTGGTGAATTTCTCCATATTAAAAATCACAATGTTTCTCAAACAATTGCCCAAATTGCCGCAACTTATCATATCACTCAGATAGTTATTGGTGAAAGTCAGCAACCTCGATGGAAAAGATTTTTTAAACGCTCTTTTACACAACGCTTGCTGGAGTTAATCAGAAATCAAAACATAGATTTACATATTATCGCTACAGAGAAATAAATTTTAATATTTTTTAATCTATCTTCGATGAGATGCAATTTTTTTCTTTTTCGTCTAGCATAAGTATCGAACATTAACTTAAATATCTATTCTCGCCAGTTACCCAAATTCTTTGTGTATAGATGCAAGATATTGTAGTTATATGAAGTGTAAAATTTAATTACAAAACTATGCCATAAAAGGCTTTGACTCTTGACCCCTGTTGTATGATTGTTAGTAAGTGTTAAGGATGCTTTTACCAAATATTAACCTAAAAAGCCGAATATACTCATTATCATTAGTTAGCAAGCTAACATCGAGGTATATATGTTTAACAGAATTTTAGTCGCAGTAGATCGCTCAGAAATGAGCATAAAAGTTTTTGAACAAGCTTTATCTTTAGCCAAGATCACATCTGCAAACTTAATGTTACTGCACGTTTTATCACAAGAAGAAGAAGGCAGTCCAGAGGCGCTGGTTTTCCCCAATATTGACTACTATCCCGGTTGGAATGAGCAAAGTTTTCAATTATACCAAGAGCATTGGGAAAAATTTAAAAATGAAGGCTTGCAAATGTTACAGTCATGGAGCGCCCAAGCTAATAAATCTGGTGTTAATACGGAATTTACGCAAAATACTGGTAATCCAGGACGAATGATTTGTGAATTAGCCATTGACTGGAATGCTGACTTAATTATGATGGGACGACGGGGACGTTCTGGAATAGCGGAATTTTTCCTTGGTAGTGTGAGTAATTATGTTTTACATCATGCACCCTGTTCAGTGCAAATTGTTCATCTTCCTCTTGCTTCTAAAGCGATAAATGTCAATTCAGCAGCTACTACATTTAGTAATTAATGCTAATTGAAGCTGCATAGGATCAGATTTAAAGAATTATTAACCGCATATAAACGCAGATAAACACAGATAAAGAGGGATGAATATTTGTAGGGTGCGTCAGATATCAACAATCTGTTTATTTGCAGGATTTATGCCTTCTGACGCACCCGACAACAGATTTTTAGTGTGACACTTGCGTGAAAAATATGAAAACATCAGTTCCACTTTCTTCAACTCATCCAAGTGGAGACAAGCGGTTAAAGATTTTAGACGCAACTATTAAGCGTCATCAATATCAACAAGATGCACTCATTGAAATTCTGCATCGGGCTTCTGAACTATTTGGTTATTTAGAACTGGATTTATTGCTTTACATTTCCCATAGTCTCAAGTTACCACCGAGTCGGGTTTATGGGGTAGCTACTTTCTATCATTTGTTTTCCTTAGCACCGAAAGGGGTTCATAATTGTGTGGTTTGTACGGGTACAGCTTGTTATGTTAAAGGCTCAACGGCGATCTTAACAAATGTGGAACAGTTTACGCAAATTCACGCAGGAGAAACTACTGCAAATGGTCAAATTTCTTTGATTACGGCTAGATGTTTGGGGGCTTGTGGAATTGCCCCTGCGGTAGTGTTTGATGGTGCTATTTTAGGTAATCAAACTCCAGAATCGGTTTGCGAAAAAGTGGGAGAATGGTGGCAAAATGGAACTAAATGAGTTATTAGAAATTGCCCAAACGGAACTTTCTCAACGGAAATCTGTGCAAGTTCGGTGTTGTACTGCTGCGGGTTGTCTCTCTTCTGATTCTCAAGCTGTGAAAGACAATCTCGAAGCATCTGTGAAAGCTGCGGGTTTACAAGATACTGTGCAAGTTTCTGGTGTGGGTTGTATGCGTCTGTGTTGTCAGGGACCATTGGTACAGGTAGAAAACCAGGAAAATTCACTCATATCGCAATTGTATCAAAAAGTTACCCCGGAAAATGCAGCAGAAATTATTGTGGGGGTAAATGGAGAAGTCACAAATTTACAACAGGGTGATTTAAATCAGCCATTTTTTAGCCGTCAATTGCCGATTGTTCTAGAAAACAGTGGTAAAATTGACCCGGAACGGATTCAAGCTTATATTGCGGCTGATGGTTATCANGCCCTTTACCAAGTGCTACGGGAAATGAAACCTAGTCAGGTGGTAGAAACTATTACTAAAAGTGGTTTAAGGGGACGCGGTGGTGCTGGTTATCCCACTGGTTTAAAATGGGGAACAGTAGCAAAATCCGCCGGTGAGAGGAAGTTTGTAATTTGCAATGCTGACGAAGGTGATCCTGGTGCATTCATGGATAGGAGTGTATTGGAAAGTGATCCCCATCGAGTTTTGGAAGGGATGGCGATCGCTGCCTACTCTATCGGGGCAAATCAAGGCTATATTTATGTTAGGGCAGAATATCCTATTGCTATTCAACGTCTAGAAATTGCTATTCGTCAAGCCCAACACTTAGGGCTTTTGGGTTCACAAATCTTTGACTCTCCCTTTGATTTTAAAGTAGAAATTCGCATTGGTGCGGGTGCTTATGTCTGCGGTGAAGAAACGGCTTTAATGGCTTCCATTGAAGGTAAACGTGGTGTCCCTCATCCCCGGCCACCATACCCGGCTGAGTCCGGTTTATGGGGCTATCCGACGTTAATTAACAATGTGGAAACCTTTGCCAATATTGCGCCGATTATTCGTAAAGGTGCAGATTGGTTTGCTAATATCGGCATTGGTAAAAGCAAAGGTACAAAGGTATTTGCGTTAGCGGGAAACATTCGCAACACGGGTTTAATAGAAGTCCCAATGGGAACATCTTTGCAGAAAATTGTCGAGGAAATGGGAGGAGGTGTTCCCGACAATGGTATTGCTAAAGCAGTACAAACCGGCGGTCCTTCAGGGGGATGTATTCCTGCGTCGGCTTTTGCTACACCTGTAGATTATGAATCCTTAACCGCCTTGGGTTCAATGATGGGTTCGGGGGGAATGATTGTCATGGATCAAACTACAAATATGGTAGATGTCGCTCGCTTTTTCATGGAATTCTGCATGGATGAATCTTGCGGTAAGTGCATTCCTTGTCGTGTAGGAACTGTACAATTACACGGTTTATTAACAAAGATTAGTCAAGGAAAAGGTTCACTAGCTGACTTGGATTTGTTGGAGGAACTTTGCGATATGGTAAAACACACAAGTTTATGTGGTTTAGGACAGTCTGCACCAAATCCAGTTTTTAGCACTTTGCAATATTTTCGAGATGAATATTTGGAATTAGTCAGTAGTTAGTTGTCAGTTGTCAGTGGTCAGTTGTCAGTTGTTACTGGTAAGAGTTATTTACCAATTACCAATTACCAAATTATTATGACTGTAAAAACTTTAACAATAAATGGGGAATTGATTAGCGCCAGTGAGAATGAAACCTTACTAGAAGCAGCGCAGGAAGCGAGTATTCATATTCCTACATTGTGCCATTTAGAAGGTGTAGATGATATTGGTGCTTGTCGTTTATGTTTGGTGGAAATTGCTGGTAGTAATAAATTACAACCTGCTTGCGTGACTAAAGTTACAGAAGGAATGGAGGTGAATACAAATAGCGATCGCTTACAAAAATATCGGCGGACAATTGTAGAAATGTTATTTGCCGAAGGTAATCATGTTTGTTCCGTTTGTGTTGCTAATGGTAACTGTGAATTACAAGATTTAGCCATAGAAATGGGCATGGATCATCTCCGCTTAGAATATCAAAATCCTCAGCGAACTGTTGATACTTCTCATCATCTTTTTGGCATAGATCATAATCGTTGTGTGCTTTGCACTCGCTGTATTCGGGTCTGTGATGAAATCGAAGGCGCACATACTTGGGATATGGCAGGAAGAGGATCAAAATCTCATGTGATTACTGATTTAAATCAACCTTGGGGAANTTCCCAAACTTGTACTTCCTGCGGTAAATGTGTGAATGCCTGTCCCACAGGAGCGCTATTTGATAAAGGTTCAAGTGTAGGCGAAATGAAACATGATCGGGGCAAAATTGAATTTTTAGTAACTGCNAGAAATAAAAANCAATGGAATTTTTAATATCTAGTATCTCACGCAGAGGCGCAGAGGGAGAAATACATGAATTTTAAATATCTAAAAATCTAAAAAAATGACTAAAATTAAATTAGCAACGGTGTGGTTAGGTGGTTGTTCTGGTTGTCATATGTCATTCCTTGATTTAGATGAATGGTTAATAGATTTAGCCGCACAAGTAGATATAGTTTATAGTCCCTTAGCTGATATTAAAGAATATCCCGAAGGTGTAGATGTAGTATTAGTTGAAGGTGCTATAGCTAATGAAGAACATCTAGAATTAATTCACAAAATTAGAACCCGAACTAAAACAATAATTTCCTTTGGTGATTGTGCTGTTACTGGTAATGTTACCGCTTTGCGTAATCTTTCCGGTGGTGCTGAACCAGCCCTACAATTAGCTTATATTCAAGAGGCTTGTATTAATCAACAAATTCCCAATTCACCAGGAATTGTTCCCCCTTTACTAGATACAGTTGTCCCTGTGCATAAGGTAGTATCAGTTGATATTTATTTACCCGGTTGTCCACCTTCTGCACCTCGCATTCGTGCCGCACTTGAACCACTATTAAAAGGAGAAAAGCCGGAAATTGTCGGCAGAGAAATGATTAAATTTGGTTAATTAGTGATCACGACCAAATAAATATCTTCTTTCTTCTTCTTTCTCCTGACTCCTATTTTTTCTGAGGTGACTTATGTTAACAGCAGCAGATGTAATGACTAAAGATGTGGCAATGATTCGCAGTTCAGCCACAGTCAAAGAAGCAGTTGATTTAATGAAAGCTAGAGATTGGAGAGCATTAATTGTAGATCGTCGTCATGAACAAGATGCTTATGGAATTATCACAGAAAGCGACATTGTTTATAAAGTCATTTCCTACAGCAAAGATCCAAATAAAATCCGTGTTTATGAAATTATGACTAAACCTTGTATTGTCGTCAATCCAGAATTAGGTTTAGAATATGTAGCCAGATTATTTGCTAACCACCATCTCCGCCGTGCGCCTGTAATTAGTGGTANATTATTAGGAATAATTTCACTTACTGANATCTTAGCCAGAAGTAGTTGTTTANAACAACCGCGCTCATTTTTGTTAGAACAAGAATTACAAGATGANATTAAAAAAGCTCGNATTGTTTGTGCNGAAAAAGGTATTAATTCCACAGAATGTGCAGCCGCTTGGGATGTGGTAGAAGAAATTCAAGCTGAAATTGCTCACCAACTCTCTGAAAAACCTCTCAAAACTGCCTTTGAAGATTACTGTGATGAATATCCAGAATTAGCAGAATCTAGAATTTATGATTTGTAATTAATATCCGTAGGTTGGGTAGAACAAAGTGAAACCCAACAAAATCTTTGATAATGTTGCGGAAATGTTGGGTTTCCTTCCGTCAACCCAACCTACAATTTTATATAATTACCAATCACCGATTATTTATGAAAACAATTGTTATTGACCCCGTTACTCGCATTGAAGGCCACGCGAAAATTAGCATTTATTTAGATGATGAAGGTCAAGTGAATGATGCTAGATTTCATGTCACTGAATTTCGCGGGTTTGAAAAATTTTGTGTCGGTCGTCCATTTCCAGAAATGCCAGGAATTACTGCGAGAATTTGCGGTATTTGTCCAGTCAGTCACTTATTAGCATCAGCCAAAACAGGCGATCGCATTTTAGCCGTCACAATCCCCAAAACAGCCACCCAATTACGCCGTTTGATGAATTTAGGGCAAATCATCCAATCCCATGCCCTCAGCTTCTTTCACCTCAGCGCACCAGACCTATTATTAGGTATGGATAGCGAACCAGAAAAACGCAATATTTTTGGTTTAATTGCCGCTGAACCGGAATTAGCCAGAGGTGGAATCCGTTTACGCCAATTTGGACAAGAAATCATTGAATTATTAGGAGGCAAAAAAATTCATCCTTCCTGGGCTGTTCCTGGTGGAGTTCGTGACCCTTTAACCACAGAAAATCGCACCCACATTCAGCAAAAAATTCCTGAAGCCAAAGCCACTGTAATTAGTGCCATAGCTTTATTTAAAACCCTATTAAAAACTTATGAGAAAGAAGCAAAAACCTTTGGTAATTTTCCGAGTTTATTCATGGGTTTAGTCAGTTCAGAAGGTTTATGGGAAACTTATGATGGACATATCCGATTTGTTGATAGTGGAGGGAATATTGTTGCTGATCAACTTGACCCCACTAACTATCATGAATTTATCGGTGAAGCGGTGCAAACAGACTCTTATTTAAAATCACCTTATTATCTTCCTTTAGGTTATCCTGATAGCAGTGATCATTGTCGTTTAGATAGTGGAATGTATCGCGTCGGACCATTAGCTAGATTAAATATTTGTAGTCAGATTGGCACACCTTTAGCAGACACAGAATTAAAAGAATTTCGTAGTTATGGAACCGGAACTGTTAAATCATCATTTTTCTATCATCATGCCCGGTTAATTGAAATTTTAGCAGCAATTGAACATATAGAGATTATCCTTGATGATCCAGATATTTTATCAAATCGTCTCTGTGCTGAAGCTGGTATTAATTGCCTAGAAGCTGTGGGTGTAAGTGAAGCCCCAAGGGGGACATTATTTCACCATTATCAAGTTGATGAAAATGGTTTAATGTTAAAGGTAAATTTGATTATTGCCACGGGTCAAAATAACTTAGCAATGAATCGTAGCGTTGCCCAAATTGCCCGCCATTTTATCCAAGGTGATAACATAAAAGAAGGAATGTTAAACCGTGTCGAAGCCGGAATTAGGGCTTTTGATCCTTGTTTGAGTTGTTCAACTCATGCAATGGGACAAATGCCTTTATTAGTAGAAGTAGTAAATAACAATGGTGCTGTAGTTAATCAAATTTGCCGTAATTAAGTATTTAGATCCCCGACTTCTTGAAGAAGTCGGGGATCTGGGGATCTGGTATTTTTATGATATAATTTAAGCTAAACTCATATTACCCAAATTTTATCTATTATTTAGAATGCTACAGTGACCCATATCAAGATTTACAAGGTAAATTTGGCTATCGTCACAAATCAATTATCCTCCCTAATGAGTCTGTCAAATTGCCATCTTTCCCGAAATTAATTTTAGATTTAACTAAAGTATTTCCAGGGAAAAATTAAGTTATAAAATTAAAATTTGCAAAAATTGATAAAATATGCTATTCTAATTGTCAAGTGATAAAATGGGTGTTTTATGACAATTTACAATATTGTCAGTATAAATAATAAGCGGCTATAGCAGCCGCACCAGTATCTATACAGATGGGTTACTCATGTTTACACCTGCTACAATAGGGTCAAAATTTGTGGGAAACCGGGTATTATGATCACAATCTGCTTTTTCTAAATGCGTCCCCTGTAAATTAGCTGTACGTAAATTTGCAGAAAATAACATTGCTCCGCGCAAATCTGCATTTTCTAAATTAGCTTCACTTAAATCAGCAAAACTCAAATCACATCCTCGCAGATTTGCACCACTGAGATTAGCTGTACTCAAATCAGCATAACTGAAATCAGAGCCTTTCAAGTCAAAATTTTGTAGATTGGCTTCTCCTAATTCTGCTTTTTCAAAGTCTCTTTTTCCGACTGCATATTCTTCTACAATCGTAGCAGCACTATTAATTGACTGTTGAAAATTAACTTCAGGCATAGAGCAGCCTCACAATTTATCTAAATTTTTTACGGAATTCCCAATGCTATCTACATTCATATTATAACGGATATGCAAAAAAATACAGGCTATGTTTACATAAGTTTGTTTTCAGTGTTTTTGTGTCTTATCAGAAATTTCTCAAATCTTTATGCTAGTTTTAAAGCAAAGGATAAATCGTAAGCATTCAGCTAATTCATATCACCTGCTAATATACAATTATGCCTTTTGGTGGAATTAGGGTCGTAAAAAACTTTTTATAATCTTATAATAAAGCAGATTTAAACTATGAAAAACTTTAAAAATAAAGTTGTTTTAGTCACAGGTGCTAGTTCTGGTATTGGTCGAGCAACAGCATTTGCCTTTGCTAAAGAAGGGGCAAAAGTTGTTGTTGCCGCCCGTAGGGTTAAGGAAGGAGAAGAAACTGTTGAATTAATCAAAAAAGCAGGTGGAGAAGGTCTTTTTATTCAAACTGATGTTACTCAAGAAAAACAGGTTAAAAATTTAATAGGAAAAATCGTTGAAATCTATAATCGTCTTGATTGTGCTTTTAATAATGCCGGTTGTTTGAGTGTCAATCCAATTACAGAGGAAACAGTTGAAAATTATGAACAAGTCTTTAATGTCAATGTTAAAGGTGTATTTCTTTGCCTGAAATCCGAAATATTTCAAATGTTAGCGCAGGGAGGGGGAACAATTGTTAATTGTGCGTCAACCGCAGGCTTAACTGGTTTATCTCCATTACATCTTTATACAGCTAGTAAACACGCAGTATTAGGCTTAACTAAAACAGTGGCTTTAGAAGTTGCCCAATCAAATATTCGTGTTAATGCGGTATGTCCGGGAGTGGTTGATACTGACATGGCTCGTCCTCTTATCCGTCTTCCTTTTAACAAATGTTTGCTTTCAAAAATACCTATGGGTCGAATCTGTCAAGCAGAAGAAGTTGCTAATGCAGTAGTTTTTCTTTGTTCAGATCAGGCTTCCTTTATTACGGGAGAGCATCTTGTCATAGACGGAGGTTTCATGGCTCAGTAAATGACTTCAAAAATAATGGTAACTGCAATGGTGATTGGTTATGGCAATGATTTACGTGGTGATGATGCTATTGGACAACAAGTGGCAAAAGCTATCAAAGATTGTTGTTTATCATCTGTGCAATCCATTGCAATTCATCAATTGACACCAGAATTAGCTGCACCTTTAGCAAATGTCAATTTAGCAATTTTTGTTGATGCTTGTATCAATTCCCAATCTGGTCAGGTGCAGGTGCAATCATTATTACCGTCTGAGTTGAATACTATTAATACCCATATTAGTAATCCGTCATCCCTACTTGCCCTTTCTCAAATCCTCTATGGTCATTGTCCCTCAGCGTGGTTAGTCTCAGTCCCAGGAGTGAATTTTGAACTGAGCGATCGCATTTCACCAACAGCAGAAAAAGGTATAGCGATCGCCATAGTTACAATTATGCAAATTCTCAATACAAGCAAATAAAAGGATAGTCATGGAAGCACCTATCAAACCAATCACCAACAAGCCTTACAATATCTTTTGTCCAGAGAAATTAAACCCATTAGATGCCATTTTTGCACCTAAAACTGTTGCTGTCATTGGTGCAAGTGAGAAACCCGGAAGTGTGGGACGGAATCTACTTTGGAACTTAATCACTAATCCCTTTGGAGGAACAGTTTTTCCCATTAATCCTCAGCATTCTAGTATATTAGGAATTAAAGCTTATTCTACTATATTTGATGTTCCTGAAAAAATAGATTTAGCTGTTATTGCCACTCCTGCATCTACAGTCCCAAAAATTATTGCTGATGGTGTTGATGCCGGAATTAAAGGAGCAATTATTATTTCCGCCGGATTTAAAGAAGTAGGTGAAAAAGGTCTAGCTTTAGAACAGGAAATCCTGCAACAAGCACACCGAGGAAAAATTAAAATTATTGGACCCAATTGTTTAGGAGTAATGAATCCAATTTCCGGTTTAAATGCCACATTTGCTAGTAAAATGGCACTACCAGGAACAGTTGGCTTTATTAGTCAAAGTGGAGCATTATGTACATCAGTTCTTGATTGGAGTTTACAGGAGAATGTTGGTTTTAGTGCCTTCATTTCCATTGGTTCAATGTTAGATATTGGTTGGGGAGATTTAATTTATTATCTCGGAGATGATCCCCATACTAAAAGTATTGTAATTTATATGGAATCCATTGGGGATGCGCGTTCTTTTCTGTCAGCAGCGCGAGAAGTGGCATTAACAAAACCGATCATTGTCATTAAAGCCGGTCGTACTACAGCCGCAGCTAAAGCCGCAGCTTCTCACACGGGTGCATTAACAGGAAATGATGCTGTATTAGATGCAGCTTTTCGCCGTTGTGGGGTATTACGAGTCAATAGTATTTCTGATTTATTTGATATGTCAGAAGTATTAGCAAAACAACCCCGTCCCCAAGGTTCACGATTGACGATTTTAACTAATGCTGGTGGTCCAGGAGTATTAGCAACAGATACATTAATTGAAAATGGAGGAGAATTAGCAGCAATTTCTCCAGAAATAATGAGTTCTTTAAATGAAATTTTACCCCCGCAATGGAGTCATAATAATCCTATTGATATTTTAGGAGATGCTGATCCCCAACGTTATAAAAAAGCCTTAGAAATTATCACAAAAGATCCCAATAGTGATGGGTTATTAGTAATTTTAACGCCTCAGGCAATGACAGATCCTACCCAAATAGCCGAACAATTAAAACCTTATGTACAAATGTCTGGTAAACCAATTTTAGCCAGTTGGATGGGTGGTGCTGATGTAGCTGCGGGACAACAAATTCTTAACCGTCAAGGTATTCCCACTTATGCTTATCCCGATACAGCAGCGCGGGTATTTAGTTATATGTGGAAGTCCAGTTATAACCTGCGCGGTATTTATGAAACTCCAGTTTTACCAACATTAACTTGTGATGTGAATACTCGTAATTGTGCTAAAGTGGAAAATATTATTCAAGCCGCAAAAACAGCAAAAAGAACAATTCTCACGGAATTTGAATCTAAAGACATTTTAGCCGCTTACGGCATTCCTGTAGTTGCAGGTTGCATTGCTGAAAGTGCAGATAAAGCAGTGGAATGTGCAGAAAATCTGGGTTATCCCGTTGTTTTAAAACTTTATTCTCAGACTATTACCCATAAAACTGATGTGGGTGGTGTGCAGTTAAATCTGCAAAATGCGGAATCGGTAAAACTTGCTTATCAAAATATTGAAACATCAGTAAAACAGAAAGCTAAAGCCGCAGATTTTCTCGGTGTAACTGTACAACCAATGATCAAAACTGATGGCTATGAATTAATTATTGGGAGTAGTTTAGATCCGCAATTTGGACCTGTATTATTATTTGGTGCTGGGGGACAATTGGTGGAAGTTTTTCAAGATAGTTCTATTGCCCTTCCTCCTCTCAATACTACCCTAGCACGACGGATGATGGAACAAACTAAAATTTACAAAGCCTTGCAAGGGGTCAGAGGACGGAAAAGTATTGATATTGCTGCTCTTGAACAATTAATGGTAGAATTTAGTCAATTAGTTGTGGAACAACCTGGGATTAAAGAAATTGATATTAATCCCTTGTTGGCTATTCCTCCCACTCCTATACATCCCGGAGGATTAATTGCCTTAGATGCGCGGATAGTTTTACATTCTGCTGATGTGGAAAAACATCAATTACCAAAATTAGCTATTCGTCCCTATCCTAGTCAATATATTAGTAATTGGAAATTGAACAATGGTACACCAATTACTATTCGTCCTATTCGTCCCGAAGACGAACCATTAATGGTAGAATTTCACAAAACCTTATCAGAAGAGAGTGTTTATTTCCGCTATTTCCACATGATTAAATTGAGTCAACGCATTACCCATGAACGACTCACCCGAATATGCTTTATTGACTATGATCGAGAAATGGCTTTAGTTGCAGAATACCAAAATCCCGAAACAGAAAAGCGGGAAATATTAGCAGTAGGAAGATTAAGTAAATTACATGGTAGTAATGCGGCAGAATTTGCTATGCTAGTTAGCGACAAATTTCAAGATCAAGGCTTAGGGACAGAATTACTCCGCAGATTGTTAGAAGTTGGTAAAAACGAGAGAAGTTGCTGTATCTATGCTGATATTTTAGCTGATAATTCAGGTATGCAGCGAGTATGTGAAAAACTTGGGTTCCAAATCACAAATACAAGTGATACAACAGTATTAAGGGCAGAAATTAAACTTTAAATGGGGTTGGCTGAAAAAATTTTTCAGCAAGTTATAATTAGGTGGACAGGAATCTGTTACAGTATTAGTCTGTAAATAAAAGCTACATAGCATAGATGTTTTTGAATTATGTAACCTATGCCGGCGAATTCCTGTCCTGAAAATGATGCTGATAACGGAAACTCTGATCCCCTTGACTCTATCTTTACTGACCTATCAGTAGATGAGGAATCAGAAGTAAGGATGGATTCCGCGTCTCTACCACCAAGCCGATTTAAAGGCCGTAGAGGCAAAGCTGCTCTAGTTTTAACTATAGTCTGGAGTGGTACTATTACCTTGCATTTAGTTTCCTGGGGTTCGATATTTGTCCTGGGACTAACAACAATGCTAGGTATTCATGCTTTGGGGATTATTTTCGCCAAACCCCGTCACCATTCCCAAGAAATAGAGGGAGATTTGCCTTTTGTTTCTGTGTTAGTGGCTGCTAAAAATGAGGAAGCGGTAATTGCCAGATTAGTCAAAAATTTGTGTAATTTGGAATACGGTAATGGTCAATATGAAGTCTGGATTATTGATGATAATAGTACGGACAATACACCCCAATTACTCGCCCAACTCAAGCAAGAATATCAACAACTTAATGTATTTAGGCGTGATCCTGACGCTAGTGGCGGCAAATCGGGGGCATTAAATCAAGTATTACCGCTGACAAAGGGAGACATTATTGCTGTATTTGATGCCGATGCCCAAGTTACACCGGATTTGCTATTACAAATAGTTCCGTTGTTTCAAAAAGAACGGGTAGGGGCGGTACAAATGCGTAAAGCGATCGCCAATGCTAAGGAAAATTTTTGGACTAAGGGACAAATGGCGGAAATGTTGTTGGATATTTGGTTTCAACAACAGCGTACCGCTATCGGTGGGATTGGTGAACTTCGAGGTAATGGTCAATTTGTCCGTCGTCAAGCCTTGGCTAGTTGCGGTGGTTGGAATGAGGAAACTATCACTGATGATCTGGATTTAACTATCCGGTTACATCTGGATAAATGGGATATTGAATGTGTTTTTTATCCTCCGGTGCAAGAAGAAGGTGTTACTAATGCTACAGCCCTTTGGCATCAACGTAACCGATGGGCAGAAGGTGGTTATCAACGTTATTTAGACTACTGGGATCTGATTCTCAAAAACCGCATGGGGACAAGGAAAACCTGGGATTTGTTGATCTTTATGGTGACAATGTATATCTTACCGACAGCAGCAATACCAGATATTTTCATGGCGATCGCTCGTCATCGTCCCCCCATATTAAGTCCTGTAACTGGCTTATCTTTGGGAATGTCAGTAGTAGGAATGTTTGCCGGTTTAAAGCACGTCCGTTCCGATCAACAATTTAAACCATCTACCTATTTAATGGTACTTTTACAAACCCTGCGCGGCAGTTTATATATGTTGCATTGGTTAGTAGTTATGAGTAGCACAACGGCGCGAATGTCTTTCCGACCAAAACGCCTTAAATGGGTAAAAACTGTCCATACAGGTGTTGAGAAATAAGGAAATAAAAACCATAAATTTTGCAGGGTGAAGGATGAATTTTTTATCCTTCATTTTTTTGTATTGGCAACCAATCATCTAAAATTTGTTCTAATGAACCAATGGGGATAATAGGAAATATGTCAAGGGGAAGTTGTGAGCGATCGCTTGCTTCTAATCTAGCATCTTGATAACATTCATTAAATATTTCTAAAATGTAAGGTTTTAAACTAGGACTATCTTTAAGAGAGTTCTTAATCTGTTTGCGAAATGTCCTAATTTCTCCTAGCCAATGTCCTTGATTACGTTCTCTTTCACTATCCCAACATTTGAGTTTTAGTAGATGTACAAGCAGCTTAGTTAATAAACTTTCAATTGCTCGTTTCTCACTTTTACCCATAGTTTCTAATTCTTCTAATAAATTCTCTAAATCAACAGCAGAAAACTGTCCTGTGCGAAGTTGGTTAATGGTTGTTCTTATCCACAGGTAATAATCTTGATCGTATAAGGTTTGAGTTGTGGGTTGTGTTGATGTAACCATATACTGGTGAGGATTTTACTATTTCTTTTATTTTAGGTTAATTTAGTGATAACTGTTATTAATTGAGTTGCAGGTTTTACAAACTTGATTTATGCTGGAAATAAGAGTTTATGAAATCAGCTTATATGTCAAATTTACTGGCAAGAATTACAATTAATCCTAAACAATGTGGAGGTCGTCCCTGTATTCGGGGGATGAGAATTAGGGTATCAGATGTATTAGATTTGTTTGCGTCTGGTTTAAGTGCTGAAGAAATTCTAGAAGAAATGCCGGATCTTGAAGCTGATGATCTCAAAGCAGCACTTTTATACGCTTCACGAAAACTCAATCATCCGGTGTTAGTTGCATGATAATCTGGATTGATGCACATTTATCACCATCTATTGCTACTTGGATTACTCAGACATTCAGTATAACTGCCTTAGCTTTGCGTGATGTGGGACTACGAGATGCTGAAGATGAGGAAATTTTTGCAGCAGCAAAAGCTCAAGGAGTTATTTTTATTACCAAGGATAGCGATTTTATTGATTTAGTTGATCGTCTGGGAACACCCCCGCAAATCATCTGGTTGACCTGTGGTAATACTTCAAATGCTAGACTGAGAGAGATCTTGAGTGCAAATTTGCTGGAAGCTTTGAAGATTTTATCTTCAGGTGAGGCATTAGTGGAAATTACTTGAGTTAACTGTCAAAGAATATCATAAAATTGAAATGTTACTTGCTGTTATGATGTTTATTCGTAATGTGTAAGTTAAGAAAAATTCTGTT
>JGI12547J11936_1000025_pt1 | contig 27918 bp, 26 predicted proteins | sample LakEriepJuly2011_2_FD_11936 | JGI IMG/M metagenome (IMG submission 11936)
AAGCGTCTCAAAAATGAACTGGATGGATTTTGGCGAGCGCGCTCGTTTGAGGAGGGTCTTGCTTCACTTAGCAACCATGCACTCAATCCTTTTTATAAAGTAGCCAAAACTGCTAGCGAGGCATCTGCCCATCATCTCAATCAACGCTCTAACCATCGCGAGCTCTTACAAACCCTGAACTATTCAGAATGGATGGCGCGTAGTCTCAAGAATGGAATTGATGGATCAGCAGGCCAACTCCAAAAGGGGCTCACCTTTTTGGCATCAACCGGTGCCACTGCTCCCTTCATTGGATTATTTGGTACGGTCTGGGGCATCTATCACGCTCTGATTGCCATTAGCAGTTCAGGTAGCGCGCAGATTGATCAAGTCGCTGGCCCCATTGGTGAGGCGCTCATCATGACCGCCTTTGGTCTTGCAGTTGCGATCCCTGCGGTCTTGGGCTACAACGCAATCAATCGCAGTAATAAATTAGTGATGGCTGATCTCAATCGCTTTGCCAACGATCTACTCGCCTACTTTGTCACGGGTGCACGCGTGCCCGATCAGGAGTAATCATGTCCTTTAGTAATCTTTCAAACGACCAAAACGAAGATGGCTTAATGGCCGAGATCAACATGACCCCCATGGTGGATGTCATGTTGGTGCTGCTGATTATTTTCATTATCACTCTACCGGTGATTCAGCAGGCGGTGAAGGTAGAACTTCCAAAAGCCAATAGTGTGCGTAATGAAGTCAAACCCGAGTCTGTGCAATTGAGCATTGATGCCAAAGGACAAATCTTTTGGAACAGCACCCCAATTGATATCGCTACATTTAGTGCCTATGCCGATAAGGCCGCCACGAAAGACCCACAACCTGAAATTAACCTACGCGCAGATAAATCCGTACGGTATGACTCAGTGGCTCAAGTCTTAGCAGCATCGCGCCGAGCGGGACTAACCAAGTTGGGCTTTGTGACCGAACCCGATTAATTTGGTTTGGCTGTTTTTCGTTCAGGTGCAGTTGTAATTGGGTAGCTTCGCTCCCAATGGGAGATAAAGTTTTTATAGTACTGCTGCGCCAAGGTAGCAGATCGCAACACGATCATATTCTCGGCATTACTTTTCTCGGCACTATTCGTAAAGTTATAGCTACCAGTCACCACAATCTCGCCATCAATAATCATCACCTTGTGATGAAAAATGCGGTGGGCTTTATTACCTCGCACGACAACCCCGCCTTTCAGTAAGACTGGAATGACATCAAAATTATTTGCCGCCGTTGGTCCATCCTGAATCACCTGCACCTCGACCCCACGTTTAGCAGCTCTAGCAAGTGCGTCTGCAATTTCTACATATGTAAAGCTGTAGGTCATTACCTGAATACTTTTCTTAGCCCCATCCAGATAACGAATTAATCCTTTGGCAGCTCCAGCCGGAGGGGTAAAAAAGACCGCGAGCACCTCTGCCTTGAGGGTGGCATCTGTCTTCGCTACCTCTTTAGCACCTTTTGTTGTATCAGGGTTTGCAGAAACAGTCTGAACCAGAAGGCAGCAACTAAGCAGAAAAAGAATAATTTTCTTCATGACGCTTGTTTTACTCTCGAGGCAAAAATGCAGGTTATGTTGAATTCGGTAAAAATACTTAGATTACTATTTTGTCAGGTTTTTACACCGCTATGAATATTCGCACAATTAATAAACTTTGCATATTTACTCTATCGTTATTGGCATTCCATGCATATGGGCAATCTGCCAAATCCAATATTCCCGCCGTAGAGATCAAAGGCATTCTTTGGGATCAACATGAAATGACCATTGGGGAGGTCAAACGATTTGCCAGTGCTACCGGTTTTCAAAGCGCTGCTGAGAAAGCGGGTGGTGGCACATCCTATGAGCTAGGTTTTGTCAAAAAATCGGGGTGGACTTGGCGCACCCCCTATGGTGTTCCTGCAAGTGATAATGAACCGGCAGTTCACCTCAACGCATTTGAAGCCCAATCCATTTGCCAGTATTTTGGCAAGCGCCTACCCAGTGATAAAGAATGGGTGGAGGCAGCCCACTTGGAGCAACGGCAATCGCCACCAACAGGCTTTCAGAAAGGGCAACGCTATCCCTACCCCAATGGCAGCAGCCCAAAGGGCTCGCATTGCCTCAGTAGCGCCTGTGGCAGTTACAAGGGCTTGGCTCCGGCTGGCAGCCTGACCCGCGGAGATGGCCATGTTACTGCTGGCACCACCCAGCCTGGGGTCAATGGCCTATTGGATATGGGGGGTAATGTTTGGGAATGGACATCCACCCGATCTGGCGGTCAACGCATCACGAGGGGTGCCTCCTGGTGGTATGGTCCCGACCAGCAACTTGAAAGTAATGTTGCGACCAAGCCCGAAGAGACCGTGGTTGTCTATATCGGTTTACGTTGCGTTCGCGATCAATAACTGGTGCCCGAGGCCGGAATCGAACCGGCACGCCCCTTGCGGAAAGCGACAGATTTTAAATCTGTTGTGTCTACCGATTTCACCACTCGGGCAAACGCAATCCATCATTGTAATAAAGAATATTGGGATGGTGATGCATTGCAACAAACTAGGATGTAATTAATCGTATCACGAGGATTTTGTCGATTGTCCTCAAGGGGTGGAATAAATAACCATACAGCCATAGAAACAAAGGGTTTACCCGATATCTCTATTGCAGTAAAAAACCTACAATTTCCCTCTGCTTTACTTGCAGCACTTATTCGTTATTAACCAGGAGATATGAATGTCCGAAACTAAAAAACAAGCACCACGTCGTAAATTTTTGAAAGGTGCAGCAGTTGGTAGCGCTGGAGCAGCCGCTCTTAGCTTCCCAATGATTTCCCAAGGTCAAGCAGCGCCACAAACATTGCGCTTCCAATCGACCTGGCCCGCAAAAGATATTTTCCATGAGTACGCACTCGATTTTGCTAAAAAAGTAAATGACATGACCGGTGGCGAACTCAGAATTGAAGTATTGCCAGCAGGCGCCGTAGTTCCAGCTTTCCAATTACTCGACGCAGTATCCAAAGGTACTTTGGATGGTGGTCATGGTGTGGTGGTTTATCACTACGGTAAAAATGCTGCCCTCGCATTATGGGGATCTGGTCCTTCATTCGGTATGGATGCCAATATGTTGCTCTCTTGGCACAAATACGGCGGCGGTAAAGAAATGCTTGATGAGCTCTACAAAGTGGTTGGCGCTAACGTGAAGTCTTATGTTTATGGCCCAATGCCAACTCAGCCACTGGGTTGGTTCAAGAAGCCAATTACCAAAACTGAGGACTTAAAAGGTCTCAAGTATCGTACCGTTGGTATTTCCATCGATATGTTTACTGCCATGGGTGTTTCCGTGAACGCATTGCCAGGTGGCGAGATTATTCCTGCGATGGATCGTGGTCTCTTGGATGCAGCTGAATTTAACAACGCATCGTCAGATCGTCTATTGGGCTTCCCAGACGTTTCGAAGGTTTGCATGTTACAAAGCTTCCACCAGAATGCCGAGCAGTTCGAGATTCTGTTTAACGGCACCAAGTACAACGCAATGCCAGCTAAATTGCGTAGCATCCTCGACTACGCTGTTGAAGCTTCTTCAGCCGATATGTCTTGGAAAGCAGTGGATCGTTACTCTTCCTCGTATGAAGAAATGCAAGCTAAGCAGGGCGTTAAGTTCTACAAGACCCCTGACTCCGTATTGCGCAATCAGTTGAAGGTGTTTGATGAGGTTGTAGCAAAGAAATCCGCTGAGAACCCACTCTTTAAGAAGATTGTGGACTCACAAAGAGCCTTTGCTAAACGTGCAGTGAAGTGGGAATTAGATACCGTCGTTAATCGTCGGATGGCCTATGACCATTACTTTGCACCAGCTAAGCCTGCACCAAAGAAGGCCTAAGCTAATTGTAGGCTAATCGGTATTTTTTTGTTAAAATACCAAAAGTTGTAAACCAATGGGATGGTTACTGAGTAACCATCCCATTTCTCATATAAGAGTCAAAGGTATCGTTATGCAAAACCTCTTTTTAACCATCGATAGAATATCCACATTTGTCGGCCATCTCTTTGCGTGGCTAGTAGTCGGTCTAACTGGTTTGATTGGTTACGAAGTATTCTCCCGCTATGTTTTAAATAATCCCCACGCCTGGGCCTTTGATGCCCAAATCATGCTGTACGGCACCATGTTTATGATGGCTGGTGCGTATACCCTTGCCAAAAACGGTCATGTGCGTGGCGATATTTTGTACGGCTTTTTGAAGCCCCGTACACCCAGGCTATATTTGATCTCGTTTTATATATCGTTTTCTTTATTCCAGGCGTGGTTGCTCTCGCATATGCGGGGTATAGTTTTGCCGCAGATTCTTGGAGAATTTTGGAGCACTCCTCCATTACGGCAGATGGCCCTCCTCTGTACCCATTTAAAACTATTCTTCCGATTGCCGGGGTATTTTTGCTCCTACAGGGTTTAGTTGAAATTTTTCGGTGCATTGTTTGCATCAAACAAGGCGAGTGGCCTTCACGCGAGCAAGACGTTGAGGAAGTTGACGTTGATGCACTTAAAGCCATGGTTGGCAAAGATAAGGAATAAATAAAATGCGTAAGGAACTTCTATTTGGTTTCTCCATCATGGCTTTGGTGGTCTTAGCTACTGTCATCTTCATGCCCTGGGGAAATATTGAGAGCGGTCATATGGGACTGCTAATGTTGTCACTGGTAGTTGTGGCAATTATGTTGGGCTTCCCCACTGCCTTCACCCTGATGGGTATGGGCATGATTTTTACCTTTATCGCCTATAGTTTTCAGAACCCTGCACTGGCCCTTGATAACACCTTGGCGCTAATGGTGCAACGTGCCTATGCGGTCATGACAATGATGTCTTAATCTCAATTCCCCTATTTGTGTTCATGGGTTACTTAGTTGAGCGTGCCAATCTGATTGAAAAGCTTTTTAAATCTCTTCACCTAGCATTGGTTCGTGTTCCAGGCTCACTGGCAGTCGCGACCATCTTTACCTGCGCCGTATTTGCAACAGCTACCGGTATTGTCGGTGCGGTGGTAACACTCATGGGCTTACTTGCTTTTCCGGCGATGTTAAAAGCAGGCTATGACACCCGCGTCTCTGCAGGTTGCATAACAGCAGGCGGCTGCTTAGGTATCCTAATTCCCCCTTCTGTACTCCTCATTGTGTATGGCGCAACTGCAGGCGTATCAGTTGTGCAGTTATATGCAGGCGCATTCTTTCCAGGCATTATGTTGGCTGGACTCTATATTGCTTACGTCATCATTTTGGCCAAGCTGAAGCCCAACTTGATGCCGCCATTGGCTGAAGAGGATCGTAAGGTTCCAGTACCCCTAAGTTACACCGAACTTGGTGAGAAGATTAGTCAAAAAGTAGTCCCTGCTTTGCTTATAGCCATCAAAGGTAAAAGCAATCTCAACGTTAGTGGCAAGGAACTTCTCAAATCACTCATCATTGCATTAATTCCGTTGATTGTATTTGTTGCTTTCACAGGCTCCATCTATCAAATTGCTACTAAGCCGGCAGAAGTAATCAGCATGGATTTGGTACCCATGGGTAATGCTGGGAGCGCTAGTGAGTACTCGAGTGGCTCCAGTACTGGATTAAATGAACCTCCTGGCACTGAGAAAGAATCTAGCAGCTCCTCCCTGGCTTTACCTCCTGGTGCTGAAGATGAAAAACCTGTTACTACAGTATCAGGGCCCGCTGAGCCAGCTGCGGCGGCCGAGCCTCCTAAGCCAGTCGACGCGCCACTTTGGTTCTGGATCATGACTGGTATTTTTGGCGCGATTGTCGCAATTTATTACCTGATGCTCACGTGGGTTCGTCTTGAGATATTCAAGATGCTACTGGGATCCTTCTTCCCACTTGCGGTCTTAATTATGTTTGTATTGGGTTCCATCGTCTTTGGTTTAGCAACACCAACTGAAGCTGCAGCAATGGGGGCAATTGGAGGTTTAATATTAGCTGCCGCGTACAAACAGCTCAATAAAACGGTCATTCAAGAATCCGTTTTCTTAACCGCAAAGACTGGTGCGATGGTGTGCTGGTTGTTTGTGGGTTCATCGATCTTCTCGGCCGCTTTTGCATTGTTGGGAGGTCAAACCCTTGTGGAGCAATGGGTGCTTTCACTGGGACTTAGCCCAGTTCAGTTCCTAGTACTTTCTCAAGTGATCATTTTCTTATTGGGCTGGCCCTTAGAGTGGACCGAGATCATCGTGATCTTCATGCCAATCTTCGTGCCTTTACTTGATGACTTTGGCATTAATCCATTGTTCTTTGGTCTCTTAGTTGCTCTAAACCTCCAAACTGCTTTCTTGTCGCCCCCGGTGGCAATGTCGGCGTTCTACTTAAAAGGAGTAGCGCCGCCGCACGTCACTTTAAATCAAATATTTATGGGTATGATGCCATTTATGGGTATCCAAGTGATTGCGATCTTTTTACTGTACATGTTTCCAGCGATTGGATTATGGCTACCAGGAGTTTTGTATCGATAGCTCGCCCGAATCTCTAAATACCCCGCCACGGCGGGGTTTTTTTTATTAGAATCAGTTGGTCCATGAAATCCACTGCTATGCGCTCTCCCTTAAAACGCTTTATACGTTATGTTGTCTTCGCGCTGGTCCTTATTTTGTTACTTATTCTTGGTCTGGGGGCGACTTATCTAATTTCTGCAAAATCTAGCTTTTCAGGAGTCGTGACGAGTGCAACACTGAATCAGTCCGTACAAATTCAGTTCGATGCAAACGATGTACCCCATATCAAAGCCAAATCTCAAAACGATGCATTTTATACATTGGGATTTTTACACGCTACTGAACGATCGTGGCAGCTAGAAGTGAGCCGCCGCCTTGCTTCGGGTCGTCTTTCTGAAATCCTCGGAGAGCGAACGGTATCTTTAGATCGTTTTCTAAGAACGCTAGGAATAAAATTTGCTGCCGAGAAGCAATATGAACGCTACCCGACTGAGATCAAGCAGCTCATCAAAGCCTATGCCGATGGAGTGAACGCTGGTAATCAATCCTTAGGTTGGGCCCTACCCATTGAGTACTTATTAACTGGCTCCCAACCGGGNCATTGGTCGCCCACGGATAGCGTTGCCTGGTCTTTGATGATGGCTCTTGATTTAGGAGATAACTGGCAAAAAGAGTTATTTAGGCTTGAGCTCTCACAACACCTGACCACTGACCAGATTTGGGATGTGATGCCGCCCTACCCGGGTAATACTCCCGTGAGTAATCTTGACTTTGCAAAACTCTATAAAGAACTTGGGGTATTTAAACAATCACCCATCTCATTAAATAAACAATCTCATCGCAAACAAGATCCGTACCTTCTCCAATCTGCTGATTTAGCCTCCTGGATAAGCGATAACAAAGAAGGTTTGGGATCAAACAATTGGGTCTTGGCTGGTAAAAAAACGGTTTCCGGCAAACCACTCTTAGCCAATGACCCCCATTTAGGACTAAGCGCACCATCCACGTGGTATTTTGCTCATCTCGATGCTCCAGGCTTAAATGTCATGGGCGCTACACTGCCCGGAATTCCAGCAGTGGTGCTGGGCAGAACTAATAAAATTGCTTGGGGCTTCACGAATACAGGACCCGATGTTCAAGACCTTTATCTTGAGAAGATTGATCCAACAAATCCAAATCAATACATTGGCCCCGACGGCCCTCTCTCTTTCTTGGTTCGGGAAGAGATCATCAAGATTAAAAATAAGGCGCCCTTTCGTTTTGTTATTAAGCAAAGTCGGCATGGGCCAGTTATTTCCGATAGCCATGCGCGCGCGCAAAAGATTATTGATACCAATCGGTTTGCTCTTACCTTGCGCTGGACCGCTCTCGATGTGGAGAACCAAACATTGCTTGGGGGAATCATGATGAACCGAGCGGACTCTATGGAGTCTTTTAAATCCGCTTTGCGCCATCACTATGCACCGATGCAAACGGTCGCCATTGCTGACACGCAAGGAAATATTGCCCTGCAAGCTGCTGGAACCGCCCCACGTCGGCAGATTGGGCAAGGTCTCTATGGAGTGGCTCCAGCTCTTGGTTGGGAACGTCAATTTGATTGGACTGCCTACCTACCGTTTGAGCAACTACCCAGTACCACTAATCCAGATTCTGGATGGCTAGCCAGTGCTAATCAACAAATTATCTCAAGCACTAATACCAATCCCTTAACTGGTGATTGGGATCTGCCATTTCGGTATGACCGAATTAAATCAATGATTGAAGTAAAAGACCAGCACGATCGTAGCTCTATGCAAACTATGCAAGGCGATACCCTATCGCTTGCATCCTATCCATTGATGGATTTGTTTAAACAAGCAAAGACCAAGCACCCGCTGCAAGCTGCTTCACAATCATTCATTCAATCGTTTGACGGCTCGATGACAAGAGAGTCGGTAGGTGCATTGATCTTTAATGCCTGGGTAGATCAGCTTACCCGCATTCTGTTTTCGCGCTTGGGCGACTCCTTTAAAGAAGAGTATGGCCGCAGACACTTTCGCGCTGCCCTTTTAGCTCAAATTGCTAACCCTAATAGCCCCTGGTGTGATGTCCCCAATACCCCGCATCTTGAAAACTGCCAGGAGGCAGCTAATGTGGCACTTGACAAAGCCCTGTCAGATTTAAAAGATCGCCATGGTAGCTCTCCCAATCAGTGGCAATGGGGGCGGGCCCATCAGGCGGTCTCCGAACACCTCCCTTTTAAAAAATTACCCTTCCTCTCGACATTTTTTAATGTACGCGTCGCCATTCCTGGAGACGCCTTTACGGTCAATGTTGGCCGACCTGTCCTCAATCACATAGCCGCCCCATATCAATCTAATCATGCAGCAAGCTTACGTGCCATCTATGACCTGAATGATCTAGAGCAGTCTGTTTTTATGTTTCCGACAGGACAATCGGGCTGGGTGCAAAGTGCACAATATCGTAATTTAAGTAAGGCATGGTCTGATAATGCACTTCTACCGCTCACTATGAATCCTGCTCCAATTACCCGTGAGATCATCATCAAAGCTAAATGATCGAGTTAGTGCATCGATCAAACCATGCTAGCGCTACAATTGTAGGATGTACACATTCATGACTTTTGGGTTCCATACGATTCAGGCATTCCGCATTAGCGCCCTTACTCTTTTTCTACTATGTTCAGGTAACGCAATTGCTGCTTGGGATGAGCTTGGTAGTAATGAACTAATTACAGTATGGGTAGACAAAGCAAGTCTCAAAAAATCAGGAGATAAGGTCTTACTCCTTTCTATGCTGGATCTCAAAAAACCAGGGGTTGATCCTAAATCCAAGTCGCCGGTTAACTCGATTATTGGATTAAATGAATACCATTGTGGACAAAATCAATATCGAGCTTTAGATGTCAAATTTATGTCTGACAAAAAGGGTGATGGTAAGGTGATTGGTGAGATCAAATCACCAAATAGCACTTTTGAACCGGTCATCAATGGCGACTGGACTACTGGAGTCTACAATCTTGCGTGTCGTCCATAAAGACTCGTTCTCGTCAGTAGTTAATAGGACATTTGTCCACCCTACACTTACTTTATTTCTTCTCTCAGGCTGCTTGTTATTGCAATCGTGTGCCGCTCCAATTATGGCGGCTGCTAGTAGCGTAGGGACTGCCGTAGGCTCTGCAGCGGTTGCCAACCCAGTCACTGCAGTGAGTGTTACTTCTACCATAACCACTGGGAGATCCCCCTTAGAACACGCTACATCAGAGGTTACCAAGAAAGATTGTAGTTTTTTTAATGTCTTCAGCTCTAAGCCAATTTGCGAGGAGATTGTGATCCCGAGCGTCAAAGATCAAAGTGAGATGATTGTTGGTGAGGCGGATCGTACTGGATCCGTCATCGAAATCATTCAGGTGCGACCGAGTAATTAGTGGGGTGAACGACGGGACTCGAACCCGCGACGACCAGAATCACAATCTGGGACTCTACCAACTGAGCTACGTCCACCATTGCTGCATTTGTATTATAACTTCTCAAGAGCCTCGCTGAACTAGGCCGATTGAGCATTTAAATCAAAGGCAGCCCAGTCTCCCAACTCAAGGCTAGCCTCAAAAAAGAACTCCTCAATCGCCTCTTTCGTATGCACTTTGGCAAGAGCTCCATGATCGGATAAACGCTGCCGCCAACGTCTAGCGCCCGCCCTGCCATGGGCAAGACCCATAATATGGCGAGTGATTGCCCCAAGATAAAACGGTTTTTGTCGCTCCTGACAATCGTCAAACCACTGCTTGGCTTGTTTTACAAGTCCAATCTGAATTCGATGCCATTCCGTTTCGCTAAAAAGGTAGCCTGCCGCTAAGCCATCGGATTGCAAAAGATCATCCCAGCCCAAGAGCATTGCCGGGAAGTGATAAGCAGATCTACCAACCATAAACCCATCAAAGTCTTGCCAGTGATTCGCGATCTGCTCATTAGTCTCTAAGCCGCCATTGAGGAGTACCTTAAGTTCAGGATAGAATTTTTGTACATCGCTACGTAATTGTTTAGCAATCTCATAATGTAAAGCGGGTTTAGTACGATTCTCTTTGGGCGATAGTCCTTTTAATACCGCATTACGCGCATGAATGGTCACCTGAGAGGCACCCGCATCTGCAACAGCCAAGATAAAATCCAACACAAATCGATAATCGCGCTCGGATTGAGACGCATCCATTTGATCCAAACCCAGTCGATGCTTTACTGAAACCGGTCGATCACAGGCAGCACGCATCGCTCGGACACAATCAGCGACCAAAACAGGCTCTGCCATTAAGCAAGCCCCAAAAGCACCTTTTTGGACACGCTCTGAGGGACAACCGCAGTTAAGATCGATTTCGTCATAGCTCCACTTCTGGGCAAGTTCTGCGCAACGTGCTAAATCCGCAGGCTCACTGCCACCAAGCTGTAAAACGACAGGGTGTTCACTGGAGTTGTAATCCAAATGTCGGGGAAGATCACCATGCATCAGCGCTCCCGCGGTTACCATCTCCGTATAAAGAACTGCTTGCTTTGTCAGCAGACGATGAAACGATCGGCAATGGCGATCGGTCCACTCCATCATGGGGGCAACGGCAAGGCGTTTAATGCTCAAGGGGCTATTCCCATGGATTAATTAACTTCACTTTAGTGAGATCAAAGTCAACGGTATTACGGGTAACCAAGGTTAGGTGGTGCTCAATTGCAGTAGCAGCAATCATGGCGTCTCTATCTGAAGATGGATTTGAAACATGAAGAGATGCAGAGCGTACTGCAATAGCAGTATTTATGGGCAAAACTCGATCAACAAAAGCGGGGAGCACAAGCTGGGATAACCATTTTCGTAAAATTTGTCCTTGTTTTTTATCGCGCCTCTCAAGTCGTAAAATACCTAATTCAAGTTCAAAAATAGTGATAACTGAAAGAAACATGGTTGAGGGCATTTTTGTCTCTGCCCATTCTTTAACACCTGGATTAATTTTATTTTCGGTCGTTTTTCTCAACTCCGAAATGACATTGGTATCAAGTAAAAACATTAGCTCAAATCAATTGGTTTACTCAGGCTATCTATTTTCGCAGGCTCAAAACAAATATCACCAGCAGCCTTCATGCCCACAAGATCTAGGATATTTTTTTGCTGACCGATAACCCTCTGATAGTCCTCATAAAGCATCAGAACATGAGACGGTCTACCGCGATCCGTTATAAAAACAGGTCCAGAACGACACGCCTTTTTTGCACCGCTTGTATCCTGATTAAATTCTCTGCTAGACAGGGTTTTTGGCATACAAACTCCTCACTGAAACACTAATGTAGTAATGTTACTACATTATTTCGCATAGGCCAGTAACCGAAGTTTAGCCTCGACCTTCGGACTGTAGGGGCTAAACGTCGTCTCGTGAAGCCTTCTTGCGCTCGTGTTCCTTAAGATAGCGCTTGCGCAGACGAATGCTCTTGGGAGTCACTTCAACTAACTCATCATCTGAGATAAATTCGACAGCATACTCTAGGGTTAATTGCACGGGTGTTACCAAACGAACTGCTTCATCCGTTCCAGAAGCACGTACGTTCGTTAATTGCTTACCCTTAATGGGATTCACCACGAGATCATTGTCACGACTATGAATTCCAATAATCATACCCTCGTACAGAGGGTCTCCCGGAGAAACAAACATTCTGCCGCGATCTTGAAGTTTCCAAAGGGCATAGGCTACTGCCTCACCATCGTCTTGACTAATTAATACGCCGTTATGACGTTCTCCCAAAATGCCATCTTTCACAGGCGCATAGGAATCAAAGTTATGACTCATTAAGCCATTGCCGCGGGTTAGGGTCATAAAGTCCCCCTGAAATCCAATAAGACCCCTCGCAGGAACTCGATACTCAAGACGGGTACGCCCTTTACCGTCACTCACCATATCCAACAACTCAGCCTTGCGCTTACCAAGTTCTTCCATGACCCCACCTTGAGTGGTGTCCTCAAGATCGACGGTGAGATTCTCATAGGGCTCGAGTTTGACACCATTTTCTTCATGAAAAACGACCCTGGGTCTTGAGACCGCTAACTCATAGCCCTCGCGCCGCATGTTCTCAACCAAAATAGTCAAATGAAGCTCTCCACGACCGGAGACTTCAAATACCGTATCATCATCGGTCTCACGAACCCGCAAGGCCATGTTGGACTTCACCTCTCGGTCTAAGCGCTCCCGAATCTGTCGACTGGTAACAAACTTTCCTTCGCGCCCTGCTAATGGGCTGGTATTTACCATAAAGTTCATGGTTAAGGTTGGCTCATCAATCTTTAACATGGGTAGAGCATCAATCCGATCAAGAGCACAAATAGTTGTGCCTATAGCTAGATCTTCAATACCATTCACAAGAACAATATCGCCTGCGATGGCTTCATCAACCACTTCACGCTCTAAACCCCTGAACTTCAATACTTGATTAATGCGGCCTTTAAAGGGTGTGCCATCGGGACCATTGATACAAATAACATCCGTACCAGGTTTAATTCTGCCTCTGCTGATTCGGCCTACGCCAATTTTGCCAACATAGCTGCTGTAATCAATTGATGAAATTTGTAATTGCAATGGAGCATCCACTTCATCATCGCGCACTGGCACATGCTGTAATACGGCATCAAATAGAGGGCGCATATTCCCTTCGCGCACACTCTCATCAGTACCAGCATAACCATTGAGGCCAGATGCGTAGATGACTGGAAAATCCAGTTGCTCCTCTGTAGCGCCTAACTTATCAAAGAGCTCAAAGGTGGCATTGATAACATAATCACAACGCGCTCCAGGACGATCGACCTTATTCACAACCACAATCGGCTGTAGCCCAAGTGCCAAGGCTTTTTTGGTAACAAACCGAGTTTGAGGCATAGGTCCCTCAACCGCATCAACTAGTAAAAGTACGCCATCGACCATCGACAAAACACGCTCTACCTCGCCACCAAAGTCTGCGTGCCCAGGTGTATCAACAATATTAATATGTGTACCGTCATACTCCACAGCACAGTTCTTTGCCAAAATGGTAATACCACGTTCCTTTTCAAGATCATTNGAATCCATGATCCGCTCAGAAATCTTTTCATTGGTCCTAAATGTGCCTGATTGACGGAGTAATTGGTCAACAAGAGTGGTTTTGCCATGGTCCACGTGAGCGATGATGGCGATATTACGAAGTGCGCGTTTGGTCATTTGATGCTTTGCTTAGTCAAGGTGAAAAATTAGTTTTGGTTAATCAGACGCTGGGAGATAAAGCGACGAGGATGTAAAACACCTGAACGCCAATCCGCAGTGCCAATAAAGTTTTGGGGAAGNGCTTGGCTACGATAGATCCGAAATAAAGAGTTAGCCCATTGCGTCGCAATATTGACAGCACATGGAACACGTTGCCCCATCTCTAAGCGTTTTGCTTGAATATCATCCACAGTCAGCTCAGGCAAGGTTTGTAATAGTGCGTCGACTGGCAAGATCTGTGGAGCTGAATGTTGAAGGCTTTCCAGGCTGGCTGATTGTGCCAGTGAAAGATGTCCAACCATGGTTCTGCGTAAGCCAATCAAATGCGCACCACAACCAAGTGCATGACCCATATCCTCTGCCAATACCCGAATATAAGTTCCCTTGCTACAGTGCACCTCAATATCGATCACAGGCCACTGAACATTTAGTAGTTTGATCGAATAAATCGTGATCCTACGCGCTTCGCGCTCAATCTCAATACCAGAACGCGCGTATTCGTAAAGCGGCTTACCATCACGCTTTAGCGCTGAGTACATCGGCGGTACTTGTTGTATATCACCAATGAAATGAGGCAATATTGCATCAATCAGAGTCTTAGCCATTGCGTTATCAACGACCTCTGCCGTTGATTTCTCGGCAATAATCTGGCCTTGCGCATCCCCGGTATCCGTCTGAATCCCAAAACGTAGTTGGGCGAGATACGCCTTATCGGCATCTAATAAATCTTGTGAATACTTCGTTGCTTCCCCCAAACAAACTGGCAACAATCCGGTAGCCATTGGATCGAGTGTGCCCGTATGTCCTGCTTTTTCTGCATGCAGGAGTCGTTTTACGGAAGTGACCGCACTTTGAGAACTCATTCCGGAGGGTTTATCCAACAGAACCACCCCGTCAATCCGCTGAGCCATTCTCATTAGTTAGGCTTTGAGCCTAATGCCTGATCAATTAATCGAGACATTTCTGCGCCACGCTCAATGGATGTGTCAAAGACAAAATGCAAGGTGGGCACAGTATGGGTATGCATTCGCTTAAAGAGTAATGAATGGAGATAGCCCGCTTTCTCCTGCAATGATCCCAATGCATATTGCGGATCACCACCCAAAACCGTGAAATAAATCTTTGCATGGGCAAGATCTGGTGATAACTCAACGGCCTGGATCGTAATTAAGCCATTCGCTGGATCCCGCAGTTCGCGGGGAACGAGTTCCGCCAAATCTCGCTGAATCTGATCAGCAAGACGTTGGTGACGATGCGGGCTTGTTTTATGCATACGACAATTGATTAAAGCGTTCTAGCAACCTCAGTGACCTCGAAAACTTCTAGCTGATCACCCTCTTTAATATCATTATTGTTCTTCAAAGAAAGGCCGCACTCAAAACCACCCTTGACCTCTTTTGCATCATCCTTAAAGCGTTTTAAGGAATCTAACTCACCGGTCCATATAACGACGTTATCGCGCAATAGACGAACCCGTGAATTACGTCGCACGATACCATCTAACACCATACAACCTGCAATAGCACCAACCTTCGACACATTAAAGACCTGGCGTATCTCAACCATACCGATAATTTCTTCTTTCTTATCGGGGGTAAGCATGCCGCTTAAAGCTGCCTTTACTTCATCCACTGCGTCATAAATGATGTTGTGATAGCGAATATCTACGCCATTGGTCTCGGCTAATTTACGGGCTACCGCATCCGCACGAGCATTAAAGCCAATAATGACTCCTTTAGAAGCAATTGCTAAGTTCACGTCGGTTTCAGTAATGCCACCGACAGCAGCGTGTACGATTTGAACTTTTACTTCAGCGGTGGAGAGTTTTTGCAGAGACTGTGAAAGAGCTTCTTGTGAACCCTGTACGTCTGCCTTGATAATGATGGGCAGGAGCTTAGCCTCAACCGCGCCTTCGCCCATATTCTCCATCATGTTCTCGAGCTTGACTGCTTGTTGCTTGGCTAACTTCACATCACGGAACTTACCTTGACGGAACAAAGCGATCTCACGAGCCTTACGCTCATCCGCCACCACCTGAAATGATTCGCCTGCATCAGGTACCTCCGACAAACCTTGGATTTCCACTGGGATCGATGGGCCAGCTTCATTGGTTGCCTTAGCATTCTCATCTAACATGGCGCGAACGCGTCCATAAGACTGGCCAGCCAAAAGCATATCACCCCGTTTTAAGGTGCCAGACTGAACTAATACCGTAGCTACTGGGCCGCGACCTTTGTCCAGACGTGCCTCAATCACAATACCTTGTGCTGGCGCATCTTTGGGGGCTCTGAGTTCCAAAATTTCTGCCTGCAACAACACGTTCTCGAGAAGCGCATCAATCCCCTCTCCTGTTTTTGCAGAGACTCCAATGAATGGAGAGTCGCCGCCGTATTCTTCAGGAACAACTTGTTCACTCACTAATTCAGTCTTGACGCGATCCGTATTAGCTTCTGGCTTGTCAATCTTATTAATCGCCACAACCAATGGCACATTGGCTGCTTTTGCATGGTGGATTGCTTCGCGCGTTTGCGGCATCACACCATCATCGGCCGCTACGACCAAGATCACGATATCGGTTGCCTTCGCACCGCGGGCACGCATTGCCGTAAAGGCCTCATGACCCGGTGTATCCAAGAAGGTAATAACTCCACGCGGGGTCTCTACGTGATAAGCACCAATGTGCTGGGTAATACCTCCAGCCTCACCAGCGGCCACTTTTGCGACCCGGATCTTATCGAGCAAGGATGTCTTACCATGGTCAACGTGTCCCATCACCGTAACTACGGGTGGTCTTGGTAGCAACGGTGCATCCTCTGCCGAGGCACCCAACTCTATTTCAGGATCATCTAATTTAGCGGCATGTGCTTTATGACCCATCTCCTCAACAATGATCATTGCAGTATCTTGGTCCAGGACTTGATTAATCGTTACCATTTGACCCATTCCCATCAGCAGCTTAATCACCTCTGCGCCCTTGACAGACATTTTGTGCGCTAAGTCAGCAACCGTAACGGTTTCAGGGATATATACATCGCGGATAACTGGTTCTGTAGGGACTTGAAAATTAGTTGCCGGGTTATCCTCTTGATTCTGGTGTTGCTTCTTACGTCCGCCACCACTGCGCCATCCGCCACCCAAACCACCACTCATATCACCACGGGTCTTTAATCCAACCTTCCGTTTTGCACCTTCTTCTTGCCACGTTGAGGAAGTCTCAGAAGACTTGATTAATTTACCGCCTACCTTGGTAGGTTTCTTTTTATCATCGCCACCATCAGCCTTTACAGGCTTATGTAAAGTGCCCTTCTTCGCTTCTTCGCTAGCAACTTCACTGGGTGCTTTTAAAACTCGTGCGGGTGCACTCATCATGTCCCGAATGGCAGATACTTCAGCCTCTGCCGCAGCGCGTCGCGTACGAAGCTCAGCTAAATCTTTACTGGCTTTCTCTTTTGTGGCTAGCTCTTGATCAACTTCTGCTTTAGTAGGCTTAAGCTCATTAGTAACTTTCTTTTGCTTTTGCTCGCTTGCAGCTTTCATCTCCGCTTCTTGTCTAGCTAACAACTCAGCTTGACGCGAGGCTTCAGCAGCACGTTTTTCTAATTCCTCATCCGACAAGATTGGCTTTTTCTCAACAGGCGCCTTGACCTCTTTTTCCTCGGCAGCTTCTTCTGGTTTTGCAGACTCATCGCGCTTGACCAAAACCCGCTTTTTACGTACCTCGACTTGCACGGTACGAGTCCGACCAGCTGAATCTGCTTGACGGATCTCGCTAGTCTCACGCTTTGTTAAGGTAATTTTTTTACGAGCACCAGCATCAGCACTTCCATGGGCTTTTTGGAGGTATCCCAATAGTGCGGTCTTATCCTTATCAGTAATCTTGTCGGATTCCGATTCTTTCTCAATTCCGGCAGCCTTCAGTTGGACCAATAAATCTGCCGAGCTTCTTTTTAGCTCCTCAGCCAGTGCTTTTACGGTTGTCGTAGCCATGCGCTTTTCCTCATGCGTTAAACCAATGTTCACGCGCTTTCATAATGAGCGTTTTGGCTATTTCTTCATCCATACCAGTGATTTCCACTAGCTCATCTACTGCTAAACCGGCTAAATCATCGCGCGTGTGCACTTGATTCTCAGCTAGCGTTGTAATCAATTCGGGAGAGAGCCTTCAAGTGAACGTAGGTCTTGCGATACTTCCTCAATGCGCTCTTCCTTAGCTAACTCCATCGTTAATAAAGAGTCGCGTGCCCGTGTTCTTAATTCATTAACAGTATCCTCATCAAATGATTCAATCTCAAGCATCTCGGACAAAGGTACATAGGCTACTTCTTCTAAGGAGTTAAAGCCCTCTTCAATCAAGATATCAGCAACCTCTTGATCCACGTCTAACTTATCCATAAACAATTGGCGGACTACAACCGACTCTTTTTCAGATTTCTCAGCAGACTCTTCAGGAGTCATGATATTAATTTGCCAACCGGTCAACTCACTCGCTAAACGAACGTTTTGCCCACTGCGTCCAATCGCAATCGCTAAGTTCTCCTCGTCTACCACCACATCCATAGCATGGCGCTCTTCATCCACCACAATCGATGAGACCTGAGCAGGAGCTAATGCGCCAATCACAAATTGCGCAGGATCCTCAGACCACAGAACGATATCAACAGCCTCGCCAGCAACTTCATTGCGAACTGCTGTCACACGAGTGCCACGAACACCGACGCAAGTACCAATTGGATCGATGCGTTTATCGTGGGTGACCACNGCAATCTTGGCCCTAACTCCTGGGTCACGGGCTGCGCCCTTGATATCCAAAAGCCGTTGCTCGATCTCAGGCACTTCATTCTCAAATAACTTCATTAAAAACTCGGGGCATGTACGTGAGAGCTCAATTTGCGGACCACGTGCTTCGCGATCAACCTTCAAAATATATGCGCGGACACGATCGCCAGAACGAAGGTTNTCTTTGGGGATCATTTGATCACGGCGAAGTAAAGCCTCAACCCGACCCGATTCAATAATTAAGCCATTTTTGTCGGCACGCTTGACNGTACCGGTCATGATCTTTTCGCCCCGCTCGAGGTAATCATTCAGAATTTGCTCACGTTCAGCATCCCGAATNCGTTGCAAGATCACCTGTTTAGCTGCCTGAGCGCCAATCCGACCAAACGCCAAAGACTCNATCTGCTCTTCAATGTGATCATCTACCTCGATATCGGAGATTTGCTCTTTGGCCTCAAATTGCAAAATCTCTTTGTCGGGCTCTTGTAAGCCAGCTTCGTCTGGAACGACCAACCAACGGCGAAAGGTCTCATACTCACCGCTATCACGGTCAATTGAAACCCGAATATCCACATCTTCGCTGTAGCGTTTTTTAGTGGCGGATGCCAATGCTAGTTCGAGAGCTTCAAAAACAATCTCACGATCAACATTCTTTTCACGGGCGAGGGCTTCTGCCAACATGAGAACTTCACGACTCATGATTTTTTTCCTTTGAAATCAATTACAGGGACCAAGCGAGCTTTTTCAACTTCAGCCAAGCTAAATTCAAGCTCAGCGGTAGATCCATCACTCGCCTCAAATAACAAACTAAACCGTGCATCTGGAGAATCTACCGAGCCACTTTTTAGGCCCTGCAGCACTCCCCTAAAATTCTTTCTTCCTGAAACTGCCACCCGCAATTTCAGATCAATTTCCAACCCTGCGAACCGAATAAACTCAACAGCCGTCTTAACGGGGCGATCTAACCCTGGCGATGAGACCTCAAGACGCTCATAAGGAACGTTCTCAACCGCCAAGGTATAGGTCAGCTGATGACTTACCTTCTCACAATCTTCCACCGTAATCATGCGATCAAAGTCAGGGTTTTCGATCGTCACACGGAGCAAACCACGGCCCTCACGCTCGATATCAACTAGCGAATAGCCTAAATTGCCCACTTCGGCAGAAATAATCTGCTGTTCTTTCACGCGATCCCCACACAAACATCACTCATAACACGCCGTTTGGCAAAAAAAAATGGGCCTACAAAGCCCATATTCCTAACTACCAGAACAGGCCAGCTTACGTTGCATTCAACATCAGCCGGTGCGAGAGAAATTATACCCGAATCATAAAATCTCTAGTCAAATCAGAAACTTTCACCCGGATTTCGAGGTTTTCTTGGTCCCTTAAAGGGTTTGCCACGATTAGGACGCTTTTGACCCCCACTTCCAGTTCCTCCCGGCCCAGCACTAAAGCCGCTTCCATGATGGATCTTTTGCCCCTTGGGGCGTTGACCCCCAGGTTTTCCTCCGGTTCCGCGTTGACCTTTTTGACCAAAGCCAGATCGGCCAGCTCCACTGTTGGAGCCTCTGCCTTGACCTGGCAAATGAGATGTACCCTGAGAATGGTTGGAGGCCATCGTGAGCGCCTCTTTTGACCCCCAATAAGATACCGAGGTTTGCATTGGATCGGGCTGAAAATTAGGATCACTTTGAGGATCCATGCCGGAAGTTCGGCCTTGAGGACCTCCCCTCTCTTTACTTCCCATTTGCGGAACCTTTAAACCGGCAGCACGCATCAATTGAGTAATGTTTTCAAGGGGCACCTCTTCCCACTTACCACGCCGTAAACGGGGGGGCAATATGAACAAACCGTAGCGGGTCCGAATTAAACGAGAGACTACATGCCCCGTTGCCTCAAACATNCGACGTACCTCACGATTACGTCCTTCAGTAAGCGCTACGGAGTACCANCGATTGGCACCATCGCCACCGCCTTGACTTAAACGCAAGAAGCGAGCCTGACCGTCATCGAGCTGTATTCCTGTTTTTAGTTGTTCTGCCGATTCGGCCGATAGTTCACCAAGGATACGAACTGCATATTCACGTTCAACTCCATAGCGAGGATGCATCAATCGATTTGCCAATTCGCCTGAGGTGGTAAATAACAAAAGGCCTTCTGTATTGAAATCCAAGCGGCCAACTGCAATCCAGCGACCTTGCCGAGGTTTTGGCAAGCGATCAAAGACGCTTGGGCGTCCCTCAGGATCAGCTTGACTAACAATTTCGCCAGCAGGCTTATGGTACAGAATGACACGCGGTGGCTTAGTATGAATCTTACGATGCACTGGCTTACCGTTAATGCGCACGATATCGCTAGGGCCCACACGCTGACCAATGTGCGCCGGCATACTATTCACAGAAACACGTCCCTGAATAATCAAATCTTCCATCTCGCGACGTGATCCCATTCCTACATCTGCTAGGACCTTATGTAACTTAACGGTATCCTCATCTTCGGCATCATCATCGAGACCGTCAAGATCAGACCATACTTCATCCCGCAAGCTCAGTGGTAGCTCATCGACACTGGCAAATTGCAAGCGCTCTAAATCAGTTGGATTGTCGAGCTCATCCGATTCCTCATCTCCCGCTTTAGAGGCTCGCTGTTCAATGCCGGCCTCATGCGAAATTACTCCGGGCTCCTCTACCGCAGAGGCTTCAGTCTCTGGAGCATCAAGAGCTGCATCAAATTCTCCAGAAACTACCGAGGCAAATAAGGCTTCGGTCTCTGCCTGAAGTTGTGCTGATTTTGGTGAGGGCCTGGTTGGCTCTCCGTCAGCCTCTGCATGAGGATTTGGCCCATCGCGACGCTTATTTTTATTACCGAACTTACCGCGGGCCTTATTGTTCGATTTATGAAAACGTTTGGGGCCGCGCTCACCGCGGTCTTTACGCTCCCCAGTCTCTGAATCACCCGAAGAGGGACTGTCGACCGACCCCTCTGCTACTGGATTAGGTGTAAGAGAATCTTGATCAGGATTTGTCATCGTGCTCGGCGTTGTTCAGGGGCTCTAGTGGAATAACAGTTTCCACGGTCGCATCAGCATCAAACTCAATCACAGCTTGTCCTAAGGCCTCAGCAGAAATAGAGCCATCTTCTAACATGGGTAGGCTTTGTAAATCTTTTAAGCTGAGATCATCTAAAAACTGTTTGGTAGTTGCATAGAGGCCTGGGCGCCCGATCGTATCTTTGTGACCAACTACCTCAACCCAGCCACGATCTTCTAGCTGACGCATGACATTACTACTCACAACCACACCACGTACCTCTTCGATCTCACCGCGAGTAACGGGCTGCCGATAGGCAATGATGGCTAAGGTTTCCATCACTGCTCGTGAGTACTTGGGAGGTTTCTCTGGTGTTAAGCGATCTAAATACTCACGCATGTTGAGGCGGCTCTGGAAACGCCAGCCAGTTGCTATATTGACCAGCTCCATGCCTTTGTCATGCCATTCTTTTTGGATCTCAAAAAGTATTTTTTGGAGATCCGCAGATGCCAAAGGAGGCTCTAAAAACAATCGGTTGAGTTCATTTGTTGTTAGAGGCTCTTGAGCGCAAATTAATGCGGTCTCGACTACGCGCTTATAGTGATCAGTATCCATACAATTTGGCTAAACAGGATTTACCTGTTTGATGGTTCATTCACAATCGTCAAAATGGGTTTGGGGTGTTTTCTGGCTTATGTCGAGCTCACTCAAGTTAATTCTTATTTTGGGGATGCTCGGCAATCAAACGAATCTTTTAGTTTCGTAGCAATTTGCACCGATTCGCCATTATAAGGTAGGGTCAATACAATAGCCATATGTCTCATTTTCACCCTCCCCAAAAATCCTCCCCAGAAAATCGTCGCACTGCGCTCAAGGCCTTTGGGCTATTTGGGCTTAGCGCCCTTTCAGGATGTAGTTTATGGGACGAACGCCGCAAGCCCAACATTGCTCTAGTTTTGGGGTCTGGTGCTGCCAGAGGTTTTGCCCATATCGGGGTCATCAAAATACTAGAAGCGCAAGGTATTCGCCCGAATATGATCGTTGGAGCTAGCGCTGGGAGTGTGATTGCAGCACTTTATGCCTCAGGTTATAGCGGACTTGATCTTAACCGCATCGGTCTTAATCTGGATGAGGCTGCCATTGCAGATTGGGCCTATCCATTTGCAGGACGATTTGGTGGCTTGATCAAGGGCGATGCACTGCAGAGCATGGTGAATCGTGAGGTTCAGAATAAAACGATTGAGCAAATGAGTATTCCCTTAGGTATTGTTGCCACGGAGCTACAAACTGGTAAGGGCATTCTTTTTCAGAGGGGAGATACTGGCTTGGCAGTGCGGGCCTCTTGCAGTGTGCCCGGAGTTTTTCAACCAGCAATAATTCAGGGTAAAGAATATGTCGACGGCGGTCTAGTGGCTCCTGTGCCCGTTCGTTACGCTCAGGAAATGGGCGCCAACTTCATCATTGCGGTCAACATCTCGTCTGATACAAACACTTTTAACTCTAGTGGCACCCTAGGGTTGCTTCAACAAACGATCAACATCATGCAACAAAGCATTAATCAATATGAAATAGCAAAAGCCGATGTGTTGATCACGCCACAACTTAAGCAAATGGGTAGCGCAGACTTTCGCTCTAGAAATGCTGCAATCCTTGCGGGAGAGCAGGCTGCCCAAGAGAAAATTGCGGAGATACGAGAAAAACTTAGGGTCTTTTAGTCGACTTGCCTATTACAAATTACGCGTTTGTAAACGTAATTTCTTGGCTTCCTGAATCAGGGCATTACGCTCTGCATTACTGAGCTCATCGCTACCATCCAAACGACGCGCCCCATCAAAACGTTTATCCCAATAGCTACTCGCTAAATCATCAACACGCACTGTGGAGCCTTTAGCAGGCGAATGGATAAACTTGTTATCGCCCACATAGATACCGACATGCGAGAAGGTTAAGCGCATGGTGTTGAAGAATACTAAATCACCGGGTTGCAACTCTTCGCGGGTAATAGGCTTTCCCACTTTACTCATCTGCGACGATTTGGGTGGTAGTAAAAAACCTAATTTATCTCTAAACACAAAACGGACAAATCCACTAGCATCCAAACCAGATTGGGGCAAATCACCATTCCAGCGATAACGAACTCCAATAAGTTGCATCGCGTCGTTAATCAAGGATTCCGTTTTACTCGATACAGAATCAACCACCTGATAGGTGAAACGGGCAAAGTATGAAGACGTACTCTCAAGAATGCTCTCAACTTTAGTACCTTCTTTATTCCCGGCCTCTCCGGCAGGATTGGCATGCGCCAATGAGAAAGCAAAACCCAAAACCAGGACGGCTATGGGCTTAAAAGACAAAGAGATTGCGTTCTTTTTCAAAGACATAGCGCGATTCTAACAAAGCTCGCTCAATTTAGAAAGCGGGTTTGCCCGAATTTGCCATCTTTAAGTGATTGTTTTTACTACAATTTAGTTCTAGACAAGCTCGGCAGCAGCAAATAAGGCTTTGGTATAGGGCTCTTTGGGGTTCGCAATCATTGCCTCCGTTTCGCCATATTCCACCACTTCGCCTCCCCGCAAAACCATCAATTCGTGGGACATCGCTCGAATCACAGCTAAGTCATGGCTAATGATTAAGTAGGCAAGATTGTATTTTTTTTGAAGTGAACTCAAAAGAGCTAAGACCTGTTTTTGAATCGATACGTCCAAAGCTGAACTTGGCTCATCCAAGACCAAAATCTGCGGTTTTAGGATCAGAGCGCGAGCAATGGCAATCCGTTGTCGTTGCCCGCCAGAGAACTCATGGGGATAACGTGTCATGGCTGAACGATCCAGGCCGACTTCACGCAAAATCTCAACAACGCGGGCCTCGCGATCGGCAAGAGAAAGTTTGGGTTGATGAATATTTAATCCCTCTGCAACAATTTCAAAGATGGTCATGCGGGGCGATAGAGAACCAAATGGATCCTGAAAGATCACTTGTAAGTTCGCGCGCATTGCTCTTCTGGCGAGTGGTGACAGCACTTGCCACGATTGATCTAAAACTTCGACATCACCAGCAAGGCGCGCAGTGGTCTCACCCAGTAGGCCCAATACGGCCATAGCTAAGGTTGTTTTTCCAGAGCCTGATTCACCAATAACACCAATGGTCTGACCTTGCTTCAATTGAAAGCTCACGGGTTGCAGCACCGTATTGCGTTTGGCCTTAGTAAACCATTTCGTAATGCGCAGTCCGGCCCCTGAATAATTAGACTGGGGATAAGACACGGTTAAATCATTCACCTTCAGGAGCACCGGCGCTAAGGGAACCAACGGTAATAGCTCCCTCACTGGCTGGCTATTAACTAATTGCTCTGTGTAATTATTTTTGGGGTGAGCAAATACCTCATGGGTAGAACCACTTTCTACCAAGCACCCTTGATTCAATACACCCACACGATGGGCAAAATGCCTTACTAAGTTAAGGTCATGGGTAATTAATAGAATCGCCATTTCTCCACGATCTTTTGCCTCTTCTTGGAGATCTTTTAATAAATCTAAAATTTGTAGACGTAAGCTCACATCAAGAGCCGTCGTAGGCTCATCAGCAATGAGTAATCTCGGTTTGCATGCCAATGCCATAGCAATCATGGCACGTTGCCGCTGACCGCCAGATAGCTGGTGAGGGTAAGCATGAAAACGCTCCTCTGCCTCAGGGATGCCTGTTTTCTTTAACAATGCAACCGCTGTCTTGCGGCATTCCACTAAAGGTAATAAAGGTTCATGCACTTGAACCGCTTCGACTATCTGATTACCAATCGTAAATAATGGGTTTAATGCGGTCATGGGCTCCTGGAAGATCATGGCGATCTCGCGCCCCCGCACCTCTCTAATTTCTTCTAAACTTAAATCTAAAAGATTGACCTCAATACCGTCTGCTCTGCGCCAAAAAATTTTGCCCGTAGAGTGTGCCCCCTCAGGTTGCAAACGCAAAGGGGAAAGCGCCGTTAATGTTTTACCTGAACCTGATTCACCCACTAAGGCAATTCGCTCACCCATACCGATTTCTAAGGATAAATCGCGTACCGCAAATTTCTCCCGCCGACCGCTACCAAACGACAGTGAGAAGTTCTCATACCGTAATAGACTAGCGCTCATACTCTTGCCCCAGTCAAGGGATTACTTTTACGGGAATCGAATGCGTCGCGCAAAGCCTCCCCCATAAAGGTAAGTAAAAGAAGTGTTCCGCCTAAGACCACAAAAGTAGACAAGGAAATCCACCATGCATCCAGATTGGCCTTACCTTGCGATAAGAGCTCACCCAAGCTCGGGGTGCCAGGTGGCACACCTAAGCCCAAAAAATCCAAGCTGGTGAGAGACAAAATGGCGGCACTCATCCGAAATGGCAAGAAAGTGATCACGGGGGTCAAGCTATTAGGTAGGATATGGCGCCACATGATTTGCGCATTCGTGAGGCCTAGGGCTTTTGCAGCCCTCACATACTCCAAAGCACGATTACGAAAGAACTCAGCTCGTACATAGTCCGACAAACCCATCCATCCAAACGCTGCTAACAAAATAATTAATAAGAGAACGCTGGGATTAAAGATGGAAGCAAAAATAATTAAAAGATATAACTCAGGCATCGCTGACCAAATCTCAATGATGCGCTGTGTGATTAGATCAAAGCGCCCCCCAAAGAATCCCATCAGTGCGCCGGTCAAAACCCCAACTACAACTCCCACAATGGTTAAGGCGATACCAAACAAAATAGAAAGACGAAAGCCATAAATTAAACGGGATAAGACATCGCGTCCCCGATCGTCTGTGCCTAACCAGTTATCTAAAGAAGGTGATGCGGGATTGGGCTCCTTAGAGAAATAATTCAGGGTCTCAAAGCGATAAGGGATCGGGGCGTAAATAGCCCAATTAGAACCTTGGGTAATATTTTTCTTGATATCGGGATCTAAAAAATCGGTTGGAGTTGCAAAGTCCCCGCCAAAGACAGTCTCTGGGTGATTCTGAATCATGGGGAAATAAAACTGGCCCTCATAACGCACCACTAGGGGCTTGTCGTTCGCAATCAATTCTGCACAAAGACTAAGTCCAAACAGGATTGAAAAAATCCACAGGCTCCAGTAGCCCAAGCGATTGGACTTAAAGCGTGACCAGCGACTCACGAGCCACCCCCTGAACCAAACTGTATGCGCGGATCAACCAAGACATAGCAAAGATCAGAAATTAATTTGGTTACTAGGCCAATCAAGGTAAATAAATAAAGAGTACCAAACACCACTGGATAATCGCGCTTCATAACCGCCTCATACGAGAGTAAGCCAAGCCCATCTAATGAAAACAAGGTCTCAATTAGTAATGAGCCTGCAAAGAAGGCGCCTATGAATGCCGCCGGAAATCCAGTAATTAAGGGGATGAGCGCATTCCGAAAAATATGCTTCCACAAAACCTTACTCTCGCTGAGTCCCTTTGCTCGCGCCGTTAACACGTATTGCTTGCGGATCTCCTCTAAAAACGAGTTTTTAGTAAGCATGGTGATTACTGCAAAACTTCCAAGGACCGAAGCAGTAATGGGTAAGACTAAATGCCACAGATAATCCAAGACCTTACCCATCATGCTGAGCTCGTTCCAGTTATCGGAAGTTAAGCCCCGCAAGGGAAAGATCTGCAGAAAACTACCGCCACCAAACAATACAAGAAGCAAGACACCCAAAACAAATCCTGGAATTGCATAGCCAACCAAAATCATGGTACTGGTGACTCGGTCAAAACGCGTTCCATCACGCACCGCCTTTGAAATACCCAAGGGGATTGATATCAAGTAACTTATGAAAAAGGTCCACAAACCAATGCTGATCGATACTGGTAATTTAGACATCACCAGATCCCACACGCTCTTATGTTGGTAATAGCTTTGGCCCAGATCAAATTGAGCAAAGCGTTTTAGCATCGCAACATACCGTTCGAGAGGCGGCTTATCAAAACCATATAAGGCTTTCACTTGCTCTAAACGTTCTGCGTCTAATCCTTGCCGTCCTCGATAGGTCGTTCCCCCACCGGAGGACTCGCCGCCGACTGCTGCATCTCCCTTACCTCTTAGCTCCAACATTAACTGCTCTACAGGGCCACCAGGAACAAATTGCACCACCGCAAAGGTCAGGGTCAGAACCCCCAGCAAAGTGGGGATCATCAACAAAATGCGTTTGAGAATATAGACGAGAATCTCGGAGTTCATTGACGGGCCTCTTGTAACCACCAGGTAGATAAAATCCATGATTCTGCGGAGTAATACAAAGGAGGATTGGGGTAGCCCATCTCCTTACGGAATGCAATGCGATGTGTTGGGTTATACCAATGAGGAACCACAAAGTAAC
>JGI12547J11936_1000026_pt1 | contig 27489 bp, 23 predicted proteins | sample LakEriepJuly2011_2_FD_11936 | JGI IMG/M metagenome (IMG submission 11936)
ATTAAAGAAGGAAAATTTAACGAAAACTACACGTCAATTATTAACAGAAATAATGAATTTGGTAAAAGATGAAAAAATAATTAAAGACTTGTCAAATAATGGTTCATTTGATATTAGTGAAGATTTGTATCAGAAAATTTTAGCGCGTATATTACCAGAAAAAGACACAAACAGCAACAAAAAAGGTAATTTTTTAATTAATGTAGTTAATGATGATGAGAAGATGGAGCCTTCAGCCCTTAATAGTATTAATGATCCTTATTTTGAAGAAAGAGGTATCACAGATGCTATAAAATTATTACCAATCTTTGGTCGTAATAATAATGATTTACTTGGTGATGTTTTGTCTTTATTAGATCCCAAATATTTAGCTAATAAATTCATAACTGGAAAAGAAATGATAAAAGAATTAAATTCAAATATTGATCAAATACAAACAAAAATAGATTCTCTAGAATTAGAAATACAAACAAAAATTACTGGAAATTCTTTTTTAAATCAATTATTAAAAAATGATGATCAAATTATTTTTCTAAGTGAACAAGTTCTTACAATTACAAGAAAAAATCAAACAATTGATTTAAGTAAAATAATAGGACAAATCAATAAACTAAAACAATCACAACTATCAAATCCACAAATTACATCAGAACAAAATCAAATAGCTAGAATTAAAGATGGAGATTCAACTGCAACTAAAATGGTTTTAATGCATTTAGTAACAGGTCAAAATAACAAGTTACCGATGGTTCAAGAAACTTTAAATTTTGCTGAAGTATTATGGCAAAATACACAACTTGATTTTTAATTAATAATTAAATTAAATATATTAGTTTAATTTAATTATGTCCTGTACAAAAAATATAGTTAATAATAAATCTGAATCAAAAGGGATATTACTAGCAATATTAAGTTTATTTCTTAGTTCAAAATATAAATTAAAAAATACACATATTTATATAAATCTAAGTAAGTATACAAATATATTAAAAAATTTATTTCCTGACTATAATTTTGTCAAATCTAAATTAGATTCTACATTTAATATAGGTATACATACAAAGGAATTATATGATATTAATATTATATACTTGGATCAATTAAGCTATCTAACAAATAAAGTCAAACCAATACCTTGGTTTGATTCGGATAATCCTATTGTAATGTTTAAATCAAATAAATCTAATTTTAAAAAAGATATATCTAAAATAAAAAATAAAATAATAGATTGGTCTAATTGTGATAGATCAAAAATTTATGATGGAATTAAAACATATGATCAATATATTGAAGATAAAATAATAAGTTTATATATTAAAACTAATCCAAAATGGACAAAAGATATGTTAATTGAATATATTAGAAAAAAATTATCAAATGACCTAATTATTAATAAAAAAAATAAAAAAAAAATAAAAGTTCCAGTTCCTTATATTCTTCCTGTACCAATTCAATACAAACAAAAAACTAATAAAATACAATATATTGATTTAAATGGAAATCAAACATATATCCCATCTAATAAAATACAATATATTGATTTAAATGGAAATCAATCATATAACCCCCTTATCCCAACTAGTTCATCTATTATTCCTATTCCAAAATCTACATCTATAAAACCTGATTATAAATCATCTAAACAATCAACAGAAGACTTGACTGAAGTATATAATAAATTAAAACAAAAGATAGATTCAATTAAATTAAATAGTAATATAAATGATCAATTATCTAATAATTTAATAGAATTAGAAAAAAAAGTAGAAATGGTTAATAGAAGTATTAATGCAAATAAAAAAACTTTTGAATCTGCACCTGTATAATTTAAGCAAACCGTTAATAATTTAGAACAACTTGCAATAATGGTGGAAAAATTTTTAATCCAGATAATTTAAAAATAGTATATACTATTTTTAATTATGTCAAATAATAGACTTGCAAATAATAGTAATAAAAATGAAGATTCTAAAAAAGATATAAAAAAAACAAATAAAAGGCAAAAGAAAAAGAAATCTTCACTGCCTCCTAGCCCTCCTAGTCCTCCTCCTAGTCCTACTTTATCAGATGAAAGTTATGATGTAAACATAATACCAAGTAATAAACTTGATGAAGAATTTATGGAAAAATGTTATGCTTATTCATTACCATTTGATTGGAAGGAGGAGTATACAATAAATAATGTATCTGCAAATGAAAAAAAGAAAATTTCAAAAACTTATAACAAGTTAAAAAGAAAACTAATAACAAAAACAATTCAGTTGACTGATATACTTAAAATTCAAGGAATTACAAATGATGAAAGAACTGGATTAATTGAATCTTATGCTATTATGCAAAGTTTAGATATTGATTTATATGAATATATTAAATTTAGAGATGAATTAAAATCAAGAATTGAATATTTTAAGACACGAAAAATATCAGTATGTGAAATGATTGCGATTGAAAATAAAAAGGCTGAACTTAAAAAAATAAATATAACTTCAGATGAAATAGAACAAAAAATTCTAAAATTAGATATAGATAAATATTCACAAGCGTTAATTTATCAAAAATTTTCTAAACTTTCAACAATGAGTCCAATGGATTCAGAGTATCATAAATTAAAAGAATGGATTGATACTGTAATTGATATTCCATTTTCCACAGTTAAACCTCTTGAACTAAATTTATCACGAGAAATATCAATTAACTCCATTCTTATATGGGCTAAAGATAAGCTTGATTCTGAAATATATGGGATGGATGGAATTAAAGAAGAACTTTTACTTGTATTAAATCATAGACTAACAAACCCAAACTCATCAGATCATTCAATTGCATTAATTGGACCTCCTGGTGTTGGGAAAACTAAGATTGTTAGAACATTAGCAAAAATTCTATCTCTTCCATTTGAACAGATTTCAATGGGTGGAGTTACAGATTCATCATTTTTAGATGGTCATTCATATACCTATGAAGGTGCAAGACCAGGAAAAATAGTTGAATCACTTAAAAAGTTACAATGTAAAAATGGAATATTATTTTTTGATGAAGTTGATAAAATAGGGATGTCATCAAAATCTCAAGAAGTTTCTAATCAACTACTTCATATAACAGATTTTACACAAAATACACATTTTTGTGACAAATATCTTCCCGAGCTACCACTTGATTTATCAAAAATTTGGTTTGTATTTTCATTAAATGATGAAAATCTAATGGATCCAATTCTAAAAAATCGTATGAATTTGATTAAAGTTACAGGATATAGTCCTAAAGATAAGATTCAAATTATTGATAAGTTTTTAGTAAACCAGATTTGTGAATCACTTCAAATGGATCAGAAAAAAATTATTTTAACTCTTGAAGTTAAAAATCATATTATTTCCAAATGCTCACAAGAAGAAGGTATTAGAGATTTAAAAAGAGCTATTGAAGCATTATATAGAAAATTAGATGTATTATGCAGAGCAGTACTTATAGATGGTACATTTGGTGATCTTAAATTATCATTTGCAATTAAAAATTTTGTCCTTCCATATACTTTAACTATTCAAGATATTAATCTACTTCTAAAAAACTATATTAAAGAAAGCAAAATACCGCCTGGACTTTATGTTTAAAATTTTTAATTAAATAATTAATTTCTAAAGAATAAATATATGAATATTTGGTATATACTTATTCTTGCAATATTTCTAATATTATTTGGAATATTTTTAAAATTTAATATTAAAAAATCAGAAAAATTCTTTAATGAAGAAGTTGCTCCAGAAGAAGTTTCTACAGAAGTTTCTACAGAAGTTTCTCCAGTTGCTACAGAAGAAGTTGCTCCAGTTGCTACAGAAGAAGGAACTCCACCTGTTACAGAAGAAGGTACAACACCTGTTACAGAAGAAGGAACTCTAGTTGCTACAGAAGAAGGTTCAGAAGTTACTACAGAAGAAGGTGCAGAAGAAGGATCAGAAGAAGGTGTAGAAGAAGGTACACTAGAAGGAGTAGAAGAAGGAGCAGAGGGAGCAGAACAACAAAAATCTAAAAAAAGGAAAAGTCAAGCTCAAAAAACTGCAGAACGTGTTGCAAAAAAAGTTGCTATAGATGCTGCTAAAAAATTATTATTTAAAATGGGTTCAGGACCATTTGGGTGGATTAGTTTAATTATTGCAGAAGTTCTTAAAAATGTTTTAAATTTAGATCCAAAAGATTTTGTTGATTGTCCTAAAGGATATTATCAGGCAGATAAATTACCCAAGAGTATTAAAACAGTTATTTCTGTTGTTCCAGGAATTAGTGACGTTTTTAGTTTACTTGGAAATAAACTCTGTATTAAATTAGGATGTAGTAAAGACAAATTTATTCAAACTGGTTTATGTTATAAAAGATGCAGAGCTGGATATAAAAATGTTGGTCCTGTTTGTTGGAAAACTTGTGGAAAAGATAAAGATGTAGGTGCTTTATGTAGAGAACGCTGTAGAGATGGATATAAAGAAATTGCAGGTATATGTTATAAAAATTGTGGTTCAGGACAAAAGGATCTTGGATTAACTTGTGTTAAAAAATAATTATAATATATATATATATAAATGTATAATTTTTTAAGTTTTCTTATAATTGGATATATAATATATTTAATATTAAATATTAATACTATTGAAAATTTTAGAAGAAAAGGTATTAAAATGCCTTCAATAAAAAATATTGGTAAATCAATTAAAAATGTTGCAAAAAAAGCAGGTGATGGTATTAAAAAAGTTGCAAAAAAAGCTGGTTCTGCTATTCTAACAATTATACCTATACCAAAACAATCATATGTTCCAAAAACATATGCAAAAGCTTCATATGGTATAGGAGTTGGTAAAATACCAATCCAAATAATAATGAGACCATTAAAACCAGGTATTAAAATATCAAAAATTTAGATAATATATAATAAAAATATTATATATTATTATATAATAATATATGAAAAATATTGATGTAATAGCTATCATTATTATAATTATAATTGTAATTACTATATTATTTAGTGATTGTTCTGATACAAAATATGAACATTTTAAAGGTTCAAGAATAAAAATGCCTTCGATAAAAAAGATCGGTAGCGCAATTGCATCTACTGCTAAAAAAGCTGGTGGTGCAATTAAATCTACTGCTAGAGCAACTGGTGGTGCAATTAAATCTACTGCTAGAGCAGCTGGTGGTGCAATTAAATCTACTGCTAGAGCAGCTGGTGGTGCAGTTGCTTCGACTGCTAGAGCAATTAGATCTACTAAAAGAACACCAGCTCGAAAAGCTGGTGCTGTAGTAGCTGTAAGCTCTTCAGCTTTGCTAAATAAAATTTCAAATATTAAAATACAGGAAACATCAATATTAAGATCAGTTGATTCTGTAAATAAAATGTCAATAACTGTAAATAATTTATTAAATATTTTATCAAGAAGAATTCCTCAAATTCCCAACAGAATTAAATTTGCAAATCAAAAGAGAATTTTTACTTTATATCTAATTAGAAAAACACAGACTAAAATTGCATATTTAAATAGTTTAATTATATTTACTACAAATATTAATTCTGGTAAATCAACAAATACATCTAAAGAAGTCAATATTTTAGTTAAAAAAATTAATTTGCAAGTATTTGCAATTAAAACATACATATCAAGAACACAAAGTTATATTTGTCAAACAACTAGTATTTTTTTTGAACTTGAAGAAAGTTATAATAATATTTTTGATTTATTAAATGAACTAAAAATTATTGGTCCTAGATTTAATTCTCTAGTAACTGAAACTAGAAAAAATGTTGAAACTATCAATAAACAATTTGAAACTATAAATTTAGAAATACAAGAAGCAAATAAACCACCACCTGAAGAAGCTCCAAGCGAATCATCTGATGCATCAGCTTCTGGTGATTCTGCTAGTGCTGATACTTCTGGTGATTCTGCAGGTGCTGATACTTCTGCTGCTGATACTTCTGCTGCGGATACTTCTGCAGATACTTCTGCTGATGCTGGAGAAAATGTTGAAGGTTTTAATAATGCAACACTTTTTGAACCAATTGTTTTTGAACAAACAGAAATACTAATACCTGAAACATTAGTTTTACCAGCAAAAAATACATTGCCTAAACTTGATCCAAAAGAATTAATTATTCCTACTTTAAATAATCAAAATCTAATTGAAATAGAGAAATTAAAAGCTATTAAATTAGCACCAGCTCTAGCGAATAATTCTTCCGAGGTATCTTCAGATACGCAGATAGAATCTTATATATTAAGTTCAATTCCATTAGAACCAATTGTTGATATACCTGCTGATGCCGATCAATCTGATATTAATGCTGAAAATGATTTAATATACGAATTAAGTTAAATAAATCTCTGTAAATCTTCAAATTAATTTTTAATTATTTAATTAAAAATTAATTTATATCTAAATTATTTATATATAATATGGATATTTATAATATAGTTAGTATCGCTATTGTTTGTTTAGTCATATTTATGATTTTTACTTCCAAGTCTAAAACAAATGAACATTTCAAATTCAGATTTCCAAGTAAAAAAGATTTTTCTAAAGCAAAATCAGCTATTTCTAAAAAAGCTAAAAAAGCTGTAGCTATATCTAAAAATATTGGAAAAAAAATAGCTGCTGGTTCTGTTAGATTAGTTAATAAAATTTCTAGACCTAGACAAAAAACTTTATCTGAAGATGATAAAAAAATTGTATTATTAATTGCTCAATCTAAACTTGCAAATCAAAAGAAAATTTTTACATTATATTTAATTAAAAAAACTCTGGCTAAAATTGCCTACTTAAATGTTTTAATTGAATTTANTAAAAATATTAAAACAAAAGATTCTACACTTATGACAAAACAAATGAATATATTACAGAAAAGAATAAATCTACAAGTAAATGCTATTAAATTNTATATTGCAAGAACTAAAACTTTTATTTCTCAAACAACAACTATTTTTAATCAANTNGAACAAAATTATANTAGTATTATTAGTAAAAAGTCTATAGCACCAGCACCAGTCCCAGCCCTACTACCAAAACTAGCCCTACCANNACCAGCCCTACCAAAACCAGCCCTACCAAAACCAGCCCTGCCAATACCAGCCCTGCCAATACCAGCCCTGCCAATACCAGCCCTGCCAATACCAGCCCTGCCAATACCAGTACCAGTCGTAATACCAGTAATAGCAAAAAAACCATCTGATTCAGAGGAACCTGATTCTGAAACCGAAACACCTGAATCCGAAACTCCTGAAGAATCTGAAACATCTGAAGCATCCGAAACTCCTGAAGCATCCGAAACACCTGAAGCATCCGAAACTCCTGAAGTATCCGAAACACCAGAAGCATCCGAAACACCTGAAGCATCAGAAACACCTGAAGCATCAGAAACACCAGAGGCATCCGAAACACCTGAAGCATCTGAGACACCTGAAGCATCAGAATCAGAAAGTGTATCCGATGTAAATGAAGGATTTAGATCTGTATCTATATCTAATCAAATGAAAATTCCAGATAAATCATCATTGCCTACACTTGGTCCAAATGAACTTGTGTTACCAGTATTTAATGAGTCAATATTATCACAAGTACCAAATGTACAAGTTGTTCCAGTTGAATTAAAAATTGAATTAGAATTTTTAAAATCTTTACCAATAGAAGAAAGAATTGAAATACCAAAAAATGATTTAGTAAATCCAGCAGATATTGCTGAAGAAAAGAAAATTATTTTTTAGACTAAAATAGCTCTCTAAATATTCTATGTATTTCTGCCATTGATTTACAATCAATTTCATTATAATGTTCAATATCTTGAATAACTTTATTCGTTCCACCAAGCATATAATAATTATATGCTTGATTCATTGCATCCATTCCATTAGATACACTATCATTCCAAATAGTTGAAGTTAAACCTAATGAATGCAAAGCTCTATTGATACTTTTTAATTTAAAGTCAAATGCTCCCTTTACACATATTTCATCATCTTTAAACCATTTGCACATATCATAAAATTCAAACTGTTCTGGGATATTCACATATGGTTTTAAATTTGTATTTTCATAATTTGACCAATGAAATACTGGTATTTTATTAACTTGATCTAATTCAGCAATTTCTTTCATCTTCAAGTTAAATTCTTGTAATATTCTTTGTTCTTCTTTTAAATCTAATGACTTTGTTGTATAGACATAATACGTCCATTTACCATCAATAACTACTCCTAATCCTATCATAAAAATAAAATTAGATCTAGGGATATTTAGTGAATAAACAGTTTTACCAATTGTTTCAATATCAACATAACATGCAACTTTTGAATTTTTCCAATTACCAAAGTTTGATAATTGTGAAAAGCTAATAATTTCTTCATTATCTGGTTTATTAATTTCTAAAATACTATTAATTGTTCCTGATAACTTGCAACTAGGATTAAATCCTAAAATATTTGAATTAATTCTTGGATCATCCCATCTACAAATACCTGATTCTAAAGCTAAATCTCTTGATCTCTTTCCAACCGAATATATCATTGTTATCTCTTTATTTTTTTCAGCCAACTGTTTTTTAATTTGATGAAATTCACCATCTGATGTATTTTTCATATTTGGATATAAACGTGGATCATTTGGAGGATCTACTTGAAGATCTCTATTTGTTCTAACTTCTTGTATCCATTCAATCGCCTCATTTGTTTTTTCTATATTTTGTTCTTCAATTGATGTTTCCCAGTCAATTAATCCTAGTCTTTCAAAAGGATCTAAAAATGTTTCTACAATAGGAACTTTATTAATTGTTTTTTCACGATAATATGATTTTCCTATAACAAATCCTCTTGTTGCTGATACTGATTGAATTTTATTTAATGCATCTGTGTATATCCATATTTGAGCTTTGTATGGTTTTACTGAAATTTCATTTTGTAAATTATCAGATCCTGCTTTTAATTTTAAACTAGACCATTTAATATCATATACCTCGTATACTGGATTTGTTGAACTTGTTGAAGGATAAGATGGAAAAATTTTCTTAGCATAATCTGATCTAATAATTAGATCAGCACATCCATAAGTTTTATTTGTATGATTCCAAAGAACTGGTTGGTAAATTACAGGNACTNATTGACTAATTGCTTGAATTGTACGTCTATATTTTGATAAATCTCTTGCTTCAAAACTCTTTGCAATTTCAATAAAATCTTTTGATGGAATCAAATTCTTAATCTTGTTAATAATTTCTTCTTCAAACTTATTTCCATTATCAAATATTTTTTCCAAAAATGTTTCTGAGTTTGATCTAGATCTTGGTATTTTATTATAGGTACTTGTTCTAGATCTTTTATTAGATGTACTTGATTGAAATTTTAAAAAATCAATTAATGGATCATCTAACATATAGTTTCGTGTACTACTTGCTGTTACCCAGGTGGAATTTGGTATTTCTATAGATTGAGATAATCGCTTTCTTTTATTTATATTATATTCTTCAATTTTTATAATTTGATTTGTTAGTAGATCAACATACATTAGGTATGGACACATTTTCCAATTATTTGCAATATGTTTTAAATGTGTATGTTGTTCATCTGTTATATATTGATCTAATAACAAATCAGAATTAGATAAAATTACTTCACACATTCTATTTTCATAAAATCCTAAAGGTGAACAACCTTCAATTCCCATTGATTTTGGAATTAATTGTACATCAAGTTTTTTAGCAACTTTTAAAACATCTGCTGTAACAAATGGATTTGAATATGAAATTTTTTTAAGATTCAAAAATAATTTTGAAATTTTATTTGCTAAAACAGTTTCCATTCTTAATTTAAATAAGTATATTTGTTTAAATCAAAATAATTAAAATATCAATTTTTTTAGAATTAATTTAAGGTCTTCTTCCATGTCTTCTTCCATGATGTCTTCCATGATGTCTTGTATGTGAATGTCTTGCATAAGGTCTTGAACTTGTTGTATAGCCACTATTGGATAAAGATCCATACATTCTACCCCAAGTATAATAAACATATGGGTTGAACCAGTAATCAAGTGGATTATACCAGTACTCAACTGGATTATAGAAATATGATGATCCTCCTACATAAGGGATTGTATTATAAATTGTTTGTTTTTTTGTTCCAGAAATATCTGTGTTAAATGGTTCCAAGTTAGTTTTATTGGTTAACATAAAAAATATAACTAATGCGATAATAAAAACTATAGTATTAATATCCATATATCTATATATTTGGTTTAGAAAATAAACATTGAAATTTTTATATTTAACTGATATAAATAAATATATACTATATTTTATAATGGATTCTATACCTAAAAAAACAATAAACAATATGGATAAGGTTTTAACAGACTTACTTGTCAAGGCCAAAAAGGATGACGAGTTCGAGATTAGTTTTAAACAAACTGAGAATAAAATTACTTTGGAAAAATATATAACTTTGCTTAAATATCTTGTAGTCATAAGTAAAAAATTAAATCTTGAAATTATAAAATCTGACTACCTAAATGTCTCATATAATTATGATTATGAAAATTTTAATAATTATAGAATTTTAGTAACTGGTCTTGAAAATATTAATAAAAAACTTGCATCTATTTCTCATAGAGAAAATCATGTTATCTTTTCAATGTTACTTTCTGAACACTTATCCAATCCAGAATCTGGAATTGAATTAATGAATAAAATTAAAGATAAAAAAAATATGGTTGATTTTGATGATCTTGACTTGAGAGCAAGACTATCTTCAGAAAATTCTGTTCCAAAGTCAGCTCATAATGAACTTCTTAAACTTTCAGAAAAGGAAAGAAAATATATTGGCTTTAGATATATTCAAAGAGTTAGTCTTATTATTGAAGATACTCCTACATATACTTTTAGAATAGATTTGTCTCAAGTTAAAAGTGCAAGTAAACCAAATTTTATTGAAAAAAATGCATCATTAACCGAGTTAGAATTTGAAATAACTGTAAAAAAGGAGTTAAAAGAATCACAATGTAAAAAACTTGTAGAACAAATTATAGAACAAATTGAAAATATACAAAAAGTTTTACAAAAATCAAATTTAGTGATATCAAAACAATCAAATATTCAAGTTATTGATGGACTTAAAAAGTTACTATTTGGCGATCAAGAAATTTTTATTAAAGACCTCCCTGGTATGCAAACTCAAGCTGCAGAAACACAACATATTGTAGACTTAATCCCAAATCGTTATACAGTTACTGATAAAGCTGATGGTGAAAGAACATTTATGTATATTACAGAAGGATCAATATATTTAATTTCAAATACTTTAGAAGTAAAACAGTTAGATCTTAAGGATATGGGACTAACAAAAGCTAAAGTTGAAGAGTTTGATTCAACAGTTCTTGATGGCGAGTATATATTTGTTGGTTCAAAACAAAAGTTTGTATTTTTAGGTTTTGATTGTTTAGTATTTAAGGGTCAAGATTTAAGAAAAGAACCAAAACTAGAAATTCGTTTGAATTCACTGAGATTATGTACTAGTAATTTATTTGGCCAAGTTTCAGATACAGTTCAATATGCTGGACCATTTGATATTGAAAAAATTAATAAATACTATGAAACAGGAATTAAAAAATTTATTGGTGAACTTAATCAAAAACTTGATTCACCAAAGTCTGGATCTAATATTATAATGGCCAAATTTTTTATTTTCCCTCTTGGTGCTCATCCTTGTGAAGTATTCGCAGGTGCTTCTTTAATATGGAATTTATATACAAAAAATTCAGATCTCAAATGTCCATATATACTTGATGGTATTATTTTTACTCCATGTGATCAAATATATACTAGAAATTTAAAAGAAACTAAAAATCGTATTTACAAATGGAAACCATCATCTAAAAATTCAATTGATTTTTATGTTGAGTATGAACGTGACAAGATAACTAATGGAATCTTGAATGTGTATGATGATGCGGAGTCTAATGAAGAATTAGCTGATAAAGCAAATAAAGAATTAGAACAAGAAATTATACACCAAGATGTTGGAAAGTTCAAAGTAAAAGGATCTATTTATAGAATTCTTAATTTACATGTTGGTAAAATAGATGGTGGTAAAGAATATCCAGTTTTATTTCAAAAAGAAAAAGATAATTATGTTGCAAATTTGTTTGTATTAAATGGAGAAGCAAGAGATATTGAAGGTAATATTATTCAAGACAAGACTGTAGTAGAATTTAGTTATCTCAATGATCCAACTATTCCTTCTGGTTTTAGATGGATTCCTTTGAGGACTAGATTTGATAAAACAGATTCAGTAAATATGTTTAAACGAAAGTATGGAAATAATTCTGAAATTGCTGAAAAAACTTGGAGATCTATTATGGATGGAATAGAAGCTTCAGATATTGATCAACTTGGTTCAACTGAAACATATGAAGTTCATAATAAGAAGCTTAAAGGAAAAATTACATCAGATGTTATTACTGCTGAGCGTAGAGAAAATATTTATTATCAAGTAATTACTAATATAGCTAAACCTATGAGAGAATTTCATAATTGGATTAAATCTAATCTTATTTACACTTATTGTTCTAAAAAATCTATTGGTACAGGCACAAATGATTTTAGACAAATGGATGTGTTAGAGTATTCATGCGGTAAAGGTGGAGATATTGCCAAGTTCTATCATAGTAGAGTAGGATCATATGTTGGATTTGATATTGATCCAAATGGTATTTATTCTGGTTCAGATGGTGCTCTTTCAAGATATCAAGATTTTAAGAAAAAGTTTCCTAACTGGCCAAAAATGAATTTTTTGGTTGCTGATGGCGGAGTTTTACTTACCGTCGAAGATCAACTCAGAGCATCAGGTTCAATGAGTGATCAGAATAAAAAAATGTTAGTTGATATATTTGATAGAACAGATTTTAAGACTTATGATATTATTACTTGTCAATTTGCAGTTCACTACTTTTTCAAGTCTGAAACCACACTTGCTAATTTTGTTGCAAATATAAAAAAATTCTTAAAACCTTCAGGTTTTCTGCTACTCACTACTTTTGATGCTGATACTGTTAATTCATCATTTGATGAGTCTGGACATATTACATCATACTATACTACTCAAGAAGGTGATAAAAAAGTTATTTTTGATGTTGTTAGAAAATATGATTCTGGATTAACAGACTTTAATAAACCTGGTATTCCAATTGATGTACATATTCCTTCTTTTGAAGATGGATTTTACATGACAGAGTATTTGGTATCTAAAAAATTAATGATTGATACATTTGAATCAAATGGTTTTAGATTAGAAGATACTGATCTTTTTGTTAATATTTTTAATAAACACAAGTATTTCTTTGACAAGTCTGCAAAGTTCGAAGAAAATAAGCAGAACAAAGCATGGTATATGAAAGTAAAAGAATATTATAATCATGATGATCCAATTAATAAATCATGTTTTACTTATACAAAGTTAAATAGATTTTATGTTTTTCAAAAACTTGATGATGGTTCTACACAATTAGATGGACCAAAATATAAATTTGATAAAAAAAAATCATCTCAAACTAAGTCATCTCAAAACAAGTCATCTCAAAACAAGTCAAAACCTTACAAACCAAGGTCTAACAGGGTTTAAGATCAATTAATTTTACTTTAGTCCAATTAGTGTCAAAACTATAAATTTTAACTATATAATCTGAACTAATTGACAATCTATTTATTTTATCTATTAAATCTTTTGATCCAAGAATATGATTTGGTTCTAAATAATAATGAACTAAATTTGTATCTATTAAACAATATGAACTTGATCTATAACTTTGGCATATAGAATATAGTTTAATTTTTTTATATCGGCAAGTTACAAGTGAATATACTAATTGTACTAATTGTACTAAAATACAAATTGTAGTTAAAAGACAAAAACAAGTTAATGTCAATTCTATTAAATTATAAACAAGTTTATTAAACTGTTGCATTTTTTTATACTATTTTATATACTATTTTATATACTATTTTAATTAACTTTTAGCAAGCAAATTAAAATAACAATTTTTTACAGTACAGTGATACCATCTAACTATTATTTTAGATAAATATCTTTGAAATATATTGTTGATTCAGAATCTTCTAATAGTTTTAATTGATCATTTTTTCTATTGAAAAACCATTTATTTGTATATATATGTATACAACATTCACATAATAAAAATGATTTAATAAAGTTCATATATCTTATACTAAGATATTAAATTGATAATATCTTTAAAATTTAGTAGTTTAAAATATTCATCTGAACAACAATCAATAAATGTATTATATACTTTTACATCTATATCAAACATATGTGTTCCTAATACATATGTTTGAAGATCTGGCAATTTCATAAACTGTTTTTTAAATGTATATGAGATTAGATCTGTAAATGCAACTAGATATACAAAACCATTTGATTTATAAGAATAATTTATTTCTTTCATTTTTTGAATAATATTACTTGTACTGCCTATTCTAAATACATATTGTTTTTGAATAGAATTAAAAGCGAAACATAAATAAAACATATTTGTTGGTATAAGATTTTTTAATGCTAAAATTGAATTAACTATTTCAAAATTTATTTCTTGAATATTATCTGATTCTTCTTGTATTGTAAAACTTGATTTATCAAACTCGGTATCAGATTCATAATTTTCTAGCAGCTCATATAAAAAAGGTTTTTTAGACATCTAATCTAAGTTTAAATATAAAATAGGTTGAGACTATAAGTTTTTAATAGTCTTAAGGTAAAAAATTTAATTCAATTGATACAATACTGCAAACTCGCCAAATAAATCTTCTGCAATTAAATTATATATTTCTTTTGCATCTTTCAAAGACTGTATTTTTTTTATGCAAATTACTTGTTTTTCTTTACTTACTGTAACCTCATAACCATCAGATTTGGATTTGATATGATGCAAATTACTTCCTGATTTATTATAAGAATTTTCTGCTGGTGTTGCTAGTCTAAGATTAGAATCTCTTGCATCTAGTTTATCTCTATTTACATGATCAACGTATAACCCATCATTTTTATAAATACCTGACTTTAAATACCAAATATATCGATGTAAAGGAACTCTTGATCCTTCAATATATGTAAAAGGATAACCATCTTTACCCAAGTACCATTTGTAAGAACTAATAGCATCAATACGATTTATAGATACTTTAGCATATGGTTTAGAATAAGTTTGTTTGGATGCTTCACCATGTAGTTCTATCAAATACTCTGGATCTAAATTTGTATCCATATATAGTTAATTAACTATATATGATATTTTCTTAAATAAAAAAATAAATTAAAGTAAATTAATGAACATAACCTTCACCAATTAATCCAGGAGTTTCTTCATCCATCTTACGCATTTGAACCAGTAAATTATTTATGTATTCTGGATCTGTTGCTTCAACAAGATCATAATCTTCTACATTAGATCCAATTATTTTTTCAATTGGTTCAACAGCATTTACTATCCAAATTGATGGATATGAATAAGTTGGATCTGTACTTTGCATACATCTAAAACAGATCATAAAATATTTTCTATAATCATCAAAAGATCTAATAAATCCTTTAATTAAATTTCTTGCCGAGTAATCAGGAGCTCCATCTTTATCAGATGCAAATTTATATGTTGCTTGATAAAATTTATATGGACTAGCCTTAACAATTTCTTCAAATTGAGAGTACTCACCAGAAAAGAATGCTCGCTTCAAATCTTCCATATTACCAATTGTAGTAAATTTAGGTGGAGGTGGTTCAAGATTTTCTTCTTGGTCAGAATCATCTGGATCTGAAGGTTTAGGTTCTTTAGATTTGGATTCTTTAGCTTGAGGTTTGGACTTGGGTTCTTTAGGTTCTTCAGGAGGTTTGGATGATTTAACTAGCTCTTTTAGCCGAGCATTTTCTTTAGATAACAAATCTTTTTGTTCTTCTAATGGTAGAGAACTATCTGGAATAGCTAATTCGCCTAATCCTGGAATATCTTTAACCTTTAAAGATCCATAAATAGCTTCAGTCTGCTTTAGTAATCCTGCAATCTGTTTGTCCATTTGTATTATATTAGATTAAATAAGTACTGTATCCAATTAATTCAATCTGCAATTTTTCCCATATTTCACAATATTTATATATTTAAAAAGATAAAGACATTATTAATAAAATGTCAAATTGTTTAATATGTAATAATAATATATCTAAGCATTCAATTGAAGAAATTATTTTATGTGATCAAATACTAACTAATACAAATAATCAAATTAAACATAAATATAATTTGTTATGTTCTAAACAAATTAATAAAATAAAAAATATTAAACCAATAAAAATATATGAATGTAAAATTTGTAAAAAACAAATAAAAAATAAACAAAATTATGATTTACATATTAAAGATAAAATTTGTGAAAAAATTCCAAATGAATTTAAATGTCAAAATTGTAATAAAATATTTCAAGAAAAAAGATCATTAATATATCATAATGAAAATAAAGTTTGTGAAAAACAAACTATTCAACTAACTAATAATATCCAAGAAGAGCAAATTAACACAAAATTATCAGAAGATATGAAAAAATATTTATTTAAACAAATGAAAATTTATATTAATAATAATCTATTATTAGAACTAAAACCACAATTTAAAAAGAAAAAAATATCACCAGATTTAAAAAGAAATGTTTGGAAAAGATGGATTGGTTCATCAATTGGACAAACAAAATGTGTGTGTTGTGATATAACTGACATAGAACAGCTTAATTTTTGCTGTGGGCATGTAATTCCCTACTCGCAAGGAGGTTTACAAGATGTAAATAATTTAAGACCAATATGTTTTTCATGCGCAACTTCTATAGGTAAATCAAATATGTTTGATTTTATGCGAGCAAATGGATTTAAAATAAAACGGCGTATTAGATCTGCAGAAATATGATGTAAATATTTGGGAAAATATTTTATATAATTAATTAAAATTAGATAAAATAAACAATTAAAAAATTTTTTTAAAAAACAGAGACCAAAAATGATTTTTTTATTTTTAGAAAGATTTTTATAGACTATAATATTTTTTTAAATTTTTTTGCCCAATCTCCAACTCATTCCCTCCCCCTCTGTAAAATTCATCTCGTTTTTCTCCAAATTTTACATACTTGAGATGAATATTTTAAATATGTATTATTATTATGTTTTTATAATCTAATAATAATCTTTAAAAATATACTTTTAAAAATATAATAAATACAATGATGTAAAATTATAGAGAAGTGATGTAAAATGATTTAAATTTTAGAGATTTTAGATTTAAAAAAATGTTAATTATAAATATATATGCATAATTGTAAAATTTGTAATAAGAATATATATGATCATATATATAATGAATTAAAAATATGTAATTCTATCTATAATAAGACTATTGAAATACATATTTCATTTTTTAATAGTCAGTATTTAAATGATATTGAAAGTATTAAAAATAATATTTATAAAAATATAAAATATAAAAAAATATATAAATGTGAAACTTGTGGAAAACAAATAAAAAATAAAAGAAATTATGATATTCATATTAATGAAAATATTTGCACAAAAATTAAAGTTAAAAAAATACCAGAATTTAAATGCGAGAATTGTGAAAAAACATTTACAGATAAAAGATCTTTAATTTATCATAATACACGTAGTGTTTGTAATAAAACTATAAACAATTCAAATCTAGAGACTCAACAAGAACAAAATAATAATAAGACTATTAATAATACAACAAATAATACAAATAATGGAACTAACATTCAAACACAAAATATTCAAACACAAAATAATCAGAATAACCAAAATATTATTAATATTAATATTGGATCTTCTCAAGATGCAGAAAAAATAATAGAAATGATACCTTTTAGAACTACTGGTTATAAAATAACTCCAAAAAAATATTTAGAATACGCTAAATATCCTGAAAGAGCAATTAAAAGTTTTATTAAAGATGAACATTTTAATCCTGAAAAACCCGAACGTATGAATGTTCTTAATACAAACTACAAGTCAAATAAAGTAAATGTTTTAGATTATGATGAAGATGATGAAATTAGATGGTTATTAAAATCTAAGAACGATATTAATGAATTACTATGTGATAGAGTAATAAATCATTTGTTTATGGCTAAAATAATGTTGGAAAATTATGGAATTAAATTAGATGCAAAAACAGAAAAAAAATTAAAGGATCAAATACAAGAGTATGAAAATGATGATAAAGTTAAAAAGAAATATTTAGATATGGTATCTGAGTTAACATATAATTATAGAGATATGGTTGAGACAAATAAAAAAAACCAATCCAAATTAATTAAAAATTAAACTAACAGTATTCTACTAAATCTCTATTTTTAAATGTAATCTCGTTATTTTTATAACGTATTTTTATATAAAAATGTAAATACGTTATTTTATTAAAATACAAAATTATAAAATATAATCTTATAATTAATCTTAAAAAACATTTCTTAAAAAACAAATCTTTAAAGAAATGTAAATACGTTATTTCATTATAAAGATCATTTTGGATATTATGTTTAAATTATAGTCTTATTTTTAATCACAAAATGTAAATACGTTATTTTTAACCTAAAAATTAAGTTAGAGAGAGAGAGATTTTTTTATGAGATTGTGATTAAATTTTTAAATTATTTTCTGAGATTTAAATAAAGATTTAAAAATTAAATTAATTCAGAGTTAAAACCCATGTGTATTGTTCTGCTGTTTCTTTTAAATGTTTGTAACGATCTGATCCACCAAAATGTCCTTGTGTCATCTCTATTTTCAAGTTCTGTACAGATTTATCAGTTGGATCTTTTAAAGACCTTAGTTTAGCAATAAACTTAAGAGATTCCCAATACTGGACTCTTGGATCATGTAATCCTCCGGTAGCAAAAATATTTGGATAACATACCCCAGGTTTTAAGTTTGTGTAAGGACAGTATTGGGCCATATAATCATAATCTGATTTTATATTTGGATTACCCCATTGAGTCCATTCTTCTACTGTCAGGGGAATTGATGAATCACACATTGTATTTAATACATCAAGAAATGGTACACCCATAATTACATTTGCAAATAGATCTGGTCTTAAAACACTAGATGCTCCAACTAATAATCCGCCAGCAGATCTACCATCTGCTGTAATTGTATCAGATTTTGTATATCCAGAATTAATTAAATGTTCAGCACAGGATATAAAATCAGTAAAAGTATTTAGTTTGTTATAACTCTTTCCTTGTAAGTACCAGTCATATCCTAAAAATGATCCTCCTCTCACATGCGCAATTGCATAAACCCATCCTCTGTTTAAAAGTGGTAGAACCTGGTAGTCAAAATTTGGTTCCACAGTATGACCATAAGATCCATATCCATATAAATAACAAGGAGCAGGAAAAGTAGTACCTTTTTTATACACAAGTGAAATAGGAACAGCTTTACCATCTGAAGTTTGAGTATAAATTCTTTTGGATTCATATAATGATCCATCATATCCAGGAACTTCTTTAGTATATACTGAATTAAAAGTATTATTATCAGGATTAAATTCTAACAAAGAATAAGGTTGGGTCATTCTATCAATTGACAAATAGATATTTTGTGAATCTAAAAAATAAGAGTAGAAATCAATTGTATAAACATATTGAGGCCAAAGTTGCGACCATCCAAATTTTCCAAATGTACTTAATGCAAATGTTTGATTATAGTCAATACAATTTGTTATAGATATTATATTAGTTCTATGAGCTATAAATCCCAGATATGTACCTCCATTTACTTTAATTGAAACAAATGCATAGGATTGTGTCAACCCAAATGATTTGATATATACATTTGGATTCCCAGGAATAAAATCAACCCATGCATTCATTTGCTGTGCTTGAATCGTATGTACTAATGATACTTTCCAATTAACAGCATTTAAATTATTTTTAATGTAAAAATAATCATTGAAATGTTGAACATAATATTTGAGTCCTGGGATAATCCCAGTAATTTTAGTTAATACAAATCTATCTTTACCTAAATCTCCAACTAATCCATATTGAACACTTGTTGAATCATAATTAGAACTAGAAATAAATATATATTTTAAATCACTAGAAACATAAAATTCTACACTAAGATCTTGAACTGTTTCCTCATAAATTAGTTTTGGTTGTGATGTTCCAATAACCCATGTCCAAATTTGATATACTCTATTAGATTCATCAGTTTGAGTATAAACAATTTGTTTAGGACTAACCCAATTATAATCACCATAGGATATTAATGGTATAGTTGATGTATCAATTTTATCAAATTCTAAAGCTGTATTAGATCCAGAATCAATGGTCTGTATAACTAATTTATATTTTTCGGATCCATTAAAATCAACACAATAAGAAAAATATTTTTCATCCAATGAGCATGATAATCCAGTTACATCACATTGAGGTTTATTTTTAGCTAACAAATTGATATCTAGCAAAGTTCTCACTTTATTAGTTCGTGTGTCAAGTTGATTATATTTAAAATAACCTGAACCAGAAATAAATTCTTTAAAGTACTTGAAAGGAGACAATGCAGAATGTTCTTGAATAGGAAATGTCTTGTAATCTTCTTTCATATATCCTTTAAGTTCTTCAAATATTTGATTTTGAAGAGTTTTGTGTGGTGCTAAAAGAGCATTAGTATATTCATTTTCTTTTTTAATTACCTGTATAATTTCTGGATTGGATCTAGAATCATCTCTAAGCCAAAAAAAATTATCAGTATGAGAAAATGGAGGNTTTGCAAGTAAATCTTCCTGACCTCTAAATTTACCATCAGAAACTTTACCAAACCAAACTTCATGAGGTTGAGATTTTATTACAGGTACCGAGTTATTAAATGATGACATTTTAATATATATAAATTGTATATTATTAGATCAATCCAACAAATTTAATTATCAATTTTTTATAAAAAATTTGAAATTAATAATGATTGGTAATATTAGATCAAATCAATCTTATTAAATAAATGTGCGAATACAAAGTAACTATTCAAGAACTACCAAACTATACTAAAAAATGGGTTTTAGATTCAAACCCACATAGTTATCAAGGCTTGATAGATCCAGATTCTGGATTATATGAAGGCGAAGGAAGAATTAAATTTCTAAATACATCTAATCCAATTCAGACTTATATAGGAACTTTTACATCTGGAGAAATAACAGGTATTGGTAGTATTTGGTATTCTGACGGTATAATTTATAAAGGTCAAGTGGTTAATTCACAAAGACATGGTTTTGGAAGTATTTATAGTCCAGATGGTAAATTTCAATATGATGGATTATGGGTTAAAGATCAAATTGACAAACCAGTTTATGTGTATACAATAGGTCCAAATGGTTTTTTAGAATCTCAAGGATTTCAAGTTCATGGGGAGTATAATGGATGGTTTTTTACCCATACAAATGGATATATTAGTTCAATAACATATTATCAAGATAAAAAGTGTATCAAAGGATTTGGATCCCATATTTCAAGGTTTGGATCTGATTCTGTAGAGTGTAAATATATAGTTAGTGATCTATTTTCTCAAACAAATAGTGATGTACAAAAATTTTTATTTGTAGAACTATCTAAAATATCAAAACCTCGTAATTTACAAGAATTTTTATCTCAAGAATCTAATTTAAAAATGCTTGACTCACTTTCATTCGAGTATGATCCTGTAACTAATATGAGAAAAAAAAATTCATGGTACAAAATATTTGGTTCAAATGGACTTGAACAAATCGTATATTTTGATACAAAAGCTGATGTTCAAATTCAATTATCTAATTATAATGATACAACTGTATTTGTTGCAGAAACAAATGTTTTAACAGATATAGAAACACAAACTAAAATAAATGGTTCAATGTGGTTAGTTCCAGTAGATAAAAGAAATAATATGAAATTAGAATTAGTTCCAAATGATTTTATTGGGTTAAAGGACTTTGAATGTATATCAAAAGGAGAATATACTAAAACAAATAATATTTGGGAACTTGATGGTCAAGGTTGGGCAGTTCTAAATACAAAATCCTATACAGGAATTTTTGTTGAAAATAAAATTTCTCAAGGTATTGAACAAAATAAATCAGATAAAAGAAAAATTTATGAAGGAAGTTTTAATCCATCTGGAAAGTACCATGGGATTGGAACTGAATGGTTTAATTCAAATTCACGAATTAAATACCAAGGTGAATTTTCAAATGGAAAATATCATGGAAATGGATCTTCATATTATCCTAATTCTGAATATGAATCAATTGAATATGTTGGTAGTTGGGTTAGTGGATATAAACATGGTCAAGGAACATTGTTCTCAGTTAGTGGAGATGAAATCTATACAGGTGAATTTAATCATGATCAAATTGCATAAATTAATTTATTGATTAGACCAATTAATAGGTCCCTGCAAAGCAGGTTAATTTAAGCTTTGCTTAAATGTCCCTGCAAAGCAGGTTAATTTAAGCTTTGCTTAAATGTCCTATTTTTTCTTCAATAGATTTAAAAATTCCTGTATTAAAAAATCCACCTCTATTAGCTGAAAGAGGTGAAGGATGAGTTCCACATACACATCTTTCAGACCATCTTTCTATGAATTTAGTTTTGGCTTTTGCATAAGATCCAAGCAAAAGAAATACACATGTTGAATTAACTTGACTGATGTATTTGATAACTGTGTTTGTAAATTCCTCCCATAATTCCAAATGAGACCCTGCATTTGAATATTCAACTGTCAGTGCCGAGTTTAGAAGAAATATTTTTTCTTCATTTGCCCATCGAGATAAATCACCATGGGTAAACAAATATCCTCTATCAGGGAATTCAAGTTTTAGCTCTTTGTATATATTATATAGTGATGGAGGAATAGTTATACCTTGATTTACACTAAATGATAAACCAGTTGCTTGGTTCATACCATGATAAGGATCTTGTCCAAGTAATACAACTTTGATATCTTTAGGATTCATTTCAAATACTTTAAATATATTGGGTTTGGCTGGCAGAACATCAGTTCCAGTCCAATCAATAGACCTAACAGTTTCAAGTAATTTAGTATGGTACAAAATAAAAAAGTTTTTCCATTCAGGATGAATTGACCGAGTAAGCTGATCTAGCAAAATAATATTTGAAGCTGTTGTCATTTAATTTATATAAAGTAAATAAATTAAATCAAATTAAATAAATTAACAATTTTTTCTTTACAAGTGCTAATCAGAATCTGAATCAAACATTGCCGCATAATTAATTTGTTCTTGAGGTTTCGCTTTAAGTAAAGCTGTTTGAGCCTTGATAATTCGTTTCTCTTCACGTACAACCTCTTCTTTTGCAATTTGTTCAATTAGTTCTTGTTTTTTAATTGGATTATCTCTATACATTAGAACTTGATCCCAAAATTCTTTAAACTTTGGGTATTTTTCTTTAAACCATTCACGATTTCTTTTAATTATCAAACAATGAGATTTAGATAAATGCCAGTATAGAACACGTGCAAATTTATATTCAGTTGATAACTCGGGGTAAATAGTTTTCCAGTGTACCCTCATGTTTTCAGCCCAAGCAATTTTTTCTTCACGTGTTGTTGAAATCTCAGTTGGATAAATATATTTACCATACCATTCAATTCTATGAGAAGGTGGTAAATCATCTTTTTTAATCGGAATCAACTCGATCAAACATCCATATTTGTGCAAAGGATTTACTTCAATGGGTTTACCCTGGTCTTCAGTATGGGCAGTAACTGTTTCCTCATCATCTAGCAAATCTTTCCATTCTTCTTTAGTCCAAGGTATACTCCGAGCAGTCCATTCTTCACCTACTTTGAACTTTTTAATAACTCCATCAGCTAATTTACATTGCCAAAAATCACAGTACTCTAAATTACAGCACTCGAGTTGAAGTTGAACCTGAACCCAATAGTAGTGAGGAGTTATAACTCCATCTTCATCCCCTGTTGTATTAATAACTCGAGATGTAACACATTTGATTTCTAACATCCGTCCAACCATAGGACTGAACTTTCCATCCAATGTTGTACATGTACAAATTCCATCTGGACTTGCACCTAAAAATGGTATAACTGATTGATCAAGCTGTGGTGAACCCATATGAGGTACTAAACCAAATTCACCAACTTTCACATTATAAATAGATTCATAGATTAAAATTGCTATCTTTTCAAATTTCTTGCCATGATGTACATTAAAATTTTCACCAAATGGTTTACCAATTCCTATTTTTTGTTTTAGTAGCTCGATAGGTTTTTCATATTTGGATTCACCAATAGCTTGTGCTCCAGCAGAAGCAGTAATAAAATTATCTCTCATAAGATACCATTGAGCAGATTTTTGTTCTGGTTGTGGAACAGCTTCAATAGCAGTATATTGGGTCCATTGATTTGTGTATTCTTCAGGTACAACAATTTGATTACATAACTCTCTATAGAAATGATCTCTTACATCATTATGGGAGAATTGAGGTATTTGTTGACAACTTGTTTGATTTCTCTCAGCAATAATAGAATCAACAACAGACTTAATACAAAAAGTTTTTGGTTTAATTAATAGTTTGTCAATATATGTTTCAATACTGACTGGATCAATTGATAACTTTGGGAAAAAAATATCCAAGCTATCTTTAACTAATTCTTTTAGCACATCTTTAGAATCTGGATAAATTGATTTATTTGATCCTATAATTTTTTTTATAACTTTGTTAATAATTTTATCATCTTTCATTGTTTAAATATATATATGCATATATCTAAACCATTTAAAAATACAATTATTTGATATATTGCAAATATAATTAATGATAAAATAAATTATTCCTAGTACTACCGTATTTAATCCCATAATAATGCTAATGATTCCATAACATTACTTTTATAACTTTGCGGGCTAACCTTTAGGGTATGTTGAATTTTTGTTTCTAATTCTTCATAATCCATTAGTAAAAATTCAACTAACATTTTTGTTAGATCGTTTTTATATACAATAACACCTTCAAACTTGGTATCATCATCAGATGAAAAAGATGCAAAAGGATGTGCTAGTTTTTCATGTTTTATATTTTCTTCAAGTGAACATGTATCAGAAGAAATAAATTTAAACTCGTAACCAATGTCATAATAATAATATCCACATTCATATTTAAGTTCTTTTTCTGTTACATCAAGAGTATAATATGGTGTCTTTGAATCAACAGATAGTGCGCCTGTAGATAGTTCTTCTGCGTCTGTAATTTTATACAAGGCTAAAATTTCCATAATAATAGTTTTGTATCTTTCACCAGTAGTACTTCCAGAAACTTTTTCTAAATCTGTATAATTCATTAACAAAAATTCAGTTAGTATTTGTGTTAGTGAATTTTTATGCACAATAAAACTTTCAAATTTTACATCATTACTAAATGTTGCAAATGGATGAGTTGTAATCTTATATCTAGCATTTTGTTCGGGAGAACAATTTTTAAATGGAATAAATTGAATATCATAATTAATCTCATAATATAATTCTCCATTGTATTCTATATCATTTACATTTACAGTAATTGTATAGCATGGTTTATTATTATCACCACAAGTGAAATTAAATAGATCAGATCTACTAGCAAGTAAAACTGGACTAGTTATAATATATTCTGATTTATTTTCAGATTCAGAATTAAATCTAAATTGTATAGTTTGGGAGTCAATTATTTTAGTTGGCATTGTAATTATAATAAATAGATGATAAATAGCTTACTAGAATAAATAAATTTCAATTTTTATATACTATATAATTATATGATTAATTGCTTTTTTACAAATATATATGTCAAAAAAGTAAATTTTAATAAATATGTCAGAGTAATTTTAATTCCTAATAGAGAATTTATTTCTAGTGAAAATTTAAAAGAATATTTATGGTGGGATGATAAAGAGTTAGAAATATTTAGAAAAGAAAGTATTTTAGAAATAAAAACACTCATTAGTAGAAATTCTTCAATGAGAATATGTGATGCTCATAAATTATTATATCAACCAAACAATATTACATTTAATGAAAAAAATTTTATCTAATTATATTAATATATTTAGATAAAATATGATAAAACAAATTATTATTTCTGGATTAGTACTACTAGCTTTAGATGCAGCATATATTAGTTTGATTTTAAAAGAATATAACAAACAAATTTTAGATATACAAGGATCACCAATGACAGTAAAACTATTAGGTGGTATTATATGTTATGTCTTACTTATTTTTGGTGTAAATTATTTTATTATTAGACATAAAAAATCACCTGGGGAAGCATTTTTATTGGGATTATTAATTTATGGAGTTTTTGATTCAACAAATTATGCACTAATTTCAAAATGGAATGGTGGGTTAGCAATAGTTGATAGTTTATGGGGAGGAGTTTTATTTGCTCTAACCACATGGTTAATTTATTCTCTTCCTACAAATTGGACACAAATTAGAACAGTTTAATAACCAAGGTTCAATACATTCACAATGAAAAAAATGTCCACAAGGAAGTATTTTAATTGTACTTTGAGGTTCATAATTTTCCTGACAAATAGTACAGAAATCAGAATTCTTTTCTTTAAAATCTGTTCCAACACAGTCGTATATTTGACTACCTAGCTCTTTTATTTGTTCCTGAGTTGATGTTTGTCTAGCATCATTAGACTCAAGTGATGAATCCATTACTTGATTCATTAAATTAACTATATTAAGTAAACTTTCATTTGATCTCATATTAAAAACAGTAGATAAAAACATAATTTCATTAAGTAAAGAACTCGATCCAACTGTATAAGGACTTGAATTATTTATAGATCCTTGATTAATATAATTATTTAAAGATAAATCAGAATCATATCTATTAAATGAAATATCAAATAAGGGATTATTCATATTATTCATATTATTCATGTTAGTTATAGTATTTAAAATATTTGTATAAGAGTTGGTTATTTCATTTCCTGATGAGTTAATATTTATAATTCCAGCAGATCTTCGATCAACCATTACAGCTTGAGAATATACAGATAAATAAAAAAGATTAAAAATTCTTTCATACTCGGGAAATATTAATTGATAATAATGTTTTATACTACTTAAGATTCGAAGAAGTGATATATCTCGATAAATATTTGCTACCTGTTCATATATAAATTTTAAAATATCTAATTCATCTTGTTCTAAATTATCTTGTTCGTATGTAAAGAAATATGTCTCTCTAGCAATAGCAATTGAATCTAAAATTCCTGAATCATCATATTGACCTTGAGCATCTTGATCATATTCTTGATCATCTTCTTGATCATATTCTTGATCATCTTCTTGATCATATTCTTGATCATCTTCTTGATCATATTCTTG
>JGI12547J11936_1000027_pt1 | contig 27249 bp, 20 predicted proteins | sample LakEriepJuly2011_2_FD_11936 | JGI IMG/M metagenome (IMG submission 11936)
TGGCCTGCCGCCAATCGATCCACTGGGAGTCGAGTTCAGGAACCGCCGAAACAAGAACCGGTTGAGCCCCCTCGACCCACGTACCAACGCCTTTAATTTGACCCTCCCCTACCAAAAGCCAAGCATCCGAGAGGGGTTGATCCGACGGTTGATCAGGCAAACCATGCCCCCAGAGGGAACCGATGGATGTGATCCAATGCCAGGTTTGATTTGGTTGCATGTTGACAGGAATTTAGGGGGAAAATTAAGCCCAAGAACAATTTTGACCACAATTTTTCGATTTCTAAAGGCTGTTCACCGGCTCGTCCAAGCCTCCTTTTTTAATTTTGTTGTCAAATTTTTGAAAATGAAAACGGAACCCAACTTTGGTACCGCACCCAAAAGGATACTCCTTGCAATCCTGGTGCTGGGACTCTGCGCATTGATGGCCTGGTCCGGGGCTCGCTATGCCTTGTGGCAGTCCGATCGAAACACTTTTTCGGCCCATTGGCCTCTCCCTAGCGGCCAATCCGCCAGGTTGACGACGGCCTCTATGGCAGGAATGCCTGATTTTATTCAAGCCTGCGAGCAAAGCACCCCGGCCGTGGTCTATATCAAAACCACATCAACCCAAACGATGCGCAGCTTTAACGATTGGTTTTTTGGAGACTTCTTCCAGCAAAATCCCCAAACGGTACTCAACTCGGGATCAGGGGTCCTCATCTCAGCGGACGGTTACCTCGTTACCAACCACCACGTCGTCCATCAAGCCCAAAAAATTGAAGTGGTTCTGGCCAACAAACAAACCTATACCGCCGAATTGGTGGGTCAAGACCCGGGGTCGGACCTCGCCCTGCTCAAAATACAGGGAAACGCTCTCCCTTTTATGGCCTTCGCGAATTCAACGGATCTACGAGTGGGCGAATGGGTCCTTGCCGTCGGAAATCCTTTTAATTTAACATCCACTGTAACCGCCGGCATCGTGTCTGCCAAGGGGCGCAATTTGAATCTCTTAAACAATATGTTCCCGATTGAGGCCTTTATCCAAACGGATGCGGCCATCAACCCGGGCAATTCAGGCGGTGCACTGATCAATACGGCAGGTCTGTTGGTAGGAATCAACACCGCTATTTTGTCCAAGACCGGATCCTACAACGGCTATGGCTTTGCCATTCCTTCAAATATTGTTCGCAAGGTGGTTGCGGACTTGAGAGAATTTGGCAAAGTCCAGCGGGCCTTTATGGGAATTGACGTGGTGGATCTTGATGAAAAATTGAGAAAAGAAGCCGAATTAGAACATATGAACGGGGTCTTTGTGACTTCGGTAAGCCCCATCGGGGGAGCCCATGATGCAGGAATTCAGGCCGGCGATGTGTTGATTGGTCTCGATAAGGTTCCATTACGAACCAAATCCGATTTTGATGAACAGTTGAGTTACCACCGTCCCGGGGAATCGGTCGAAATCACTTTGGAAAGAAAAGGAAAAATCCTCACCAAAAAAATCCGACTCACCAACCTGAACGGGGATACCGAAATCCAAAAAAATTCCAGCGTTCGATCTTCCGATCTGGGTTGCGAATTGGAGCCCCTGACTCAATACGAATTGGACCGACTCAAGACCAACCACGGGGTACGGATTGCATCTGTTCAGGCCGGGACCCTCAGCCGCATGGGCCTACGCGAGGGATTTGTGATCACACATATCAACAAAGCTCCGGTTAAGACACCGCTGGAGGTGATAGATGCTTTGTCCAAAGTTCGAGGCCAAACCGTGATCGAGGGTTTTGATCAAAACGGTGGGCGGGCGGTCTATTCGTTTTATGGTTTTTGATCCGAACCTCCACCTGGCTTGGCAATGGATTCCCTCATGTCGGTATCCGCTTTGATGTTCTGCATCCGGTAATAGTCCATCACCCCCAATTGCCCGTTCCGGAACGCATCGGCGATGGCCAAAGGAATTTGGGCTTCGGATTCGATGACTTTGGCGCGGGCTTCCTGGGTCTTGGCCTTGAACTCTTGTTCAAGAGCAACGGCCATGGCACGCTTTTCTTCGGCACGTGCCTGCGCGATTTTTTTATCAGCCTCGGCCTGATCGGTCTGCAAGCCCGCTCCGATGTTTTTCCCCACATCCACATCGGCAATGTCAATGGACAATATTTCAAAGGCGGTACCGGCGTCCAGTCCTTTGTTAAGCACCACCTTGGAAATTTGATCCGGATTCTCCAGAACTTCCTTGTGACTGACTGCGGAGCCAATGGAGGACACCACCCCTTCCCCAACACGAGCCAGGACCGTTTCTTCACCGGCACCCCCAACCAATTGCTTGATACTAGCCCGTACGGTCACCCGTGCACGGGCAATAAGCTGAATCCCATCTTTGGCAACCGCTGTCACGGGGGGGGTGTCAATGACTTTGGGGTTGACTGACATTTGAACCGCCTCAAAAACATCCCTACCAGCCAAGTCGATGGCGGTGGCTGCTTTAAAGTCCAAAGGAATATTGGCTTTTTCGGCCGAAATAAGAGCTCTAATAACATTGTTCACATGTCCTCCCGCCAAGTAATGCGTTTCGATTTCGTTGGCAGTCACATGAAGTCCCGCCTTGTTGGAGGTGATCATGGCGTTGACCACAATGGCGGGTGGAACTTTGCGTATACGCATGAGCACCAAATCCATAATCCCGATTTTGACCCCGGAAAAAACGGCTGTAATCCACAGGTTGACCGGAACAAAATACAGCAGGGTAAAAAAAGCCAGGGCCAAACCGCCAGCCAAAAACAACAAAAACATTAAGTCACTCATACCAAAAAATTAAAAAAATAACAATAAAAAACCGAGACTATTTCCATTACATACGCTCGGGGGCGGCGATTCCTAGCAGCCCCAAGGATTCTTTGAGGAGGGTGCAGGCTTGACGGCACAAGGCCAAGCGAAAGGCCTTGGCCTCTGGGTCAGGTTCCTGCAAAACGGGGCATTCGTGGTAAAACCGATTGAAGGCCGTCGCCAATCCATAGGCAAAGTCCGCCACGTGGGACGGATTGTTCTCCTTGGCGGCTGCCTCGACGGATGGTTTCCACTGTGAAAATTGCCGCAAAAGAAAACGCTCGGTGGCGTGCCATTTTTCGTAGGACAGGCCGTTCGCATGCGTCGAACCCTGGGGACTCTCGGACAAGGCCCTAACCAAAACGGAGGACAAACGGGCATGGGCGTATTGAACAAAAGGCCCGGTATGCCCTTGCAAATCCAAGGCCTCTACAGGGTTGTAAACCATACGTTTGGTCGGGTCTACTTTCAGCAAGTAGAATTTGAGCGCGGCCAAGCCAATTTCCAGGGCCAACGTGTTTTTTTGATCGCCCGATAAGTGAGTCAACTTCTCAGATTCAGCCAACTTAGCTGCAGCCAGGTTTTGGACCTCGTCCATCAAATCATCCGCATCAACCACCGTTCCTTCCCGGGACTTCATCCTTCCCTGGGGTAGGTCCACCATGCCGTACGAAAGGTGATAACAACGGGCGGCCCAAGGAAAACCAAGCTTATCAAGAATCGCAAACAAAACTTTGAAATGATAATCCTGTTCGTTGGCCACGGTATAAATCATCCGATCAAAAACCCAATCGTGCTGTCGTTGTTCGGCCGTACCCAGGTCCTGGGTGATGTAGACGGAAGTCCCGTCGCTTCGTAACAAAATTTTGGAATCCAATCCCCGGTCTTGCAAATCCACCCAAACAGCTCCGGATTCATCCCTTCTGAAAAGGCCTTGTTGCAAACCCCTTTCCACCAGACTCTTGCCAAGCAAATAGGTTTCGGACTCGTAATAATTCCGGTCAAAGCCAATGCCCAAGCGTTGGTAGGTTACTTCAAAACCTTCGTAAACCCAAGAATTCATTTGCTTCCACAGGCCTACCACCTCCGGGTCACCCTGCTCCCATCGTTGAAGCATCTCCCTGGCCTCGATGAGGATAGGGGCTTCGTTTTCGGCCTCATCGCGGGTGCGGCCTTGGCCAACGAGTTCCTGGACCTGATCCTGAAAGGCCCGTTCGAATTCCACATAAAATTGGCCGACCCAATGATCACCTTTGACACCGGCCGAGCGAGGATCTTGGCCTTGACCGAATTTCTGCCAGGCCAACATGCTTTTACAAATGTGAATACCCCGGTCGTTAATCACCTGGACCCGAATCACCCGGTGGCCCAAGGAAGAAAGGATGCGGTACATGGCATCCCCCAACAAATTGTTACGGACATGCCCCAAATGGAGGGGCTTGTTGGTATTGGGGGAACTGTATTCCAAAACAATCGTTTCAGGCTTGAATTCCTGATCCCCTGTACCATGGGTCAGCGCGTAGCCTTGAGACCAACGCCAGCGCCAATAGGGCTGAGTCAGGGAAAGGTTAAGAAAGCCCCCAACGGCTTGGGCTTGTTGCACAAGAGGTGAACCGTCATCCAAACGGAGAGTGGGCCAAAAATCGCTCAGGCGTTCCGCCAAATCAGCCGGGGACAAACCGGCTTGTTTGGCTGGACCGAAAAGCACCAGCGTGATTTCACCCTCAAATTCGGGACGCGTTTCCTGCCAAACCAATCTCGGTAACGCGTTCATCCATTCCGACTGCTCGGCGAACCACGCCAAGAGGGGTTGCTCCAGCCTCTGGGCCAGCATGGGATTCCATTCCATCATAGCCGCAAATTAAACATCTTCCTCCCTACCGGAGGGCACTTGCTGATCAATCGCATTGGCGACTTTGACCAAAATCTCAAAAGCCATCTCGGCCATGAGGTTTTCTTTGTCCAGGGTTGGGTTGATTTCAACCATTTCAAAGCAACAAACCTTGGGATTGCGTACCAGGTTTTGGAGGAGCTTGCCTGCCTCGCGTTCGTTGATACCACCGGCAACCGGCGTACCTGTTCCCTGGCTCAGCTTGGAGTCCAAGCTATCGACATCGAATGAAATATAGATGATATCGCAGGCTGCCAGTGCGTTCAAGGCATCCAAGGCCACCCGCTCCACCCCCTTGCGGCGTAATTCGGCTACAGTAAAGACTTTGACCCGGTTTTCACGGATCAAAGAGGCTTCTTCGGTCTCCAAATCCCTCAAAGCGATGTAAACCAAGTCCTGGTAACCCAGCATCGGCGCAGACCCTGCCATTTGTTGCAAGGCATGCCAGCGCTTGACCGTGGCCGGTTCGGGCTCCCGCACCGCGCTCGCTTTGTTGTCCTCACCCAAGGCCAGGGCCAAGGGCATCCCGTGCAAATTACCCGATGGCGTTGTCCACGGCGAATGCAAGTCCGCATGGGCATCGATCCAAATCACGCCAAGCCGTTGCCCTGGCCGCGCCTTAAGGATTCCGGCCAAGGTTCCGGCCGATGTGCTGTGATCCCCCGCCAAAACCAAGGGGTAGGCGCCATTTTCCATACAAGCATGCACCGCATCCCTCACATTCTCCATAACCTCCCCGACCCCTTTGAGGTAGCGGGCAAAGGGTGACCCTTCCGGGCCGTAGAGTAAATCATTGCGATTGGGGACCTCGGTCCTTGGCATTTTGTGAAAAAACCGACTGGCAAAGTCGTGAGCGGCTATTTTGACCGCGTCCACACCCAGGCTGGCTCCCCGGGTCCCTGCTCCCAGTTCTGATTTCACTTCAATAAGGTGCAGACGGGATTGCATCCGTTGGGCAGGGGTTGGGATAATGCTGAGGTTAAATCGGAATGAAGGGGGTGTAGGGGGGTCAGAAATCTTTAAATTTGCGCCCCTTCATCCCCAAAACGCCTCCACTTGCAAAGCTACGCAGAATTTTTGGACCTCAGTGTGGGTTTCCCCCAGGACGGTTGGAAATTGCTGGACGACGAATTGTACTTCCGCGATATCAACCTTATGGAGCTGGCCGAAACCTTCGGCACCCCCTTGCGATTCACCTACCTCCCCGTGATTTCCCAAAAAATCCAGGAGGCCAAAAGGCTCTTTGCTCAGGCCATGAAGGAACATCAATACAAGGGAACCTATACGTATTGCTACTGCACCAAATCCTCGCATTTTCGGCACATCCTCGAAGAGGCGCTGTCCAACGATATCCACCTGGAAACCTCCTCGGCTTTTGATATACCAATCATCGAAGCACTGGAGCGCAAAGGGTTGATTCAGAAGGATATCATGATTGTTTGCAATGGCTTCAAAAAGGAGCTTTACAAGGAAAATATTGTGGACCTTCTGCACGATGGCTTCCGGAATATCATCCCGGTTCTCGATAACAAAGAGGAATTCAATTACTACGACAACGAGGTTGAATCCGAAATGCAGTTGGGAATCCGGTTATCGGCCGAAGAAAAGCCGGATTTTCCCTTCTACACCAGCCGGCTGGGCATACGCGCCGATGAAATTGTGGATTTTTACCAGCACAAAATCAAAGAGGACGGACGGTTCAAGCTCAAGCTTTTGCACTTTTTTGTGTCCTCCGGATTCAACGACACCCCTCACTTCTGGAACGAACTCGAAAAACTGGTCCTGACCTATGCCAAACTGCGCAAAGTCTGCCCGATTTGCATATGCTGGACATTGGTGGTGGCTTGCCCTTCAAGAATTCCTTGGAATTCAACTACGACTACACTTACATGGTGGGCGAAATTGTGGGACGGATCAAAACCATTTGCCAAGAAAACGGGGTGCCCGAGCCCGATTTGGTGACCGAATTTGGATCCTACACCGTGGCCGAGGCTACGGGTATCATTTTCAAGGTTTTGGGGCGCAAACAGCAAAACGATCGCGAAAAATGGCTCATGGTGGACGGCAGCCTGATTACCATGCTACCCGATGTTTGGGCTATGAACCAGAATTTTATTATGCTACCCCTGAACAACTGGGATGCCGAATACGAAAAGGTGAACATTGGCGGCATTACCTGCGATAGCTTGGATTACTACAAAACCGAGCCCAACAACGCCTCCACCTGGATGCCCAAAACCCGCAAGGCCCAATACCTTGCCTTTTTTCATACCGGGGCTTACCAAGAAACGCTGAGCGGGACCGGAGGCATCCACCACTGCCTCATTCCCACCCCCCGGCACGTTTTGATCCGCAAAACCAAGGACAATCAAGTGGATTATCGTTTGTTTCAAGAAGAACAAAGCAGCAAACAAGTTCTCAAGATTTTAGGATATTAGGGCAATCCGCCTATCTTTGACCTCCTTTTGGAATCACCCCACCTCCGGAAACCCTTTCCCCTCACACCGAAACCACCCACCATGGCCGTCAGTACCCTTAAGCGCAAAGCTGCCAAGAACCGCATCAAATCTGCCCAGAGAAACCAAAAACTCAAAGGCACCACCTTGGGATCCTACGCCAACCCCAACCGGGTTGCCCGCGTTTCGATTTCCGAATCCTTGGGGCAGCAAAGCCACAGCGAGAACACAGAGGCCTAAGCCTCTTTAGACCTGCAGGACCCCCATATTGAACCTTTCGGTCATGGGGGCATGGTTGGCAGCATCCAACCCTATCGATAAGGCATCCCGAGTTTTGACGGGATCAATCAAACCGTCTACCCACAAGCGAGAGGCCGCATAAATTGGCTTTGTCTGCTCGGTGTACCGGGCTTTGATTTCCAGGAGTCTTTCTTTTTCGGCCTCCGGGTCTTCGGCCAAACCCTGAGACTTGCGGGCACTGTTTTGGATTTGCAATAGAACTTTGGAAGCCTGTTCTCCTCCCATAACGGCAATTTCCGCGCTAGGCCAAGCCAATATCAGTCGAGGATCGTAGGCTTTTCCACACATGGCGTAATTGCCTGCTCCGTAACTGTGGCCCGTGATCACGGTGAATTTGGGAACCACCGAATTGGCCACGGCATTGACCATCTTGGCCCCGTCTTTGATAATGCCTCCGTGCTCTGAGCGAGAACCCACCATAAAGCCGGTTACATCTTGCAAAAAAATCAAGGGGATTCCCCGCTGATTGCAATTGGCGATGAAGCGAGTGGCTTTATCAGCAGAATCAGAATAAATAACCCCGCCAAACTGCATTTCTCCCTGAGCGTTTTTGACCACCTTTCGCTGATTGGCCACCACACCGACCGCCCATCCATCCAGTCGAGCATAACAACAAACAATGCTTTGGCCGTAGGTCTCCTTGTAGGGAACGATGCTCCCCTCATCCAACAAGCACTCAAGCAGGCCCATCACATCGTAGGGTCGGCTGTTCCCGGCGGGGAATCGATCGTAAAGGGCATCGGGAGGGCTTGCGGGGGCCAACGGGGCCACCCGATCAAATCCGGCCAGGGTTGGTGCCGCCAATTGCCCAACCAGTTGCCGTATTCGTTCCAGACAGGCCGCATCGTTGGGCATTTTATGATCCGTAACACCGCTTATATCGCAATGCGTATCCGCACCCCCCAGGCGCTCGTTGTCGACTTCCTCCCCGATGGCGGCCTTGACCAAATAGGAACCCGCCAAGAAGATGCTCCCGTTGCCTTCAACAATCAGTGCTTCATCGGACATGATGGGCAGGTAGGCCCCGCCCGCAACACAAGAACCCATGACCGCAGCGATCTGGACAATTCCCATGGAAGACATGCGTGCATTGTTACGGAAAACACGGCCAAAATGTTCTTTGTCCGCAAATATTTCGTTCTGCATAGGCAGGTAGATTCCGGCACTGTCCACCAGGTAAACAATGGGCAGACGGTTTTCCATGGCAATTTCCTGGGCTCGCAGGTTTTTTTTGCCGGTGATGGGGAACCAGGCCCCCGCCTTGACCGTGGGATCGTTGGCCACCACCACACAAAGGCGGTTNTGGATTCGTCCCAAGACCACCACCACACCGCCAGCAGGGCATCCCCCTTCNTCTTCAAATTGTCCCCAACCGGCCAAGGCCCCGATCTCCAGGCGAGGGCTTCCGGCATCCAACAGNGCGTCCACCCTTTCACGGGCGGACATTTTGCCTTTGGCATGCAATTTGGCCAGGGCCTTGGGACCTCCACCGGCAGCCGCTACTTCTTCCATGCGACGGAGGTTGTGGAGTAAATCCTCAAAATAGGTGCGGTTCTCGGCATTCATAAATCAGGGGGGAAAGGAAAATGAAGGGTTGGACCAAACGATCACCTTCAAATTTAGGCAAGACCGCCCGCATCCCCTATCTTTGTGGCGAGGGTAAGTCTTGTACGACCAGCTCCTGCTTAATCCCCCAGGGTAGGAATGCAGCAAGGGTAGGCGGTTGTAGCGGTGCGATGCAAGTAGCTTACCCTTTTTTTTATTTCTACTTATGGAGTTTTTTGTCGATACTGCCAACCTTGATCAAATCCGCAAAGCCATGGACCTAGGCGTCCTGGATGGCGTGACGACCAACCCTAGCCTGATGGCCAAAGAAGGCATCCGGGGCAACGACGCGGTGATGGAACATTACCTCAACATTGCCAAAATGGTGGGTCAAAACGTCAGCGCCGAAGTTATTGCGACCGATTACGAGGGCATGATCCGTGAAGGCCAGATCCTCGCCGCCTTGCACCCCGCCATTGTCGTCAAAGTCCCCATGACTCGGGAAGGAATCCGGGCGATTCACACCTTTCATAGCGAAGGAATTCGCACCAATTGCACCTTGGTTTTTAGTGCAGGACAGGCCCTGTTGGCGGCCAAGGCTGGAGCGACCTACCTATCCCCTTTCATTGGCCGCTTGGACGATCTCAACATGGATGGTTTGGAATTGATTGCCCAAATTGTTCAGATTTATCGGACCCAGGGTTTCACGACCAAAATACTCGCAGCCTCCATTCGCAGCAGCCTGCACATTGTCCGCTGCGCCGAGGTCGGTGCCGATGTCGTCACCTGCCCCCTATCGGCGATGGAAGGCCTTCTTTACCATCCCTTGACCGACAAAGGCTTGGCCCAATTTCTGGAAGACCACGCCCGTAACAACGCCTAAACCATTCCCTCGTCCGCAAGGACTGCCTCGGCAAAGGGACGCCAGCCGTAGTGGCTTGCTAGTTTTTGGACCGAATCCCTGTAGCTTAATCGATTTGGATGGGAACAAAAGCGCTGCAGTGCAGCTGCCAATTCCCCCACCTCGGGGTTGCACAATTCGCCGGCCCCTTTCCCTTCCAATTCCTCGGCTAAACCACCCACCCTCGTCACAATCATGGGGACCCCAAAATGCAAGGCTGCTTGGGTAACACCGCTTTGGGTGGCGTGACGATACGGAAGAACCAAGGCCTCGGCAACCCCAAAATAGGCAGCCACGCGATGATCTGGAACAAAAGTCGGGTGCAAGATCACCCGATCCTGCAGGCCCAGCTCCTCCACGAGTCGTCGGTACGGTTCAATGGGCTCGTAAAATTCCCCCGCAACCAGCAGGGTCCAAGAACGACCCTCGGGTTGATTCCAAAAACTAAATTCGGGGCTGACCAAGGCCCTCAAGAGCAGGTCAAGACCTTTGTAAGCCCTGACCAAACCAAAAAACAAGAAATAAGAACGTTCAGTCGATAAACCCAAAGCCTGACAAGCCGCTGTTCGGTCCATGAAGGGACCAAAGTGATCGTAAACGGGGTGGTGCAACACCTGCACAGGACCCTTGAAGCCCAATGCCCGGGCCTCCCCAGCGACCGAATTCGAAAGGGTCACGACCCGGTCGGCGACGCCCAAGACCCAGCGGTTAAGGGGTCCCGTACCGGGAACTTTTTCGTGGGGTTTTAGGTTATCGGCCAAAAGAACCACCGGAGCTTTGAGTCCGGCACGCCGCGCTATACGGGTCAAGAAACCCAGGGCAGGGGCCATAAATGGCGTCCAATACCGTAGAAGTACCATGTCCGGTTGTTGAGCCGCCAGCCATCGACCCGAGCGCCACCAACTCAGGGGGCCTACCGAATGAAGCAAGCGATGCGAATCGAGTTGGTCTGGAGCCGGTTCTTCGGTAAACTGCGTCGTTCCCGGAAACAACCACGATGGGTATTGGACCGTGTAATTCAGGACCGTGACTCGATGCCCCATGGACTGCCACTCTTGGACCAAGCGCTGATTAAAGCTGGTCATGCCCCCGGGTCGAAAGGGCCAAACCGGACCGACCAGAACGATGTGCTTCAATCCAGGACGGCTTGGACCAGGTAACGGTTGCGGTCGGGGTTGTTGCGTGCCACCAATTCGGCCAAAAATCCAGTACAAAACAAGAGCGCACCCAACAAAACCAAGGTCAAGGACAAATAAAACAAGGGCTGATCGGTCACATCCCGGTGCGGGCTCCCCATCGAAATCAAATAGAGTTTTCGGAAAATCAACCAAGCCGTGGAAACTGCTCCCATAACAAATGCCAAACTCCCCATGGTGCCAAAGAAATGCATGGGCTTGCGTCTGAATTTGGAGATAAAATAAATGGATAACAAATCAAGAAACCCATTCACAAATCGTTCAAGGCCAAACTTGGTGTGCCCGTATTTGCGGGGACGATGCTGGACAACTTGTTCCTGGATTTTTTTGAAACCCGACCACTGGGCAATCACCGGAATGTACCGGTGCATTTCCCCATACACTTCAATGCTTTGAACGACTTGGAGACGGTACGCTTTGAGGCCGCAATTAAAATCATGGAGATTTCGTACGCCGGACAAACGCCGGGTCGCTGCATTGAACAGCTTGGTGGGCAAGGTCTTGGAAAGGGGGTCGTATCGCTTTTTCTTCCAGCCGGACAAGAGGTCCAAGCCTTCGTCACGCATTCGCTTGAGCATACCCGGTATCTCGTCCGGGGAATCTTGCAAATCGGCGTCCATCGTAAAAACAACCTGGCCCGTCACCCGCTCAAAGCCCATTTGAAGGGCCGCCGATTTGCCGTAATTACGCTGAAAGCGAAGGCCTTTAACCCTTTGATTTTCAAGCCGAAGTGCCTCGATGACTTCCCAACTTTCGTCGCTACTCCCGTCGTCGATGTACCAGATTTCGTAATCCAACGATTCAGCCTCGAGGACCGACACCAACCAAGCGTTGAGCTCGGGCAGGGATTCGGCCTCGTTGAGTAACGGAATAACAATAGAAACATCCATACCGCTTAGCTTGAGAGGGTATCCGATGAACTCGTAGCAAAAGGGTCTTCTTTGCGTCGAACAAAAAGACCCACAATCAAAGCAAAAAAGGTATTCATCAAGCCCGATAACAAAAAGGCGGAACCCAATGAACGAAAATCTTGTTGGAAGCTGCGTTTTTCGAAGGACTCCATCGCTTTGGCGGAATCCTCTTCGCTCATCCCAAAGGACTCAAAACTTTCTTCCATTTTGACCACCATGATTTCTTTGACACGCTCGTGCAATTCAGGGTCCACCCAATTGTAAAGCACCCCTGTAAAAGCAATACCCAACAAACTACCCACCATCCCCGTCAGCAGGCCCTGGACCACGGCGCGTCCGTAGGGGTAGCCTCCGGAAAAACCCTTACGGTCTTCGACACAGGCCATGAACATGGCCGCAAAAACCAACCCAATGGATATCATGGAATTCCAACCAGAAACCAGCCAGGTCAAATCGACCATATAGGCGATTAACATGGACAGAATACTGACCACACCTAACAATAGGCCAAAACGGAACACGACGGCTTGATTCATAAATACTTGGTTAGTGTGATGTACGAAAATAAACGGCAACCCAGCCCCCGGCCAACAAATGCCAAACCCATCGAAAAAAACTTAATCGCAGGGCCAAGGTCGCGGGGGTTTGGTTTTTGATTTGATCCTGAAGCTTTGCCAAGGTACCGGGCGAGTAATTGGTTTCGAGCAGACCCGAAGCCATTCCTAAATTTTGAATTTGATCGGACAGATAGTCGTTCCAAAAAACAGGACTCAAAGTCCCCAACAGCCAAACAACCAGCCCAAAGGAAACGGCCGCAACCAATCCAGACCCCGCGCTAAAAAGGAGCCCGTGGGTTACTTTGAGATCGCCCGCCTGCACCTTGTATTTGAGGCTACGAACACCTGCAATCAGCCAAGCCAGGGTGACCACCCCCAACAACAGTCGAAACTGGCCGAGAGGATGAACCGGCGAGAAAAAATAAACCGCCCCCGAAACCAAGACAGCGGTCAGGGTATTCCCCAATCCTGTATAGATGAGAAGACGTTTCATATCAAAACTGAGACCATTCGGGGTTCAAATCGGCCAATCGTTGGAGTTTGGGGGTCGAAGCGTCCATTGCATACGCCTGGACACAGGCCAACAGGGGCATAAAGTCGGTGAGATCCTCCGTGGAACCCCAAACATCCCGTAACCAGGCTTGGTCGGTGGAATCCTGCCGCAAAAAGACAAAAAGCCCCGTAAAAACGGGTTCAATCGCCGATTCGGGGGCCATGGCTCTGCATTCTGCTAACATTTCAGACCATGGCTCATGAACCAAGTCTCTGGAGGCGAGAACCTCCTCGTAGGCCATGAGGTGATCCTGATCCTCCAATTCTGGACTCACCACAAAGGAGTCCACAAAATCATCCATTCCCGGAGCAACGCCCTCTTCCCTGCATTCGTCCACATAATGAAGCAGATGCAAAAGATCCGTACCCAACCCGGCGCATGCGTTCTCGAATTGGTCCCAAGCCGAGTCATCCCAACTTTGTTCAGCTCCTTCGTCACTCAAAAGCGACAAAATATAGAGATCCACCAAAAAGGCACCGGCCGATCCCACCAACCAAGAGGAGGCCTTGGCATCGTCCAGGTAGGCCTGGATTTGGGCAAGGTCCTCGACGGCCCTTGTCAGACCAGGGGCCTTCGGTAGAACCAGACCCCGGATTTGCTGCAAGCGTTCCTTCCAAACCGGATCGGGCTGGAGGCTCGTGAGCCCTTCCATCGCTTGACCTTCTTGGTGTTGATGGCATAGCCAGCAGCCCAGAACCAAGCCTCGAAGAGCCGCTTCGACGGTCGTAGTTGATTTCATTGGTTTCAATTAAAGTTCAGAGGCGACCAAGGTTCGACCTGGGCCGACCACCGCCAGCAAGGTTCCCCTAAAGGGCGAACGATGGTAGGCTTGGGCCACCCCCTGGCTGTAGCGTGGAGCTGCATGGGAAGCAGCCGCTCCCGATGTATAGCCAGGATCAAAAACCACCCACCCGTTGGGCTGACCCCTATCCATGGAGTCCAAAACCTGCTCATGGATTCCCAAAATTCGTTCAGGGCCTTCGGTCAATGCNTGGACAACGCGGGATACCCAACGTGNGCGACGACGGGCATCCAACANCGAACCGGCTTCCAATGCGGCCAAAAAGGCATGTTGNATCCCGGCCTGGCCAAAGGCAGCTGCNGGAAATTCCACGTCCTTGGATTCGCTGTCACCGGGTTGATGATCCGAACAAATGACCGCTATGGTCCCATCCAAGACGCCTTCCATCAGGGCTGCGCGGTCGGTGGGACTGCGCAAAGGAGGATAAACTTTGAAATCCGTTCGGAATCCTTCGACATCCTCCTGAGTAGAAGCCAAGTGATGGGCTGCCACGCCGCAACTCAGTCGAAGACCCTGGGCCAAGGCCTGACGAACCTTTTCCACGGATTCGGCACCGGAAATTTTGGAAAAGTGAAGGTGGGCGGGTCCTTTGAGATAACCCAACAGGGCCAAGTCTCGATCGATGGCCATGGTCTCGGCCACTACGGGCCATCCCGTCAAGCCCCATTGGACCGATAGCATGCTCTCGTGAACCTGGGCTCCCCGGCCCAAAGCTGGCTCGCAGGGTACAACCATCAATGGCAGTCCAGTCATGCCTCCGTATTGCAACAGACGTAGCATGGTCCCGGCATCGGAGATGGCTTTGTTGGCATTCGAAAAAGCCGAAGCGCCGTGGTGTTTCAAATCCAACATATCGCTGCAAGCTTCCCCGGACAATTCTTCGGTTAAGGCCGCGGCAATGCGAACCTCAACGGGCAGACCCCTGGACTGTAGACGCAAGGCGGTCACTTCCCCTCCGCTTTGGAGGACGGGTCGTGTATCGGGCTGCAACAAAACCCTGGTAAAACCTCCGGCCAAGGCCGCCAGGCTTCCACTTTCCAAGGTTTCACGGTTTTCATAACCGGGGGACCCAAAATCAGCGTAGAGATCCGTAAAACCTCGGGACAAATGCAAGTCCTTGGATTGGATCACCAAGGCACCGGGGGCTTTCAACCCGGACCCTACTTTGGTGAGAACGCCATCCTCGATCAAAAAATCAGCTCGCTCACCCTTCGGTGCTTTGGACCGCAGGTGAGCCGGCAGAGGGCCGTGGAAACGGGCTTGTTGTAGGAGAATTTTCATGCTTTGCGCCACCCAAGCAGCGCTGCTTCAAAGGCCAAAAATACCAAGCAAGCCCCGATTAACCACCGGGTCAACGAAGACTCTGCCTCGTAAAATCCATTCCAGGAGCTCAAGGTCTTCCCCAAGGCGACGGTTCCCCTGGAGGCATCGGGATAGAATCGCTGCAATTCGTCCTCGCTCATACACCGGAGATCGGATTCCATAGGTTCACGGTTCAGGGCAAACCAAGGACCTGGTGGTTGAACGGAACCGGGATCCAAACGATAAAATCCAGGCTTGGCCTGTTCCATTGAAGGCCGTAACAAGCAGCGTCCGTTGACCACCCGGACCAAAGGCCGCCAGGCATCTAAATCCAGACCGCTTGAATCCATCGCCCTCAATTTCCATTCTCCTGGCTCGTTCCAAGTGGTTGGAAGAGGCAGGGACCATTCTCGGTCTCCGCCAAGCGTACCGGTATAGGAAGGGGCCTTGAGCGATACCATGGCCAAGCGATACCAGACCGGGACAAAGAGATCGTGTCGAACCAAATCAGACCACTCATCGGTCATCGGGACGCTAAATCGATATTGAATACCCTCCCCTTGGTTGACCTGCAACAACAGAGGGTCGCCGTTATTCAGGGCCAAAAGGACCCGATCGCCTGCTTTTGGTTTTTCGACACGGTACCCGCGAACCCCTGGCAAGGTTTCAGGCCTGGGTTTTCGGGTCAGAGCCTGACCTAGAAAATCGACCGATGACTCGATGCCTTGAATACGGAACGAACCTTTTAACACCGAGGATTCTGCGACTGGCATTTCCCAATTTCGAGAAGGCACTGGTCCGATTTTTCCTGAAAGCGAAGCGGGTAACAGAACAACCGTTCCACCCCGCTGAACCCATTCCTTGACTTGGGCCAACGCCATAGCCTGCCCCTCCTCGCGCCATGCCTCCACAACCAGCAAATCCACCGAATCCAGGTCCGGAATCGGCTTGTTCATAACATTGCATATCTCCGATTGAACCAGGGTGTCCGTGGCCCAAACCGATTGACGAAGGGGTTCGGCTTCCCATTCACGAGGTGAAGAACCCGGATGGTTCGATGCATGGGTAGGCTAACAAAAAAAGTGTTATCCGCAGGGTAACCAGGATCGTTCAAGCTCAAGGTCACCAGGCCGGCCTCAGCAGGTCCTGGCACAAAATCAAAGGTATCCAATCGCAGGTCCAGGCCTTCATCACGCAGGCTCATCAGGCTTTTGCGTTGATTCAGCCAACGAAGCTCGGCCTGCAAAAGCAAACCGCTCGGCCATTCGCCAAAAAAGCGGGTGCGGAACACCAAACGATTCCGCATTCCTGGTCGGACTGTTGATTCGATAAGCCAGGCCGAATCAATCACTGCGTTAAAAAATGACCGATGGACCACCGGTCGCAAATGCACCTTGAAACCAGTGGCTGGCTCCGAAAAAGACATTTGATTTTTTTGAAAATCCGAAAAAATCCAGGTTTGGATTTGGCTCATCCCGGCGGTACCCTCTTGCTCTATTCGACGACGGAATTGATCCCGCACCGCGTTTGCACTCCGTCGCTGTTCAACCACTTGAACCCTGTCCAGCCATTCGGTCATTCGATGTGCAGGCAACCAACCGCTAGGCAACGGGGCTCGGTCGTTGGTGATCAATGCAAATTGGGCGTCTTTGGGACTCATTTCCAGCAAGTTTCGAACCGACTGTTTGGCCAATTCCAGGAGCAAACCTTCATCGCCCTCCATCTGCATGCTGGGACTGTTATCCAAATAAATCAAGTGCTTTTGACCGGAACCGGATGAACCGGCGGTGTCGCCCCAACGGGGTTCGGCGAATGCTAACACCAACGCCAAAATCGCCAGCAAACGAAGGATGAGCAACAAGACCCTCAAGAGCCTCTCCCTACGACGGATCGGGATTTGTTGCTGCAATAGCCAGTCAAGCCGGGTAAACCAAGCTTTTTGGCGCAGACGAAAACCAAAGAAATGGATGTACAACGGTACAAGCCATAGGGTCAGCCCCCACAATGCCGACGGTTGACCCAGTACCATGGGCGATTAGGCCTCTTCGGGCCAAATCCAGGCCTCGGGCACCACGTTCGAACGGACTTCCTGAAGGAAATCTTGGATATAAAGACCGCGGTATTCCAAACAAACGGCTGTTAACCAACGACCCTGTACCCAACGAGGGGTTAAACGAACGGCATAGCCCAAGCCACGCAGGGCGGTCAACTTGGCCTCTGCCAAAGGCTTTTGGGAGTACAGTCCCACCACCACACGATGCACCGGCCACGACGATGGTTTGTTTGCAGCTCCTGGCTCCTCGATGGGAGACATCAGCGTTGCCTGACGCAAACAAGGATCAAATGGATCGGTGGAACGTGTGAATGGAACGGTCGTCAAAAAAGTTCCGGGGTAACCGGCCAAGGCCAGGCCCTTCCCGTTGGCTGTATCCGTCCCATCAACCACCAAGGCAAACCGACTCAACCCCACCAGGGCCAACCATGCGAAGGCATAGACCCAAGCGGAACGACCGGACCTGGTTCGAGCGCGGATCAACCTGGAACCAGAACGAATCGATTGCTCGCCCGTTGGTACCACGCGGTTCGTCCAATGCACCGGAAGCCAACCGTAATGGGGATGGTCATCGGACAAGGCACCGGGATCGGCCATCAATTCCACACCTTGTTCCACCTTGCGCAGGAGTCCCCAACCTTCGACATGCAAGGACCCCCCTTGGCTGGCGACCGTTTCAAGGGCCGAACGCAGGGGCTCGATCAAATGCAAGGTTTCCTCAGCCACCGAGACCTCAGTCCCTTGGGGGACAAAAAGCCAATGATAGCGCGGCGGGCGTAGGCGGGACTCGGAAGCCTGCCAGCGAGCGCCTTCCATGGTATAAACGACCTGACCAAAACCGGCAAGGGTGGCGGAACTGCGAATGCAGCGCAATCGTTCTTGATCCAAAGGCAGCGTCATGCTCAAATTTACATCAAAGTTGCTTTCTCCATTCCAATTGCAAGAGCGCACCCCCGTACAATTCTTCGGCCCACCGGAAAACCAAAGGACCCTGACGCTGCCTAAAAACCAAGGACCAAACCCCAGCGGCTCCGGTGTTTTTGTCCAATGCCAGGTCCATGGACCAGGGTGACTTCAAGGGAGCGGTCGAAGACAGGTTAGACCCCAGACCGTAGATCATCGCATCACCACGCCATTTCAAGCCCTTGCCTACGGGGCCTTTCAATTTAATTCCCGCATAAGCGCTGGGTTGCAGACCAGGCAGGGCCTTGGATTGACCATCGTCCAACCTACCCTGGGCGCCCCACTGCAAGGACAATCGATAGCCATCTCCCACCGAAGTGGTCCACAGACTGTTCAAATCCCATCGCAGGGCCGTTTCCAAATGAAGGGATCGAACCCCAAAAGCTTCGCGATTATCTGCTTCAAAAAAGCGCAGATTGTTCCAACGGCCCAAAGCCAAACGATGCTCGCCTTGCCAAGACTTGAGCAGACCGTGCTTCCAGCGAACGAAGCCTTCGAAACGGTTCACCGAGGCGCCGTAGGAGTTCAATCGAAAAAGGGTCGGGTATCGCCCCGTCCAATCGTACAAAGACGCTTGTTGAATCCCGGAGACCACCCCTGCTTCCAAGAGACCCGAAAGACCAGAAGGACCCAAGGAACGCTCGACGCCAAAATCAGGCAAAAGAACCCAACGCGTTTGGAGGTCGTCCTTGAGAAATGCCAAGGTGGGGGCCAGTTTCCACCGAAACAACCCTCCGCCCTGTTGCAAGGAGAATCCCATGGTCCCAAGGTGACGATTACCGCTCATTTCATCGGTGTTCCACAACGCCATCGCATACGAGAACTTTCCTTGAAGGGTCAAATTCTCAAAACGAATCGACGAACGATGCGCCATATCAAAACCCCATTCTCCCAATCCATTCCCGCCGGAATAACCATGCAGGGTCACCCGATTCAAGGTCATCAAACCCTCCAAACGCTTGTTTTCCTTTTCCTGCTCCCAGCTAGGCTTCAGCCAAAAATGCAGGTAAGGAGACTTTTTCTCGTCAACGGAAACCTGCATTGAACGAAGACGGGTTTCCAGCGACCACCTCTGACCGTTGGCCTGAGGGGCGGATTCCATCCAAAACGAAGGCAAGAACCCGCGGATACGGGGATCAGGCCCCGATGCCGGGCCCCAAGGTCCGGCCGCCCCTTGAACCGATGCAAGCCAATGCCAGGATTTGGACGCCACCTTGACCGGACCTGAGCCGGTCCAACCCAGATTTCCCCGCTGCCAAGGCCAAAAACCAAGGGTCCATTGACGATGATTTTTTTCGATGGGTGGACGCGTTTCGAACGAGGCCTGGGGCCAACGGGGCTCGACCATCAAGGAGCCATCTGGGAGACGATCCATGGTATCCATAACATAAGTCAAAGACGTTGTTTTGGATTCTTCACGCAATGGAATGGGATCGGTGCTGTATCGAAACCACTCGGGTAGGTGCGGATCGTACGAACGAACAATGCGGACCGGGCTTCCGGTGAGCAAGGAGTCCTGAGCCTTGACCCATCCGGCCTCGAGCAGGCCCGGTATCAACCAGACCAACCACCTTAATTGTTTCACGGTTGCCATTCTTTGATGCGATTTTCGGCCCTACGAGTCCATTCATCCGGCTCTCTACCTTCAATAAGATTGCGAAGCACCGCCAAGGCCTGTTCCTTTTCTTTGATCGCGTAGAGATTCTCCGCCAAGAGGAGGAGACCTCTTCCATACCACTCACTAAACTGAGGCCAACGATCGGTCAGGTCAAAAAGCAAGTCTTGGGAAACGGTGTAATCCTTTCGCTCATAGGCCATGGAGGCCAAATCGTAAAGAGATCGGGCCGCCCATTCGGTCAAAGATGAATCGGCCAATCGTCTCAGCATGCGCTGGGCCAGAGCGGCTTGCCCCCGGTAACGGGATGCATTGGCGGCATGCCACTCCATCTCATCTTGATCGTTCCGACCCCATTCAGGTCCCGCTCGATGACGCTTGACCAACGAGTCCACCGAAGAATAATCCTTCAGCAGGGTGCTTGCCCGAATCAGCCCCATAACAGCCTCCAGTCTAGAGGATTGTGAAAAAGTTCCCGATAACAATTTGCGGTAAACATCCACGGAACCTCGGAGGTTCTGGATCCCGGAATAAACGAGGGCCAGCTTGAGCATAGCGCGCTCCGTAAAGAGGTTTTGAGGCATGGACAACAAAGCCTCCAAGTCTTGGCGAAGCATCGAAGGGTCCCCTACTTTTTCGGCAGCGACCGAACGATAATACAAAGCATTGGCTTTGAAAGACCCCCCGGGGTACTCCTGCAAGTATTGGGTATAAGACGCCAACGCCTCAAAAAACTTACCGGCATCCAAACTGTATTGGGCCGATTCGTAAAGTATCGAATCTCGCGGATCGTCTTGCAAGGCCAACAATCCGTTCTTGCCCGCAATATCCAGGTATTTCTGAGGACGGTTGTTCCGTATACACCACTGGCGTAATTCAAAAAGTGCATCCTTGGCTTCGGGCAAACCGGCAGCCTCTCGAATCACATCCTCAAAGACAGCCATGGCCAGACTATCCTTTTGTTGTTCCAGGAAGACCGAACCTTGCAAATTCATCGCCACAAAGGCCAATCGATGACGAGGATATCCTTGACGCAATAAATCAATGCAAGCCAAGGCCGAATCAAACGCAAATTCTTGGTAACAGGTCATCGCCAATTCCATCAGCGCATACATGCGGTAATCCGAAGGAGGTTCTTGGAGGACGAGCGAGCTTAATTCTTGTCGCTTCCGGTCGTTGTTGCGCAAAATCCCATAACAAATGGCCAATTGGTACCGGGCGTAGTCCACATCCCGCTCAAGGTCATGAATACAAAAATTGAATTGCCGAATGGCGGCTTCGATTTGGCCATCCCGCAAGTACGCATCGGCCAAACGGGTGTATGCATCCCTGTGCATGGCAGCTTCGGCTTCGCTGAGTGCGCCCATGGCTTGGCCTTCCTTCACCGACTGGTTCAAGTAACGCACCGCCTGGGCCGGACGCTCCAGCTTGAAAGACAAGTGACCCAATTGATAATAAGCCGCCATGGGATGGCAACCCCATTCCCGAAGCTGGGATGAAAAACAACCGAAGTCTACGAAATTCTTCATCCACAAAAGGGCCTGGTTGTATTCTCCCACCTTGTGGTACAATTCAGATTTCCAAAAAAGAGTCGCTGCCCGAAGATTGGAATCCACCGGATAAAGCAGCGAAGAATCCAGGTAAGGCAGGCATTCGACATAGCGACGTTGATTAAACCAAGTCAGACCCTGTTGGTAATAAAGGCGCTGCAACAAACCTTGCAGTCGAGGCGTTTTATTGGAAACGGAACGCAAAATGCGAAGCGATTCCAGGTAATGGTGAGCACGCATGGCCAAGTCGCTCAAGTATTCGCTGAGTTCTTCGCGATGCTTGCTCTGCGGGTATTGGAGAAGGAAGGCCGCAAGTGCCCTGAAATTGGACGGGGATTCCCCCACCTCGTAACTCAATTTGGCATAGAGGTAAAAAGCCTTTTCTCTCCATTCACCGTCCAATTCACGTTCGGTTATGCGTTGGAAGGCTGCTCGGGCTCGGGCCTTGTATCGGTCCGGACCGGATTCACCGGCCTTGGCCAACCAGGCCCAACCCATTACACCGTACGCCGTGGACTTGACCGAATCGGGCCAGGATTCAAGTCCCTTGACCAAGCTCAAAATCGTGTCCCATGAACCCGTCAACGATAACATCGAACACCACCGTAGGGTATCGTCCACGGAAGGTGTAAATCCTGTTGCCACCGAGGCCCTCCAAAAGGACGTATACGCTTCGGGTTGGGCCGCTTGGTAAGCCAGACTCATCCCCAAACGCATCAAACCTTTGGCATCAGGATTTTGTGCCAAAACAATCTGCTGGCTACCCAAAAATTGCAGAACGCCCAGCGTATCCCCTTGCATGGTCCGGGCCCAAGCCAACGGATAAGAACATCGGGGGCCAAAAACAGAGTCCGTCTCCAATTCAGACACCAAGGCAAGGACGGACGCAGCTTGTTGCTGCCGAAGGCGCAAGACGAGGAGTGCGTAACGGGCAGGGTTCCTGTAAGGTCCTTCGGAACCAGCCGCCTGCATCCAATGCGCTGCGGCCGCCGAGGTATCCACGGACAACCGCAAAAACCCACGCATATAATGGTATTGTTGGGCTTCAGACCAATCCAAGCGGTACCAATTCAGGGAATCCAAGCATAGGCTGGCTTCTGAAATCCGATCCTCTTGCAATAAATACGTGGCATAGGCCAATTGAACCGTGGGCAAAGACGGATGTGCCGGGTTGTTCAGCATGAAATCCTCGCACAATTGATCGGCTTCAGGACGACGAGCGGCCACCGCTTGCAAACACTGAGCCAAACCCTTGATCTCCGGGTCGGGTTCGGTTGCCCGTAACAACAAACCGGCGAGGGCATGCTCTTGACGCAAAGACCAGGCCTTGACCTCCTCCCCAAACCAACGATCCTCGGTAGGAGGCCTCCAACCCTGGGCATTGGCTCCGTTGAACCACCCAAGGAGAAACAGGCCTATCCATCCCACGCTATTTGCAATTAACCTGCTGCGCATGGAAACGTGGGTTCGTCGCATCAAAAATGGAAAACCAGGCCAAGGGCCGGCAAAATCGGTAGTTGATCCACCCTGGTATAACGGATCCGATCAAAATAAAATATATTCCGACGATCGTAGGCATTGGTTATACTAAAATTGATATCCATCGAGCGGTCGTTGTTCCATTCCTTGCGGTAACGCAGGGCCAAATCCAATCGGTGATAGGTTGGCAGGCGGCCTTTGTTGAAATCCGCAAAAAGAACCCCCAGCTCCCCACCTTGGTTGATATAATCGGTTCCTGCACCGGCCCCGAAATCAACCTGCGGATAAAATCCTTGGGTTTGGGTAAAAGGAAATCCGGTCCCCAAATTCCAACGACCTGACAACTCCCACTGCAATTCGTTGCCAAAGGTGTAGTTACTTACGACATTGATGTTATGACGGCGGTCAAAAACAGGGTTGTAGGTCCGAATCCCGTCAAAACGATCGACATAGGTCCAGCTGTAGGTGGTCCACAGATAAAATCTCTTGACATCGTACTTGACCCGGAAATCAAACCCGTAGGCCTGACCGCGTTCCAAAATAAAATCTTTTTTGAGAGCATCGGGCTTCCCAAAATTCGCCTCTATATCATCAAAGATTTTGTCTCTGTTGATATTGGTTAACTGCGTAAATTGTTTGATATAAGTCTCGGCGTTGATCTCAATACGAGGACCCAAATCAATTTCAACCCCTCCCACCAAATGGTTGGCTTTTTGAAGACGGGAGGTCACCTCTTGCCCGTCAAAGGTTTTGGGTAAATTATCGGGTCCGGACAAGAAGCCCAGGAACAGATTCACCACATCACGATCGGAGGTGGCGCTGATGAGATTTTGGGAATATTTGCCGGCTGCCACTTTGAAACGAAGGTCCGACCTCGCATTGTACTTGGCGCTAAAGCGAGGTTCCAAGGACATCTCGGTGAGGCTGGAATAATAATGAGCACGCAGTCCCGGTTCCAGAACCCACTTATCAAAGACCAAGTTGTATTTGCCAAAAACAGCCAGCTCGGTGGTACTCTCTTGCTGACGGATGATTTTGCCAACTGAATTGGTGAAATTAAAATCGGTACTGAGACCTACCAAATCAAAGCCAAAATTGGCCTGACCTGAATTGAGGTACTGGGTAACGGCCACCGTTCCGTTAAAACCAGTGATGGAAGAACGACGGGGTCTTCCGTCTGCTTCGGTTTGACCCGAAACAAAATTGGAATAAGCCAGGTTCCCTGAAATCGTATTTCCGGCACCTTCGGGGATCAATACAAATTGGGTGCCAGCTCCGGTTGATACCCAATCCACGTCGGCGATGCCTCGAAAATTGGCCCGATCCCGCATATTAAACCCGAACAAAGAAAGCTTGGAACCTGAATTGGATTTGAACGTGGTTTTGCCGTAGAGATCCAAAAAGGAAAACGGAAGGCCTTGGGGACCGGCATAGGAATACAAGGCCTTGGAAGTTTGGTCCAAATACGAACCTTTGGCGCTAAAGATGAAGGTGGGCGTTGAACCCTCATTCTTTTTGGACTTCCAAAGCGGGCCTTCCAGCACCAAGCGACTCAAGAAAGGGCTTACCCCTATCTTGCCCGATAGGCGTTTTTGGTTTCCATCGCGGGTTGTTACATCCATGACCGCCGAAATACGACCCCCGTGATTGGCGTTGTAAGCCCCGGTGAAGACCTCGGCGTTCTTGATGAGGTCGGTCTCAAAGACAGAATACAATCCAATCGAGTGAAAGGGATTGTACAAGAGCATACCGTCCAGCATCACCTTGTTCATGACGGGAGAACCACCGCGGATGTACAATTGCCCGCCCTGGTCACCGGTAAAAACAACCCCCGGCAGGACTTGTAAATACTGGGCGATATCGGCTTCACCACCCACGGAAACGACCTGGGTAATTTGCTTGGGTGTTACGGTCTCGACCGAAACGCGGGTGTTGGTCAATTGTTCTTGTTTGGCGCCCAAGACCTCGACCTCCCTCAATCCTATGGATGACTTGTTGAGTAAAAGTCGAAAACTTAGAGTGGCTCCAGCGCTTAGATTAACAGGCACCGAGGCCGTATCGTAACCCAGGTACGTGCTGGTAAGTCGATATTGACCTGTTGGTACGTTTTTGATCGTAAAAAATCCATTCACATCGGTGCTGGCACCGATGGTCGTACCTGCCAAAAAAACATTGGTAAAAAGGATGGGCTCCCCGGTTCCTTTATCGTAAACAAAACCTCTGAGCGTACCTGTTTGGGCCGCTGTCTCACCCAACCAAAGGGTCAAAACCAACATAAAGAACAAAGGCCGTGCCAAACAGCTTGGGTTCAGAAATCGCCTCATCAGGGCGAATTTAAGCGTAAACAAAGAAATTGCAACGTCACGCCAAGGCGGCGGCAACGGCCGTCGCGGCATCTTCAAGCGTAACAGCAGCGCGGATTGGCAAACCAGAAGCCTCCAAGAGCGATTTGGCCTCCACCGCATTGGTGCCCTGCAAACGAACGATCAAAGGAACCCGCAAGTCCCCAATTGTACGGCAGGCTTCAATAATTCCGTTGGCCACCCGATCGCAACGAACGATACCCCCAAAAATGTTGACCAAAATGGCCTTTACGTTGGGGTCTTCCAGAATAATGTTGAAGGCTTGGGCAACCCGCTCGGCCGAGGCCGTTCCCCCTACGTCCAAAAAGTTGGCAGGGCTACCGCCGCTGAGCTGAATCATGTCCATGGTGGCCATGGCCAGCCCTGCTCCGTTCACCATGCAACCGACGTTGCCGTCCAGTTTAACATAATTCAAATTAAACGAGGCTGCTTTGAGTTCGGTGGGATCCTCTTCGCGAGGGTCGTGCATTTTGGAAATGGCGGGGACACGCATCAAGGCGTTGTCGTCAATATTGACTTTGGCATCCACCGCCAAAATTCGATCATCCGATGTCTTGAGGACCGGATTGATTTCAAACAGAGAGGCTTCAACTCCTTCAAAGGCCTTGACCAGGTTTTGACAAAACGATACCATCTCCTTGAAAGCCTGACCCTTCAGTCCCAAATTCAAGGCGACACGCCTTGCCTGGTAAGCTTGGAATCCAATCGTTGGGTCAATCCATTCGCGGTAAATTTTCTCGGGGTGTTTTTCGGCCACCTCTTCAATATCCATCCCTCCCTCCGGAGAATACACCATCACAAAACCACCCTTGGCGCGATCCAGCAAGACCGACATGTAAAATTCTTGGGTTGGAGAAGGACCGGGAGCGTAAACATCTTCTGCAATCAAAACCGAATGCACGGTTTTGCCGGCAGCCCCGGTTTGCGGCGTCACCAATTGCATACCCAAAATCTGGGAACTCAAATCACGGACCTGATCCATGGACTTGGCCAATTTGATTCCCCCGCCTTTGCCCCGACCACCGGCATGAACCTGGGCCTTCACGACCCACCAACCGGTACCGGTCTGTTCCTGGATTTGGGTCGCAGCACGAACAGCTTCCTCCGCGGTTTCGGCCAAGAGGCCACGCTGGACGGCCACACCGTATTGGGAAAGCAAGGATTTGCCCTGGTATTCGTGAATGTTCATGGGATTTGGTTATAAGATAGGAATTTCAAACAGGGCGTGGCCTTAGCCACCAAAGTCATCAAAGGCCACATGCTCCTTGGGGATCCCCCAATCATCGCACATCTTGAGAACGGCGGCATTCATCATCGGGGGACCACAGAAATAGAATTCGATTTCTTCGGGCTCCTTGTGCTTGCTCANGTAATTATCAATAAAGGATTGNTGGACAAAACCCAGGAATCCATCNCCNTCACGATCTTCCAAATCCTTGCTAACCTTCCAGTTATCTTCTGGGAGCGGCTCGGACAAGACCACATGGAAACGGAAATTGGGGAACTCCTTTTCGATGGCCCGGAATTCATCCACGTAGAACAATTCCCGCTTGGAACGACCTCCGTACCAGTAACTTACCTTGCGACCGGTTTTGAGGGTATGGAACAAATGGAAAATGTGCGCACGCAATGGAGCCATACCGGCACCGCCTCCGACATAAACCATTTCTTTCTGGGTATCCTTGATGAAAAATTCTCCGTAAGGACCCGAAATAGTCACTTTGTCACCCGGCTTGGCATTGAAAACAAAAGACGAACAAACACCCGGGTTTACTTTCATCCAATCATTGGTAGCCCGATCCCATGGTGGGGTGGCAATACGAATATTCAATTTGATGATATTGCCTTCGGCCGGGTGGTTGGCCATGGAATAGGCCCGGAAAATGGGCTCGGGATTCACCATTTTGAGATCCCATAACTTGAACTTGTCCCAGTCTTCTTTGAATTTGTCCTTACCGGCCGGATCATCGGGTGAAGGAGCAATGTCGATGTTCTTGAAGTCAACCGTAC
>JGI12547J11936_1000028_pt1 | contig 27165 bp, 22 predicted proteins | sample LakEriepJuly2011_2_FD_11936 | JGI IMG/M metagenome (IMG submission 11936)
TCTCGACCTCTGACTACCCAATGTTCGTTCATGTCATATCCGATTCCATGGAGGCCACGCAGCACTTGCCAAGTCCCGTAAATATAATTCACCCCCCACCGACCATACCAAGATCCATCCTCCTCCTGCGTGTTTTGCAGAAAACGAATGGCCCGCTGTACTTGGGAATCTTTTTTCGGAACCCCACACTTCCCCATCGTCTCTAACATGCGTCCCGTAATGTCGGCACAGGGTGGATCCAAAATTGCGTTGTGATCTGCAAAGGGAACATCCTCTAGCCATTTTTTGTTCACGTTTTTATCGAAAGCCCCGTAGCCCCCGTTGTCGCACTGAAAACTCTTTGACCAAGCCAAACCTCTTTCCATGGCCGCTTTTTGGGCCGCAGGATCGCTCGCCCTCGCCATCCGTAATCCTAAAAGCACCTTGGCTGTGTCATCCACATCCGGATACCAATCGTTAAAATATTCAAAGGCCCAGCCTCCCGTCACCCGCGTCGGATTCTTCACGACCCAATCACCACGTATCTTTACCTCCTTGGCCAAAAGCCAATCTGCCCCCTTTTGCATTTCGGGAGCATCCGGCTTCATTCCCGCTGCACCCAGAGCAGTCAGGGTAATCGCCGTGTCCCAGACAGGGCTTAAGCACGGTTGTACGCGGAAATCACCATTCGCCACGTCATCCACCTCCAATCCCTCTAAGTCTTTGACCGCTTTCCGCATTTTCGGGTGATCGTCTGAGTACCCGAGGCACTGAAAAGCTAAAATAGTATTCATCATGGATGGAAAAATTGCCGCTAACCCTTCCGATTCAGCCCCCGTCCTATCCAAAATCCATTTTTCAGCTACCTGCAAGGCTCGCTTCCGAAACGGCTTCCACGAAAGACTCTCCAACCAGCCCAACAGGTCATTGACTCGAATAAAGAAGTTCTTCATCGAAAGGAATCTTCGGTCCACTGGATGAAAGAAAGGCCCTCCCTCCACCCCATAGGGATACAACTCATGCAGCTGCTTCTCAGGCGGCAGATGTGTCGTGGGGCGATAACTGCGGATTACGGAAAGGGTCACCACAATCGCTCTCGTCCAAGAGCTCATTTCGAACATATTGAACGGAGCCCAGTTGGGCAGGAGCAGGATCTCTGGCGGAATGTTGGGCAAATATTTCCAAGGGTACTGACCCAACATCGCCAGATACAATTTACAGTAAGTGTTCGTCCTCGGAATGCCCCCGAGACGCAATGCCGTCGCCCGAGCCCGCTTCATCTCAGGCTCTTCGGGAGTAAAGCCCGCGAGTTTCAGACTAAAATAACATTTCACTGTTGCCGTAACGTTGCTCGGCCCACCCGGATAAATCGGCCACCCCCCATCTGGGAGTTGCCTTTGTAAAATATGGCGAACGATTTTGGCTTCCTTCGCACGGTCAATCTTCCCCCGCAGATACATCAAAAGGTGGTAATCACATGCCACGGTCGAATCGACAAATAACTCCCCAATCCAGTGACCGTCCTCTTTCTGCAGCCCTAAGAGATAGTTCCGACACCCCTCAATTGTCTTGCGTAAATCTCCCAAGTTGACGTCTGCAGGGTCCATACCAACAAGCTCTGGGCTGGGAACACGAGGGGTGGCAGCTGTCTCAAAACTTGACGGCATAGATCTAAACTCTACCCATCGGGAAAAGCGGGTCAAATCGCAACCACGAATCCCAAGCCACTATCAATCAGTGTTTTACTTACTCAGCCCAAGTGATTAAACGCAACTCGTGCGCTTGTGTCAAAGAGGGATGGGATGGACGAACTCGCACATTAAATTTGAAATTTCCCGAGTCCTCGACCGGAACCCTTCCCGCATATCCTTGCCAACCATCACGGGTATCCCCCTTGGGCTCCAACCGAACCACTTTCGACACACCCCCAGGCTCCACCGCTTTTAAGTAAGCTTCCACCGCCACTTCGCCAAACTGCAAATCCCCCAGAAAAACATTGGCCGTCACGGGAACAGTGTCGCCAACGTTCACCGTGGTTTGGATCGGCCCATTCCATGTCACTGCGTTCGCCCGAACTTTTCCCCAAGCCAAGCGAACTCGGTCCTTCCACACCGCCAGTTCCTTGGATTTCTGCCAACCGCCCTCGGTAAACATCCGCCCTTTTTCTGCCGCTCGACGATAAAAATCTCCCGCGTAATCCGCCACCATTCTCGAAGTGTTATAGACAGGTCCGATGGTCAGCAAACTGCGACGAACTCTCTCAATCCATCGCTTGGGCACCCCTTCCCCATCCTGGTCGTAATAGAGAGGCACAATCTCGTGCTTCAGAATTTCATACATTGAAAATGAATCAAACTCATCCTGTACCTCTGGCTCGAGCCGAAAAGTGTCATCCCCGATGGCCCACCCGTTTGTACCGTCAAACGCCTCATCCCACCAACCGTCACGAACGCTAAAATTCACACAACCGTTGGTAATGACTTTCTCCCCGCTTGTTCCGCTCGCCTCGAGCGGACGCGTTGGATTATTTAGCCAGACATCACAACCGTGATACAAGTGCCGAGCCACATTGAAGTCATAGTTTTCCACAAAAACGATGCGATCCTTGAATTGTGGCAGGGCGGAGATCTGCACGATCTGCTGAATCAGCTTTTTCCCGCCTTCATCCGCCGGATGCGCTTTTCCCGCAAAGAGAAACTGCACCGGACGGATTGGGTCATTCACGATCTGCGCCAGCTTTTCTAGATCACGAAAAAGAAGTGCCGCTCTCTTATAGGTGGCAAAGCGACGCGCGAATCCAATAGTTAAAGCCTTGGGATCGAGCATCTGATCGGTTTCCCGTATCTCCGCAGGCTTCGCCCCGTTGCGAAGTCGTTGGGTCCGCACATTTCCTCGGACAAACTCCAACAGCCTCAGCTTCAACTTCTGATGCGTGATCCAATATTCCTTATCTTTAAAATTCACCCGCTTCTTCCACTCATCCGCTTTGGCTAAATCTTCCTCCGTCATCACCCCTCCCTGCTTTTCCAGCAGGGCGCGAATCTCTGGCGCCATCCAGGTGAAGGTATGAATCCCGTTGGTCACATGACGAATTGGAATCTCCGCCTTGGGCACCCCAGGCCACACACTTTGCCACATGCCCCGGGAAACTTTTCCGTGAATCGCGCTGACCCCATTGGCCTGACGAGAAATCCGTAGCGCCAAAATCGTCATACTAAAAGGCTCCTCGGCGGTAAATTCCCACGGGCGACCTAGCTTGAGAAGATCCTGAAACTCAATCTGACACTCTTTGACATACTCACTAAAATATTTCTCCATCAACTTCGGAGAAAATGCATCATTTCCCGCGGGAACGGGCGTATGCGTAGTAAATACGCTGCTGGCAGCGACAAACTGCAGTGACTCGATAAAGGTAAGCTTCGCCTCTTTGACAGAACGGCGGATCCGCTCCAGACCCAAAAACGCGGCATGCCCCTCGTTCATATGAAAAACGCTGGGAGATAACCCCATCGCCACTAAGGCACGTACTCCTCCAATTCCTAAAACAATTTCCTGCTGGATCCTCATCTCGTGATCCCCGCCATACAGCTGATAGGTGATTCTTCTGTCCTCAGCCGCATTCTCCGCCAAGTCCGTATCCATTAAGAAGAGCCGCGTCAGCCCCACCCGAACCTCCCATGCTTTGGCAAAGACTTTTCGGCCAGGCATAGCAATTTCAATGACAACAGGAGTCTTTCCATCAGCAGCCAAAGCCTCTCGAATGGGCAAATCTTGGAAGACGTTATCGATCGCCGACGCTTCCTGCCATCCATCCCGATTGATCCGCTGCGAAAAATAGCCGAACCGGTAGAGGAGACCCACGGCGACAAAGGGCAAGCCCAAGTCACTGGCCGACTTACAATGGTCACCCGCCAAAATCCCTAAACCTCCTGAGTAGTTGGGAAGGGATTCGTGAAATCCAAATTCAGCGGAAAAATAGGCCACTAAAGGAGAATCTTTTTTCTCTTTGGGCAGATTACGGCTGAACCAAGTGTCTTTGCGGTGAAGGTAAGCTTCCAATCGTTCGTGCACTTTCTCGACTCGCTCCCTGTATCCTTTGTCCTTCGCCGCACTCTCCAGTCGGTTCTGCTTCACCAAACGTAACATCTTAATCGGGCTGTGGCCGCACGTCTCCCACAACTCTGGATCTAACTCCCGAAACAGCTCGAGGGCATCGTAATTCCAACTCCACCAAAGATTAAATGCTAAACTCCTCAAGTTCTCTAGACCCTCGGGTACACGAGGGACTACAGAGACTTGGAATGGCCACGCAGGCTCTTGATGATTCGTGAGTTCCATGAAAGGTTGGGAGGTTGTGCTGGAGAAACGACTCAGGCTAGGAAAATAAATAGGGAACTAAATTGAATCGTTTACTTAAGCAAGGCTTGTATGTCTTTAAAGCATTTATGATCAGCTGTTTCCAGCATTTCAAATAAAACCGCCTCCACCGTGCTGACCACAACCCGGTCGGCCCTCATCTCAGCTAGAGCAATCTCTCTATCCCTTTCCCTCCTCGATCCAATGGCATCCGCTACCACAATCGGAGTGAACTCCTTAAGCCGCAAATCATAGACAGTTTGTCGAATGCACACATGCGCTTCGCATCCTGCAACCAGAATTCTTTTCTTCGAAAAAACTTTTCCCTGCTCCACGGCCGAAAAACTAGATTTGGCAATCGGTTTGCACCCCCGCCCCGCCGCTTCTAGCACCGCTGGCACTGTTTTCCCTAGCTTTGCAGGAACCTGCTCCGTCACCACGATCGGAACTCCAAGCAAACTCGCCCCCTTGACCAAAATTTCTAACCGCGCCAACCAATCGGAGGGCTCCTGGACCGCGGCAACCAACTTTTCTTGAACATCCACCACGAGCAAAGCCGTCTCCGCAGGAGATAAACGCCAAGACATCTTAGCTATCCTCCCCAGATCCGGCTTGGAGAGCCGCGATGACATTGAAGTCCTCTAAGGTCGTCACATCTCCCTTCACTGCCCCGCCCGCAGCCACCTCTTTCAACAATCTCCGCATAATTTTTCCACTGCGTGTTTTTGGAAGAGCCTCGGCAAAGCGGATCTGATCCGGTTTGGCGATCGGACCAATCTCCTTGCTCACCCTTTCCCGCAAAGCCGCCACCAGCTCGGGACCCGATTGATGCCCCGACTTCAAAGTGACGAAAGCTACAACCGCCTGCCCCTTTAAATCATCCGGTCTGCCGACCACAGCCGCCTCGGCCACCGCCGGATGGGTGACCAGGGCACTCTCCACCTCCGCCGTTCCTAATCTGTGTCCTGAAACATTCAGCACATCGTCGATCCGGCCGGAAATCCAGAAGTAGCCGTCCGCATCTTTCTTCGCCCCATCTCCGGTNAAGTAGCAACCCGGNACTTCGCTCCAGTAGGTTTTTGCATACCGNTCTGGNTCCCCATGGATCGTTCGTAGCATAGAGGGCCACGGTTTCCTCACCACTAACTTNCCNTGAACACCCGCCTTCACCTCTTTTCCCTTTTCATCCACCACCGCCACGTCGACACCAAAGAAAGGCACTCCAGCCGAGCCCGGCTTTGTCGCGTGAACTCCAGGCAACGTTGTGATGAGATGACTTCCCGTCTCCGTCTGCCACCACGTATCCACAATCGGGCAACGTCCCCCACCAATCACTTTGTCATACCATCGCCAGGCTTCTGGATTAATCGGTTCCCCCACTGAACCCAGTAAACGCAAGGATGACAAATCATGCTTCTGTACCCAATGATCGCCCCAGCGAATAAATGACCGAATCGCCGTAGGGGCAGTATAAAATATGTTCACCCGATGTTTTTCAATGATCTGCCAAAAACGATCCGGCTCTGGCTGATTCGGAACCCCTTCATACATGAGGGTGGTCGTTCCATTACTCAGCGCACCGTAAACCGTATAGGTATGACCCGTGACCCAGCCCACGTCCGCAGTGCACCAGAACAGATCTGTTTCCTTTAAGTCGAACACCCACTGCGTCGTCAAATGGGCCCCCAATAAGTAACCCGCACTTGTGTGTAAAATTCCCTTCGGCTTCCCAGTGCTCCCACTTGTATAAAGAATAAAAAGAGGATCTTCGCTATCCATCTTTTCAGGCGGACACGACGCAGGTTGATTCGCCACTAACTCATGCCACCAACGATCGATCTCGTTAAGTTGGGAAATATGTCCAGTCCGTTTGAGAACAATCACCCTTCGTACTCCCGGACAAGCCGCAACCGCAGTATCCACATTCTGCTTCAAACCACCTACCTGGCCCCTTCGATACCCCCCGTCAGCCGTAATGACTAAGCGTGCCCCGCAATCCTGAATCCGATCCTTCAAGGATTCAGCACTGAAGCCGCCAAAGACAACGCTATGAACAGCCCCGATCCGGGCACAGGCGAGCATCGCGATCGCCGCCTCAGGTACCATCGGGAGATAAATCATCACCCGATCACCCTTTTTTACCCCTTCAACTTTCAGCGCGTTTGCAAAACGACAAACCTCATCGTGCAACTGCTGAAAAGTCAAAACCCTGACATCTCCCGGCTCTCCCTCAAAAATGATTGCTGCCTTATGCCGACGGGGTCCTTCCAAATGCCGATCAATACAGTTGGCACTCACGTTGAGTTTTCCACCCACGAACCACTTCGCAAAAGGAGACTTCCAAACCAAACTTTTCTTGGGGGGCGTAAACCACGAGAGATTCTCTTTGGCGATCTTTGCCCAAAACTTTTCTGGCTGACGCAAAGATTCTTGATGCATCGTTTTGTAACGGGAAAGGCTCGAGAATATTGCCTGTTTCACAAACGTGGCGCTGGGTTTGTACTTTTCTGGGTGTTTCATACTATTTTTTACCCTTTTTTTGCCGAAGAGTTTTCTCAATCTGCGCAACAATCTCCAGAACAGGGGCCATCCGACCAGGACCTTCCGCACCACAGGCCAAGCGACCCTCCGAAGGACCGACCCAAATCACTCCCCGCTGACTCAACAGCTTCACGTTCGCTTGAGTCGCGGCATGCTTCCACATCTGCGTGTTCATCGCTGGAACCATCACCACAGGGGATTCTGTCGCTAAAAGCACCGCTCCTAGCACGTCCCCCGCCAGACCATGCGCCGATTTAGCCAGGCAATCGGCACTTGCAGGAGCAACCAANACCACATCCGCCAAACGTGCCAAATCCAGATGCCCCATCCGACCCCCTTTTCCCTCCTCCCAAAGAGAGGTATGAACCGCGCGGTGAGTCAAAGCAGCCAAAGTTAAAGCAGGTAAAAATCTTTCCCCATCCGCAGTGAGAACCGCATGCACCTCCCAGCCTTTCTGCACCATGGCACTGGCTAAATCAGCTGCACGAAAAGCAGCAATCGAACCCGTCACCCCTAAAACCACGCACGGCCNCTTGGCATCATCCATGGTGTAAATCGAGCCTCCGGCTCAAATACCGCTCCGCCCGGATGATGGCTCGGAACTTGATCAGGTCCTCTTCCATCGAGCTACTCAATATCGTATACCGATAGCTCTTCCAATCTGCCATTTCCCCATCCGCTGCTTGGATTCGCGTTGCAATCTGCTTAGCGCTTTCCGTTCCCCGCCCCTCCAAACGTCGCTTCAACTCACCTAGATCGGGCGGCATAATAAAAATGTCTGCTAAGGCCGCCTTGATCTTTACCTCTTGGCTAGCCCGAATTTGCCGCGCCCCTTGCACGTCGATATCCAGTAACACATCTCGTCCCGCCGCAAGATGCTCCAAAACAAGCTCTTTGGGCGTCCCGTAGTACTCTCCATAAACATCCGCCGTCTCCAACATTTGTCCTACTTTCATTCGCTTCTCAAATTCAGCCCGAGAAAGAAAAAAGTAGTCCACTCCATCTTTCTCTCCAGGTCGAATTGCCCGAGTGGTGCAACTCACCGAATAGATTAAATCTGGAGTTTGACGCACATGCGTGCAAAGAGTCGTCTTGCCAGTACCCGACGGCGCAGAAACCACAAAGAGAATTCCCGAACGTTTAAAATTATTCAAGATTGGCCGCCTGTTCTCGGAGCTTCTCAAGCTCTGATTTAAATCCAATCGCCAGCCGGGTTAAACCTAAATCCCCCGACTTCGATCCCACCGTGTTTACCTCGCGTTGCAACTCTTGAATAAGAAATTCCAAAGTTCTTCCACCTGGAGCACGAGTTGAAGCCAACCCCACCGCCTCGGTAAGATGGGCCTTGATCCGACCCAGCTCCTCCGTCACGTCTCCGCGGTCCGCCGCTGCGGCAACCTCCCTCACCACCCGTTCCGGCTCCAATACCACCCCCGCCTCCCCCGCTAACTCCTGAATCCGTTTGCAGATTCGTTCTCCCTGCTTTTTTCGCATCCCTCCAGCCGCTTTCTCCATCTTTTTTCGAATCCCCTCCATCCTCTGCAAATGGACACGAAGTCCCGCCACCATTCTCACTCCCTCCCTCTCACGCGACTCAACCATCTTCTTTACCGCACCCCTGACTCCTACAAGAATTTTGCGGTCATCAGCAGGAAAAACCATCGGCCCACCACTTACGACAACCCCGGGCAACCCCAAAAGATCCGACCAAGAGGGCCCCTCTTTGACTCCCAACGTTTTTCCAGCCCGTTGGAGCTGGGCAGCGTAAGCCGACGCCTTGTTGAAATCAAAAGTTCGTCCCATGCGAGTCACTCCCGCCTCCACATTCACCGAGACCGTCACTTTTCCACGCGCTACTGCCTCCGCCACATCCTCTCGAATCTGTCGCTCGAGCCGAGCCAGCTCTCCAGGGGTGAAAACGATGACCTCTAAGCCTCGCTTATTGACCGACGAGACCTCAATTCGGATGCGGGCAAAGCGAGTGGATACCTCAAACGAACCAAAACCAGTCATGCTACGCATGGATAGATCTTACGGGAAACCCTCCGCGACTCAAAACCCTTTAAACAGATTTCCCACCCCTTGCAAAATCGACCCAGCAGGCTGGGTGACTGCCCCGGCCGCTCCTCCCGCTGCACCACCCGCTCCTTGCAAAATTCCCACGGGTGCATTGAGCAGAAGGTTGATACCACCCTCCGCCAACATTTTCCCTACGTCCATATTGACTTGCGGGTCTGCCAGAGGCCCCGAAATCCGGGCCTCCCCCGGAATCTTGGTATAGTAGTCTCCACTCGATCCAATCAGCTGCGTCATCACCCCCTGTAATTGGCCGCTGCTTTGCATCGCCTCTTTGGTTAAGGCAAATCGCAGTTTGAAATCGATGGTTTGAGCCCACCAGTTGAGCCATCCATTGAGGTCAGCCATCAAAGCGCTTCCCGTAACCTTGAGATCCGGCACAGAGATGACCTCTCCTTGAAGAGTGAATTGGGAGCCCAAATCATTAATTTCACTCCCCGCAATAAAACTAGATCCCAAGATTGCACCTGCGCTTTGCAGAGCTTTTGCCAAAGAGGGAAGCCTCTCAAGATGTGCCTGATACAGGCGAAAGGTCCCTCGCCCGCTTAAGGTTCGACGAATCTCTGCCAAAGTAGGCTTTGCGGCTTGGGCTGATACCTGAAGATCGATCCAACCTCCGATGGGTCCCTTGGCATCGGTGATGACGCTTCCCAAAATTGCCCCCAAGGGAAACTTGCTCATAACAATTTTGGCATCGACTGGCTGATTCACCCCCCCGGGTTGCGTCACCGAAGCCTTCACCACCCCACCCTTTACCTCGACTGTGGAGGGCTCCAAAAGAATTCCCTCTGGACCCCACCGAAATCGTGGGACTCGCACCGGCCCCACCGCCGCCTCTTCCACAATGATGTTTTGCAAATCTACGCCTAAATCCACTTTCCAAGGCTCGGTTGACGCTGGACTCGCCCCAGCCACAGGTTTGGCATTTCGAATAACGTCGGTTTGCGCAAGGATTCCACGAAGATCGAACACCCCCCCTTTGATCTGTGCCGCCACAGAATGATTTCCCAATCTTAAAGTTGGAATCCCGACGGGATCATTCGGATAATCGGAAAAGGTCAATAATCCATCTTGAAAGGACAAGCATTTGCTTCGCTTGTCGAAATCGAAATTTCCACTTAAGCGGGCAGAAACTGCCGATTTTTTTAAATCCTCAACCAGCCGCGCATCTACCAAAGATAGGTCAACCTCCCCGCTACCACCAAATTCCCCAGGCTGCCAAAAGCCAGCACCTAAAATAGCATCCCCGTCCACCCATCGCGACGGCTCAATCCATGGATTGATCATCCACGCAATCCAACCCTCCGCAATTCTTCCACCCTCCCAAGCCCACGCTCCCTCTCGTGCCCACGTCAGCTTAGTAACCGACATGTTTCCCTGCTGACTTTTTGCACTCAACTCAACGTCTTGGATCGATTGACACCCCTTTTTCCACTGCACAATGCCTTGGCTTTTAACCTCCGCCCCTTGGATCCCGCCACGTGCCGCAGGTCCACCCGAAAAACCGCGAATCACCGTGCTGTAGCCAATTTTTCTAAGTCCATCCTTGGGCTCTCCGACCTCCGCCTTCAAGGCCAAATCCCCAGCCGAAATAAATTCCGAGAGTCCCGGAACAACATCCTTAAATACCGCTAGGTCCAGAGTTCCATCCGCCAAAAGTGCGGGGCGGACTTCCTTCACCACGGTGAAGTTGAGCCAACTCTTTCCACCCTTCTGAACCGTTAGACTTACCTTGGGAACGGTGATGTCCCCTTTTTCGCTCAAGGTGACACCAGCTTTTAAACTGACCTGATGGTCTCTTAATTGGACCCGCGGCAGGTCGATTGTGAAATCGGGCATCTCCACTTCAACTTCCCCTTGGAGCAACCCCTTTTGAGGATCACTTCGGACTTTAACAAAGCCGGATGCTGTTCCAATGAGAGATGTCTCTTTGGCCTCAGGAAAAACTAGAGGGGTAAATAGACCAATCGGCCAACCCGTATAAATCACCTGCCCAGTCGCCACCCCTTGACCACTCGGGCGCCACTCACCGTTTCCAATCTTCTGCAGCGATAAAGGTTGATCGAGAGAAACTCTCAAAGCATCACTTCCATCTCGGTGCTGTGCCTGCACAGAAAGCTCCTGAATCGAAAGTTGTCCCGTGCTGCCCGATGGCCACGTCACTTGCCCTTGCCCTTGAATCTTGGAGAAGTCTACCAACCGGGAATGATCCGGGGTTCCTGTCTCTACCGTGATCGATCCATCCAACTTCCCCTGAATGCGATCTTGGCTCCCCTTCCTTTCAAATTGCAGCGAACCCGAACCCGATGCCTCTTGCCATTTCCAATGTGGCGTCACCAAACCTAAAATCGGTACCAAACAGGAAGATTCGACCCGACGAAACTCCAAACTTGCCCGACCCTCCCCTCGAGACGGAGACCACTCCAACGCACCCTGACTTTCCAGAAGAACCTGCCCCGTTCGATCCGCTTGCACCATAATTTCAGGCAGGGTCCACAGCCCAGCTTGCAAGATCACCTCGGTGGAAGCTTTTGCCTTCCATGGGGAGGCAGTTTCTCCTGCCCAGTGCATATTGTTCAAATTGACGGACGCTAGACCCCGACCTTGCTCTTGCAGATTGCCCGAAAATTCAAGATGCAATTTTGCCAAACCAGAGTCTGGCCAAAGTTTCGCCCCTGACCACGCACTTGCCAAACCGGCTAAGCTCACCTCACCGTCTCCCATTACCCAACCCGCCCCTTTGGACCAATCCCACTCCGCACTCACTTTTGCTCGAAAATCCTCTGTGGCACCTCCGGGCCATGCCGCTTGGGCTGAAACTTCCTCCAACCGAACTTTACTCGACCCCTCAAATACACCTCGGAATTGCGCAGCTACCGAATCCACTTGAACTTCCCCTTGTAACCACGACCCCCCAGCCTTGATTGCACGGCTTTCAGCCCGTCCCACCACCTGCACCGTACCCCCCTGAATCTTTGCTTCCCCTTTTGCCGAAAGTTGTCCCCCCTGCACTTTGAACTGAGCGGGGGCAACCAGAAGAGGAGCCACCGCCGCTAACTCAACCCCTTGAAAAATCCACTGAAGGGTAGCTGTATCTGTCGAAGTGGGCACTCCGCCCTGCAAAATAAACTGAGCCGGACGATCCAACTTTGCCTGCAGATCAGGCATTCCCCCTTTTTGTCCCAACTCCACCTGAAAAGATTCGATTTTCAGGGCATGGCTTTTTTCTACCCAAGTCCCCGATCCATTGCCCAGAAAATCTGCAGGCCTCGCAGGCCACAACAAACCTAAGCCCGAAGCAATTTGCACCCCCTGCCCTTGCAACTTGGTTCGCCCAACCAGCCCCTGACTTCCTCCACCCTCCAGATGAATATCCCCGCCGAGATTTCCAATCACCGATTTGACTCCACGGCTCTGGAAAAGAACACCCACCAAAGCTAAATCCACAGGATCAAGAGTTAAGTCTACACCCCACTCACCCGTTTTTGACCATTGCCCCGTCGCCAAAGCAGAAATCTTTGCTCCGCCAATTCCCTCCCAAGAGCCGTGAATACGCTCCATTTTCCAATCGGTTCCCAGAGAACCAATCGCTCGTCCCTCCAAAACCAACCGGCAAGGTACAACCAACTCTAGGGGGGACAGATCGACCACGCTTTTGCAATCGACGGTCAGCTTTCCATCCCACTGATCCGCACCCACCCCCACCGTTTTTTTCAGTACCTGAAATCCTATTGTTCCGCTGATTTCCTCTTTTCCTAGGCCACTCCAAGAAAGTTTTTCGATTGCGATCTGAATCTCGCGAGGCGAGCGCCCATCCCACCCCTTGGCGTTGCCCTTGACCCCCCCAAAGATCCATGCCCCAGCCCCTTTCCGAACTCTTCCCTCCTGAATCTCTAAAGTAGCTTCACGCAAAGAAAAAGGAATGCTGGGAACAGACATGCTCTCGGAGCTCTCACTTACCTCGAAATCGATCAGCCCAAATTTTAGCTCTGCCTGGACAATTTCTGGCTTTCCCGTGAGCAAACTTTGCAAATCGACCAGCACAAGAGCCGAGTCCAAATCGATCCTCGATTTTCTCGGGTCGACCGCCTCCATCCCCTCAATCTGTAATTTTCCGAAAGGAGTAAGTCGCGCCGACTCCGCGCGTGCTTTCCATCCCAACGACTTGGCAACCAGTGGAATCGTAACCCCGCGGAATACATTGGGCTCAAATAGAAGGGTCGAGACAATGCCCAGAAACCCTAGGACCGAGGTTGCTATCAATTTTAAAAAGGGTCCAGACCTCATCTTAGGAAGCATGCCTCAGCATCCCCCCCTTTCGCAATCACCGACAAGGACTCGCCTCTTCCGAGAATCTCTCTTTACTCGATCCATGTCCTCGCCGCTATTTTTCTGCCTTCTTTGCCTCCCCCTTTCTCTCATCGCAGAAAATGAGACACCCGACCTTCGCGCCCTCGCCAAACAGACGCGCCCCGCAGTGTACCTCCTCGTCCTGCAAGACGAAGATGGCAAAACCATCGGCGCAGGCACCGGTTTTGTCATTTCCTCCCAAGGACTCCTTGTCACCAACCAGCACGTCATTGCCGAGGCACACACCATCATTGCCAAAGCAGAAAATGGAGGCCTTTTCCCAATTACCCGGGTCGTGGCAACCGACTCCCGTAACGACCTAGCTCTTCTACAGCTCGAAGCCAAAGATCTGCCCTTTCTTACCCTTGCGCCTGACGGATCAGCCGAGGCAGGCACAAGAATTGCCGTCATTGGCAGCCCGCTTGGGCTGGAGGGCACCTTGACCGAGGGCATCGTTTCTGCCCGACGTAATCTCCCAAAAGAAAAGCGTGATGTCCTCCAAATCAGTGCACCTATATCCCAAGGATCAAGCGGCTCTCCTGTTCTTGATTCCCAAGGTCGGGTTGTTGGGGTCGCCTCCTTTCTACTCCAAGATGGCCAATCCCTTAATTTCGCATCCCCGTCCGAAAAATTGCGCCGCCTTCTCGGCCAAACCAATTCGCGTGAACCCACCCCGAAACCCAGCCCTGCCAAGATCGTGTCCACTTATAAAGTAAAAGCGGGTGATACCCTGATGCGCATCTGCCGCGAGCTGGAAAAAAGTGGCCTTTCCATCACGGCAGAACAAATTCGTACCCTCAATCATCTTCCCTCCGATGGAACAATCTATCCTGGGCAAACCTTAAAAATCCCTTCCTCTTCGCCTTGAAAACCTCTCGTTTCCTTCTGCGCCCAACAGCCAAGCGTGGGTTTTTAAGTCACACTTTTCACGCCACACGAATGGGGGATCCAAGACGCTATATTTTAAAAGTCGGCACAGAAGATTCTTTAGCCCAAAACTTCGCCCGCAATATTCGGCCCTTTCGCCGGGAAGTTGCCGCCTATCAGCTTCTGCGCTCCTGCACTCACCCCACCGCCCCTCACTGCTACTTATCCTCCGCCACCCCTGACGGCTCCAGTGGCATTCTTCTCTTAGAAGAGATCCTTAATGGCCAAAACTATGATCAACTTCGAGGCCTGACTTGGCCCCAACTTGCTTCAACCGCCCAAGCAGTTGCTCGTGTCCATGCCCGATTTTGGAACTCCCCTACTCTGCGTAAAGCCAAGGGGTTACCTCTACATCAGTACATGCACGCCAGACAAGTTGGCCAACATCTACCGCGCTTTGTCCGCTGGGCCAAATTACCTGTCTCCACTCGATCGATATTCAATAAACTACCTCGCCAGGTGGAGGCAGCCCTTGCCCGACTTCGCAAACGCCCGATCACTCTTGTTCACGGCGATTTACGGTCTGACAATATTTTCTTTGAAAAAAGATCGGTGCGCCTAATCGACTGGGGCCTCGCTTTGGCAGGAAACGCACTTTTCGACCTCGCCCGCGTTACCGGAGGAAGCTCTCGAAAACCCCTCTCCCTTCTTCAACACATCAAGCTTCTGGATCTTTGGCATCGGGAACTTGTCCGTCGCGGGGTGCGGGGTTACCCGATTCACCATGCTTGGCAGGATTACCGCGATGCTGCCCTTCTTACACTCACCATACCGGTGACTAATGCGCCCACCTTAGCTACCCTCTCAAAGAGGGGCCAAAAGTTGGCTCAAACAATCACCAAAAGATTTCTATTNNTGGCCCGTGAGATGGGATCTAGCTAAAAATCGAATTGGAAATCTGCTATCTCAGTTAAGCGGCCGTTCGACTACTCATCTTTCAAAAGGAACCGTGCCGCTTCGTTCACATCCTTGTCTCCGCGCCCAGAAAGATTCACTAAGAGAATCTGATCCTTCTTCAATTTAGGCGCCTCCTGAATCGCATAAGCCACTCCGTGAGCCGTTTCCAGTGCCGGTAAGATGCCCTCAATTTTTCCCAGCAGAGAGAAAGCAGCCAGCGCTTCATCATCCGTGGCATAGGTGTACTCCGCCCTGCCAATATCGCGCAAATGACAATGCTCGGGCCCCACTGCCGCATAATCCAACCCCGCCGAAACCGAGTGGGNTGACTCAATCTGCCCATCCTCATTTTGTAGTAAGAACGATTTTGACCCCTGCAAAACCCCCAGCTTGCCTCCTTGGAAGCGTGCCGCATGCCTTCCAGGCTTGATTCCCTCCCCACCCGCCTCGACACCCACGAGCCGAACATCAGGGTCGTTCAAAAAAGCATAAAAGATGCCAATCGCATTACTTCCCCCGCCTAAACACGCACAGATCACGTCGGGAAGTCTCTCCTCTCTCTCCATCAACTGAGCCCTTGCCTCTTCTCCAATCACCTTATGAAACTCCCGAACCATGTAAGGATAAGGATGCGCACCATACGCCGTTCCTAAAACGTAGTGGGTCGTTCGCACATTCGTAACCCAATCCCTCATCGCCTCGTTCACCGCCTCTTTTAGGGTCTTTTGCCCAGCAGTTACCCCCACCACCTTGGCACCCAGCAACCTCATCCGAGTGACATTCAACGCTTGGCGACGCATGTCCTCCTCCCCCATGTAAATAATGCACTCCATCCCGTACCTTGCCGCCATGGTTGCCGTCGCCACTCCATGCTGACCCGCTCCCGTCTCCGCAATAATTCTCTTTTTTCCCATTCGGCGAGCCAAAATTACTTGGCCTAAGGCGTTGTTAATTTTGTGTGCCCCCGTGTGCAGTAGATCTTCCCTCTTGAGATAAATTTTTCCTCCACCGCAGTGCTGAGTTAGCTTTTCCGCGAAATAAAGAGGAGTTGGTCGCCCAGTAAAATCCCTGCGCATCTCCTTGAGCTCATGCAGGAAGGCTGGATCTTTTTGCGCCCTGGCAAACTCTGCCGCCAACTCCTCCAGCGGTGCCACCAGAGTTTCCGGGACATACCTCCCGCCATAAAGGCCAAAATGGCCCGAGGCATCCGGCATTGGCAAAGCATTCACCTTTGTGCTCATCGACCTAGACTACCTCAAAACCCACCCAGAAGAAACCCTCCCCCCGCTTTTTTCGATTACGAAGGGCATCCCCTTAGCTTACGAAGTGCCTCCGCCGGATCCCCATCCCTCATCAGGGTCTCCCCGACTAAAAGGCAATGAATCCCCTGATCGACAACACGTTTCACATCCTCAGGAGTCCGAATCCCGCTCTCGCTAATTCCGAGGCAGTCGGAGGGAATCTCACTCGCCAACTCCTCTGTCGTGCTTAGATCCACCTCAAAAGTGTGCAGATTTCGGTTGTTGATCCCGATGATGTCCGCATCGATCTCTAAGGCGCGATCCATCTCCGCCAAATCGTGAACCTCCACAAGCACATCCGACTGCAAGGTTCGCCCCAAATCATGCAGCCTCTTAAACTCATCATCCGTTAAAGCGGCCACGATAAGTAAAAAAGCGTCCGCACCCGATGCCACACTTTCGTACACTTGAGCCTCCGTAAGGATAAAATCTTTTCGCAAAACCGGAACCCGCACCGCCTCCCGCACGGCTTGCATATCAGCTAGGCACCCCTGGAAATACTTCCGATCCGTTAACACCGAAATCGCCCCCGCACCTCCCGCCTCATACAGCTTGGCCTGCGCCACTGGGTCATACTTGGCAATGATCGATCCCGCCGTAGGTGAAGCCGCCTTGCACTCCGCAATCACGGTGACAATACCCGGTTGAAATAGGCCGTTTCGAAACCCACGAAAATCATTTCGGAGCAACGCCTGTCGGCGCAGTTCCGACTTCATGCCCTCGATTGCCTCAGCCTCTTTGCGCTTGGTCGCAAGGATAGCCGCTAACTTATCATGCACTTGGCTCATTCCTCCTCCTCTTCTTCAATCGGACCCGATCTCTTCTTTCCCTTCAAGAAAGCATTTAAGAAAGGGTCGATCTCTCCATCCAACACCGCCTGCACATCACTTGTCTGCTCCCCCGTCCGCAAATCCTTTACCATCTGATAAGGTTGAAGAACATAGGAGCGAATCTGGTGCCCCCAACCAATCTGCCCCTTCGCCGCATAGTTTTGCTCCTGCTCAGCCATCTTCTTATCGAGTTCCGACTGCTTGATTCGAGCCGCCAAAACCTTCATCGCTGTCGCACGGTTTTTAATCTGGGATCTCTCATTTTGACACGTCACCACCAAGCCGGTGGGAAAGTGGGTGATTCGCACTGCCGAATCGGTCGTGTTCACCCCCTGCCCTCCGTGACCCCCCGCCCGAAACACGTCCACACGAAGATCCTTATCAGGAATCTCCAATTCAACTTCCTCATCCGGCTCGGGCACAATCTCCGCCGAGGCAAAAGAGGTCTGCCTCTTTCCCTGCGAATTGAATGGAGAGATCCTGACCAAACGGTGCACCCCACGGTCTGCCTTCAGATACCCATAGGCATTCTCTCCCGAAATCCGAAGCATGGCATTTTTGATTCCCGCCTCCTCCCCCGATAAAATATCCAGCACCTCAACCTTGAATCCACGGCGTTCTGCCCACCTCTGATACATCCGCATCAATATGTTTGCCCAATCACACGCCTCCGTCCCACCCGCCCCCGCATTTAAACTCAAAATCGCATTTCTCCGATCGTCCGGCTGGGAGAGGATAAATTGCACTTCGGTTTGCTCCAACATGGCCAAACCCGCACGGAGCTCCCTCATAAAGTCAGCTTGGGCCGCAGGCCCCCCATCCTCCTCTGCCAGCTCCTGATGCACCGGTAAATCAGCAACCTTACGCTCTAACTCCTTCATCAAATCCAACTTCTTCCGCAAACCATTGGCTTCCGCTGCGATCTTCTGGGCTTTTGTCGAATCGTTCCAAAAATCTGGGGCCGACATCCTGCCCTCCAACTCCTTCAGCTGGGTTTCTAGTTTGGCTGGGTCAAAGAAACCTCCGCAACTCCCGCAAGCGGGAGTTCACGGAGGCAAGGTCGACGGTCTCGGTCGGTAAAGGCATCGGTCTTTAAAGTGCCTCAAAAGCGCCCCTCGCTCAAGTGACTTCCCGAATCCCAAAAAAGCCGAACGCGACCAATCCGCCAGATAACATGACGACCCAATCACCCCAACGAGTGTAAAAAGTGGCCCGAGGCTCGCGCAGCTCCAACTCTCCAGAAATAAATCCCGGTTCGCGATACGATAGCAAATCCGCATCCCACACTTGCTCAAGAATTACTCCCCGTGGGCTAATCAACGCGGTCACTCCGTCATTCGTAGCCCGTAAAAGAGGGAGTCGGGTTTCAATGGCCCGAAATCGCGCATTCTGCAAATGTTGAATCGCTCCTGCTGACCTTCCAAACCAAGCATCATTCGTCAAATTCACTAAAAGATGAGGTAGTTTTTGCGCTGCCCTTCGCACCACCCGCGCTACCGAATCCTCAAAACAGATCAAGGGGGCAATTTTCACCCCCGAACCCGCAAGTTCGACTATCCCTACCCGCGCTCCCTCGGTCAGATCCCCACCCGGAGGGACTAATTTTCTCAGCCACGGAAAAATGTCCGCCAGCGGAACGTATTCACCCATAATAACGAGGTGGGTTTTATCATAGACCTGGGGTGCTTGACCCTCCGGACCGGTAAAAAGAACTGCGCTGTTAAATGTTTTATTTCCCCGAATATCTAGAGAACCAGTCAGCAAGCTCCGTGCCCCCAACTCACGTGCCTTTTTCACCGCTCGGCTTAATGCGGGCTCCTCTTGCCAACCCGTGCCCGCCAAACTCTCCGGCCAAATCAGCAGGTCAATCGGACCACTTTGCGTAAGCGCAACCTCAGACCATCGGCTTAATTCTTCCGCCACTCGGCTCATCTTGGCTGACTTCCACGGATCTTGGGGAACTGCAGGTTGGATCGCCGCGTAACTTAAATTCAAACAAGGTCTCTCCTGTGATGAAAAAATTGTTTTTGATCCATACACCATCGTCACCCCCAGAACCAAAACCCCCGCGGTGAAATCCCACCTGGGTTTCCACTTTTGCGCTCCTCGAATCTCCAACTCAAAACGGCGAGCCGTCAGGGTCAAGGTCAGTCCCCCATAAGCCACCACCCAAGAGATCAGAGGGACACCACCAAGATCGGCAATCTGCGACAAAAGGAGAAGTTGGCCTTGAGAAACTCCCAACCCATTCCATCCAAATCCACTGAATACCGTTTCCCGAAGCCATTCAGTCACCACCCATGCCGAAGCTCCCAAAACAACATGCCGAATATTCCCCCAACCCGTCATCGGCGTAGAATCCGACCCCGCAAAACGTACCCATAGGACAAACCAGATCGCAGGATAGATCGCCATGTAAAGAGAGAGCATGATCCATCCCGCAACGGTCACCGTGGTCAGCCAGCTAAAGGTAGTCAGGAAGTGAGTCGCCCCAGCAAATGCACCCAGCCAAAAGCTGTGGGGAAGGCTTGGCCTTTCCCGAACCCCATAGTAAGCCAACGGAATCAACGACAGCCAACCTGCCAAAGGCTGCTGAAAAGGGGCGAAACCCATCGTCAGCCCAAGACCAGTCACTCCAGCACAAATCCAGCCCACAATAGGAATTCCAAACATATTCTTTTTTCGTCTCCTCTCGCCTCCGAGTCAACGTCGGCGGAAGCTTGTCGCGGAAGCTTTCCTGCCCTTACCTCAAGAAGTGATCCCCGCTCGTCTTCGAGAACTCCTCTGGAAGTTTTTTCTGATCTGGGCAGGGATCGGCCTTCTCGCCGTAACCTTCCGCCTCACTCCAACGTGGGCCTCAACCCTTCCCCTGCCCTCTTGGTTGGTCGGCTTGATTACCCTTTGTCTGCGAAACGGAGACTTTATTTCTATGCTCCTAGCTGCGAGCCATATTTACTTCTCCGCAGTTGATCGCCTCGGACTCCGCCGCGCAAGAATCACTGCCGCGGCGATTCTTCTCTCATCCGCGCTCCTGGAAACCGTCGGAACCCTCAGCGGAATACCCTTTGGGTCCTACCAGTATACCGATGCTTTTGGGCCCCGAATGGGCGGGGTTCTCCCCCTAGCCATTCCTCTTGCGTGGTTTGCTGTTGTCGCCGGCGCCAATCTTACCCTCAGTCAATACTGGCGGGAGGGATCCCGCGCACCCATTGCGATCGCCACGGGTGCCTTCGCCATGACCTTCGATTTTTTAATGGAGCCCTTTGCCTACGCCATTCGCGGATACTGGCACTGGGCAGGGAATATAGTTCCCCCGCAAAATTTCTTTGCTTGGTTCATCTTTAGCTCACTGATGGCTTGGGTCACCCCAATCTACGCCGAACCCGCTCGCAGGCCTGACCCTCGTCCCGCGATAACCCTAGGACTGATGAGCGGCCTCTTTATTGCCGCGCGAATCGCTCACGGTGTTTAACTGCCGGAAACTTTGTCTGTCCGGTGCTTCCACCAAATTCCCATCCCTCGAGCAACTTTCTGCCCCAAAGATAGACTGTGACGCCGGGTGAACACATCGTAGCCCGACTGCTCGATCGGATCCAAAATACCCGCGTATAACTCCCTCATTAACCAAACTGAGGTCCGCGCTCCCCTCGTGGGAAGAAAGGCAATGCCTGGCTCTGCCATTCGATACTGCTCGCGTGCCCGGGAAACTTGGCTCTGCATAAACTCCGCCCAATGCCCNGAACGGCGCCCGACNAATAAATCTTCCGCCCTCACCCCNTANTGATCTCGCTCTCGTGCTGGTAGATANATTCTGCGNGCCCGCGCATCCTCGGCCACGTCACGCAAAATATTCGTCAGCTGCATTCCTCTGCCTAAATCGAGGGCCCGAGGCTCCGCCAAAGGGTCTTCCGAACCAAAAACCCTCATCATCATCAGCCCCACCGTTCCCGCCACCCGGTAACAGTACAAATCCAGCTCCTCCCATGTTTGCACGTTCACTAGTCCCGCGTCCCCCGCCACCCCAATGGCTAAATCCTCAAACCAAAGCCTGCGTATTTTTTTTCGAGCCACGGTATCGCGGAATGCAGGCATCCACTCCTCCCCAGCCTCATCGCCCCCTGACTCAAACGCGCGCAATAACATCTCTCCCGCAACTTCAGGACGAACCGACTCTCCCCGACTTGCCACCTGGTCCACCGCATCATCGATCGATCGGCAGCAGGCATAGATTGCATAAGCATCCCTACGAACCGATGCAGGCAAGACGTGGGACGCAAAATAAAAGGTCCGAGCATGCTCTTGGGTGATCACCTGCGCTGCGCGAAAGGAATCCTCCAAACTGGGCGACAAAATAGCGCCCAACCGACTAACTCCCCAAACGAACCGTCTGACGCACCCAAGCGATCGCCTCGGTGATCGAGGCTTTCTCATCATGGGTCAGGTGAGAAGCTGCCAANATCTCGCTCGATTGTTCGAAGAGACTTCGACACCTCTCCTGCATCGCTTGAATCGCCCCCGATTTGCGCAACAAATCCTGAACTTTGGAGATGGAGGCCTCACTCCGTGCGGTGGAGTGAAAACACATTTGCAAAAATGATCGATCCACTTCCCCTAATCGTTGATAGGCATCATGAATTAAAAGGGTCTTTTTCCCCTCCAGNAGATCGGTCGGCAGAAGCTGGTCTTTGCCATCGAGATGAGAGATTTCTTGCAGATCATTTTGGATTTGAAACGCCAGACCTAATGGCTCGGTCACCTTAGCCAGATCCTCCGCTTTTTCNGCGGAAGCTCCTGCTAATAGTGCGCCAATGACACACGGAGCCTCGAAGGTGTAACGCGTGGTTTTGAGTAAGTAGGTCAACTCAATCTCCTCACGGGTCACCCGACCGATGTCTCGGGCACCCAAAAGAATGTCAAATATTTCTCCCACACCAGTATCGGTCACGTAGGAAAGGAGCCGCCCCAAAGCCTGCTGCCTAGGCCCTGGATCGAAAGAGCTTTGCTGAAGCGTTTCCACCGCCAGGGCAAAAAGAAGATCTCCTACAACTAAGGCTACGCCCTGACCCGTTCTCTCCGCATGGCTCATTCTACCTTGCCGCTGTTCCACTAACTTGTGGAAGGTGGGAAGGCCACGCCGTTTTTCAGATCGATCGATCAGATCGTCGTGCACTAAGACAAAGGCGTGCAGTAGTTCAAGGGATAAAGCCGCTTGAATGAGGGACTTATCTCCCCAANTTTTATTTCCGCCCAAAGCTCGATAAGTCAAAAGAAAGAGCAGAGGCCGTATTCGCTTGCCCTTACGGCCGACAAACTCACACATATCGAAAAAAATCGGCTCAAAAAGGTCGCCATACTCGTAACGCTCTTTTTGACGGTGAAAAAAGCCCTGCATTTCCTGCTCTAAAAGGCTTGGCAGGCGCTCCCTCTCGACCAGCTGGTGTGTTGTCTTCACAGAATAGAATACGGACAAAGTGGGGTGGCAGGCCAATCGGAAAAGTTCGAGTTATTCATATCGTGTACTCACTGCCTTGAGGCCGCTCCGCTTTCGGAATGATCTTCAGCGCCGCGTGTTCAGCGAAGACCAGATGATGAGGCGGGATGCTTTTCGCCAAAAATACACCTCCCCCAATCGTACTCCCCTCACCGACCACCGTCTCTCCACCTAGAATAGTGGCTCCAGGATAAATCGTAACCCGATCCTCAATCGTGGGATGCCTCTTTCGCCCCCTCAATGTCTGTGCACCCGCGACCGAACGCGCGCCAAGGGTGACCCCGTGGTAAATCCTTACCTCCCGGCCAATCTCAGTCGTCTCCCCGATCACGACTCCCGTGCCGTGATCGATAAAGAAAGAGGCCCCAATGACCGCTCCCGGATGAATATCGATTCCAGTCCGGCTGTGAGCCCACTCCGTCATCATTCGAGGAAAAAGTGGCACCCCGAGAAGATGCAACTCATGCGCCATTCGCTGGACCGCGATTGCCTCCACCCCTGGGTAAGCCAAAAGAATCTCTTCTACGTTACGCGCCGCAGGGTCACCCGCCATCACTGCTTCCACGTCCGTTTTCAGGACCTTTCTCACTGCAGGTAAGCGGGCAAGAAAAGCCTGCACTTTCGAGTTTGCCGTTTCACCCGCTACAACTTTAGCAGGCAGACTTTTGCCGATTTCCCGCGTCAGGGACTTCTCTACCGACCGAAGAAGAGCCGTGATGGCAGGTCCGAGCTCTTTTCCCTCTAAGTCGTCCCCCTCGTAAAATCCGGGAAAAAGAAGGTGGAGAAGCTCCTGCGTAATCGCCGCCACCGCCCCTTTGGAGGGGAGTTGGGTGCCACCCAAATGGTTGATCGCCGCTAACTCAGCGTACGAACGCACCATCTCATCGGTGAGAGCATGATGTGTGTTCAAGGGGAAATCGTAGAGGAAATCGACCCAAGGGGCAACTTGGGCGGTGTGCGTTTTTGTTGGGCGAAAAAGCCTTCCGATGGCTCAATGGAAGGGTGACAGACCAAGTTTATACCCCTACCACTCTCCCTCCGCACCAAACGGGGGTTCTTCGGTATGGAGTGATCGGTTCTCCCATCTCCCACTCCCTTTCCCCATACATGCATGAGGCAGCTTGGGCCAAATTAGGCGCCCCTGCTGAATACTTTCGGATCGAAATTCCCCCGGGCCAGCTTGAAAAGGCGGTTCCCTTACTCGTCCAAGCAGGACTCAACGGTTGGAACTGCACTCTGCCTCACAAAATAGAGATGTTCCGACTGACGCAAGTTCACGACCCATCCGCCCTTCAGGCTGAATCGGTCAATACGGTTCAAATTGTGGATGGAAAGATTCACGGGTGGAGTACCGACGCTGGCGGCTGGTCTCGCGCCATGAGCGAAAGGTGGCCCCACTCCGTTCCACCCGGAAGGACTCTGATCCTCGGCTGCGGCGGAGTAGGGCAATCCATCGCCCGACACCTTGCTCATACCGGGTGCCAATCCTTGACCCTCGTCAACCGAGATCCCAAGAGAGCACAAATCCTCCTCCATCAGCTTGCTCCTTTGGTCGCGAGTCGATTCCCTCTTCAACAGGTTAATTGGAACCCATCTTCCATTCAAAAGGCCCTTTCGGAAACCGATCTCCTTGTCCACGGGACAACCCTCGGCATGAAAAGCGATGATCCTCTGCCAATTTCAAAAGAGTGGATGAACCCCCCACTTCGCGTTTATGACACTCTTTACAAAAAAGACTTCACCCCACTTGTCCAAGCCGCCCGCGAACGTGGTTGCCACGCCGAAGACGGGTTGGCGATGCTTTTGCATCAAGGCGCCCTCTCGTTTGCAATTTGGGCAAAAAAGCCAGCTCCGCTTGATTCTATGCGTACCGCTCTCAACCTCGTCACCGGCCGAAATCTATGATTCACCCTTTGCTACTCGCAGCTGCTGTATTTATTTTCGGGGCCATTCTCGGATCGTTTCTAAATGTTTGTATTCTGAGGATTCCTTTAGGCCAATCGATCGTAAATCCGCCCTCTCGTTGTGCTGCCTGCGGACGGCGACTACCACTTGGAGTCAATCTACCCATTGTCGGATATTTTATTCTACGGGGGCGTGCTCACTGTTGCGGCGCTCATCTCGATTTCCGTTACCCCTTGGTTGAGGCAGGAACAGCTACTGCTCTCACCGCACTATGGTTACTTTATCCTCCCCACCTCTTCGCCATCTACGCCCTCTTAGTTGCTGGGCTGATCGTCGCATCAGGAATCGATCTGGATTATCTTGTCATCCCAGACGCACTCACGATCGGTGGAGTGGTGGTCGGAATCTCTTTGAGTTACCTAGTCCCCTCTCTTCAGGGTAAGGAAGATCCTGTGGACGCAATGATTCGCTCCTCGTTATCCGCGGCCGTGGCAGGCGGTTCTCTATGGTTGATAGCTCGAACCGCCTCTTGGTTTTTACAAAAAGAGGCGATGGGTATTGGTGATGCAAAACTTTTGGCCGCTCTGGCCGCTTTCTTAGGGTGGCAATCTCTTCCTTTTATTTTAGCCGTCTCATCCCTAATCGGCACTATCGTCGGAATTGGTATTTTAAAGCAGCGAAAACAAAAACTTGGCGTCAAAGTTCCCTTCGGACCCTACCTCGCCTTAACCGCTTACTTGTGGTTGGTCGGCGGGGCCACTTTGGCCTCTAAATATCTTCCCAATAACTTTTAACTAATCCATCTAAACACATCATGATTAAGTACCTATGGAGTTTATTTTTTTAGCAATTTTACCCCCAAGCCTCACCTACTTGGGTAGACTTTACGTCATCGTTGCCCCTTTATATAGGGATGCGAAAGAGCCGCCTCACAACATGTAGTATAGTTGCCATAGCTCTCGCCCTTCCCTGCTTTACTCTTTGCCGCGCATCTCCTCAAACGACTTTATCACTTCAAGCCGATGGCTCCTTGGTTGTTTTCGACGCAAAAGGCGGGGTTGCGGAATTTGTAAAACAGGGAACCCCGCGCCAGTCGATCCAAGTCGATGGCCAGGCTTGCAATGTGAGCTTCGGTTTTAACTCATTTGGAAAACAGACAATCCTAGTCAGCCTTCCCCCAGCGGCTTCCGCTCCTATTCGCTTCATACTGAATGAATCCCAAATCACCATCCCACCGAAATCGGGTTTGCGCATCACTTTAAACGAGTCCCATAAGTTAGAGAAGATGGATGGGGCACCCGTTGGTACAGTTCAGTTCCAAAACATCTCATCCCTTTCATCTTCCGCATCTCAAGCAAATACACCTCCGCCTACTCAATCCTCCCCCACTCCAATTCCTGCCCCAACTGAGGTGGTCTCCCCTACTTCATCAGCCCCTGCTACTGCAAATGAGGTATCAGGGGCAGACAAGATTACCCCGCCACAACCTACCTCCCCGAACCAACCAGTTGACCCAATGGCTGGGCAAATAACCGCACTCTCCTCCCCTCCCACTGAGATCGGATGGCCGGGTAAACTACTCCAAAACCCTTTAACCGAATCGCAAATGGAAGAAGATTACTTTTATGTCCGAACCGAGGGTGGAGCTCGCTTTGTAAGCTCAATGAACATCGTCAATATTGTTGGCCCAGTGGGAGCAACAAATCCATTGATCCAAAAAGAGATCGCCTTCAGTACCGGCTACCGCCAAGACATCGATATCGGCGTCTGGCTTACCCCTTGGTTCGGACTCGCCATTGAAACCGGTTTCGCCCTGAACGCGATTCGCGGAAACACCGAGGGCATGACCGTCTCCAGTAGTACCTACTGGAGCGTCCCCATTATGGCTCAACTCTGCTTTCAGTATCCTAACGATACCGGATTCGTACCCTACCTGAACTTCGGCTTCGGGGGTGGCTGGAACTATTTCAACATTGGGAGTATTTCTTATCCCCCCGCTGGCCAAGGCTCAACTTTATCAGGCGCTGGAAACGACATGAACAACGCCTATCAGATCGCTGCGGGGGTTCGCTGGAGGATTTGGGAACAGCTAGGAATCACTTTGGCTTACAAGTTCTACGGAACGAGTCAGCCCACTGTTGATATGGGGGATAGCCAGCAAGTCACCTTTGGCTCGCCCGTCACCAACTCCATCGAGTTGGGCGGTAACTTTTCCTTCTAATCGGATCTACTTGCGCGAAATTCCCGTCTGCGCTCGGTCACGCAGATAGTGATCCGCTAAAACTAACAAAGCCATCGCCTCCACCATCGGAACAGCCCGGGGTAGTACGCAAGGATCGTGCCGACCCCTAGCCTTCAACTCCACCGCCCGCCCCTTGATATTTAAAGTCTTTTGGGCCCGCGCAATGGTCGCCACAGGTTTAAAGGCCACTCGAAAGACAATCTCCTCCCCATTGCTTATGCCGCCCTGTACCCCCCCACTGCGGTTTGTACGGGTGCGAACCTTTTTTCC